>OJKC01000057.1_pt1 | contig 125217 bp, 111 predicted proteins | sample 1596401 | NCBI WGS metagenome assembly OJKC01 (sample SAMEA4350162, study PRJEB24818) | metagenome | biome: human; feature: gut; material: faeces | place: Denmark | collected 2013-09 | reverse complement strand
CAAAAAGTAGAGCAAAATTAGGAAAAGAAACCATTGAGCAAGAAAGAGAATATGATGATGAAACATGGAACTTGATAAAAGAGATAGATAATGAAGGAAAAGAAACCAAATATAGTTATGGAGAAACCGAGAAGGTAGAAAAAGAAGAAAGTTCTGTAGAGATAGAAAAAGATAAAGAAGGAAGAGTAATAAGCTATAAGTTTACCTATCCAAAAGTTTATGATGCACCATTAATAAATGAACAAAGATATGAGAAAGATTTATTAAGTAGAACATGGGCAAGTTATAGAGAAGAAGAAAAAGATAAACTGATATATGAATATGATGAATATCAAAGATTAAAAAGAATAAAGACAGAAAAAGGAATATTGGTAAATGAATTTACTTATGATGAAAATGATCAAGTACTTTCTACCAAAACAGGAACAAGTGAAACAAGTTTCAGCTATGATGAATATGGAAGAATAAAGAATATAAAAAATGAAGGAAATTATGAATATGAATATAATTATTCTTCGATATATGATTTGAGTTCCGTAGAAGATAAAGTAAGTAAAATCAAAATAGAATATGAAAAAGATAATGAAAATCTATTAAGTAGTATAAGTTTAAAAGAAGGAACAGAAGAAAAATCAAAAATAAACTATAAAACAGATTATCTGACAGGAAAGATAATAAGTAATGTAGAGAATAAAAATTATTTAGATGTCGAAAGTGAAGAAGGAATAAGTATCTACGAAGAACAGATAAAAACAATAGAGCAAGATTTTATCAAACAGGGATATTATTCTTCTAGTTACGGATATTTAGCAAATTTAAGAAATGAAGAAGAAATAAAAATTCCTAAGGGAATATATGTTGCTACCAAAAATATAAATACTCCATGTATTAAAGGAACAAAGCTAAGCTATGAAATAGAAGAAAAAGAAAAGATAATAATAGCTGTTGTATTTTATGGAACAAATATCTTAGTAGAATTAGAAGGAATAAGTATAAAAGGAAGTAATGGATATTTAAGTGTAATAACAAATGGAAAGACAGTAACAAGTAGAAGAATAGGAAAAGCAGATAAATTTAATTATCTAACATTGACATTAGGAACAAAAAGCAGTTTTATCTTCAATGGTCAGTATAAAGAAATTGACTATATAAAAACAAAATTAAAAAATTTGGTAATAACAGGAACATATAGTCTTTTAGCATTAAAACAAGAAGAAGCAACCAAAAATGATTTAGAAGATATAGCAAGACATTTAAGGTATTTGATAGAAGATAAAATAATAAATAAAGATGGAATAGGAATAAGTGCAATATATTCAAAAGAAATATACGATATAAAGAAAAATAGTAGTGCGAAATACTATATTCCTTTAAATGGAAATCTTGTTCAAAACATAATAAATGCTTCGAATATAACAAAAATAGAAGATCCGTATATATTTGAAGAAAAAGAAACAAATTTTAAGCTGTCACAAAATAGAATATTTAAATATAACGAAAATAAAAAGATGTATGATGCCAGAAGTAAAAATACATTGGCATATAGAATAAATAATAGTAAAAGTAAAACAATAAAATTAAATATCTATCCATTTTCAGTAGAAGAAGAACAAGAAGAAGTAATATTTTCAATAAAGAAAAGTAAAACAGAAAAATATTTGACATTGGCTAAAAAGAAAAATCAAATATATTTGTATGCCGAAAAAAATAAAGAGAATAAGTTGATATCAACTGCAACAATAAAAGCCGAAGAAATAACAACGATATATGTAACATATGTAGAAGCAATAACTAGCCATGGTTCTTCATTAGAAGAAGACTTAGGTGTAAGAGCCTTTATAAAGATAGGAGAAAATGTAGTAAATAAAGCCTTTTTATCATTGACACCAACAAATAGAACAACAAAACTACTATATGTTGGAAAAGATGAAGAAGAAACATTTAATGGACTTCTAAGCGATATAGAAATAATAGATGAACAAATAGATTTAACAAAAGATGTAGAATCCAAAAAATATAATATAACAAGTTATAATGATATCGCCTCAAGACCAGTAGTAGAAGAAATAATAGATAATAATAAAAAAGTAATATTAAAAAAGAAATATTATTATAAAGAAAATACCAATAAGATAATAAAAGAAGAGATAGAAAATAACGAAGAAAAACAAAGTAATGAAATAGAATACGATAATAGTAATCGAATAATAAAACTAGGTGAAAGAAAATTCAGCTATGACTATTATGGAAGATTAATAAGTGATAGTTTAAAAGATGAAAGTTATTCATATGACAATTTTGGAAATATCTTAACAAAAAGAAGAGGAGATAAATTTTATCAATATTTATATGAAGATAATCTTTTAAAAGAAATAAGAAATAACGAAGAAAGTATAAAATTAGAATATGGAACAAGTTTGTATCCAAAAAAGATAATAAGAACCAAAGATAATAACGAAGAAAACATAGAATTAAACTATATAGGAAGAAGATTAGAAAAAGTAGAAGTTGGAGGAAAAGAGTATAAATATACATATGATGATCAAGGACAAAGAATAAAGAAAGAAGGAAATGGAAAAGAAGAATACTATTTCTATGAAGAAGGAAGAATCAAAGAAGTAATAACCAAAGAATATAGATTAATCTATAGATATGTTGGAGAAGAAGTAAAAGGAGTAACGTATAAAAACGAAAATAAAGAAATAAGTTACTTCTATGAAAAAAATATATTAGGGGAAATAATAGGAATAGTAGATGAAGAAGGGAAAAGAGTAGTAGAATATAGAAGTAGCAGCTATGGCGAAGTAGAGAATATACACGATAATAGCGAAATAGAAATCAGTGCTAAAGACCATCTAAGATATAAAGGATATATCTATGATGAAGAGACAAGATTATATTATTTAAAAACAAGATACTATGATCCAGAAATCGGAAGATTTATAAGTCCAGATTCAATAGATTATCAAAGTCCAGAAAGTATCAATGGATTAAATCTATATGCCTATTGTGGAAATGATCCTATAAATATGGTTGATCCTGATGGGCATATTGCAATTCTTATTGGTTTAGGTGCAACTTTTTTAGTTGGAGGAGGGTTAATAATTACCGGAAAAATAACAGGTAATGAAGTCCTTACTAATATTGGCGATACTATAATTTCTTTAGGTGAAATAGCAGCTGGAATAGCAATGATTGTAACTGGTGTTGGTGGAATGTTTGGAATTGGATTTCTTGGCACAGGAATAGGTTCATTTATAAATGGCACAATAACTATGACTAATGGCGGAAGTTATCATGCTGGTTGGGCCGGTGGTCAAATTAGTGGTATTATATCTTTAATTCCTTACTTAGGAAGTGCTATGGGGGCTTTTGTCGGTTCAATACTTACTGATTTTATTGATTCTAATTATAATTTTTCAAAAATAGATTTAGTAAAAGCAAGTATTTCTGCTGGAATTGGATTTGTATTATCATGGTTTGGAAATACTATTTCATGGAGTAAAGAATCGTTAAGCAAGATTACGCAATTAGTTTTATCTTATGATTATGCATTGATAAGTTCAATTAATAGCATTATCAATGTATATTGGAGAAAAAAGAACATATGAAAAAAATTATTCCATATCCATCGATATGTTTCTTTCAAGTATTAATAAGCGGTCTTTTTCCACTAACTATAATCCCTATTATACTTTATGTTGATGAGTGGATTAAATATTTACTTTATATTTTATTCGGAATAATTTGTCTTTCTAATTTTATTGTTTTATTCTTTTCTTTTTTTAAATGGTGGAATATTCCAATAATTATTTCAAAAAACGGAATAACAAAGAAAGGAAAACAATATTTATGGTCTGAAGTTTCTTCAGTGAATATAAAAATAAAGTTGTTAACAAAGTATGGTCCTTTTAAAATTATTGTGATTAATTATATAAATGGTAGTAATTTGAAATTTGAATTTACTGAATTAGTTTGTAAATTAATTAAAGATTCTTGTGAAGATAAAATTTTTCAAGTAAAATTTGAAAAAATATTTGATGAATTAATATGAAGATTTTGTATACTATTTAACTATTTTATGTAGATGAAGAAGGGAAAAGAGTAGTAGAATATAGAAGTAGCAGCTATGGTGAAGTAGAGAATATACACGATAATAGCGAAATAGAAATCAGTGCTAAAGACCATCTAAGATATAAAGGATATATCTATGATGAAGAGACAAAATTATATTATTTAAAAACAAGATACTATGATTCAGAAATCGGAAGATTTATAAGTCCAGATTCAATAGATTATCAAAGTCCAGAAAGCATCAATGGATTAAATCTATATGCCTATTGTGGAAATGATCCTGTGAATTATTCCGACGGATTCGGACATATGCCTGAATGGGTACAAGACACATTAAAAGTTTTAGGGGCTGTTGCTATTGTAGTTGGAGTTACTGCATTAACTGTGGTTACAGCAGGAGTAGCTGCGTATGCTTTAGGAGCAAGTGCTGCTATGATTGGAACTATTACTACAGGAGCAGCTGTTGGAGGTTTGGTTGCTGGTGGCTTAGAAATAGGTGCTCAAATTTATGAAAATGGCATTGATGGGATGAATCTTGGTGCCATTGCAATTGAATCTTTTGCTGGTTCTGCCTACGGAGCTATTAGTGGTGTAGCTAGTTCAACAACGTCAGCTGCATTAAGATTAGGAATGCGTGGTGCTAGAGTGGCACTAGGAGGATTGAGTGCTGCGTTACACGGAATTAACAATGGTGATTCTTTTAGTACTATTATGTTAAATGTTGGAGTATCTATTGGCATAGGATTTTTAATCCAAGGAGCTTTTGTGGGTTTGGATGCGTATACAGGCAAGTTATCAAGCACTATTTTGCAAAATTACGCATTAGACGGCGCATTGAATTTTGGAGGAAATCAATTATTATTAATGTCAGGAATCTTACTTGGTAAGAATGTATGGCGTAATAGAGGATTGTTTGTTTAAGAGGCGAATAAATGAAAATTGTAAAATATATTTTGTCTTGTATAATTGGGTGCTTTGATGCATTAGTTGGAAAGGGCATGAATGGTGGAATTAAAGAAGGGATTATTGGATTAACTTCACTGTTATTTATCATATTACTATTTTTTGCTTCATTTATTTTCCTAGATAAAAAGACAAATATAGATTTTAAAATTAATATTTTATGTTCTATTGGAATAACAATTTTATTAGTATGTTTAATATTTTTAGTACTAATTATTATTGAAAAATTATTGAAGCGTTAAAACCTTGGATGTAATGAAGGAGAATAAAATGGAATATATTGATGAATTTCTTTATAAATATGGTTTACACGATTGTATTGTTTCAAAAATTTATATTAAAAATAACTTTCTTGTATTTTGTTTTAAAACGGGAATTTATAATTTAAATGAAAAAGGTGTTGAAACAACAAAAACAACTAATTGTTTAATGTGCCTAGAGATAAATGATTTGAATATTGAACGAATATGGGAACATGTAGAAATTTTAAAAGTTGTAAAAAATAAAATTTTAGAAATTGATTATGAGCAATTTGCACTGAAAGTTGATAAAGATAACTTTAAAATTATAGATAACTACTTATCTTATTTTGGACAAAGTATACTATTAGATGGATATATATCAAAAAATAGATACCAAATTAAAATATCTGAAATAAAAAAATAGAATTTAATTTTGAATAAATAATAAAATATTTTTATATCCTCATTGAAATTGTTTTGGTCCAGGCGGAGCTGTAGTAGGATTTGCTGTTGGCGTAGTTATTGCTTTTGTAGTAAATATAATTTTTGGCGGAATATTAGATAATTTAATTGATAGGATTGCAAAATAGAATGAAGAAAATTAGAAAGAAAATAATAATATCTTTTTATGATTTATTGTTATATGGAATTTTTTTGGCTTCAATGATAGTTACTATTGTAATACTATCTGTTAAGTCTATCATTGATTGGTCTTGGATATTTAATCCTAATGTTTTTCTAGCACTACGAAATGGTAGTCCGTTTGACATTATATTTGGTATTATAATAGTTTTGTTCTTATTTGTTAGACATTGCAAAGTTGATTATAACATAGCTAATTTTTATTATTTTCCTTTTACAACAAGTCGGTATAAGGTGAGCCACAATATTGATGCTAATTGGAATCAAAAGATAATTCTTTCAGAAATAAAAGATATTGAAAAAGTTAAGCTCACAAAAGAAGAAAAGCGGACGAAAGTCTTTTATAAACATTGGTTTAATAAATATTTAAAAATTAACCTAATATCAGGTTCTACTAAATATGTCTATGTTGGAAATTATACAAATTCTCAAATTCAGAAAATTATTAATTTAATGACTATTAACTCAATGAATGATATATATGAATAAATTAAAATTGAATTTGGATATAATTACATTATTATGTTTTGAAAGTGGAATTTAGTTTGTCAATTTACAAAACTTAATAAATTCCTTGTTTTTCTTGAAAAAGTACCATCATTAATGGTAAATTATATAGGCGTATATAAGCGTGATCTCATTTATGGTGTATAAATGTTAATCAATTTTAAAAAATCGGAGGTAATAATATGCGACGTATTTGGGCGTTTATTGTAATGGTTGCATCTTTGGTATTGGGCGTGTTATTTTGCGGTCAACCGATAGCCGAACATTTAACTTATTCATCTGAATTCGCTAATGGTGTTGAATTAGTCTATAGTCTTTCAAGAAGAGAAGGTGGACGTGAAATCAACCCTTCAACAATTGGCGATAAAGTTATGGAAAGACTTGACAAAGCTGATATAAAAAATGCACATGTCGAGGTTGTTGGTGAAGGAGATAATGCTGAATTAAGAGTTAATTTCACTCATCGTAACTTAAATGAAATTGAATTAGTTAAAAAGCAAATTAAAGCTACTGGTGAATTAACAATTTTAGTTCCAACTAATGAAGGTGATTATTATTTGACTGGTACAGAATTCTTCGATTCTGATTCTCCACTCACTTTAACTTATGTCGGCAGTAATGCTTATCCTGGTTTTAAGATAAAATCTAAGGCTGTTGCTGATAGTTTTGCTCGTCATTTCCCAGATAATTCTTCTTCTAGTGATAGCGAATCTAGTTCTACAACTGTATATATTTTCCAAGATTTTAATCCTGATACTGATTCCTATGATGCGGCATTTGGTGAAAACGTACAGCAAGCAGTTAAAGATAAAGTTATAGCTTCCATAGCCTGGGAAGGCAATTATATGGAAAGCAGTAATGTTTTATATACTACTGCTGATGAAAATGGCTCTGCTTTTACTATCGCTTCTGCTAATGCCTACGTTAATGCTTATAATTCATCTGATTATGGTGTTGATATTCAATATTTATATCAAGATAGTACAAGTGCTTCCTTAGGAACAAATGTCAAAGATTTTACATTTATTGCTATAGGTGTTTTAATGCTCCTTATAGTTGTTTGTTGGATCAGTTTCTACGGACTTAGTGGTTTTGCCGGATCATTAGCAATGATTTTCTCATCCGCTTTAACATTAATGCTTGCTACTTTCTTAGGATTTGAATATGCTCCAGCTTCAATTATGGCTCTTATTGTTTCTATATTGCTCTTTACCTTTAATTCTCAAATTGCTCAAGAAAAGATTAAAGGTGAATTGAAAAAAGGACGTTCTATTGCTAAAGCTACTTCTGAAGGTTTAAGAAAATCTTTGTTCTTCACTTTAGATACAAGCTTAGTAACATTTGTCATTGCTTTATTTACATTTATTATTGGCAAGAGTTCAATTAAAACCTTCGGTGGTGTTTTACTTATTGGTTCCCTTGTCAGTTTCTTAATCAATTATTTTGTCTATCGTACATTGATGTATTTCTTATCTACTTCTTCATTGGCACAAAAGAATAATTTAGGATTAAAAATTAAGAATTATTCTGAAAAGAAATATGCTCTTCCAGTTGAAAAGAGAAAGAAAAATAATAAAATTTATGGAATTATCGGTGGCGCATTAGCTGTTGCTTCTTGTGCTTTATTAGTTACTACTAATTTCACAACAGGAATGTTCAAATTAGCAGATGGATATGAAGATTCTGGCCGTGTTGCTATTAAGGTTTCCTCTTATGAAGCTGATTATTATCAAGAGGAAGAAGATTTCCTTAAATTTGTTGTCACTTCAGTTGGTGAAGTAAATAGTACATATGCTGACTTTGAATATGATGATTTCTTCTTTGAAAGAGATACTCTTAAAGATGATGATGGAATAGAATATTATCAAATTTATGCATCTTTCAAAATTGATTCTTCTTTAGCTCAAGATGAAGATTTCATTAATTCTTTTGAAAGAGTTAATGAAGCTATTACACTTGAAGATAGCGAAGCTTCTATATTAATTGCTCCAGCAAAAGTAGTTAATTCTGAACATGATGTAAGATATTTATTGCTTGTTGTTGGTTTGAGTGTTGCATTTGCTTCTGCATTCTTCTTACTTAGATATGGTATTTATGTTTTCTTAACATATTTGCTTTCTGGCACAATTATCGGTGCAACTTCAATTGGTTTATTCTCTGCGTTGATGTTGCCTATGACACCATTTGTTGTCTTTGGATTACTTGCTATTACCGCCATTACAAGCATTATCTTTGTTGCTTTATTTGACCGCAATAGAGAAAATAATAAGTTATTAGGAAAGAAGATTACTTTTGAAGGACGTGTTTCTTCAATGGAAGAATCTTTAGCTTTCGCTCTTCCAAATTCAATTGCTCTTGCTGGAAATACCTTAGTTGGTTCTATCTTAGTTATTTTATGCACAAGCATTTCTAGCTTGATGAGTTCTTATCTCATTTTGACTATTGGTGTTGTTTTAGGAACAGCTTATATCATTGCTTTCGCTCCATCATTCTATTTATTTGTTCGTGCACACATCAAATATAAATCTATTGATTTCTCTAAGTTATTCAAGAAATTTAAGAGAAAGAAAAAGGCAGTTGTTGTCAATGAAAATGAACCTCATGAAACAATTGTTATGGGATTAAATGATTTCCGTTAATATGAATAATCAATTATTATCGGATCTATTAAACTATTATAATTTTACTGAAGATGATTACGCGGCTTTTCAAAAGTTAGGTAGTATTAATGATATACCTAACCCCTTTGAAAGGGCCGCTTCTTTTGTAAATTTAATAGATTATATTAAAAAAGCTATTGCTGAAAAAAAGAAATTTGTAATCTATGGTGACTATGATGTTGATGGTATTACTTCAACAACTATCATGGTTAAAACATTAAAGAAATTAGGAGCTAAGGTAGGATACTTTATTCCTTCTCGTTACAAAGAAGGATATGGTCTAAATAGTTCTAGAATTGAAGAGTTTGCTAAGAAAAATTATGATATTATCATCGCGGTTGATAATGGAATAACTAAGGTTTCGGAAGTTGAAAAAGCTAAAGAATTAGGGCTGGAAACTATTATAATTGATCATCATGAAGCGCAATCAAAACTTCCTGATGCTAAATTTATTTTCCAACAATTCTTATCAAATTATGTTGACTATAACATTTCCGCAGCTTTTTTGTGCATGCTTGTCAGCTTTGGATTACTTGGATATTATGATGAATATATTGTTACATTAGCTGGTATTGCTGCTATAAGTGATTTAATGCCTTTAAAAAATGCTAATGTTGCTCTTGTTAGAATGGCTTTAAAAAATATCAATAAGTATCATTATAAAAGTATAATGTCACTTGTAAATGATAAGAATAACGTTGACCTTCATAATCTTAGTTTTGAGATTATTCCAATTTTAAATTCAGCTGGCAGAATTAAACAAGGCTTAGAAGTCAATGATGCTGTTAAACTACTTTTAACTGAAGATGATATTTTAATTAAAATATATTCAGAGAAGTTTAAAGAATATAATCAAGAAAGAAAAGATTTGGTAGCTAATGGCTTTGATTTAGCTTCTATTGATCAGGATAAAAGAATAATTATCTATCAATCATCTCTACCAACAGGTATTAGTGGTCTTTTAGCTAGCAGGCTTTTATCTTTATTCGATAAACCAGTCATTGTTTATTCTCAAGATCCAATAACAAAGAATTATACTGCTAGTATGCGTTGTCCTAAAGGATATAATTTAGTTACATGTCTAGAAAATTTTGAAGATTACTTCGTTGATTTTGGCGGTCATTCTAAAGCCGCAGGTTTTACAATAACTGAAAAATATCTCGATGCTTTTTTAAGTAAAATTCCAGATGTTTTAATTTGTTCTTCTGAAGAAGAAAAAGCTAAAACTATCAAAATAGATATTAATACTTTTAATATGGAAGATTATAACTTAATTGAAAGTTTTGAACCGTTTGGAGTTGAACATGATAGACCTTTATTTGAAATTAATGTTGATAAAAAATGCTTGAAACCTTCTTTAAAAAATCCTACGCATTTATTTTATCAAGTGAATAAAAACTTAAAAATTTGTTTCTTCAATGGAAAGAAAGAAGTTGAAGGAGATGGAGATATTTGTCTTTTAGGTTATTTCAATAAAAATACTTTCTTTAAAAATTCTTTGAACATTGATTTTATGGTTGAAGAAGCTATAAAGTAAATTGTTTGAATAAAATTAATAAATCCACTCATCATAATGTTGATGGAGGATTTATGAAAAGAAAGGTTAAATTTTTAATTCCTGTTGTGGCTGCGCTTATTCTTGTCGGGTGTAAGCAAAATGTGTCTTCGTCATCGTCTTCTTCTAGTAAACCATCAAGTTCTTCTATTAGTGTTCCGGTAGTTTCTTCTAGTACAAAAAGTAATACTGATGTCGGACTTGTCGATTTAGGTGTTGATTTCTCTGAGGTTGAACGTGGTCTTCCACTTCCAAATATTGGAGAGAATTGGACTACGGAATTTACATATACCTATGATAAAGCAATTGTTCTAAAGAAAAAGACTGACTTTATTATGACACCGCCTTTTGTTACTACAAAATCATTATCTGTTAAAATTACTGGATTCCTTGAAAAAGGAACTACCGCAGATAATAAATTAACTGTTTCAGTTCAAGGCATTGATAAAACTGGAAAAGTTATCACTGAAGAAACAATTAATGCTTCTAAGATTACTGGAACTATAGAAAACCCGACAGAAATATCTTTCTTATTAGCTAATCCTAGCGGGAAAATAGGAGCTATTAAGATAGGATTAAAAGAAACTGGTAGAGCGACAAATTTTGGAATTACTAAATTACAAATTACATCGAAATAGTTTAATATAACCCCGATTAAAATCGGGTGTTTTTTTTGTTTATATTTTATTTTCGATATTACATAAGGCAAAAAAATTTTTTATTGGTAAATTACTTTTTATAGTTAATTCTTTTTTTATTATTTTTGCATATGTTTAATTATGAAAACTCCATCATTATTTGTTCATAAAAGAATTAAGATTTTATTTATTATTGCAACAATTGTTTTATTTTGTATAGGTGGAAAATTGGTTTATACAACAATTTTTGCTCATGCTTATATCAGTGATAAAGCGATGGAGATGTGGGAAAGATCTTTTCCTATCGCTAGTAAAAGGGGCTCAATTTTAGATTGCAACGGAAATGATTTAGTCTATAATGAACCGACTATGAGTGTTGCGGTTATACCATATCAAATAAAAGATAAATCTGTAGTTAGCAAGAAATTAAGTACAATATTAAATGTTGAAGAGAAAAGAATATTCGAGAAAATCAATAAAATTTCTTCGATTGTTTTACTTCATCCAGAAGGTAAAAAAATATCTTATCAAGATGCAGAAAAAATAAAAAAAGAAGAGTTAAAAGGAGTTTATCTAGTTCAAGATTATAAAAGGATTTATCCGTATAAAGAGCGTTTGGCTTCATTATTAGGATTTACTGGAATTGACGGCGATGGTTTAGCTGGAATAGAAAACTATTATAATTCTTATTTAAAGGGAAAGAATGGAACATTAAATTATGTTTCTGATGCGAAAGGTGGCTTTTTTCAGGGGATTGAAACACGTATTGTTCCTCCGAGCACTGGCTTCAGTTTAAGATTGACTTTGGATAGTAGAATTCAGGATGTTTTAGAAAATGCTGCTGATATCGCAATGAAAAAATATAATCCTGAAGAGATTTATATGATAGCAATGGATCCTAATAATGGAAAAATATTAGGAATAGGGAATAGACCTACTTATGATAATAATAACTATCAAAATTATTCTAGTGATATATATAATCGTGTTTTACCTGTTTTTTCTTCTTTTGAACCGGGATCGACTTTTAAAGCTATTACTTTTGCATCGGCTATCAATGAAAAAGTCATCGATATAGATAAAGATACTTATTATGATAAAGGATATGAAATAGTTAAAGGCAGAACCATAAAATCCTGGAAAAAAGGTGGCCATGGCCTTCAGACTTTTTTGGAAGTTTTACAAAATTCTTCTAATCCGGGATTTGTAGAGATAAGCAGGAGATTAGGCAGTGAAAGATTATATCAGTATCTAGTTAATTTTGGAGTTGGAAATAAAACTGGAGTAGATATAGCTGGTGAAAATAAGGGTATTATTTTTTCTAAAAGCAATTTTGATGAATTAAATGCTGCGGTTTCCGCATTTGGCCAAGGAATAGCATTAACTCCTATTCAATTGGTTACGGCTTTTAGCGCTACGATAAATGGTGGCAATTTATTACGTCCGCATATTTTGGATGCTATTTTAAACACAAATACTGGAGAAGAAATATATAGCTATCCTTTGACTATAAAAAATACAGTAATCAGTAAAGAAGCTTCAAAAACGATGAGAAGAGCTCTGGAATCTGTTGTAAGCAAAGGTTCAGGGCGCAGAGCTTTTCTTGAAGGATATCGTGTTGGTGGGAAGACAGGGACCGCCCAGATTTCTGAAAATGGTGTTTACCTGGATGGACAATATATTTTAAGTTTTATCGCCGCTGCACCGATGAACGATCCAAAAGTTGTTGTTTATTTTGCAATGAAAAAACCAAAAAATTGCATTCAATATGGTGGAACGACGGTTGGGCCGATAATTCAAGAAATACTATCTGAAATCTTACCATTATTAAATGTGAAAAAAGATTATTCAGGAATTGAAAAAGAAAATACTTGGATGGATGTAAAGACATATAAAGTTCCTAATTTTATCGGCCTTGAAAAAAGTAAGGTGAAATCAACGCATTTTAAATTTGTTTTTAATGGTGAAGGAAATAAAGTTATTGATCAACTGCCGAAAGTTGGAGAAAAAATAGAAGAAGGAAAAACGATATGGATAATGCTTGGAGAGTAAAAGATGTTTTAAGTTGGTTAAATATAAATAGCGAAGATGATAGATATGTTTCTGATCTTTTTATCAATGCTGAAAAATGCATAAAAAATTCTATATTTTTAGCATATAAAGGCAAAGATTATGATGGTAATAATTATATTGAATTAGCAAAAAGAAACGGGGCAATCGCTATTATTTCTGATAGCAATAAAGGAATATGTTGCTGTGATTTAAAAAACAAGATAAATTATCTGGCAAATAAGTTTTATGATACGAAAAATATAAAGTTGATAGGGGTAACTGGTACTGAAGGTAAATCGACAACAAGTTATTTGGTATCTAGACTTTACAATAATTTGAATATTAAAACTTTGTTGATCACAACGACTAAAGATATAAAAAATTCTTATTATTCTCCCTTGACCACACCGGACTCTTTAACTTTATCTCAAGCGATTAGCTATGCTAAAAAAAATGAATATCGTCAAGTTGTTTTTGAATGTTCTTCGATTGGAATAGCTGGAAAAAGATTAGATAATTTTCATTTGGATGAAATTTTAATTACCAGAATTGATGAGGATCATTTGGATTATCATAAGACACGAAAAAATTATCAAATGACAAAAATTAATTTTGCTAAGAATAAAGCTGAAAAGATTTATATACTTAATGGTAATAAGAAGAAAAATAAATTTCCAAAAAGCAAAACTATATGTATAAAAGAAAAAATAAAAAAATGCCGTTATTATTTCAATAAAACTGTATTTATATTTGATGGTGAAAAATATCAAACACATTTATTGTTGCCGTTTAACATGGAAAATTTAAATTTAGTCTTGGGGTATTTTAAAAGGCAAGGTTTTCAAAACAAAGCGATAAAAGAGGCTTTATTTTATGTTTTACCTCTTTCTGGAAGAATGGAAAAAGTATCGGATAATATTTTTGTTGATTATGCTCATACTTATGAATCGGTAAAAAAAGTTTTAAAACAGTGTAAAAAATATTTTAATAAGCCTTTGATTGTTGTTATTGGAGCTGGTGGAAACCGTGATAAAGGAAAGAGAAAAAAATATGGAAAAGCATTAAAAAAATATGCTGATATAGTAATCTTGACTGAAGATAATCCACGAAATGAAAAAACTTTAGATATTTTAAATGAAATAAAAGGTAAAAATAAATTTTTTATTATTTCTTCAAGATATAAAGCAATAGATTTTGCTGTCAACTTATATTTTGCTGAAAAAACAGTATTGATATTAGGGAAAGGCGATGAAAGAACTATTGAAAAAAATGGAATTAAATATCCTTTCCATGACAAGATGGTGGTGAAAGAATGTCTGTTGAAATAGAAAGAGTATTGTTTTTAATCGCATCTTTTTTAGCTAGTTTATGTCTATCATTATTTTTTTGCTGGGGGTTAATTCAACTTCAAAAGAGAAAAAAGATAGAACAGCCGATTCATAAATTAGGAGTAAAATCCCATTTTTTAAAAACTGGTACTCCGACAATGGGTGGTATTGGAATAATATTTAGTATATTTTTAATTTATATTTTACTCGATTGGAAATCCTTAAAAAATTATCGTCTTTTAGCTATGGTAATTGGAATTCTTTCTTTTTCAATTATTGGAATAATTGATGATCTTTTAAAAGTTATTAAAAAGAATGAAAAGGGATTATCGGCTTGGTTACGTATATTTTTAGAAATAGAAGTGATCATAATCACCTTTATAATTGCCGGATACGATGATAGTTCCACATGGTATTTAAATTTATATCCATTCAATAATAATTTAGGAAATAATATCTTTTTTTTATTAATTGCGATGTTTGGCGTAATTGCCAGTGCTAATAGCAGCAATTTATTAGATGGTCTTGATGGGCTAGATGGAGGAGTTTTTATTTTAGCTTTATTACCTGTATTAGTATTAGCTTTTCAACAAGGAGAAAGTGATTTAGGTCTTTTATTGCTTTTGATTATCGGAGCAGTAATTGGCTTTTTGCTTTTGAATTCTTGCCCTTCAAAAATTTTTATGGGAGATTCTGGAAGTCTATTTTTGGGTGCTGTTCTTGCTTATAGTCTAATATATTTAGACAAATTAATATTGTTGCCGTTTATCGCTTTAATTTATATTTTTGAAACTTTGAGTGTCATAATTCAAGTGTTTCATTATAAAAGAACTCGCAAAAGAATATTCTTGATGGCACCCCTTCATCATCATTTTGAACTAAAAGGAATACCAGAATATAAAATAGTTTTCTCATACTATTTTATTCAAAGCGTTATAAGTCTAATTGTATTGATAATGGAGATTAATTTATGAAATATCTTATTTGCGGATTAGGAAAATCGAATAATGCTATTTTAAAAAGCATAAATGGTGAGAAAAATGAAATATATACTTATGATGATAAAGAGCAAGCGGATTATAATTTTGCAAGATTAGAAAAAGAATTACCTTTTTTTGATAAGGCGTTTATTGCTCCAGGTCTATGTCAAAATAGAAAAAACTTGAGCTTGATAAAAAAAGTTGTTACATCAATTGATTCAGAATTAAATATGGCGTTGAAACTAGCAAAAGGCAAAGTGCATATAATTGGAGTTACCGGTAGCAATGGCAAAACTTCAACCATTAAATTTTTAGAATATTTATTGAAGAAAAATGGATGCAAAGTATTAGTTGCGGGGAATATTGGAAATAGTTTATTTGATAAAATAAAAAATTTATCTAATTATGATTATCTTTTAGTTGAGATTTCTTCTTTCCAAGGAGAATTTTTTGATGAGAAATGTCTTGATGAATTGATAGTGACTTCTATTTCTCCCAATCATTTAGATGCTTATTATTCTTATAGTGAATATCTAGCTGTGAAAAAGAGAATCTGCTATTTTTCGCATAGCGTTTATTTAGATGAAGAAAGTCAAAAAATATTGAATTTAAAAGATGCGCATGTCATTTCAACAGCAAATGAAAAAGGCTATAGCAAAAATTTCTGTTTGGCTAGATTGATTTTGTTGGACATTGGATTTTTAAATGAAAAATTGACTTTTGATAATATCGAAGAATTTTTGCCAAAATATAGATATCAAAAGTTTTTCAGGTTAGAAAATACTTATTTTATCAATGATTCGAAATCTACTTCACTTTCTGCAACTGAATTCGCTTTGAATTTATCTGAAGAAAAAACAATATTAATTTTAGGTGGTCATTTAAAATCAAGCTTAGATCATAAATTAATAGCGGATAAAATTATGATTTACGGAAAGGAAGCATCAAGATTTATCCCCTTTGTTTCTAAATATGAATTATATAATTCTTTAAAAGAATTGATCGATAATCTAAATTTTGATTTTTCAAAAGATTTGAGAATTTTGTTCTCTCCAGGTGGGTCTTCTTTAGAATATAAAAATTATATCGAAAGAGGACAACATTTTGAAATTATGGTGAAAGAAAAATATGGATCACAAAGTAAAAAATTTTAAATATATTCTAATTGCTTTCACTTTTTTATTAGCTATTTTTGGAATTATTATGGTAAAAGAAGCTTCCGGTATTTGGGCTGAATATATTTACCAGGATAAAAATTATTTTTTTAAAAGACAATTGATATTTGTCTCTCTTGGTGTAGTTGCTTTTTTGATAGGTTATTATATCAGCCCATTTTTCTTATATAAATTTTCAAATATTTTTTTGCTGATATCGATTTTGCTTTTGGGTTTAGTTTTGATTCCAGGTGTGGGAATTGTTAGAAATGGTTCTCGATCATGGTTTGGTGTAGGGGGATTTGGAATCCAACCTTCAGAAATTTTTAAAATTAGTTTGCTGATTTGGACGGCCAAATATTTTTATAAAAATTATCAAAAAACTGATAAATTGATGACACTTGTTTTACCATTAATAGTTGTTGGTATCGGATTTTTTCTCATCATGTTGGAACCTGATTTTGGAACAGCTTTAGTAACATTGATGGCTTTTATAATGATGGTTTTCATAACTAAGATGAAGATGAGATATTTTGTTATTATGGGGTCAGCTCTTGTTTTTGGCTTTTCTTTATTGATATTAAGTGCTCCTTATCGTTTTACGAGAATAATATCTTTCTTAGATCCTTTTAAAGATCCTTTGGGAAGTGGATTCCAGATGATTCAAAGTTTATATTCGATTGGACCATCAGGAATAGCAGGCATTGGTTTTGGAAATTCTATCCAAAAAAATTTCTATCTTCCTGAACCACAAACTGATTTTATCTTTGCTATAATTGTTGAAGAATTTGGACTTATTGGCGGAATAATTATTTTGATCTGCTATGGTTTATTATTTTATTATGGTTATAAATATGCTTTGAGTTTTAATACGTTTTCTTGTTTTTTAAAAGTTGGATTGCTCAATGTTATTATGATGCAGACTTTAATAAATTTATGTGTTGTTGTCGGTTTATTACCAGTAACAGGAATTACTTTACCTCTTATTTCTTATGGCGGTAGTTCTTTAGTTATCACTTTGTTTTCTTTAGGAATAATTGCGCAAAAAGGAGATTATGATGAAATATATACTATTAGCAAGCAGCACAGCAGGACACATTTGTCCTTGTTTAGAAACCGCTGATTTTTTAAAAAAACATAGACGACAATTTGTAATCATATCAGAAAAGAAAAAGATTCCTTTAATGCTATTAAAAGATAAGGAAAATGTAGTTTTTATCGATGAATTAAAAAAGTATAAATCGTATATATCTTTTTTAAAAATTTTGAAACAATATGATAAAGAATGTGTTTTTCTATCATTTGGTGGAAGATTAAGCACAGTGTTCCCAATGCTATATATTTTAGGATATAGAAATTTATATATTTATGAATTGAATAGGATTATGGGAAAATCAAATAAAATTGCTAAACCATTTTGCAAAAAGGTTTTTAGTTATTTTCCTTTAAGTACTGCTAAAAATGTTAAAGTAATCGGTCATCCTCAAGAAGATAGAAAAAGACTGAATTATATTAAAGAAAGAGGAATTAAAATTTTAGTTTTGACTGGGTCCAATGGTACTAAAGAATTATATGAACTTTTTGATAAATTAAAATTAGAGCATGACGAACTAGATATTACTATTTCTGAGCCTTTTAAAAGTTATAAGTTTAAATCAAAAATAAAAAGAATGCCTTTTATTAATTCGAATTTCTATAGCAATTATGATTTAATTATTTCTAGAGCGGGAGCTGGATCAATTGCGGATGTCTTAAGACAAAATATTCCTTTAGTGTTATGTCCATCAAGACATGTTAAAGATGATCATCAATATGCTAATGCAGAATATCTTTATGATAATGTTGGAATAGAGCATTTTGATGCGGAAATTAATATAAAGGATTTATATAAATTGTTAAGAAAAGAACTCCAATACGATAGAAGAATAACATTGATTGAAAACTATAAAAAATTTCAACATAACTTTGTTTTAAATAATCTTTTGGAGAGTATCGATAATGAAAATTAAATATGATGTTCCGATAAAAAAACTTTCTCCATTACCGCTTGATGGTATTTTTTCTGAAGTAATTTATCTTGAATCTTTAAAAGAAGTGATAGAATTTTTAAAAGAAGAAAAAGAATATTATTTTTTAGGAAAAGGAACTAATACTTTACCGATAGTTAGCAGAGTAAATACTCCTTTAGTAATTTGGAAAAACAGTGAAATTTTAATTAATGAAAAACAGATAATAGTTTCAGGAAATATGGCGATAGGCGAAGCTTTTCAAAAGGCCAGGGAAAATAATTTCAGCAATTTTATTGGGATTAATACTATTCCTGGAACAATAGGTGCAGCAATAAAAAATAATGCCACATTTTTAAATTATTCATCTTTTTCAAATTTACAAGGCGTATTAGTAATTTCAAATGGTAAAACTAAATATTTAAGAGCCGATGAAATAGTTAAAGGATATAGAAAAACAAATATAGAAGGGATAGTTTTATTGGCGTTTTATGCACCGATAAAAATTGATGAAAATTATAAAAATTATATCGACTATATCTGTAATTATAGGAAGAAACAACCTTTCAAAAATACACTTGGTTCAATATTTAAAAATGGTAAAATGCCAGCTTTTAAATATATTGAATCATTAGGTGAAAAGTATTTTGAAAATAAATGCTTCATAAGTGAAAAGCATTTTAATTTTTTTGAAGTTGAAGATGGATGTAAGCCTGAAGATATATATAAATTGATTTTGAGAATTCAAAAAGATGTTTATTTGCAATATAACTGCTTGTTAGAACTAGAAATAAAATTACTGAAATAAGTATTAGCAAAAGTCTATTTATAATTTTTGGATTAAAAAAGAAAAGCTTTTTTCGCTTTTCTTAAAATAAATAGAAATTTAATTGAAGTATTATTTATCGTGGTGGGTGCATTGAAGTGTCAATATTTTCTTCCTTTGATAGACTTTAATAATTGAAGTAATAACATAAGTTACGATGAAAAAGAATACTGAGAATAAAACTATAGTTGCGCCTGGTTTTAGATCCAAGTAAAACGAAAGAATAAGTCCGAGTATCATGCTGATAATTGAAAAGATAATACTTATTAAGTGGGTTAAACGATAGCTTTTTGATATTAATAAACTACTTGCCACTGGAACTACAAGAAGCGAAGATATTATTAAAGCACCGATTGTTTTACTTGATATTGCAATTGTAACTGATAATAAAATTGTTGAAATGAAGTTGATTAAATTTGCATTTATTCCTGATAATTTAGCTTGATTTTCATTATAGGAAATGAAGAAGATTTGTTTATAGAAAATACTATAGAATAAAATAACAAGTAAAAATATAATGATGACGGAGATCAATTCCATATTGTTGATCAAAACAATCGATCCGAATAAATATGAAGAGAAGTTGCTAGAAGATGAATACCCAGAAAGTATTCCTGTTATTCCTACGGCGGTTGCAAAGACTATTGCTAAAGCGATATCAGCATATTTTTTCATCTTTTTACGTATTAATTCGATGAAAAACGCTGAGATAATAGAGATTAAAATTGCACCGAGAAGTGGATTAAAACCAGCGCAAAGACCGATGGCGATTCCGCAAAGAGAAGTATGACTCAATGTGTCTCCAGTCATTGATAGATTTTTAAGAACCATGTTTGTTCCTAAAAGAGGAATGATTATAGAAAGTAAAATGCCAACTATAAAGGCGATAACCATAAATTGATAATCAAACATTTTTCTCCTCCAAGTGCTCATCGTTCAAAACATAAACTTTTTTGCAAGCGGATAAATCTTCTTTGCGATGAGAAATAATAATAATTGCTGTGCCTGCAGAATGGATTTCTTGTATTTTTTTTAGAAATTCTTCTTGACTTTTTACATCTATACCAGTGGTAGGTTCATCTAAAATTAATAGATTTGGTTGATTTAATAAGGCTTTTGCCAGTCTTACTTTTTGCTGTTGTCCACCGGATAATTCTTGCATTTTTTTATTCAACAGATCAGAAATGTTTAAATAATCGACAGCTTTTTTTATTTTTTCATCTCTTTTGAAGGTTACTATTCCCCAAAAATTATGTGGAATACTCATTTCTAAAATTTCTTTGACAGTTGCTGGAAAGGTACTATCGTTATTTAATGTGATTTGGTCAACATAGGAAATTTTCAAGTTTTTTTGCCGGATTATAGTGTCTTTTGGTGACTTTATTATTCCGGTAATCAATTTTAAAAGTGTCGATTTTCCACTTCCGTTTTCCCCGGTAATTCCGATGAAATCATCTTGATTACAGGTAAAGTATAAGTGATGTAAAAGTAGTTTTTTATCATATCCGAAGGTAAGGTTATTAATTTTAATCAATGGTTCCATATTTTTTAAAAGACTCCAATAATTTAAGTGAATTTTCTAAAATCAAAGAATTATAATCGTTAAACAATTCATCTTTGCTAACATTTTCTAATGTTGATAAAGTGGAAATAGCAGTGTTGGTTTCTTTGCTGATAGTCTCGCTGATACTGCTTGAAGAGAAAGATTCATAGAAAATTGTATTGATATTAAGTTCATTTATCTCTTTTACTAGTTCTGCCAACTTGTTTGGTGTAGGTTCATCTTCAGGACTTAATCCATTTATTGATATCTCTTGGAGATTATAGCGGTTTGCAAAATATCCAAAGGCTTCGTGGCTGGTTACAAATTTATAATTTTCATAAGGTGAAAATAAATTTTCTAATAGAGAATCAAGATTGGAAATATAAGAAGAATAAATGTTATATCTTTCTTCGTAATAGGTTTTATTCTGTGAATCGATAGAAATCATCGCTTCTTTGATATTATCCAGTTCGATTAAAGCGTATAGTGGATTTAACCAAACATGGGGATCTTTTGCGTTATCAATTATTAAATAATCTATTTTTTCATCTTCTCCGATGAATTTGATTTTGTCATTTAATTCTTTTGGAAGATCATGCGACCAATGTTCAATATCTAATCCATTGCAAAAGATGATATCAGCATCATACATTTTTTTAACTTGACCAGGCGTCGGCTCATATTCGTGGGGTTCAACACCATCTTCAGTAAGAGTTATAATGTCATATTTTTCGCCTACAATCTTTTTTACAAAATCTGTGATCACAAAAAAGGATGAAACAATTATCGGTTTGCTTTTTATAGTATTATTAGTACATGAAGCAAGCAATGTGATTATTGGAATTAAAAACATAGTTTTTTTCATGACAGCCTCCTACGCAAATGCAAATCATTCGCAATTGCATTTTATAAGATAAACTACTATAATTAGTATGTCAAGAAAAAGAAAGAATTTTTAATATGAAAAATACTAAAGCTCGTGAAAAAATATTGGAAGTACTAAAAGGAAAAAATACACCGGTTACAGCAGAAGAAATTTATCAAGAATGTTTTTCTTCTTCGATTAATCTTTCAACTATCTATCGTACTTTAGCAAGATTTCATGAAGAAAATTTAGTTGAAAAGGAAATAAATAGCGAAGGAAAATCAGCTTATCTTTTAAAAAAAGATGAGCACTGTCATATTTTGGAATGTATAAAATGCCATAAGAGAATACTTTTAGACTTTTGTCCTTATCATGAAGTAAATAAAGATATTTATTCAAAAACAGGTTTTAAAGTACAGGAGCATAATATCACTATTTATGGTTTTTGTTCGTCTTGTCAAAATAAAGAATTTGAAGAAAAATAGTTGCTTTCATAGATAGTATCAATTATTGATTGGAACACCATTCTTTGGGATAAATTTTCGTTGAATTTTGTTTTGCTTTCTTGAGTACTTTCTATTAGCGTTTTATTGATGGAAATATTATCGCTGCTCCAATATTTTTCATCGAAGGAACAACTTAGTTCATAAGAATAGAAGATATCTCCGTTTTCTTGGAAACGTCTAGAAAATACTGATTTTGCTGGATACATTGAACTATTGTAATCTACTCCGAGAATATCTAACATCGTCGGTACTAGATTATATGGCGAAGTGAATTTATCTACTGTATTTTTGTTATATACTTCTATTATTTTTTCGTTTAATGTTGGATTATAGAAGTTCATAAATGTTTTATAGATATCTGGATAATCTCTTTCTTCATGTCCGCTTAATGCGAGATTTAAGTCTTTTCCATCGCAGCTATAATATACTTCATGGTCTCCATACATCACTATCAAAGTGTTTTCAAATAAATTGTTTGCTTTTAAGTAAGATAGTAAATGCTCAACTGATCTATCGAAATTCATCGATGCCATCTGATAGTATTCCATTCCCCGTTTTCTTATTTCGCTGGTATCATCTTTTAATGGATTTGTCCAAAATCCTTTTTCTTCAGCTTCTTTTAATTCATCGTAATAAAGTTCTTTCATGTATTTATTTGTTTCAGAACCAGAATAAGGACCGTGCATCGATAAAGTTGTCCAGAATAAATAGAATGGTTTTTCTTTTAAGGCATCGACATTTAAAAGCCTTTCGATATTTTGTTCAGTATCTAAATCAGCAGGATAGTTTCCGCCCCAGTTCCATATTGGAGTATCAGGATAAAGATCTTCGTGGAAATACAAGGTATCAAAACCTAATTTGGCATTGAAATTCTTTCTGTCATAGATGTCTTTATCACCACCGGTATCATGGATGAAGAAAGTGTTGTAATCATTTTGTTTTAAAATATTAGCAGAAGAATAAGGATAAGAATTATTGATAGCTAAAGAAGACCAAGGATCAAAAGAAGTAGGTTTGCTACCGATAATTCCGATAAGTTCAGAAATATTGGTTTTATTTTTAGAGTAATTGCAATTGAAGTTTAAACCTTCTTCTTGCATTTTGTATAAAGTTGGAGTCAAGACAGGATTGACCATATATTGGCTGCCAGTTTCAATCATGATGGAAATAACATTGTAGTTTTTCAATAATCCGGTGAAATCGTTTTCGTCTGCATTATTATTTTTTCCAGATTCAATATATTGAGCTAATGTGACATCATCAATTCTGAAATCATCGAATAATTCTTTGTAGTAATAAGATAGCATTCCATATCTTGAAAAATTAAAAGATTTTGAAACGACGACATTGTTAGCAGTTATATTATTGTTTTTGGTAATATCAACATTGGTAAAATAGGTTATATTCATTGAATAGGTCAAAAGTACCAAAGTAAATAAACTGAAAGATGGAGCGAAGATTCTTTTATAGTAGGTCGAATATGTTATTTCTGGGTGTCTCCATTTTTTTAAGAAATTAATAGTTAATAAAGAAGCCTCAAATAGCACGATAAAAATTACTCCGATAATAATTGATTTTAATTCAAATGGATATTCGGTCATCAATCCGCCAATACCAGTTTTTAATAAATAGATATAAGTTGTTGAAAGAATATCGGAAAACATTCGATAGTAATTTATTTGTAAAACTGCTAATACAGTTAAGGGAATGAAAAGAATTGAAAGATATATAGTATCGAAGATAATAGATTTAAATAAGAAAATTATGGAAGCAAAAATAATCAGAATAATTAATTCTAAGAAAAAGAATAAGGGAATTTTTTGATACATTGAAACATACATCCATATTTCAACTAAAATTGAAAAAGTAATAAAAGATGTTGCTTCTAATCCTTTTTGTGCTAATAATTTTTTCATTGTATACTACCTTCATATAATGAATCAATTTCTTGTTGAGTGTTTTTGAAATCTTCAATGAGAATAAAAATGTTTTGCGTTATTTTTTTGTCATCAGCAAAATTTCGAACAATATTTCCATCGTTATCTATCCAAATTAAATCGGTGAAAAAACTATTTAGTTCATAAGAATAGAAGATATCTCCGTTTTCTTGGAAACGTCTAGAAAATACTGATTTTGCTGGATACATTGAACTATTGTAATCTACTCCGAGAATATCTAACATCGTCGGTACTAGATTATATGGCGAAGTGAATTTATCTACTGTATTTTTGTTATATACTTCTATTATTTTTTCGTTTAATGTTGGATTATAGAAGTTCATAAATGTTTTATAGATATCTGGATAATCTCTTTCTTCATGTCCGCTTAATGCGAGATTTAAGTCTTTTCCATCGCAGCTATAATATACTTCATGGTCTCCATACATCACTATCAAAGTGTTTTCAAATAAATTGTTTGCTTTTAAGTAAGATAGTAAATGCTCAACTGATCTATCGAAATTCATCGATGCCATCTGATAGTATTCCATTCCCCGTTTTCTTATTTCGCTGGTATCATCTTTTAATGGATTTGTCCAAAATCCTTTTTCTTCAGCTTCTTTTAATTCATCGTAATAAAGTTCTTTCATGTATTTATTTGTTTCAGAACCAGAATAAGGACCGTGCATCGATAAAGTTGTCCAGAATAAATAGAATGGTTTTTCTTTTAAGGCATCGACATTTAAAAGCCTTTCGATATTTTGTTCAGTATCTAAATCAGCAGGATAGTTTCCGCCCCAGTTCCATATTGGAGTATCAGGATAAAGATCTTCGTGGAAATACAAGGTATCAAAACCTAATTTGGCATTGAAATTCTTTCTGTCATAGATGTCTTTATCACCACCGGTATCATGGATGAAGAAAGTGTTGTAATCATTTTGTTTTAAAATATTAGCAGAAGAATAAGGATAAGAATTATTGATAGCTAAAGAAGACCAAGGATCAAAAGAAGTAGGTTTGCTACCGATAATTCCGATAAGTTCAGAAATATTGGTTTTATTTTTAGAATAATTGATATTGAAATCTAATCCTTCTTCTTGCATTTTGTATAGAGTAGGGGTCAAGACAGGATTGACCATATATTGGCTGCCAGTTTCAATCATGATGGAAATGACATTGTAGTTTTTCAATAATCCGGTGAAATCGTTTTCTATCGTTGAAGAAGAGCTGGTTTTAGTTGTCGAATTTAAAGTGGAAGTTGAAGTGCTGGAGCTATTATTTGTTGAAACAATAGTAGAAGATGAAGAGAAAGAATTATTGTTACAACCGAAAAGGAAAAAAGAAATTGATATTAAAAACGATAGTTTATTTGTAATATTTCTTTTCATTTTTCCTCCATGAGTAATAATTTTACAATTATTCAATTAATAAATAAAGGATTTATATTAAGAAAAGGTCCTTTATTTCATATAAGAGAAGAGTTTTTGCTAATTTATATTCGCAAAAATACAAAATTTATTGATAAAAAGATACAAAAATCTTTAATGTAAATAAAAAATTGTGTTACAATACCAAAGGGAAATAAATCCCACAGCTTGTTTATACACAATTTAGGAGGAAATATGGCTGAAAAAAAGTATGTTTATGCATTTAAAGATGCTCATGGCTTAGGTAAAGAACTCCTCGGTGGTAAAGGTGCTGGCCTTGCTGAAATGACTTACATTGGAATTCCAATTCCACAAGGTTTTACCGTTACAACTGAAGCTTGTACTCTTTATTACGATAGCGACAAAAAAATCCCTGATTTCGTCGTTGAACAAATCAAAGGTGCTATTAAAGATCTTGAAAAAACTACCGGAAAGAATTTCGGTGGCGATCATAACCCACTTTTAGTTTCTGTCCGTTCCGGTGCTCGTGTTTCTATGCCAGGTATGATGGATACCATCTTGAACCTTGGTTTAAATGATACTACAGTTGCTGCTATGGTCAAAGAAACTGGAAATGAACGTTTCGCTTATGACTCTTATCGTCGTTTTATTCTCATGTTTACCAATATTGCTAAAGGTTACAAGAGAGATGAAATGGATAAGATGCTCGATGATATCAAGAAAGAAAAAGGATATAAATTCGACTGGGAAGTTCCAGCTGAAGATCTCAAAGGCTTAGTTGTTAAATACAAAGCTTGGTATAAGGATCATGTTGGCGAAGAATTCCCAAATAACCCATTTGATCAATTGATGGAAGCTGTTAAAGCTATTTTCCGTTCATGGGACAATCCACGTGCTAACACATATCGTCATATGAACAATATTCCATATAGCTGGGGTACTGCTGTTAACGTTCAATCAATGGTCTTCGGTAATAAGGGTGAAAACTCTGGTACTGGTGTTGGTTTCTCCCGTTCTCCATCTACTGGTGAACACAAAATCTTTGCTGAATACTTAACAAACGCTCAAGGTGAAGACGTTGTTGCTGGTATTCGTACACCTGAACCAATCGAAGCTTTAAAAGAACATCAACCAGAAATTTATGAACAATTAATCAACATTGTTCACACACTTGAAAATCACTATAAAGATATGCAAGATATGGAATTCACTGTCGAAGATGGTAAACTCTATTTCTTACAAACTCGTAATGGTAAAAGAACTGCTGCTGCAGCTTTAAAGATTGCTTGCGATTTAGTCGATGAAGGTCTCATCGATGAAAAAGAAGCTTGCTTACGTGTTGAACCTAAAGCCTTAGATGCTTTATTACACCCAACATTTGACCAAGCTGAAATTAAGAAACTCACTCCAATCGCTGTTGGTCTTCCTGCATCTCCAGGTGCTGCAACTGGTGCTTTAGCTTTCTCTGCTGAAGAAGCTAAAGAAAGAGCTGCTGCTGGTGAAAAAGTTGTTTTAGTCCGTGCTGAAACATCTCCAGAAGATATCGAAGGTATGGTTTCTGCTCAAGGTATCTTAACAATGCGTGGTGGTATGACTTCTCACGCTGCTGTCGTTGCTCGTGGTATGGGTAAATGCTGTGTCGCAGGTTGCGGTGCTGCTCATATCGATGAACACTCCAAGACAATGGAAATCGATGGCAAAGTCTACGGAACAAAAGATGTTATTTCTATCGATGGTTCCACAGGTAATGTCTATTTCGGCGCTGTCAAGACTAAGGAAGCTGAACTCTCCGGTAACTTCGGTCGTTTAATGGCTTGGGCTGATAAATATAGAGCTTTAGCAGTCAGAGCTAATGCTGATACTCCACGTGATGCATTACAAGCTTTCAAGTTTGGTGCTCAAGGTATCGGTTTATGCCGTACAGAACATATGTTCTTCGAAAAAGATCGTATTTTCCATATGCGTCAGATGATTCTTGCTGACACTGTTGAAGAAAGAGAAAAGGCACTTGCTTGCTTACTCCCAATTCAAAGAAAAGACTTCTATGGCTTATTCATGGCTATGAAGGACAAGAATGTTAATATTCGTTTACTCGATCCACCACTTCACGAATTCTTACCACAAGAAGAATCTGCAATTGCTGAATTAGCAGAAGCTACTGGTAAATCCGTTGAACACATTAAGACAAAGATCAATGCATTACACGAATTCAACCCAATGATGGGTCACCGTGGTTGCCGTCTTGATGTCTCTTATCCAGAAATTGGACGTATGCAAGCTAGAGCTATCATCGAAGCTGCTATCCAAGCTCAAAAGGATTTAAGAGCTGCTGGTGAAGATGTTGTTGTCCACCCAGAAATCATGATTCCATTAACACTTGACTTAAAGGAATTCCGTTTTGTCAAGAAGATCATCACAACAACAGCTGATGCTGTCATCGCTGAAAATCATTCTGATATCACCTATAAGGTTGGTACTATGATTGAAATTCCGAGAGCTGCACTTCTTGCTGGTGAAATCGCTTCTGAAGCTGCTTACTTCTCCTTCGGTACAAACGATTTAACACAAATGACTTTCGGTTTCTCCCGTGATGATGCTGGTAAGTTCTTACCTGATTATTACGATAATAAGATCTTCGATACAGATCCATTCCAAACTGTTGATACCAAAGGTGTCGGCAAACTCATTAAGATGGCTGTTTCCGAAGGCCGTGCAACTAACCCAGATTTACACGTTGGTGTCTGTGGTGAACATGGTGGCGATCCTGATTCTATCGAATTCTTCCACAATGCTGGACTCGATTATGTCTCTTGCTCTCCATTCCGTGTCCCAGTTGCTCGTTTAGCTGCTGCTCAAGCAAATATTAAGAATCCTAGAAAATAATTTCGGATTTGAAGTATTGGATAAAGCTAGAAAAAGTCAATATTAATAAAAATACAGTCATTCTTGAAAAAGAATGGCTGTTTTTTTTCTTTTCGATACTAAAAAATAGTAACCCTTCAGAAAGTAATAGTTTTAACCAAAATTACACAAAGCAACTAAATTTTTCAGTGTTTTATGTTGAAATGGATAAAATTATTACTTTTTTTAATTTTAGAATTAAAAATTTTTTCTATGGATTAATTTTTTTAGATGAAGATAAACTTTTAAAGAATTTATCTTGTTATGGTAAAAAATTATTTATAAAAGAATATTTATTTTCAGTTTGAAAATCTTCGTATCTTATTGGATATTTTTATGAAGAATGTAAAAAAAATATCAAAATGTGATGATGATATACGTGAAAACAATAAAAAAGCTTATATTTATAATAGTGAATGGAAATTGTATGTTCTTAAACACTTAATAAATATGGAAAATTGAAAATGATAGACTTATTATTTTTAGTATATTCGTTTTTATTCCTTTTTATAGTATTCAGATATCGGATTTTATTCCTTTTTTCGACAAAATAGTATCCGTTTTTATTCCTTTTTTGTTTGACAAGCATAAATAAATGAAATATTATGTAATTGATTAAACGTAAAGGAGATACTTATGTTAAAAAGAAAAATATATCAAAAACTTGTTGATTGGAAAAGAACACATAAAAATAATTGTCTTATGGTAGAAGGTGCAAGGCAAGTTGGAAAGACATATATTATTCGTGAGTTTGGAAAAAAAGAATACGAAAGTTTTATTGAGATTAACTTTATTAAAAATCAAGAATTGAAACAAATTTTTAACGGATCTTTAGATGCTGATTCCATTTATAAAAGAATGTCAGCTATGATAAATGGCGTTAATTTTGTTAAAGGAAATACTTTAATTTTTTTAGATGAAATTCAAGCATGTGGAAATGCAAGAACTGCATTAAAATTTTTAGCAGAAGATGGAAGATTTGATGTCATTACTTCAGGAAGTTTATTAGGGTTAACTTATGGAGAAGATGCTGATGAAAATACTGAAGAACCAGAGTCCGTTCCTACTGGTTATGAAATGTTTTTAACAATGTATTCACTGGATTTTGAAGAATTTTTATGGGCAGAAGGATATGAAAATGGCATTTCTTATTTAAGAGAACTTTTTGATAATAAAGAAAAAGTACCATTTGCCTTAAATGAAAAATATGAAACTTTATTTCGTGAATATATGATTGTTGGTGGCATGCCTGAAGTTGTGGCTGACTATGTTGAAAATCATGACTTTACTAAAGTAGCTGCAATACAAGAAAAAATACTTGAAAATTATCGTTTTGATATTTCAAAGCATGCAAAAGGTGCTGAAAAAAATAAAGTTCGTAGATGCTATGAAGCAATTCCTAGACAATTAGCAAAAGAAATTACAAAGTTTCAATATTCTACGGTTGAGAAAGGACAGACAAGTAAAAAATATGGTGGAAGTATTCAATGGTTGAAAGATTCCAATATTGTCAATCCTTGTTATAATATTCATGAACCCTATTTGCCACTTATGGCAAATGCTGATGAAAATCAGTTCAAATTATATATTAATGATACTGGCTTATTGTGTGCTATGTATGGATTTGAAACTAAAAAAGCTGTTCTAGAAAATGTTATAAAAGGGAATGCTAAGGGTGGCATTTATGAGAATATAATTGCAGAAATTTTGGTTAAAAATGGATATGAATTATATTATTACAGGCCAGATGATTCTAATGAATTAGAATTTTTGATAGAAAAAAATGGAGAAGTTATTCCTGTGGAAGTGAAGGCAGGAAATACGGCAACAAAGTCTTTGAATAGATTTATTGAAAAATATAAACCAACAGTAGCTTATAAAATTGTAGATGGAAATGTTGGTGTAAACGAAAACAAATTAACTATTCCTCATTATATGGTTATGTTTTTATAATGTAGTTTTAATAAAATATATAATATACCAAATAAATATTTATTATCGGTAAATGCATATTTCTTTATTTAAATGGTTGATTTATTTTTAATATAAAAATATAATGTTAATACTTATTTTTGTTAAAAACTTATCTTAAAATTAGTTTATTATGTTTTTTTATTATTTTTTCAAAAAAATTAAAGTTTTTTATAAAAAATAGTAAAATATTTTATGAAAGTGGTTACAATTGATTATATTAATATTAAAAATACAAAAAAATCTTATATAATGAAAAAGAGGTAATAAATGAAAAAAGTAAAAATGATGAAAAAGTATGCTGACTTGATAGCAGAAGTTGGCATAGGTGCAAACAGTAATCAAGACATAGTTATTTTTGCATCGGTAGAAATGGCACAATTTGTCCATTATTTAACCTTGTCTCTATATGCTCATAAGGTTAAAAATATTGAAGTTAGTTATTCTGATCCTTTATTGATCAAACAAAAGATGTTACATACTCCTATCAAAAGATTATCCAAGGTTAATCCTTTAGATGTTGAGGCTATGAAATCTTATACTGATAGAGGAATGGCTAGAATTATGTTGGTAGGTAATGATCCTAATATCTATAGTTCTGTCGGTGTTGAAAAGGTTACCGCTTATAATAGTGCTCTTAATAAGGCTACTTTTCCTTATCGTCAAATTTATATGAACAATGAATTAGCTTGGTGTATCGCTGCTGTTCCTACTAAAAAGTGGGCGGAAAGAGTATTCCCAAAGGCTACTCCAACTCAAGCTCAAATAAGTTTGTGGGAAGCTATCTATAAAGCTTGTCGAATCGATGCTGATAATACTCCAATTGAAAGTTGGAAAAAACATATCGCTACTTTAAATCGCAATGCTAATGCTTTGAATAAGATGAAATTAAAGAGCTTGCACTATCAAAGTAAGAATGGAACAGATTTAGTTATTGGTTTACCAAATAGTTATCGTTTTGCTGCTGCTAATGCTGTTCAAAGCCGTTATAATTCAGAATTTGTTCCAAATTTGCCAACTGAGGAAGTCTTTGCTTCTCCTCATAAAGATAAGGTTGATGGTATTGTCTATTCCTCAAAGGCTTTATCTTATAATGGCAATATAATTGATAAGTTTTTCCTCAAATTTGAAAATGGTAAGGTTGTTGATTATGGTGCTGAAGTCGGCTACGATACTTTGAAAAGCATCATTGATTTTGATGAAGGCTCTTGCCGTTTAGGAGAATGTGCTTTGGTTCCTTTCCATTCTCCAATTTCAGAGATGAATATTCTTTTCTATAATACTTTATTTGATGAAAATGCGGCTTGTCATTTGGCATTGGGTGCTTCTTTTGCTGAATGTGTTTCTAATGGTGAAGCAATGAGCGTTGAAGAACTTGAAGAAGCTGGTTTAAATCAAAGCCGTGAGCATGTTGATTTCATGATCGGTACTGAAGATCTTTCGATTATTGGTATTGATAAAAACGGTAAAGAAATTGTCATTTTCAAAGATGGCGATTTCGCTATTTAATTAAATTTATATAAGTATTCAAAGAGCATCCAGTTAAGATGCTCTTTTTGACTATTGTAAAAATATTTAGTACAATAATGGCGGTGATGTTATGAATAGAAATTATTCAAAAATTATAGTTTCAACTTTGCTCAACATGTTGAAAACTACCCCATATGATGAAATCAGTGTTGCTACATTATGCCGTACAGCTGGTGTTTCAAGACAGAGTTTCTATTATTATTTTGCTGATTTAAATGATTGTTTAATGTCCATAATTATTGCTGAAGGCGTCAATGTCAGAAAAAATAGTTCTTATAATAATATCCGTGAATTGTTGATGGATTTATATAATTACATCTATGCAAATAGAGTTGTTTTTACTAATATTGCTACCAGTAGCCAAGCTGGTGTTTTGTATGATAAAATCCAAAAGCTTGGAAAAGATATTCTTCGTTCGGAAATTACTAAATGGATACCTGATGTCGAGTATTTAAGTGCTGATGATATGGATTATATTTTAAGTTTCTATTTTGCTAATTTTATCTCTTCTATTTCACTTTGGATGAAAAAAGGATTTTCTACCACTCCAGATTATGAAATAGTTCATTTTATCTTGGTAACTGATGGTATGGTTAAAGAGTGGGTAAGAAGATTTATTGCCTTTAATAAGAGGAAAGCTTTACCTGATCATTCTGTCTATTCAAAATATATTGGCACAGCGAATATGAATAATGGGGAAAAATTATGATAGATTTTTATAATCCTACGCATATCTATTTTACTAGTTATGAAAATATAGGTATATTGATAAGAAAATATGGCTTTAGTAAAGTTGTTTTACTATGTGGAAGTTCATATTTAAAATCTTCTGGTATTCTTGATAATATTTTAAAAAAATTAAAAGAAGCTAATATTATTAGCTATGTTTATTCAGGGATAACAGCTAATCCGGATTTAAAGAATGTTGAAGAGGCTTTGAATTTAACAAAAGAAGTCAAACCTGATTTATTATTAGCTGTCGGCGGTGGCAGTGTTTTGGATTTAGCAAAAAGCGTTGCTAATAATTTTTATTATGATGGCGATATACTTGATTTCAATAAAAAGAAAACTATGCCTACTAAGGCTTTACCATTATCTACAATAATTACAATTGCTGCTAGCGGTAGTGAAATGTCTTCTTCCTGTGTTATTTCAGATCGGAAGACTAATTTCAAAGGTGGCTTTAATTCTCCGACCAATTATCCATTGTTTTCTATTTTAGATGCTAGTTTAACAAAAAGTGTTTCCGAGTTTCAAACTTGCTGTGGTCTTGTTGATATAATTTCGCATAGCTTTGAAAGATATTTTTGTAAATCTGAAGAGTATCAGGTCTGTGATCTTTTTGCTCTTGGCGTCATAAGAAATATTGTTGATTTAACGCCGAAATTATTAAATAATTTAAATGATGAAAATTTGAGAAAAGCGATGATGGAAACGGGTTCGGTTTCCCATAATGGATTTACTTCTTTTGGTAAATTAACTTCCATGCCTTGTCATTTTGTAGAACATTTAATTTCAGGGAAATATCCTGAAATCGCTCATGGTTTAGGTCTTAGTTGGCTTTTAGGACCTTTCATGAGAAGAAATTATGAAGTATTAAAAGATAAGATAAAGAAATTTGGTCATTTTGTCTTCGATGAAGATGATCCTAAAGTTGCTTTGGATAAATTTGATGAATACATCAATTCTTTACCATTTAATAAAACAATGGAAGATTTCGGTATTACTAGTACAGAAAAAGAGTATTATCTTTCTTTATTGAAACCAGCTCTATAAAAGGAGAATATTATGATATCGGATAAAGATTTAAAAGAAGAAGATTTTTTAGTTTTTGACGCTATTAGAAAAGAAAGAATTCGTCAGGATGATCATATAGAATTGATCGCTAGTGAGAATTATGTTTCAAAAGCAGTTTTAGAAGCTCAAGGTTCTATAATGACAAATAAATATGCTGAAGGTTATCCTGGGCATCGATATTATGGCGGATGTGAATATGTTGATATTGTGGAAAATCTAGCACGTGATAGAATAAAAAGACTTTTCAACTGCGAATATGCTAATGTTCAACCCCATTCTGGTTCTCAGGCTAATATGGCGGTATTTCGTACTTTATTAAATCATGGTGACAGGGTTTTAGGTATGAAACTAGATGCTGGTGGCCATTTATCTCATGGCAGTGCTTTATCTTTCAGCGGTCAAGATTATCAAGTCTTTTCTTATGGTCTAGATCCAAAAACTGAAAGACTTAATTATGATGAAATTTTAAAATATGCTAAAGAAGTGCAACCGAAGATGATAATTGCTGGGGCTTCAGCATATCCGCGAATTATTGATTTTAAAGAATTTAGACATATTGCTGATGAAGTAGGTGCTTATTTATTTGTGGATATGGCTCATATTGCTGGTCTTATTGCTGCTGGTCTTCATCCTAGCCCAATTCCTTATGCTCATGTTGTTTCTTCAACAACGCATAAAACTTTGCGCGGTCCTCGCGGTGGATTGATTCTAGCAAATGATCTTGAGCTTGGAAAAAGTATTGATAAAAATGTTTTTCCTGGAGTTCAAGGTGGTCCTTTAATGCATGTTATTGCGGCTAAAGCTGTGGCCTTTGAAGAAGCTTTAAAGCCAGATTTTAAAGATTATCAAAAACAAATTGTAAAAAATGCTGATGTTTTAGCTAAGACATTAGTATCAAAAGGTTATCATTTAGCCTCCGGTGGTACCGATAACCATCTGATGTTAGTAGATGTGAAATCTCATGCTAATATCACTGGTAAAAAGGCTCAGGATGTTTTAGGGAAATGCAATATTACAGTGAATAAGAATTCTATTCCTAATGATACGGAAAAGCCTTTTATTACTTCGGGTATCAGGCTTGGAACACCAGCTTGTACGACAAGAGGTTTTGTTGAAGAAGATATGGTAGAAGTTGCAAACATCATCGATTTATGTTTAACTAACTCTGATGATGAAGAAAAACTTGATGAGGCTAAACAAAGAGCACTCAAACTTACAAGAAAGTATCCTCTTCCTTATTGATAAAATAGTATATTTAATTTGTTAATTAGTTTATAATAATTGTTGAACTGAAAGTGAGGTTTTATGAAAGAAGACAATACAAATATGGAAAAAAATACAAATGAATCCGGGCAAATAAAAAAGAGTTTCTTAGATTTTAATTTTTCTTGGATAATGCTTGTCATCGATTTAGCATTAATCTTTGGACTTGGAACTTTGAATCTCAATGTTATGCAACAACACTCTTTGGCAATGCAAAGCACATTATATATTGTTATTGTTGTCGGTGTTTCTTTAATTGCTAATTTCTTATTTTATACATTAGGTAAATTAATCGGTGGTTTAATCGGTGGTTACCAAGTTACTAAAGTTGTGTTTTTCGGAATGACGATAATATTTAAACATGATGGAAAAGATAATGATGTTTCTTTTAAAGTTAATAACATTTTAGATTTCCATCTTGTTATGACTCCGAAAAAAGAAAAGACTTGCCATTATGGTTATTTATTAGGCGGTATGGTCGGATATATTTTGATCAATGTTGTCGCATTATTATTAGCTTTATTGGTATTTTCCGGCGATAAGATCATCAGCTATTCTATTTTATTTGGCATTGGTTATGGTTTCATTGTTGCTTTATATGAATTATTCCCATGCAGATTAGACTATGTTAATGACTGCTTTATTTTGATTAAAACAACTCATAAAGAAGATTTATTAGCCTATGAAAATGAATTGAAGAATATTCGCCATTCATTGCTTGGTGAAGATCTTGAAATCATTGAATTTGATAATTATGATAGCTATTACAAATCACATGTTAGATATTATCAATATATGGATGCTTTATTAAAAGATGATATCGATAAAGCCATCAATATTTTAGAAGATACCTTCAAGTATATTGATTGGTATACCGATGATTTAAAAACTAAAATGATTGCAGAGAAGTTATTTATCTTACTTTCTTCAGAAAGTTTTGACGAAGCTGAAAATTATTATTCTTTACAAAAGAAAGATTTCCAAAATAGTATTGTTTCTTGTGGTGAATTATCAATGTATAGAACAGCAGTTCTCATCGAAGGAATTATCAACAACATGAAAGAAGATACCGAAACAATAGTAAATAAATACGCAGCATATTTAGCTTCTCATAAAGATTTAAAGAACGCTAGATTTTTAAAAGAACAAGAGTTATTCAATAAATCACTTGCCGTAGTAAATAAAGCAAGACCAGGTTGGAATCTTGTTATACCACAAGTAGCTTAACTAAAGAAAATGCCGAAAGGCATTTTTTGTTTGATTTTTAAAAAAATGCGTGATAATATTAATGAGCACGAAAGTGCTACTTGGGGATGTTTTGGTTTCGACAGGTAAGGATGAGTCAACAAGGCAGCCGAGTGGTGACGTTATCACCAAAAAAAGATAAATGCCAAAAAACTTTATCATGTAAATAATGCTCCTGCCATGATGGCAGCAGCTGCTTGCTAGTTTTTTAAAACTCCGCAGCTCAGGGCTTAGCCCAGCATAGTCGTCTCTTCTCGCTATCATTCGGAGAGGTTACGGCAAACTAAGAATGATTGCTTCTTTATAGGCTGACATATAAAGAATAAGAATTAGTCAGCACCAAGATCTGGCAGTCGTTTGCAGCTAATAGATCTTAATTTATGCAAACTAAGCTGTAGTCTTCTTGATGGTGCCTTATTTGGACACGAGTTCAATTCTCGTCATCTCCACCAATAAGTAATAATAGTCTGATACTTGGTATCAGGCTTTTTTGTTGCATAAATAGTAGAATTTATGCTTAAAATGCGATTTTTTACTTTAAAAATAGAAATTTATTAGTTTCATAGGCTGTTGGTAGGTTTCATTTAGAGACAGTATTAGCAGCTTTTTATTTTGACTTTACACGATTTAACTTCAAGGGTGCTAAAAATTTACACGATTTAACACGATTTGAATTTTTGAGACAATTTTGAGAAAAATCCAAGCTCTATATAGATAAAAAGGCAAAAAAATGTTATAATTTCTATAAAATAATAGAAAAATGTGGATGAGGAGTATTTATGACTTATAAAGAGGCAGTCAAAAAATTAAGACTTAAAATGTTGATGACTCAAGATGAGTTTGCAAAACTTCTAGATGTTTCTTTTGCAACTATAAATAGATGGGAAACTGGTAAATATGTTCCAACTATTAAAGTTAGAAGAAAATTACGACCATATTTTGAAAAGTATAATATTGAGGTGGATAAATAATGTCAGAAGAATTAATTATAAAAAAAATATATACTGATTATCCTGAAGTTCTTGATATTCTTTTATACGATAATACAACTAAAAAAAATATAATATGGGCAACCGATCATTATGCTAAAAAGGGCCTTGGGTATTCTATAACTAGTGAGATAAAACCATGTCATTTAACAGGAAAAGTTAGAGCAATAAGACCTAGAATTGAGAAAAGTAAAGCTGAACAGGTTAAAAGAAGTAGAGATAATGCAGAAGTTTTTACTCCATCATGGATTGTTAATAAACAAAATAATTTAGCTGATAATGCGTGGTTTGGTGAACAAAATAAATTTAATTTTGAAAATGATGACAATACATGGGCCACAACTGATAAAGTTCAATTTGATGAGAATCAAATCTGGACAGATTATGTTGACGATATTCGTCTTGAGGTATGCTGTGGCGAAGCACCATATCTTGTTTCAAGATATGATACCGTAAATGGAGAAAAAATTGAAAATAAAAACAGAATAGGTTTACTTGATAGAAAATTTAGGGTTATCAACGAGAATGCTATAAATGATGATGAGTGGATTGAATTTGCATTTAGAGCAATTAAATCTATTTATGGTTATGAGTTTCAGGGTGACAATCTGTTAATAGCTAGAGAAAATATATTTTTAGATTTCTTAGATTATTATTTAGAACGTTTTTGCAAAATGCCAGATAAAAAGACATTTATCGATGTTGCTACAATAATAAGTTGGAATATTTGGCAAATGGATGGAATCAAGTATGTTGTTCCTTTTTCATGTCATAATGAAGAAGTAAAAATGGTACAGTTAAGTTTATTTGATGAGGCTGAAGAACCTAAGCCAGATATATGTCCTGGATGTAAATATAATGATCCAAAAAAACATAATGGTAAAAGGTGCTATATCATGGATTGGGAAAAAAGCAAAAAAATAAAATTTGTATCTTTGATGTGGAGGAATAATGAATATGTTGGATAATAATGAAAAAAATGAAGCTCTGATGGCTGAAGAAAAATATAAATCAGCTGTCGAGTCTGCAAGTGATTATATTGAAAATTTTGATATTCTTGAAACAATTACAAATGTAGGTAATGATGAAGTTTTTACGCCAAGAAAAACATGCGATATGATTTTAGATTCACTTCCTGAAGAGGTATGGCATAATCCAAATTATAAGTGGCTAAATCCCACAACAAAGAATGGGATATTTGAAAGAGAGATAGCTATTAGACTCGACGCTGGACTGAAAGATATAATCCCAGAAACAGAAAAAAGACGAAAACATATACTTCAAAATATGATATTTTCAATTGGACAAACCAGATTTACTGCTAACGTGGCAAGAAGAACAGTGTATTACTGCTCTCAAGCAAATAGAAAATGTGATGGTATTAAAGCAGAAGATGGACATTATGTTAATGGATATTCGATAGGCGACGGAACTTGGTTCGATGATGAAGAGGGAAATATAAAAACTCCTCGCGCAGAACATTTTTTTGAAAATGAAAAATGTAAATATTGCAAAATATTAAAAAGTTCTAAATATAATGACAGTAATCAAAGAGAAAAATATGCATATGAATTTATTCATTATGATCAGTCTAAAATTCTTGAGCATTTACAAGACTTATTTTTTGGAGGTAATAGAAATATGAAATTTGATATAATTATTGGAAATCCCCCATATCAATTGAATGATGGAGGAGGTACTGGTTCAAGTGGTACACCAATATATGATAAATTTGTTGAACAAGCAATTTCATTAAAGCCAAAGTATTTATCAATGATTATTCCTTCTAGATGGTTTAATGGAGGAAAAGGTCTCAAAGATTTTAGAGCTATGATGCTATCTGATACACATATATCAAATTTACATGATTTTTTAGAAGCTAAACAATGCTTTACAAGTACTTCAATTGAGGGCGGAGTTTGCTATTTTTTATGGGAAAAAGAATATAATGGGAAATGTAAAATAGTTACTCATAGTAAGGATACTATCACAGAATCATATCGTTATTTAAATGAAAATGATGATGTAGATATTTTTATTAGAGATGAAATGACATTAGATATTTATCATCGAGTTTCTTTAAAAAAATATGAAAGTTTTGAAACATTAGTATCTGCAAGAAATTGTTTTAGATTGGGAGATTGTGATGGAAGAACAAGCAATGATTTAACATCAAATTATAAAGTATTAGGATATTTTGATAGAACTAGATCTTATAAATTTTTAAAGGACAACGTGAAAGTTCCACTTAATGAAGATTTAGCAAAAAAATGGAAATTGTTTGTTTCTAAAGCAGATGGAGCTGCTGGACAAATTGGTAATCCAATACCAGCTCGTATAATGGGAAAAGCTGAAATTGGTGAACCTAATACTGTTTGTAGTGAAACATATTTAGTTGTTGGACCATTTAATGATGAAAAAGAAACTTTAAATGTTCAAAAATATATGAAAACAAAGTTTTTTAGATTTATGGTTGGTATTAGAAAAACAAAAAATATGCCAAGAGAAACATATAAGTTTGTGCCTATTGTTGATTTTAATGAGGAGTGGACTGATAAAAAACTTTACAACTATTTTAATCTGTCTGATGAACAAATTAACTATATTGAAAAAATGATAGAGGAGATGAAGTAATATGCCTGAAGTGATGATTACAAGATCTCCTGATATTAATAAAGTAGATACAATTTGCTATCAAAATGAAAATAAAACTTATAATCTAGATGATAAAAATGACTCTGAGGGTAGTTTAATTCTTATTTATATGTATTTATTACCAAAATTTCAAACGCATGGAATTAAAATAGGCATGACAAAATGTAAGATTGGTGAAAATTTTTGGCATGCAATTAAATCTAGGATAAGCGACCAAAAACATGAATTAGCTTTATCTGATGAACAATATTTAAAATATGGATTAAATAGAGAAGTTATTTATTGGGGTATTTGTCTTGATGCAAAAAATGATTCATTTAAAGATTATGCTGTTCATGATGAAATAAAAAAAGCTAATGCTGGAATTGTTGAAAAAGAACAAGAATGGTTTACTAATGTTCCTACAGATGAACTTATAGATATTTTTAATTCATTAAGACATAAGGATGAAAATAAAGAAATATATACACCAAGAAAAGAACAACAAGAATGCATAAATGCAATGAGTAAATATTTTAATGAAAATCCTAAAGGAAGATTTTTATTAAATTGTAAAATGCGTTTTGGAAAATCTTTTACAACATATAAATATTGTGAAGACCATAATCTAGAACGAATATTAATTCTAACGTTTATTCCAGCTGTTGAATCATCTTGGAGAGATGATTTAAGTCATATTAAAAAAAATTATCGCTATTTCACTGATGAAAATTTAAGAAGAAGTGATTTTATGCTAAATTTCATTCAAGAACCTTATGTTCTCTTTTTATCATTACAAAATTATTTAGGTAAAGAAAAAAATACAGAAGTAAAGGCAAAAATTCAACAATTACAAGATATTGATTGGGATTTGGTTATTCTTGATGAGTATCATTTTGGTGCATGGAACCAAAGAACGCAAGGAACTCTTAAAGTAAAAGAGGAAAAGAGTGAGGATCTTGAAAATGAATATCAAGACCAATTAAAGCAATCTGGAGATATAATAAAAAAATTTAATATTAAAACTAAGCAAACTATTTGTCTTTCTGGGACACCATTTAAAGCCTTAGCACGTGGCGAATTTAATGATAATTCATCATTTACATATTCGTATTTCGATGAACAAAGAAATAAATATCCAAATAGCGAAAATGATGATTTTTCTGTTATAAATCCTGAATATGAAGCCTTTCCAGATATGAAAATCTTTGGCTATAATATGTCAAAATTATTTGGCAATTTAACATCACAAGTATTTTCAGAAGATAAATTGTTAACAAAAAAATTTTTTTCATTAAACAAGTTTTTTGAAACAAGGCAAGAGAATAATCCAAGTGAACCTTGCACTTTTATTTATGAAGAAGAAATAAAAAAATGGCTTGAAATAATAAAAGGTCGTTCTGTTTATGGTGATAAATTTCCATATTCAAATCAAGATATGTTAGCTAATAATATCCATACACTTTGGCTAATGCCAACTGTCAAATCATGTAAGGCAATGGAAAATTTATTAAAAGAGGATGATTATTTTTCAAGATATCAAATTATTAACTTATCTCAGGATGGAGTAGGTGCAGGAAATAGCGCTTTTGAATACTTAACTACTAATATTGCTGCATCTGAAAATACAAACAAATTAGGATCAATAGCAATAACTGTAAATAAATTAACTATTGGTGTTACAGTAAAAAAATGGTCAAGTGTTTTCGTTCTTAAGGATTTAGCTAGTCCAGAGCAATATTTCCAAGCGATTTTTAGAATACAAACACCATATAAGAAAAATGGAAAGATACTTAAAAAATATGGGTTTGTTTATGATTTTAATATTGATAGAGCTAGTGCCTTGCTATTAAAATATGCTGAACAATCCGAAAGTGAACAAGCAACAAAATTGCAAATCGCAAAATTGATTGTAAAATATATGCCTATTTTTATTAATGGTGATATGTCTAATCCAATCTCAGATCAAGTATTTTATGAACTTGCTCAATATGGTGATTCAAGTGGAATTCCACTATCTAGAAAAATTGTTGATACATCAAAAACAACTAGAATGCTTGAAGAAGAAACAATGGCCGCGATGCTTAATGATAAAGAAGTTAGTGATATAATCAAACGTGTTTTTGCTCATGCGAAATTTGGAAAAACGAAGTCAAAGACAGTTCCTGCAAAACCTGAAGATGGATTTGATTCAAAAATTGCTAAAGAGGGCAGAGACAAAGGATATGAACTTGGACAGCATGACTATAGAAATTATGTTGATTATGATGACTTACAAGTTCAAGCAGAGTTTGAAAATGCAATAGCAAATTATATTAAGGAATATTGTCCTAAAGAATATGATTTAGTAAAATCAACATGGTATACTAATGGTTTCAAAAAAGGATATGAATCTGGCGTTAATGCGCCTATTAAAAAAGAACAATGTGGGTACGACGACGGAGTTAAATTCGTTGAAGAGGTAAAGAAAAAATTTGGAAAAGATATAAAATATATAAACTCTACTAGAATAATAATTGAAAATTTTGAAAAGACTTATTTAAATGATATTAATAATATTCCAGTTAAATATAGAGGAATGCTTTATAGGAGATGGTATTGTGATTCGTTTAGAAGAGCTGTAAAAAATAATCTTATCCCAGTCATTGAGCCTAAAAATGGTGAGACAATTGAAGATGCAGATAACGTTATGAAACATATTCTTGCTAGATTATTTGAATTTCTATATATAAGTGTATATCGTGAAACTACATTCATGGAAATTTTTAGTAATGCAGATCCTGATATATTTTTAGAAGCCGTTGGCATAACAAAGAAAGACTTTGAAGTTCTTAATAAATATAAAGTATTCCAAGAAGATGTATTAAATAATTATATTCATGATTTCTTTATTAATGAGTCCCTTGGAACTAAATTAAATCTTGAAGATGAAACAGTTCAAAAGCAATATAGAAATAGTTTTGATTGGTTTGGATTTGGTCTTGAAAGTGATGAAGAACAAAACCAAGATGCTTCTATTGATGAAATAAATACTATTGAAAACACTAAAATTAGCAATTCTTATAATAAATATGAAGTTGAAAATGAAACTCAAAGTATGGAGATAAATGATGAAGATGAGTCATTACTTATTGATAAGATTATAAAACTTCTTAAGAATTCTAAACCAATGAAAGTAGCTAAAATAGCGTTTGAATTGAATGCTTCTAAAAAAGAAGTTAATAGCATTCTTTACGCAAATAGTGATCTTTTTACCAAAGATATTTTCTTTAATTGGAGAGTGAAATAGATGAGCAATGGTGTAATTAACATACTAACTAATCCTTCGTTTCCTCAATTAGTAAAAATCGGTTATGCTGACAATGTTGAAGAAAGAGTGAATATTTTAAATCGTAATCCAGGGTTACCATATTCGTTTAGAATTTATGAAATATATGATGTTAATGAAAGATTAGAGGATTTGAAAATACATAAAATAATTGATAAATTAAATCCAACACTAAGATGTCAAGAAGAAGTAAATGGAAAAGCAAGAGTACAAGAATTCTTTATTATGACTGCTGAAACAGCTTATCAGATTTTTGAAGCAATGGCAGAAATTAGTGGTACAAAGGAAAGACTTCATTTATGGAAAGCTACAGCTGAAGAAGTGTTAAATTTGGATGTGAATAGACATCATTTTAAAAACATTACTTTTAGCTCAAGTTTAACCGGTAAAAAATATGATTCAAGAACTAATTCAGATGGTTCACTAGGAATATTTGAACATGAAAGTTGTAAAGAAGTAATTATCTTTTTAAAACCTTCAAAGAAACAAATAATTAGACAAGCATTAATTGATTTAGTTGAAGAAGTTGATAATTCTAAAACTTTATATCAAATGATGCATATGCTTCAAAAAATTATAAAATAAGGTGATTTTATGGATTATGTTGGTAAGTATAAAATAAAGCTGGATGATGTTTATAATAACATTCCAGTCGAAATTAAGGAAGCACGCAAAAATCCCTTCACATATGAAAATCAAGAAAATAATTTATATGTTTATTATGATATTAATTTAATATCTGAAATTGCTAATAAAACTAATGAGTTAAGTTTAAAAGCGCGGATGTATTTAGTGATAAAGAAGAAAATGCGGTATGGCAAGTTAAATTTTTGCTTTAAAAGAAATAAATTGTAATAAATATAATGATGAATTTAAAAAAATCGTTATTGATGCCTTTAAAACATATGATATAGAATAATATTATAAACGATATTATATTTGCAGCTTATCATATGAACCTGATAATAATTTATGTTGGTATACATTTAGTGGAAAAACTTTCCAAAATATAAATAAAATTGATAATTAAACTTAGGAGGACGTGTATGAAAAATAGATTCGATATCAGTATAAAACAGATAAGAAAAATAATGCTTAAATTATTGTTAAAAAGAAAATTAATTATTGCCCTCCTAGTTTTTATGTTTTGTAGTTTGGCACTATCTGTTTATTGCTTGATTATTGGAAATTTTGTGGATGATGAAGCATTTCAAATTGCATACACTTCGTTATCACTTTTTGTAATAATATTTTTGGCTTTTTTAGTTTGTATTTATATTTACTTGTTTAAAAAAATACCAGGAAAAGGTGAAACTATAATTACATACGAATATGAATTTAATAAGGACAACGTGATAGTAAAAAATATATCAAGAAATACCTCATTCATTTTAAATAAGCAAAATATTAAAAATCATTATATTATTTCTGATGTTTTGGTTGTTGTTGAGTCATTTTATTATTTCTTTCCAAATGAAGAATCAATTAGGAAAACATTATACCTTTAATAAAGTAAAATATTTAATTATCTTGATATAACTGCCTTCTTGAGTGATGTATACATGAGGAGGTATGGATTATGTCATTAGAAAAACTACAAGAAAAGCTTAGTAGCCTCAGTGAGGAAACAAAGTCCTTTCTCGAAAAGGCGATAAAAGAAAAAGCCTACAATACAGGCAAAGCAACAAAGATGCTAGCTTATCTTGAGGCAATGAAACAGGCAAATGATTTCCTTGAAGAATGGTTAGGCGAAGCTTGGATATTGATGGTTGAGATAGCTACTATGAATAGGGACAAAACCATTACGTTCAAGTTCGCAAATGGCAAGGAAGTAGCAGTTTAAAAAGGTGGCTTTTTCGCACCATTTATGGTATCTAGAATGCTTATAGTCATAGACTTATCATCCAATTGTGAGTTTGGATCGTGGACAGCGTAGTGCCTAGTACCGCGCTAAAAAGCTAGCGCATATTCGGTAATGAAAATAGTTATACACCTCCTACTTGATGGGAGGTTTTTCTTTTCAACTATACGAACTTTTTAATAGGAGTACGCAAATTGTATCAATATAGAAGATAGTTTCACACAATTAAAAAATATTAATTATAAGAGGATATGTTAGTTACTTCTTAAAGTTCATATTTGAGACTTTGATTTTAAATTAAAGACTATATAGCTGAATAATACTTAGTCTAATGCTTAGATACTATTTTTTTATAAAAATATTTAATATAATAAGTCTAAGTTAAAAAGGAGTAATTATGATAGAAAAAGAAAAGTATCTATACTGGTTAAATGAAAGTGAATCAAAATTTGAGCAGGATATTGTTTATCGTGAAATGTATTCCAGAGTAGGCCATATTTTTCATATATTTCAAATGATTGAATATAATATTGCTAATATATTAGCATTAGAGGAATTTGAAAATGAATCTATTAAAGATTTTACTGAAGATGATATAGAACGTATTAGAAAAAATATTGATAAAAAATTTGAAGAGCTTTCTAAATTAACATTTGGAAATTTAAAAAGACAAGTAGAAAAATCAGATTATTTAAGAGAAATTAATTTGGAAAAATTGAAGAAAATAGTAGATTATAGAAATTATTTGTCTCATCGATGTTTTAAAGAAAAATTACTTAATAATCAATTAAATATAATTGAAGAAATTGATAAATTTGTTGATGAATTAAATGAATTTGAAACAATAGTTTCTGATTTTAATGAGAGGTTGATAATGATTTTTGCAAATAAAAAGATAAAAAGAATTTGGTATAAAAATAATTTCACAACAAGATAGAAAATGAATTAAAAATTTATGTCTTGTTTAAGATGAAAAAAAGATTGTAATGAAATAATGAAGATGATATTAATAATTATGGAATAACTCGACATTTAAGTCTTTATACAGGATAGGTTTAAATAAATATGGATAAATCTTTTCATGAGAAATTAGAAAATTTGTTTGGTACAGAAGTAGAAGGATATTCATCTAAATATAAATTACTAGATTTTATAAATGATGGTGACGAAGGTGCTAATGGTGTATTACTTAAAGTATCTAATAAGGATGGAAAAATATTTGCAATGAAAGTTTTGCAAAAAAATAATAATGATAAAACAATTAGGTTTAATGATGAATATAAATTTCAAAGTGAATCAAAGAATGCATATATTGTAAAAGCTTTAGATTATGGTAGTTTTAAATTATCTAAAAAAAGTAAGGACAGATTTTTTTATGTGATGGAAATGTATAATTGTAACTATACACATCTAATACATAGTGATAAAAGTGAATATGTTTCAAGTAATGAAAAAAAGTTAAAATATATTTTACAATTGTGCAAAGCAATTAAATATATGCATAAAAGAAAAGTAATACATAGAGATTTAAAACCTGAAAATATATTGTATGATAAAAAATATGATAAAGTCTTAATTGGAGATTTTGGTATTGCACATTTTAAAAAAGGAAATAAAACTTCAAAAAATGATAACATGGGAAATTATGATTATCATGCGCCTGAACAAAAAAAGAATGGTACAAAGTTATATGGTACATATACTGATATATATTCTTTAGGTTTAATTATAAATGAAACATTTACAGGTGAAATTCCGTGCGGCACAAACTATAAAAAAGTAGCTGATGTTTATCCCCCATTTAATTTTTTGGATTTTATAATTTCTACTATGATTGTTCAAGATTATAAATTTAGAGAAAATGATATTAAAGTTATAATAAATAAAATAAACATAGAAATGGAAAGACTTAATGATTTTAATGAAGAAGTTAAGGGAAAAATAGATGTTGAATTAATAAATAAAGGGAAAAGTGTATCAAAAAAATTGAAAGAGCAAATATTTAGTGATATAAATATTGCTAATAAATTTTTTAGTGAAAATATATTTCAAGTTGAAAATATTAATTTGTATTATCATGAAAATATAAGTTATAAATTAAAACCATTTGTGTTCAATTGTTATATTCAATTTAAAATTTATAACATTATTTTAAATAAATTTTTTTATGAATCAGAAACAGGATTTGAAAACAATGATCCGATAGATTTGAATAAAGATAAAGAATTAATTGAAAAATTTGATTTTTTAATACAAAAATATCATACTTTAGATAAATTTGAATACTATTCTAAAAAATCAAAGAAATTGTTTATTAATTTGAAAAAATATCATGCCATTGAAGTGTTTACTAATATAAAAAATGAAATTCAAAAAGCTAATGAAAATTTATTGAACGCACCAATTTTATGGATGTATTTTTTCTTGTGCAAAGAAGAGTTCATTATTGAGTTAAAAGAATTGTATGATAATAGTACCATTTGTGATTTTATAGAATTTAATTATGAAAAAATTAGTGAAAAAATAGAAATTGATGAATTATATATAAAAAATCATTCAGAAACAGAAGAGTTTGTGAAAAAGTTGAAAGAAATATATCATTCAATAGTTATAATAGACGATGAGAACTTTACTATTAGTAAAAAAGATCATCAATTACTTATAAATTATTACAATGAAAAATTTAAAGATGATGAATCAATTTTTTGTGGTGATATTATAGATTTCTTTAATAGTGCTCAAATAAGAAATAATGTTTTTCAATATAAAATAGAATCTTATCAAATAAGATCATTAAAAGAATTTTTATTTAATGAATATGATAGTGAAATTGATGAATAAATTGATTATACTTATTTAATTTCAAAACTTTTTCAAATTCTGAAATTGAATAATGTCTTTTGTATAATTATATAAAAAGTAAGCTTCTTAGTTAAAATGGCTAATTCAATATATTTTTGTATACTTTTTTATTAAAAAGTTACTTTTAATTTTATTATTTCTTCTTTAATTACTTTTTTATTCTTAATAGCATTATTATTTTTTTATAAATTAATACTAAATATTCTTTCTATTTCTTTTATCTTTTTTGTATATTTATGTGCTAGTGTTAAGAAGTTCTGTTTTGTCTTTGATGTTATATTTTGCAAACATATTGAAATTATGATAAATAGAATTTTTTTAAGAAAAACGAATTTCACTAGGCAATTAATCGATTTTTTAAATTATATGAGTTGTGTATAAAATTTAATGTTAAATCATAAAAATCCAATTATATTTTTCAAAAATCATGGCTCAATATAGATAAAAAAACAAAAAAATGTTAAAATCTTTATAGGATTTATAAAATATGAAAGAGGAATATTTATGGTTTATAAAAAGATAATTAAAAATTAAGATGAGTTTGAAGAATCTTTTGATTTTTTTCTTAGCAATTATAAATAGACAAATATGTTCTTTATTTTAAATTTGAAAGGATAATAAATTTAAAGAAAGGTTAAATTATGGTTGAGACGAGAAATTCTGAATATTGGAAAAGAGAAATATTATTGTATGATAATGATGTTTTAAAAGCTTTAAAGATTAGTGAAAATAGAATAGAATTATCTGAAAAAATATTGAATGGAATTAGAGATTTTTGCGAATCAGTTGCATGTTTTATTTTTAAGATTTCTTATCCAGATAAGAAATATGAAAGCCGATATGATGAAATAAAAACTTCGTTAAGTTTTTGTAAATCTAATTCATCGCTTAATTTTATATCATTATTTCATGATAATTTAAGCGCATCAACAGGACATAAAAAATTTTATGGTGAATATGCAGAACGTTTGACTTTAAAATATATAAATTCCCTTTTAAAAATTAAAGAATTACTTCATAATAAATTCAATATTGAAATCTTTGAAAATTTATCTTTATATCCATTTGATATGGATAATTCATTTATAAAATATTATCAAAAAATTTCTTGTCTTCTTAATCAAAATGATTTGATAGAACATAACGGTATTAAGGATGTTTATTATATTTATAAGAAAAAGCTGATTTATATCAACAGGAAAAGATTTTATGAATATACAATTTCAAATGCAATTGATAAGAATAATAGAAGTAATAGATTTTTAGTTTTTTCATTATATGATATACCAATAAATTATGCAGTTAATTTAACAATTATTGATAAGCCATTAGATTATTTAGGAATTTTGATTGATTGTTCTATAATTACTAATTTTCAAATATCTATTAGACCATGCGAAATTGAAAAGATATGTGCAATTCTTGAAATTAACGTAAATAAATATTCAAAATCAAATGATTATTGGACTTTAATGAATTATTTAAAGAATTATAATACTAATATAGTTGAAATAATTAAAAGTGATGAAGAAAGTTTTCAAAACATTTTTAATTATTTGTTTCCAAATAAAAAAAGTACTTTGGCAAAAATTTTCTTAGTATCCAGAAAAAAGTATTTAAATAATGTTACAGGAATAAAAACTCTACTGTATTTATTATATAAAACTCGTAATTCTGTATTAAAAGATCAGCTACCTTATAAAAGTGGTGGTGCATTGTCTACAATGAATTTAAACAAAAAAACATATTCATTTGAAAAAGCTCCATTTAGTTCTGATTTGATAAATCATATACCAAAATTTAATGATTTAATAAATTTATTTGATTTTGAGAAACATAAAGCTGAATATATAGCTAAGAAAATTTCAGATTTATCAAATAAATCAGGATGTATATACATAAATTGTTCAAAAGTTGATTTTCCTAATATTGATGAACTTATTGATTCTTATAATAGCCAATATGAAACTGAATCGTTAAAATTGCGAAAAATTATGAAATATGGCAATTATTTTTATTTAAATTCTAATGAAATTAATACTATTAAAATTATTGAAAATATTTTGTCACTTAGTAATAAAGCGAATTTTACAGATTATGAAAAATATGCAATTGAAAAGATTAGACAAAAACAAATAAAATTTGATGATCAAGAAAAGGAAAAATCTTTAAAAATGTTATTTGCAAAAGGTAGTATTTTTGCAGTTTATGGATCAGCAGGAACAGGAAAATCATATTTTGCAAATTTAGTATTGAAAATATTAGATGGCATAACAAAAATTTGTGTTGCCGTAACAAATACATCTGTTGATAATATGCGGAGAAAATTTGATGATAATACAGCTAAATATATGACTATAGATAAATATTTGAAGGAATATAAAAATTCCACTATTGATTTGCTAATTATTGATGAATGCAGTGTAGTTTCTTCTGAACAAATGTTTGATATTTTAAATTTTACAAAACCAAAGTTATTATTACTATTAGGTGATTATTTTCAAATTCAGGCAATAAAATTTGGAAATTGGTTTGCTTTAATACGTGATTTCTTAAGTGAAAATTATTATGTTGATTTGAAATGTCAATTTAGGACAGATAGTGAAATTCTTAGACCATTATGGAACGAAGTTAGAAATTTAACTTCTTCAAATACGATTATTGAAAAATTAAGTGAAAATGAAATTTCACATGAATTTGATTCAAGTGTTTTTCATAAAAATTATGAGGATGAAGTTATTTTATGTTTGAATTATGATGGATTGTATGGAATAAATAATTTTAATAAGGTTCTACAAAAGGCTAATAAAAATAAAGAATATAAATATAAGCAATATACTTTTAAAATAAATGATCCTATTATTTTTGGAGAAACAAACAAATTTAGTGGTTTGTTTTATAATAATTTGAAGGGAATTATTGTTGACATTGAGGAAAATTTATCAAAATTTAAATTTACTATTAAAGTAAAAACTACTTTAAATTCAATTTTGTGTGATCAATATAATGTAAAATTTATAGAATATGATAATGGGGATACAATAATTTCTTTTTTTGTCGATAAAGTATCTTCTGAAACTTATGATGAAGACACTGATAATATTTCATATTTTCCTTTTCAAATTTCATATGCAATGTCAATACATAAAGCTCAAGGTTTAGAATTTGATTCAGTTAAAGTAATAATATCAAATGAAGTAGAAGAGAATATAACTCATAATATTTTCTATACAGCTATAACTAGAGCAAGAAAAAATTTAACTATTTATTGGACACAAGAAACTGAAAATAAAATTATAAATAGTTTTAAACTTCAAAATTTTAAAAATGATGTAGTAATATTAAAAAACAAGTATGAAGAATTAAATCTGAAAAATTAACTTTACTATATTTATAATAATTTTTTTAATAATTAGGATTTAAATAATAAAATATTAATTGTTAAAGCGATTAATGATATTTAATTTTTTATAGGTTATATTCACACATTACAAGGATATGATTTAAATTATGTTGGAGTTATTTTAGGAAAAGAAATAGATTATAATCCTCAAACTAATCAAATTGAAATTGATATTAATAAATTCTATGATAAATATGTTAAGCAAGGATGTACTACTAAACAAGTTGAAACTTTCATTTTAAATTCATATAAAGTTATTATGTCACGTGGTATTAAAGGCTGTTATGTTTATGCCTGTAATAAAAATATGCAAGAATATTTATCAAGATTTATTTCAAAATAGGAGGAAAGTATTATGGATAAATTAGAAGAACTTATTAAAAGAATAGATAAATTTAATAAAGATAGAGACTGGGAACAATTTCATTCTCCAGTAAATTTAGCTAAATCTATATCAATTGAAGCTAATGAATTATTAGAATGTTACCAGTGGAATGATAATGCTAATATAGAAGATGTTAAAGAAGAATTAGCTGATGTCATGAATTATTGTATTCAAATGTCTATGGTATTAGGTGTAGATATTATTGATATTATGAATAAAAAATGGATAAAACTGAAAGAAAATATCCAGTAGAAAAAGCCAAAGGTGTTTCTACAAAATATAATAAGTTATAGTTTTTAAGTTTTATATAAAAATTTTTTTCGATACTTATAATATAAATATATCTCAAAAAATCCTTTAATTATTGGATTTTTTTGAGATTTTTTTATTTATTAAATGTTATATGGTTTTTTATTTATATAAGTAAATTTTATGAAATTCATTAATTTTTCTTTTTAAATTTTACACGATTTGTAGTAGTATAACCGAGAAAAATGTTGAATATTATAAGTTTGTATGGTTATAACCAGAAAAATATTTAAAATTTTGCTAAATGGTGATAAACTAAAAATAGTTTAAGGAGGTGTAATCTATGATTATTAGACCGAAGTATATGGAATTTATTAGACCTTATTTTGACACACCTTTTGTTAAAATTTTAACTGGAATTCGTAGATGTGGTAAATCTACTATACTTGAAATGATAATGAACGAATTATTAGATAAGGGTATAAAGAAGGAAAATGTTATTTATTTGCATTTAGATTCTTTTATTAATGATGATATTACTACTGGAAAGAAATTATATGAATTTATAAGTGAAAGAATTAAAGATGAAAAAGTTTATATTTTTATTGATGAAGTTCAAGAAGCAACTGGTTGGGAAAAAGCAATTAATAGTTTAATGGTTGATTATGATGTAGATATTTATGTTACAGGTTCCAATTCAAAATTATTATCTAGTGAAATTTCAACTTATTTAACAGGAAGATATATATCAATTCCAGTTTATACTTTGTCATATGAAGAATATCTTTCATTTAAAAAAGAAACCAAACAATTTATTCAAGAAAAAGATTATATTAAAGAATATATTGAATATGGCGGATTTCCATCAATTGCTTTGCAATCTTTTAGTAGAAATGAAGCATATACAGTAGTTAAAGATATTTATAATTCTGTCATACTTACTGATATTGTAAAAAGAAATTCAATTAGAAAAGTTGATTTGTTTGAAAGAGTTGTTAAATTTATTTTTGAAAATATAGGAAAAACATTTTCGGCATCATCAATTACAGCTTTTTTTAAATCAGAAGAGAGAATTATTGATAAGGAAACCTTGTATAATTATATTTCTTATTTAGAAAAAGCATATATAATTTATCGTGCAAATAGGTATGATATTCAAGGGAAAGAAGTTCTTAAAACCCAAGAAAAATATTATTTATCAGATCAATCTTTGAAATATTCTATGTTAAGTTTTAATTCAAAAATGATAGCTTCAGTTTTAGAAAATATTGTTTTTCTTGAATTAAGAAGAAGAAATTATGATGTTTATATTGGAAAATTTAAAACAAAAGAGATAGATTTTGTTGCTACAAAAAATAGTAAAAAAATATATGTTCAAGTTTGTAGAAATTTACCTGAAGATTCTGATAGAGAAATTCAAAATTTAAAAGAAATTGAAGATAATTACCCTAAATATATTGTTACATTAGATAAATATGATTCGGGAAATATTGATGGTATTGAAATTGTTTATCTTGAAGATTTCTTATTAAAAAATGAATATTAATTGAGAGAGTTAATTTAAATTCTCTCTTTTTTATTTTAATGTTTTAAGTTTAATTATTTTAAAATAATGAACAATATTGATAAATATAATTTAACAATTTTATATAAAATAATAAAAAAATATAAAATGTAATTAATATTAAATTTACATAAAATTAAAAATATTATGGAGAATTAAAAATAAAATGTATAAGTCTATTGACAATAAGATATTTTTTAATGTAAAAAAATAGATAGAAAAGGAAGGATTGATTGTTATGGCCAAACATAGACTTTTCTTATTAACTTCTTTAGTATTTTTATCTAATATTTTATCTTCATGTAATGCAGTATTACCATTATGGGATTATTCAAATTTATATGAATATAATCAAGACGAACATTATAAAATTAAAGATGGAAAAAAAGTTAGTATTGAAAAACATAACTTTAATAAATTGATTGAAGTTTATACATCAGAAGATGGAACAGCTTATTATGATCACGCATGTGTTTGTGGTTGGAAAGCTTCCTATGCTTCTTTTGAATTTAATAAAATAGAAAATGAAGATGGATATGAATTAACAAGAATTAATCCGCAATATACAGGTTATTATGTTAATGGTTTGGTAACTAATCGAGAGAATAATATTTATGGATTATATTCTATGCCTAATAAATATGAAGGATTGCCAATAACTAAAATTGCAAAGCAAGCTTTTAAAGTGGATTTTAATAATGAAAAATATAAAAAATTTAAATTTGGTGATTCTTTTAAATTAACAGAAAACATTAAAACAATTTCACAATATGGACTTGCTGGAATTACTATTCCAATGGATGTTAACTTGCCTAATATTGAAGTAATAGAATCGAATGGCTTTTCTTCATCAAATATTGTTTCTATTAAGTTGGGATCAAAACTTCAAGATTCTACTTTAGTTAGTTCTCTTTTTGCTAATTGTGAAAATTTAAAAAGTATTATGTTTGAATGCTCTTGGGAAACAACTCCGTGGGGATGTTTTAGTGGTTGTTCTTCTTTAACAGATATTACTTGGCCAAAAAATCTTAAAATTATAAATCCTTATACTTTTCAAGATTGTACAAGTTTAACGCATATTGAAATTCCAGATGGAGTTGAAGAACTCTTGGATAATGCTTTTATGGGCTGTACAAATTTAAAAACTGTTATTTTGCCTAAATCGATCAAAAAAGTCCTTGAAGCATGGTTTTTTAATCCAAGCTCAGATGTTGAAAAAGTATATTATAAAGGAAGCAAATCTGATTGGTATGATGGTGGTGTAAATTGGTATGTATATAGTGATATAGAAGATTGTACAAATATTAGATTATTCTTTTATTCTGAAGAAAGACCTGCTGAAGAAGGACATTATTGGCACTATGTAAATAATGTTCCAACAGTTTGGTAAAATGGAGAGCATATGAAAAAACGCATTCAAGCTTTAAAATACATAGAGATATTATCATTTATTATTTTTGGAAGTTGGGCATTTTTCTTTTTTGCAACTTCGGGAAACACCTCATATATTCGTGTAAATGGTACAGCAGACTTTCTTATAATTTTACTTGAGGTATGTCAAGATAAGATAGGTATGTTTTGGACAGTATATACTGTTATAGCGATTATCTTTTTAAGCATATTTTTCATAGCTATATTTTTCTCGCTACTAACCCATTTAGGACACTTAATTATTAAAATAAAATATAGAAAGGGTGTTACTACTGACACTAAAATAATGGGAGAAGCAAAAGCTAAAAAATTTAGAAGAAAATTGCCATCAGTTTTTGTTTTTATTAGATACTTATTTACAATTATATATTTCCTAGCTTGTTTTTACATTGGTGGATATTATCTAAATGATATTATTACTCCTAAAAATTATTGGTTATTATATTTACTTTATGTGCTTATAGGATCAGTAGGAGGAATTTTAATAAATATAGTTTTCAACTTTGTAAGACCTATTAAAACAAATATCATTGTTGAAATAATTTTATGTATATTACCACTTGGATTATCAGGTATTATTTATCCTTATTTGAATATACTTGGTATAAATCATATATTTTATTTTGTTTCTCTAGGATTGGAATTTGTAATTTTATTTGTTAATGCTATGAATATTTCAACAAAATTATCTCCACGTTGTCCATACTGCCATGGAAAATGTGATGATGGCATACTAATTAAAGTTGAAGAAAAAGATTTAGGAACATCAACACATTCTGAAGAGCGTTCTAGAAAAATAGGTACTAGAGAAACAACATATACTTTATCTGATAGTAATGGAAATAAATTAGGAGAAGGAACAAGTAGCGAAGATATATATGAAGACTATACAAGTTATTATGATGTACAAACTACTGAATATACATTTACATATAGTTGCAAATGTTCTCAGTGTAAAGCAAGACATAATGAGACCGAAATTGATATAAAAAGTAGCAGAGTTTAAAGTATTAATTAATAGTTTTAAGTTATTTTATATATTTAGTTTTTGTATTATATATAATTTTTGATTGATATTTATCATTGTTTTTATAGATTTAAAATAAAATTAAAAATAGACTAGTAATAATTTTAATTTGTATTTTTATTTACTTTTTCAGTGTCTTATTTTATAATTGGGTTGTAACCCGGAACACAATTCAAAGGTGGAGATTGAAAATGAATAAAGAAAAAGATCCAAAGAAGAGAATTTTAACAACTTGTGTAAAAATGTTTATTGAAAAAGGGTATAAAGAAACTACCATGATGGATATTATTAAAGGGGCAAATGTTTCGGCTAGCACTTTTCAAAATATTTTTCATACTAAAGATGGTGTTCTTTCGGAATTGATTTCTTTTATGTTTTCTCATCAGTTTGATGTTGCTGGTAGAGTTTTAGATTCTTCGATGAATGGAGTTTCTATCTATGCGATTGAGACGGGAATTCAACTTGCTTTAGTGGAACAAAATGAAAAATTAAGAGAAATATATGTTGAAGCTTATACGCAACCGAAGCTTTTGGATACAATTCACCGTAAGACTATGGTGAAACTCAAAGAGATTTTTGCTCATTATCTTTCTTCGTGGAATGATAGTGATTTTTATGAAGCGGAAATTGGCAGTGCGGGAATGATGAGAGCTTATATGGCTCGTCCTTGTGATATGTATTTTACTTTTGAAAGAAAGTTGAATAGGTTTATTTCAGCAGCTTTTGATATTTATCATGTTCCCGGTGTTGAACAGGAGAAAGTTAAAAAGATTTTATTTGCAGTTGATTTAAAAAGAATCAGCAATGATGTAATGAATAAATTATTTAAACAGTTAGAGATGGCTTTTGATTTTAAATTTTCTACGGAGGGAGAAAAATATGAAATTTAAAAAATGGTGTTTTGTCAGCGTCAGTTTAATTCTTCTTTCTTTTCTTTCAGGATGCAATAAGGAGCATATTCATAATCTTGAAGAAAATTATGAAACTTCTGAAACGCATCATTTTAAAAAATGTTTGGATTGTGGTGAAGTTGTTATAAATGAAGAACATCATTTTGTTGAAAATGGTAATTTTAGAATTTGTGATGTTTGTAATTATTCTTTATCTTTATCTGAAGAAGCTTTATTTAATAAATGGATGGCTGGAAAAGAGTATTCTTGCAGTTATGAAGGGGAATATTCTTTTGTTGAAACTGTAAATGAATATAAAGATGATAAGGTAATCTTTAAAGCTTCTCTTTCCGAAGGCAAAAAGGATAACCAATATTATTACATCAATGATATTGATTCTTTAAATGATGAAGGTGTTTTAGAAAGAGAATCTCATAATCTTAAGGCGATTAAAAATATAGTTGTCGATGGAAAAAATAAAACAAAATATTATATAGAAGAAGTTGATTCATCAGAAAATCGAATAGAAGGAAGTTATGTAAGTCCTGATTATGCTGATAGTATTGAGAATCAAAAAATAGCGAATTATTTTGAAGATTATTTTTTAAAAAAGTATGATACATATTCATCTTTTATAGAAGGAATAAGAAAAGGTTTTTCTAAAGAATATGAAAGAGAACCTGATGAATTGAAATTTATCGGCAATGAAGATGGTTCGATAGATTTTTTAATCGGCATTGTCGGTGAAATGGTAAATGAAGATTTAGTTAAAGAAGTTGGATATCAGAAAACCACTTATGATGATAAATATTATGTCAGAGCAGAAAATGGAAAAATTACTGGTTTTGTAACTGACTTACATGATACTAATATCTATGATAATAAAAAAGAAGTTATTAGATATAATAGAACTTTAAATTATTCATATTCTTTTGATAAGAAACTTTTTGATAGTATTTCAATAGAAACTGATGTAACCGAAAATGATTATTATGGTTTAGTAAATTTCATGATTGAAGGATATCCTTTAAGATATCATGACTATGCTTATGTTGATACAGTTTATACTGCTGAAGAAGCGATAGATTATTTAGATACTTTAATCGCTTTTATAATTTCTTCTAGAGAATCTAATGCTGATTGTTTAGCTTTATATCTTGATGAAAAATATACAATTCCATTTGTTGAAAAAGAAATAGAAAATGACGATGGTTTAAATATTTATGTAAGATTTGAAATGCCGGAAAATCTTACGTCAGAAATCTGTGTTTTTGATAATGGAGCACGTTCTTGGGTATATTTAGTCTATATAGATAAAGCTGGATCGGTATTTAAAGCTGGAACAATGTATAGTGAATATAAAATTAAAACTATCAATGGAGAAAAGTGGAAAGAAGGGGATTCTACCGATATAGTTTGTGAAGGTGGAAAAACATATATTATTGTGTTTGATACACCGAATTTAATGGGATAATTGTTAATAGGAGGGCTGATCTTCAGCTCTCTTTTTTTGAAAAGAAAAATATTGTATTTATTTTCTTTTAATTTTTCTTTTATTTTAGTTAAGTATTCTTTATAATTTATATGAACGTGTTCATAAAAGGCGAAAATATGCCAAAACAAATTCAAGTTGGAAAAGAAACCATCATTCAAGAAGCTAAAAAATTAATTGAAGAGAAAAAATTTGAAGAACTCAACTGCCGTTCTATCGCTAAAAGAGTGGGGATAGGAGTTGGTACTTTATATCATTTTTTTAATTCTAAAGATGATATTTTAGCAAGTGTTTTATTAGATGATTGGAAAGCGGATCTTAGTTCTATCAATTTGAATAATGATTTTTTAATTGGAATAAAAGATATTTATAATTGTATCTATTCATTTTCAGTAAGATATCATTCTCTTTGGGAATTTTATAGTTCATCTAATAGTGTATATATTTCATTTAATTCGCGACATTCTATTTTGGTAGATCAGATTTCTCAGATGATCTCTAAGCTTCTTTCTAACAATGAAAAAAGTTTGGATAGTTTTGAAGTGACTTTCCTGGCTGAATCTATTTTGGTTTATGCTACGAGATTATATGATTTTTCAAAATTAGAAAAGATATTCATTAAAATTATAGGAGGCTAAATAATGGATAAGTCATTTAAAAATATCCGAATAATGGATAATTTCTATCAATCTTCTTCCTTTTTCCCAATGCCACTTTGCTTGGTAGGTACTTTGGATGAAAATGGCAAAAACACAAGCTTTGGAGCTTACTCTTTGTGTTTCCCATATTACATCGCTGGTAAAGGTTTTTATGCGATGATCCTTGAATGTCGTAATTCATCGAATACTTGTAAAGGTCTTTTACGTCATGGAAAATGCACTTTGAATTTCCTTCCATTCTCAAAAAAGAATTTCACCGAACATGTAAGACTTGGTTTTCCTGGTGATACTCCAGAAGAAAAGATGAAAGATTTTCGCTTTACAGTTGGAGATGGACTTAGCAAAGAAAAAGATCCAAATGGCAATTATCCAAAGATTATCAATGAAGCTTTGCAAGTATTTGAATGCACTTGGGTTAAGGAAATGGATAATGCTCAAGATGATAAAGTGCAAGATGAATATGATGGACCATATCATGATTTCAATGGTATCACTTCGAAGTTCGGCGCTCATTTCATTTTGAAAATTGATAATATTTTACTCAAAGATAAATATTATGATGCCTTGATCAATGGTGTTAATAGAAAAAATTTCTGCCCGCTTCCAACAAACTGGGGTTACCGCGATTCTAAATATTTCTGGTGTTCAGATTATAAGAAACCAATAGCTGTTGGCATTCCTGATAAAGAAGTTGATATCACTTCGGTAAGATATGCCGCAGATCGCTTAAATACCGATGTTAAATTCAGTGATGATGCTTTAAAAACTATTGTTAAAGTTCCAAGACCATTCTTAAAGACTGTTTTACTCGGCTGCGTAAAATGGGCGGATGAAAATAATTGCAAGTTGATAACTGAAAAGGAAATGAAGATTATCAACGACAAACGCTCAAAAGAAAAACAAAAGAAATAGTCAGAATATGAAAGTAGTATTAGCTGGTGCCTATGGTAAATTAGGTGTTGAAATTTTAAAAGAATTAGTAAAACAAGGACATGAAGTTGTCGCTGCTGATATGGTTGAAAAAGAAGTACAAGATTTAGATACTTCAAAAGTTACATTTAAAAAAATCAATGTAACTGATAAAGCTACTTTAAGTGGCTTATGTGAAGGTGCAAAAGTTGTTATTTCGACAGTTGGTCTAACAACTTCTTCAGCAACTATCAGCAATTATGATATTGACTATAAAGGAAACTTAAATATCCTTGAAGAAGCTAAAAAATCCGATGTCAAACATTTTGTTTATATTTCAGTTATTAGAGCGGATGAAGCGGAAGATGTTCCAATGGTTCATGCTAAATTCTTATTCGAAGAAGAATTGAAAAAAAGCGGTATAACCTATGTTATTCATAGACCAACAGGATATTTCTATGATATTGTCAAAGTCTTTAGACCGATGATAGAAAGTGGAAAAGTATCTTTATTAGGAAAAAAAGATGTCTCTGCCAATGTCATTGATACCACAGATTTTGCTGAATTCATCGTCAAATCTATGCTAGATGAAAATAAACTTTATAACGTTGGTGGTAAAGAAGTTTATACTTATCGTCAAATAGCTGAAATGTGTTTTGAAGCGGCGGGAGTTAAAGGAAAAATCAGTTCCGCTCCAGCTTGGTTATTTACAGTTTTAGCCAATCTTCCTAAAAATAAGAAAAATGGTAAATGGGCAGTCATTCGCTTTTCTAAATTCACATTAACTCATGATATGGTCGGTGATACCATGTATGGAGAAAAATCTTTTAAAAAATATATAAAAGATAGTTTTGTGAAAGGAAATAAGTAAATGTACTTTTGGCCTTTAACATGTATTTTTTTATTGGTATCAGCAATTTGCTGTGCAATAGGTTTTAAAAAATTTGTTTACTTCTTATCAGTCGGTTATGGATTTTCAGTAATCGGTTTAGGTATTGCTTATCAAGTAGTAAGTTTTATGCACGATACCTGGGATATATTTGGTATATTATTTACCATTTTATTCATCATCTATGGTGTAAGACTATCATGGTTCTTATTAGCTAGAGAAATTAAAAATGCCTCCTACCGCAAGGTACTCAAAGAAGCAACCAAAGAAGGCGAAAAGAAAATGCCTTTAGCTATAAAGTTTGTCATTTGGATTTCTGTTACCGTACTTTATTTTGCTGAGACTTGTCCTATTTTCTACAGAGCTGAAAATTCAATTTATCAAAATGTCGCTTTATTGAGATTTGATAATTTTGCTACAGTCAATTGGATGGGATTAATCGCTCCAATTGTCGGTGTAGTTATCAGTATTATTGGCTTGCTTCTTGAAACTATCGCTGATGCACAAAAGACCAAACAAAAAAAGATTGAACCAAATATGGTAGCGACTAAAAATTTATATAAAATGTGCCGCTGTCCAAATTATTTCGGCGAAATAGTCTTCTGGACAGGAGTATTTATCAGCGGTGTTCAAACATTTAGTGGCGCTGGTCAATGGATAATGGCTTCTGTTGGTTATATCTGCATTGTCTATGTTATGTTTAACTCAGCACAAAGACTTGAGAGAAGACAAGAGAAAAGATATGGAGCAATGCCAGAATATCGCCAATATGCGGATCATACTCCAATTTTAATTCCTCTTCTTCCAATCTATCACATTGATAGAAAAGTGAAAAAGGAGCTTAAGAAATGAATATAAGTGGAATTTTCATGGCAATCTTCGATCTATTTCCTGTTGTCCTATTTTTAGTAGGGGGAATATATTATCAAAGAATGCTTTATAACAAGATGAGTAAAGGGGCTTTTGCCTTATTCTCGGCCGGAACTATTTTTACTTTTGTTGCGGGAGTTTTTAAAGCGACTTATAAAATTTTGTTAGAATCTAGAGCTTGTGATTTTACTATTCTCAACAAATGCTTCTTTCCAATGCAAACCATCGGCTTTGTTTTAGCCGCTGCGGGTCTTGTTGCTATGTTATCTTATCCACAGGAAAAACATGCAGCCTATAGTTTTATCCCTCTTCCAATTTTAGCTCTTCCATTTTTAAGTGAATCAGTCAAAGAATTTGATGGAACAATGATCTTTGTTGTCTTGATGGTCTTAGGTGTTTTAGTAATGGATGCCTCATTAGGATATATTGCTATCAAGACAAAAAATTATTTCATTATAATTTTCATAGCAATATCTTTTGTTTTCACTCTTGGAATGGACTATTTATCAACCAAGCCTGATTTATCAGATTGGATTAAAGAGATTGTCAACACAGTTGGCCAAGCTTTATTTATGACATCAGCTATTATATTCAAGAAAAAAGGCTTAGAAGATATCAATTCTTTAAACTTAAAAAAATCTAAAGCTGAATAAAATTTGAAAACTTGAAAGGTCTTTTGACCTTTCTTTTTTCATATAAAAAATGCACCGAAGTGGTGCAATTTTTATTTATCGATAAAATGATTGACAGGTTTTGGAAGAACAGGGAAATTATCGACCATTTCATATTCTTGAATCATGGCATGAGTTCCTTGCCAACCATTTTTGGCATCGGTATTAAATAGATGATAGGTGAAATATTTTTTTCCATTTCTTGGATCTTCAAAAAATGATGCATGTCCTGGACCTAAGGCAGTTTCAGTTCTGGAAAGAATTGGAGTTGGATGTTTTTTCCAATTGTTTTTATCGAGAATATCTCCTCCTTCGAAAGTTATAACTCCTAAACAATAATCATCGGACCAGCTTCCAGATCCGCTGTAGACTATATTGAGTTTATTTTTGCCATAGATAGCAAATGGTCCTTCGTTGATATATGGACGGTTATTTCCACCTTCGCATCCACGCTTTTCCCATTCGTATTCAGGAGTAGAAATCATGGTTCTTTCTCCTATTAAGGTGAAAGGATCAGACATTTCTTGTATATAGATGTTTTGGCAAACGTTTTCTAAGCCTTCCCAGCCGGACCATGTGAAGTACATCTTTCCACCGTGGTATAAAATAGAACCATCGATAGCCCAACGTTCATTCTTTTCTTTTATTTGTCCATGGAGAACATAAGGAACCATCGGATCATTGGAGTTATTTTCTAAGACATACATGCGGTGGTTATAGTTATCTCCATCATCCATGGCGACATAGATATAACATTTGTTGTTGATTATATGTAATTCAGGTGCCCAAACTTCATGGAATTTATCATCGTGGTAGACCATTTTTGATTTAGCATCTTTTAAATCCTCTAGTTCTGCAGCTCTTCTTAAATAAAGAGCATCATTCATAGCGAAAAGATGATAGAAGTATCCATCATGATAGAAAACAAATGGATCTCGTGGTGTAGAATTTTGATTAAAATCTGATAAAAATATAGCTTTATTCATTTAAATTATCCTCAATTAAATGATAGGAAATATATGAAGAAATTACAAGGAAACCTAAATATTAAAATTAATATTTATAAAGAGACATTGTTTTTGACAAAATTTATAAATCTTTTAGTTTTGGAAGAAAGATTTGTTCCTTTTTTATAGCAGATGATAACATCTAACATAATTTTTTTATCAAGACTGATACCGATGATATCATCATTTTCTTTGATCAACATCTTAAAGATAAAAGCACCATAGTTATTTCGTTCATTGCTTAGAAGTTCTTTAATTATATATAACTGATTAGAAGTCAAAACTATATCCGGATTAATATTTTCTTTGTTGAACATTTGGTTTACCAGCTGATATTGCAAAGAATCTTCTTTCATCAAGATTATCGGATAATTTTCCAGCTCTTTTAAAGTTATATTTTCCTTTTTAGCTAAAGGATTCTTTTTATTTACTGCAAAAAGAAGTTCGGTGGTACCGAGTTTTATATATTCTAAATTCGAATCGATTTTTCCTTCGTAAATGACGGTGAAGGCGATATCGATTTCTCCATTTAAAACAGCTTTTTGGTTGGCGAAACTTCCGAATTCCTTGATTTTGAAATTGAATCCTTTATTCTTATTAGAAAATGAATTCAATATTGAAGGGAATAGAAAAGTGCCGAGCATCGGTGGCATACCTAAAGCTAAGGTTATATTTTTATTGGTGTATTCTTTGAGTTTTTCTTCGACATTTTGATAGTTTTCAATGAGCGGTTTAATAAGCTTGTAGAAGAATTTCGTATTTTCAGTAATATATATTTGATTGTTTTTTCTGGTGAATAAAATGGTGTTTGCTGCCTGCTTCTTATTCATTCCTGCTTGTGAATGGTCAAAGACTTTATTCAGTAAGGCTCAACAGGGTATGCAGACTTGGTTTTTCCCTGAAAGAATGAATAATGGTGTTATGACATGGGCAGTATTATCAGGTACTGTTGGATTTATCTTGTTCTTTGCTGGATACTTTATCAATAAATATTTATTTAAAAAGCAAGAGAATTTAACCCCATTTAAAATCAAATGGAGCGATTTAGGAAAAACATTATTATTAGCAGTTATCTTATTTGCTTCTTATTATTCCTTGGATATGTTCTTATATACATTTTTCCATTTAGATTATCGTTTCTTATTTGTTTCCGCAAGACCAGTTATAAATAATAAGATGTTTATATTGCTTTTGATGTATGTTCCTTTCTTCCTCATATTCTATATTTCTAATTCGGTCCGTGTTAATTTATCGATGAGATTAGATGGTTGGAAAGAATGGCAATCGACTCTTCTTGCCTGTGTTGCTAATTCAATTGGATTATTGTTAATCATGGTCATTCAATATAGTGTTTTCGCAGCTACCGGCCAAGTTTATTGGACTATAAACTGGTTATATTGCAATATCCTTTTTGGAGTTATTCCAATGATGTTTATCTTACCTATTTTCAATCGTTATTTTTTCAATAGAACTGGAAAAATCTATCTTGGTCCGATTGTCAGTTCGATGTTATTTATCATGATGATGCTTACAAATAGCGTTTGCTATTTACCATTTTAAGGAGAATTAATTATGTCAGATATTTATGAAGAATCATTAAAAAAACATGAAGAATGGAAGGGGAAAATTGAAACCAAAGTTCGTGTTGATGTTTCAAGCAAAGAGGCTTTGATGCTCGCTTATACTCCTGGTGTTTCTCGTCCTTGTCTAGAAATTCAAAAGGATTATGAAAAAAGTTTTTCTTTGACTAGAAGATGGAATATTGTTGCTGTTATTACCGATGGTACAGCAGTATTAGGACTAGGCGATATTGGTCCAGAAGCTGGAATGCCAGTAATGGAAGGTAAATCAGCTTTATTTAAAGCTTTTGGCAATGTTGATGCCTATCCAATTTGCCTTCGAACCAAAGATACTGAAGAAATCATCAGAACTATATATTTAATCTCTGGATCATTTGGTGGAATAAATCTTGAAGATATTTCAGCTCCACGCTGCTTTGAAATTGAAAGAAGATTGAAAGAGATCTGCGATATTCCAGTATTTCATGATGATCAACATGGTACAGCAATCATCATCGGTTGCGGTTTAAGCACAGAAAAGGCAGAATGAATTGGTTAAATTGATCTAAAAATATTGCGTTTTAGTTGTTTACAATTTTTTTGTTTTATAGGATATAAATTAGACTATTTTAGACAAAATATATTGGTATTATGTTTTTAATATAGTATAATAATGTCAAGCGGATAAGAAGGCGTCAAAATGACAACGAAATTATTTGAAAGACTCGTTACAAAATTTTCTATTAAAGTTACGATTTAATTAAATATTTCGAAATATCCAAGGCGACGATTTACAATTATCGGAATCTTGAAAACTTTTCGGATATCCCTAAAGATAAGCAATATAAAATCTTTTATCTTTTCGGGAAGGAAAGCGAAGATGAATTGGAATTGGTTCTCGACGAGTCTGACCCCAATATTCTCGCTCAGTACGTCAACAGAATTTCGAGTATTCTGAAAGACAGTATCCAGGATAAAAAGCAGTCGCTTTCTTCTGTGGAAAATCTGACAAACGAACTTGAACGATTGCAAAGCGAAAACGATGCGCTAAAACAGCAATTGACTGCGGGGCAAGCATTAAACGGACTCGATCCGTTTACGAAAAGCGTTATACTCGATAAAGTCGGTGGCATAGTAACGAATATGTCGTCTGCGGAAATAAAGGAATTTTTGGATTATATAGATATATTCGATAAGTATCATAAGTTTACGAAGGGGGAGTAAAATGGCTTACTTATATCTGAATTTCTTAGATAATTTGGATAAGGGTTTAGGTGATAAGGCTTGGGGGAGAAACGACTTTTTCACGCAATCGTTAAACGAGCAATACGAAGCGCTGAAAAGAAAACTCGGCGGTTATGCGCCCGACACTCTTCAAGAATTTATCGGATACACATTTCCGTCTACGCCTAAATATTACAACGTATCATTGCCGTCGTTTGACAGAACAATGGATGAGAATAAGCGCGGGAATAAGATTTTGCGTAATATCGTAATTCGCCCCGAAGTGGACGGATATTCTAGCTACGTTCTGCCCGAAACATACGATTTTATGGTAATCGGCGACGTTACATTTGGGAACGTTACGGAAATATCCGTCAAAGGGATAGATTTGATAGACAGACGAACAGTAAAATACGGAGAAAAGCGAGTTTTTTGTTACTCGCTTTGCGCGTTTGCAAAGAAGGAAATATATAGCAGAAATACCGGAAATACGTTTTCGGTTCCCGATTACGGTAACGGCGAATTGCATGATTCTGTTCTTACAAACGACTTTGTAAATGAAATAGCCACGGAATTATTTCCTGTTCCAAACCCCGATGAAGCGATTGGTGTTTTTAATCAATGGTTGCGGTATATCGATTTTCGCAGATACTATTTAGGAAAACAATCCGAGCGTTGTGAAGAGATTACCGATGTTCACGTATGCGACGCATATATGATAACGAAAGAATCCTATCGAAGAAACGAAGAGGCTTTTTCGGAACTTCTTTTGGATGAAATTAAAGATTTCGGGAAAAGCGAGCAAATAATATTATCGAAAGAAGTAGCTTGAGCCGATGGTTTTCCGCTAATTTGCGTTGCGATAGAAAAGAAGAGAAAAGAGGTATTGTCTGAAACGGTTGGCAGAAACGGAAAAGTGAAGCCGAAATTTGAGGTTAACCTAAACCGATATACTCGGGACGCTATGGGATTGTCGCCGTATTCGCCGAAATCGGACGATAAAGGTAATATCAGAAGTATCAAATCATATCTTCTTGGCGAACGATATTTATTCACATACATAGACATAGAGCCTGATTTATCTGTTCTCGACAAGAATTACGAAAAAGATTTAACTGCCAAATATGGAGAAATAGACAGCAAATATAACGGTATAATCCTTGCCGGGGTGAATCGTTATATGGCAGACGTTTCTGCTAAAACGCAAGAAAAATACGACTTACAACTCATTGAATACAAAATAGAGCTTGACGATAGACTCGATTCCGACGTTATAAATAATTCTGATAAAGACGTATGCAAGGCATACCAAGGCGAGATTACTCAACTTATCGTGCCGATAGAAAACGATAGAAAGAAACGGCTCGGCTCAATTCGTGCCAAAATAGATCAAATCAGACGCTCAAAATTGTATGCAGCCGAAAAAGACAAACAAATCGATGCTTTAAACGGTGAAGAATCGGCATTAAATGACGAATATGATAAGCGTATAGAAACAGCGAAGGCACAGGTATCTTTGCGCGACTTTTATATTCGTCGCAATACAGCACTTATCGAGAAAAAGCAAAAAAGTTTGGCAATACGCTGTCAGGAGGAACTCGATAAACTTAAAAAGGAAAAGAAAAATCAATTAGAATTTCAATATATAGAGAGTATTGATTCCGAGAAAACCGAAATAAAGAAGGTCCTACTTCAAAAATTAAACGAAGATAAGGCTGATAAAATCGAGAACGAAACGATACGCCGTTATCAGATTTACTTCCGTCCGCAAGATATCACGGACAAAGTAAAAGAAATCGAAAAGCAAATCGAGGAAATTGCGCCGAGGTATCTTACTTACGATAATCGTGCGGAAAAAGCGAAAATAGACAGGCAAGAAAAGGCGTTGACTTCTATTCGGGGCGGGTACGTTAAAAATCCGTTCTTGCCGACGTATCTTTTTTCGCCCGAAACGCTTGCGCAGTCTTCCGTAGAAGAGATCAAAGATCCCGAGTGGTGTCTTGAAAGTTTGAACGACAGACAAAAACTTGCCGTAAAACGCGCGCTTCAAAGCGAAAGTATATTTTTGTTGCAAGGTCCTCCGGGAACGGGAAAAACACAGGTTATAGCCGAGATTACGGCGCAACTGACGAAACGCGGTAAGAAAGTTTTAATATCTTCCGAAACACATAAGGCAATCGATAACGTATTTGACAGATTGCCTAAAATCCCCGAAATACGTCCGCTTCGTCTTATTCCGTCGCAAAACGGTAAAGAAACGAATTACAGTCCCGAAAGGCTTGTAGACAATTTCTATCTCAATATTTGCGGAAACCTTGAAAAGCAAGTAGCAAGATACGACAATTACAAAGAAACGAGAGAAGAATTCGATTCGACGATGAAATCTCTTCGCCTCGATTACGATCGCCTTTTGAAATTACAACGGGAGAATACAGATACGGAAAGAAAGCGGAACAATTTGCTTTCAGAAATAAACCGTTTAACCGGAGAAAACGAAGTTTTAAGAGAAAAACTTCTTGCCGCAAAAGAAGATACCGAAAAGTATACGAGAACGCTTAAATACGTCGAATCGTATCGTTTTTCGGGCGAAGGCGCAGATAGCAACGTATTGGATAAATACGCCGAACAAGTAGAACGCCTGTTAAAGTGCTTTGCTTGTTTTAAAGAGGTAACGCTCGATAATGTTGCCGAGCTTGTTAATGCTGATATTCAGGCAATACACAAAGAATTAGAGCGTTTTTTGAGCGAAGACGCAATTGTGGAGTTAAAAAATCGCCAGCGTGCTTTGCGAAACGTTTTGAGCGGTTTGCGAGATCCCGATACGGACGAAGCACCGAATGAAGGAGATTCTAATTACGAAGAGTATAAAAAGAATCAAAGCGAGTTGATTGCCGTAGGTAAAAAGATTAAAGAATATGAAAATAATTCGGAGTTCGATATTGCCGAAAGCGTGATTTACTCTCTCGTCCCCGGCATTACGGGTGCAAAAGAAATATTGAAGCAATTTCCTTCCGAACTTGCGCAATTCAAGGCAAAACTTGCCGATATTGTAAACGAGCAGAGAAATATAATCGAATCCGCAATCAATGGCGATATAGACAACGAAAACGCTATATCCGATAAAATAAACGAACTAAAAATCCAAATAAGCGAGAAAAAACGTTTATACGAAAAACTCGGAGAAAACCCCGATATTGAAGAATATGGTGAGTTAAATTCCGTGCTGAAACAAAAGATTACGAGATTTTTCCGCGATTTCGGAATTGTCAGGGAATACGATTCGGACAATCTCGAAACAGCGTTCGACATCATCAGCGACGAGTGGAATAAACTCGAAACCGAGTATAATGCTTCGTCTTCCGAAAACAAAATAAAAATTCCGATGTATAAGGATATCGTCAAATACTTGTCGCAGGAAGATATTTTAGAGGAAGACAGAGCCGCATATACGAGAGAACTTTACAATTCGGCAAACGTTTTCGGTATTACCTGCACAAGCCGCGACAGATTCACGCCGTCGCAACTTGCCGAACTCGGCAAATACGGAATCGAATCGGTAGATATCAGAACGCAAGGCATAGACGTTGTAATCGTAGACGAAGTGTCAAAGTCGTCTTTTCTCGATTTGCTGATACCTATTTTATACGGCAAGACGGTTATTCTCGTCGGCGACCATCGTCAACTTCCGCCTATGTACGATTTGCGGCATATGCGGGGAGATGATTTCGACGGACTCGACGAAGAAAAAATCACAAAGGAAATCAACGACGGATATACAAAGTTATACGAAGAATGTTTCTTCAAAACGCTGTATGAGAAAGTTCCGAGCGATTTCAGAGTAATGCTTAATAAGCAATACCGTTGCCACAGCCACATTATGGAAGTGTTCAATCATTTCTACGGCGGTAACGGTAAAGGGCTTGTTGTAGGTAAAAAACAACAAGATGACGAAAAAGAGCATAATCTTACCGTAAAAATCAACGGAAATACCGTTATCGATCCCAAACGGCACATATATTTTGTGGATTGCGACCAAAAAGAATCGAGCGCATTCGAAGGCAGTACGTCCAAAATCAACGAGCAGGAAGCGCAGGTTGCGATAACGCTATTAAAGGAACTCGACAAAGCGGCGAAAGGGCTTGTTTCCGAGCATAAAATTATCGTTGATCCGTCAAGGAAAATCGACGAAAGACCGAGCGCGGGTATTATTTGTACATATGGCGATCAGGCGGGACTAATAAAAAAGAAACGTAAAGGCTATCAATTCACGGGCTTTTCGGGTAAACCGGACGAAAAACTTGTTATCAGTACCGTTGACGATTTCCAAGGCGATGAAAGGGATATCATTATCGTTTCGATGGTAAGAAATCCGAGCGGCGCGAGGTATGATGCGGAATTTATCAAAAAATTCGAGCGTATCAACGTTGCTTTATCAAGAGCGAGAAAACTTTTGATTATTGTCGGCTCGAAAAAGTTTTTATCGGAAGCGGGCATAATCGACCTTCCCGATCTCGAAGGCGATCACAGTCGCGATAAAATCAACTTCCCCGTATATAGAGAAATTATCGACACGATAAACTTCCGCGGAAGAATACTTACGGCTAAAGATATTTTAGGAGAGTAAAATGGAAGAGAAAAGTTTGTTAAAATTCACTACGGCTATTCCGTTTCCGCTACTCGTCTATAAAGTAAACGTGCGATATAACGAGGTAAGGAAGGCGTCGGGCGTTGCATATATTCTGCTTGACGTAATCGAAAAGACTGCGGGTTCGGAAGACAAAATATGCGACGTGCTTCTTAAATTCGGTATTCCGAGAGATTTGCACTATATTTTCGGAAAAGAAATATCAAATCTTATCGGTACCGAAATACTCTCTTACGATTACGATCCGTCGCATTTTATGAATCCGAAATATTTTTCGGAAATCAGAGTAAAAGACGTTTCGCTTACCGCGAAAGGCAGAAAAATGTTCCGTGAAGGCGCGATTCCCACAGGCGAAGAAAAAGTAAAGACGAAAGATATTTTTTATAGCCCCGTAACGCGGAAATTCGACGTGAGTTATTCGCTTCCTTATACCTCTCTCGATTCGTCTGTTCTTTACGAAGATATCGAAAGGTTTTTAGGAAAAACGATAGATATAAGCGGGCTTAAAGATTATATCGAAGCGAATCCGACAAAAGTGGGACTAAAAGCCGAAGAACGCGTTGTCGAAGTTGAAATACCCGAGGTCGGAGAAGAAAAACAAGTCAGAAAAGAGGACGGAACGCAAGTTATAATAAACAAAAGCGGCGTTGTATTTTCGTTCGATACGTCGGACGAAAACGCATATTTTAACAAGTGGTATTCATCCGCATTTATGACGAAATGCTTGCTTGCCAAAGAAAAGTATAAGTTTGTGGACGCACTTAAAAATATGGTAGACGTGCCGACGGTGTTACTTTCCGAGCTTACCGATATCGTGGGTGCGTATATCCCGAACGACGTATCCAAGCAGGCGAAAAGACCTTGTACAATCTTTATCGACGGCGGCAGACTTGCGACCGACAGGACGGATAACGTTTTAAGAACGGATAAAGATTTTTCGATAAAAATACTTGTCGAAATAGGCGGGAACGCCGAGTTTGCTTTGCTTGATACTTCCGCGCTTCACTACTATTCCGCAGTAAACGTAAAAATGCCTTGCAATCAGCTTGGCGATACGTTTGAAATGCAGTTGCTCACCGAAAGCGTTTTGGACGAAACGCGCTATAAAGAAACGGTAGAAGAAATTTTTGAGTATTACGTACAAAAAGATTTTGCCGACGACGTTGCAAAAGTGGTTTTATTTACGGTCACCGCGATGAAAGACTCTTCGTATTTTGGTAGAACTATTAGGGCGCTGTTTGAAAATACAAAAACTGTTGATGAAAAGATAGAAGTTGTATTAAAACTGAATAACGCCTTTACCAAGAATGTCGAGTGGCAAAACTATTTTGTATCGACGGCAAAAGAATTGTTTGAAGAAAGCGCAAGTGAAATAAAAATCGATAATGCGATTTATAAATCGTCGGTGTTGAATCCGCTCAGAAAAGCACTTAGGATAAACGACTTTGAATACGTTTCCGCCTTTGCAAAAGAAATGAAACAAACGGAAGACGACGATATTGTTTATGAAGCGCTTTTAAGTGCAGGTTTTACCGTTGACGCCGTTTTAAGCGTTGTTAACGTGGTTGCGGATTTTGCCGAGAAAGTTGTAAACAACGAAGAAATTTACTCGGATTCCGATCTCGGCAACGCTTTTAATAACGTTAAACGGAATTTGTGGAAACTGAACAATATGCTCGGTGTAGAGAGCCTTTCGGAGTATACGCTTAAAGACGATTATAACGAAGACGAATTTTTCAATGCTTACGCCACGCTTAATTCGGAGTTGAAATCGGTGACAAAATACGAGAAATATGCGCCTAAATCCTATGCCGCAATCAGAAAGTTTATAGAGATTTACGAGCCGATTCACGATTTGTTGTCTATTGAGCGCAGCGCGTCTTCTCATCCCGAAAAAATTACTAAAAAATACGTTGACGAGCAGATTGCACGCGGCAAATATAAAGACGTAATTTGCGATTTATTCGTAAAACTGCAATACGATTTAAGAGATATGCTTAACGCCGAACCTATGACGTCTGCACACGATTTACTCGTTATGGCAAAAGATAAAGGCATTCTCGACGGCAAGCAAGAATCCGCATTACATAAACTTCGTATGTGCAGAAACGGATTGCAACATCCGGAAAAGTCGCAAATACATTTCTATAAAGAAACGATTGAAATTTGGCGCGATATAGTATTTTCAGTAAAGGGGGAACGCAAATGAGCCATCAGGTACAAATAGACTACGAGGCGATAGCGATAAGATGCGAAAGCATTTGCGAAGTTGCCGAAAAGCAGATCGCCGAACTCGATCAGATACTTTCTGGCATAGAAAACGGCTCGCAAAGCTTACAGAATAGTCAGACGGCAGCATTACAACAATTTATTGTAGAAGAACGAGATTCTCTCGCTGAAAAAATCGAAAACTTAAAAGCGCAGGCAAAAGAAGTAGCGAAAAAAGGTGTTGTAAGCGGTGATAGCGACAGATTAAGACTAAATTCTGCTGATAACGTGGATAAAGAGGCGCAAGAATTACAAAATCAAGTAAATGAGTTGGCTGCTAAACGATTAGTCGAAATGCGCACACTTTATCAAAGTTTGCTTGAAAGCAGTATCGAAGAAAATCAAAAAAGATTGAGGGATAAAGCAAACGGAGTCGTTACAATCCCCGTCGAGATCCAAAAACTTCTCGATTCCATTCAGAACGAAACGGAAAGGCAGTTTACTTACCTTGCATATCTGAAAAACGATACGCTTTCGGGCGATGATCTAATCAGAGCGGGCAGAGAACTCAAAAACGAAACTTATGAATCGCGTATCGAAAAAGAGCGAGAAAAAATTCGCCGCGAACTCGAAGCCGCACGACTTGAAAAGACTATCATCGATAAAGTCGTAACCGAGAACAAAACGCTTTCCGAAATAAGATCGGTGGCAACAGAAGAAATCGTAGGCGAAAAAATCCGTCAGAAGTCGTTGAAAATCATAATGTCGGCGATAACCGCCCGCGGATTTATCGTGGATAAAAAGAATATAAAAATCAAACGCGACACAAACGAAGTGATTTTGGTCGGGCTGAAAGCAAGCGGCGAAAAGGCGGAATTCCACGTGTTTCTGGACGGTAAATTTATTTACGACTTCCGTGGATACGAAGGACAGGCGTGCCAAAAGGATATACAGCCTTTTCTGAACGATTTAGAAGAAGTTTATGGTTTACACGTTACCAAAACGCAGGAAATATGGAGCAATCCCGATAAAATATCGTCAATGAAGTACCAAACGGTAAAAACGAACACAAATAAGAGGTGAAAATAATGGCATTACAAACAACGTTTAACAGGTTAAAACGCGAAGTCGGTATCAAGAGATGCGTAATACTCGATGGCAACGTCGGCGACGTGTATCTTAACGACAAAAAGCAAATCGTCGATTTGAAACAATATCTTACGTATATGCTCAAAGGTATGGAATACGACGACGTTTTGTATTGGGATCGTATCGACGGCATAGACGGAGACGTTTCAAGGCTTTCCGTAATCGATGAAGTCGAAGTTGAAGGCGACGCTTATCCCTTTGACGATGACGAAGAAAATCAACCGCAAGCGGAAGAAAAAACGGGAAGCGGTCAGTTCAAAGAACCCGCCGAGATTTTCAATATCGTATTCAAAAACTTGAAGAAGCCAAACAAAAAAACTGCTTTCGTGCTGAATTGGGCGGATTATCTCTTTTCAAGCGGCGGACAATTACCGCCCGACGAGAGAGAACTTATCACAATGCTCGGGAAAGCGATAAAAGATAAAAAAACGGAATATTTGTCCGCCGAAGTAAACGAAAGCACGGCTATTCTCATTACGAGCAAACTTGCAATGTTTCCAATTTCTTTCTATCAGGGCAACCCTGAAGTCGCTTGTCTTACTCTTTCAAAACCCGACAGAGAAGAACGCGCTAAAATGATGGAAAAAATCGAAAGCGGATTTGACTTAAAACTCAAACCCGGAGAAACGCTCCTGACCTCGGATAAATTTAACGAATACGTCGATATGCTTGACGATTTTACCAACCGTGAAATCGTTCAGATGGCACGCCTTTCGAGAAAAGAAGGCAAAATGCCGTTTGAGCAGTTGTACTTGCTGTTTAAGTACGGCGAAAAAGACAATCCTTGGGAAAAACTCGACTATAAGTCGGTTAAAAATATCAAAAAGATTTTAAGCGAACGTGTAGTCGGTCAGGAAGAGGCTATCGAAAAGATTGAAAAAGTCGTTGTTAAGGCTTATATGGGACTGACGGGAATACATAAATCGTCTTCTCGTTCTGCACCGAAAGGCGTGCTGTTTTTCGTCGGACCTACTGGCGTAGGTAAAACCGAACTTTCAAAGGCGCTTGCAAAATTCCTTTTTGGTGACGAACAGGCTTGTATTCGCTTCGATATGTCGGAATATGCGCAGGAAAACAGCGATCAGAAACTTATCGGCGCGCCTCCGGGATACGTCGGTTATGAAGAAGGCGGGCAACTTACCAACGCCGTAAAAGAAAAACCGTTCAGCATAATTTTGTTTGACGAAATCGAAAAAGCGGCAAAGCCAAATCCGAGAATTCTAGATATTTTCCTGCAAATTCTCGAAGATGGCAGACTTACCGACAGCAAAGGCGAAACGGTTTATTTCAGCGAAAGCGTAATTATCTTTACGTCTAACCTCGGAGCGTCCGAAGTGTCGTCTAACGGTTCTAATGAAGAAGTGGCGGAAGAGTTTATAAAAATCGTTAAAAACTACTTCGATAACGAAATCAAACGTCCCGAAATTCTCGGTCGTATCGGTTACAGCAATATCGTTCCGTTCAACTTTATTAAAGACAGGGAGTTCAGCGTAAAAATCGCGAAATCGAAACTTCGTCCCGTTCAGAAAGCAATATCAGAAAAATATCGTATCGACCTTGAATTTGAAGACGAACTTAAATTTATAGATTACGTTCTCGGCGGAGCGGACAGCAGTAAAGGCGGTCGAGATATTCTTAACGCAATCAACGATAAATTGCTTGACGAACTTGCTATGTTTATGTTTGAGAATAAAGAAGAATTGCCGTCGATGAAAGGCTCGAAAATCGTAGTAAAAACAACGAAAAACGGGCTTGAATTTGATTTTGACAATGATTAAGTTCAACGTTGCGAGTATAAACCGTTGTACGGAAACGGAAGGTCCGCACAAAAGATTATGTATATGGTTTCAGGGTTGCGATATTCATTGCAACGAGTGTTGTAACCCTGATTATCAGCCGTTTATTGCGCGCCATATTATGTCGATCGACGATATTATTTCGGTAATTAAAAAGTCGATTGACGAATTTGGTATCGAAGGTGTAACGTATTCCGGGGGTGAGCCGACTTGTCAGCAGAATCTTCCAAGTTTAACCGACGAAATAAAGAAACTCGGACTTGGAATTATATCGTTTACGGGCAGAAAATACGAAGAGGTTTCAGACTTGCTTGCCGGCATAGACCTTGTGCTTGATGGCGCATATGTTTTGGAAGAAAAAGAAACAAAACGTAGGTTACTCGGCTCGGTAAATCAACGCATTTTGTGTTTAACAGATAGATACAAAAACGATGTTTCTTGGTTCGATACGGATAAAAATGGTAAATCCGTAGAAGTGAATTTGTCGGGCAAAATTGTATTCAATGGAGATAAAATCTGATGGATAGAGTTGTTGTATATCAAAAAATGTGCGAACTTGAAGTTAAAATACGTTATCATTTTAACGATATTGCGTGGTTTTCAAAGGCGACGAAGTCGGAAAAAATAGAAGTTTCCGGAGAAGGAAAGAATCATAGCGAATACACTAACGACGGGCTTGCAACAATCGGAGATACCGTGTTGAAATCTGTTATTGCCGATTATCTCTATCGGAAAGGAATAACTACAAAAGGTGAGATTACGCGGATAAAAAGTAAACTTGAAAACAATGAAGTTATACTTTATGTAAAAATGCTTGCATATTAAAAGTTAAAGTTCCAATGATGTTTATACAAGAAGGTGATAATTTTAATTCATTTGAAAATGATATTAAAAAAGATAATAAAATTAGTGCTTCTGTTCAATTGTCAAAAATTTATCTCAATAAAATTTTAGATGATTACGATACTTTAATAGATATCTTTATTCAAAATAAGGATAATATGTCATCGGAAATGATAATTTCATATTTAGAACAATACGAAGGATAAGTAATAATTTTTTATAAACCTACATTATTTAAGAAGTTTTGTTTAAAATATATGTGTAGGAGCGTATTATGTGTACAGCTATTAATTTTAAAACAAAAAACATGTATTTTGGACGAACACTTGATTATGAATTTTCTTATGGAGAGAAAATAACAATAACGCCGAGAGAGTATGAATTTAAATTCAGACATCTCGGCGTTAACTCTAATCACTATGCTATTATTGGAATGGCTCATGTTTTTGAAGACTATCCTTTATATTATGAAGCGGCTAATGAAAAAGGATTAGCTGTTGCGGGATTGAATTTTGTCGGCAATGCTTATTATAGGAAACCTTCTTTGAAAAAGAATAATGTGGCACAATATGAATTTATACCATGGATTCTAGCTAATTTTTCCTCGGTTGCTGAAGTTAAAAAAGCTTTGAAAAATATCAATATCACCGATGATGAAGTGAATGAAAAATTTAAATGTGCTTCTTTGCATTGGTTGATTTCTGATCTGAATGAAGCGATAGTTGTGGAATCTACTTCAAAGGGAATTAAAGTCTATGATAATAAAGTCGGTGTTTTAACAAATAATCCGCCGTTTGAATATCAGATGTTTAATTTGAATAACTACCGAAATTTATCTATTTGTGATCCGGCTAATAGTTTTAGCGAAAAGATAGATTTAAAAAGATATAGCCGGGGAATGGGCGGAATTGGTTTGCCCGGCGATTTATCTTCGATGTCTCGTTTTGTCAGAGTGGCTTTTCATAAGTTGAATTCAAAATGTAATGATGATGAAATTTCTAGTGTCAATCAGTTTTTTCATATTATGAATTCTGTTTCACAGACAAGAGGATTATGTGCGGTTAATGATAATTATGAAATAACAATCTATACTTCTTGTATCAATTTAAATGAAGGAAAGTATTACTATACCACTTATAATAACCATCAGATCAATATGGTTGATCTTCATAAAGTTGATCTTGATCAAAAGGATTTAGTAACCTTTAAATTTCTTGATGAAGAAAATATCAATATAGAAAATTAAGCCTTTGTTTTTATTTAAAACATTTATTTTTTATGTTACATTAATATCAGAAAGGTTATTAAATCATGGAGATTATTGCTCGCAGATTATTTTCGCCAATATATATTTATTTTGATATTGCTTTTTTGGTGTTGTTTTTAGGTTTGCTCATCTATAAGAAAAAATATATGACAGTTGTTGTAGGATTATTAGCGGGAGTTTTATATTTTTTAGTTGATTATGGAATATTTCATCTTCTTTTACATACTAGAACAATTTCTGAAGGACATAGTTTATTTTGGGTTTTGCTCTGGATGTCATTAAGTTATGGGTTTACTAATTTTACATGGATTTGGCTATGGATATCTAAAGATAAAAATCTTTTTATATGGTCTTTTTTAATTGTCTTGTGGTGGTTTTGTTGCCCACTTTTAACTAAATTAGTTCCCGGATATAGCGATAATATGATAGTTATTCAAAGAACTACGGGTGAATATCATTCATATATGGCTTTGATTTTAGCTGTTGGATATTTAGGTGTTATAATTTTCAATTTAATTCAAAAAGAAAAGAAGAATAAAATTGATATTCCATGGATTTTAGCAATTGGAATTCTGGTGCAATTATCATGGGAATTAGCTTTATTAATCGGCAATATTCGTTCTGCTGGAATGGATTTTGAAAATAAATTGCAGACACTTTGTATAAATTCACTTTTAGAAACCAATTTAGGAATGCCATATATTTATGCAATATTCATCGCTTATAATTCGCGTTTTACTGAACAGCTCAAAAAAAGAGAAAATACTTTAACATTTATGCAAAGTCTTAATGAAATCAATGGCTTGAGTTTAAAAAATCATTGAAGAAGGTGTCATATGGAAAAATTAGTTACTAATTATCATACGCATACAAAAAGGTGCGGACATGCTTATGGAGAAGATGAAGATTTTGTTTTAAGCGCCATAAAGTATGGCATAAAAGAATTAGGCTTTAGTGATCATATTTCTTTCAAAAATATATCTGCCCCATATATGAGACAGGATAGAAGTATGTTATCGGATTATATTTCTTCAATTTCTCATCTGAAAGAAAAATATAAAGATAAAATTAAAATTCATTTGGGCTTTGAAGCTGAATATATTGAAGAGTTCGTTGAAGATTATAAAGACTTATTAGAAAACCATTCCATTGAGTATATGATATGTGGACAACATTGTTTTATAAAAGATAATAAGCAAGTTTTTTATAACAGTTTTCCGCATGATGAAAAGATGATTGAAAAATATGGAAAAGATGTTGTAAAAGCAATTCAAAGTGGCTTATTTAAATATATTGCTCATCCGGATCTTTTTATGAATGCTTATCGTGTTTGGGATGATAAAGCTAAAGAAGTATCAAGAAAAATAATTGAGGAAGCTTTGAAGTATAATGTTCCTTTAGAAATCAATTGCAATGGTATTAGATATCATTATGAAAAACACAAAGTTTCCGCTTCAGGAAGAGTCTTGGAAAACTATTATCCATGTGTTGAATTTTGGAAAATGGTTAAAGACTATGGGGCTTTAGGAATTATTGGCGTAGATGCCCATATAGAGAAAGATTTCTTGGATGGCGTTACTGAAGAAGCTTTGTTTTTTGCTAAACAAAATGGAATTAAGTTGGTTAGTTTTTTAGATATTGAATCAAAGATATGAGGTGAAAATGAAATATACTTTAATAACCGGAGCAGCAAGTGGCTTAGGAAAAGAATTAGCGAGAATTTATGCTGAAAATGGAAATAATCTTTTACTTATAGATTATGATGAAGAAAATCTGAATAAGGTTAACGAAGAACTAAAGAACAAATATAATAATTTAGATTTTAAAACATATTGTTGTGATTTAAGCAATATTGATAATATTAAAGAAGTTTATAAAATTTCTAAAGAACATGATATGTTCATAAATAATCTTGTCAATTGTGCTGGTTTTGGCGATTGTAAAGATTTTAAAGACATGGACTTAGATTTACAGCTTAAGATGGTTGAAGTTGATTGCAGTGCTGTTTTAGCTTTTTGCCGTTTATTTATCGATGACATGATAAAAAATAATGAAGGACATATCATCAATGTTTCTTCAATAGCTGGTCTTTACCCAGGACCATATATGTGCACTTATCATTGCTGCAAAAGTTTTGTCTATAGTTTTTCTTCAGCATTAAGTTATGAACTTAGAAAGACAAATATCAAAGTCTTAACTTTATGTCCTGGTCCCTTCAACTCTAAATTTGTTGATAAAGCCCATAATGGTTATACATTTAAGTTAAAAAAACCTCTTGAAGCGGCAGATGTTGCAAGAATTGCTTACAAAAAATCACAGAAGGGAAAAGATTTATATATCATTGGTTTTAATAATAGAGTTCAATATTTTTTCTCCCGTTTTGTTCCTCATTCTTTCGTTTTGAAAACCAGTGCAAAAACAATAAAAAAAGATGCTTAATTTAATCTTGATTAAATAAAACCCAATTTTTATAATAAAAGAATTAAATCAAACACTACAAGAAAGGCAACAACTATGAGCAACATTGAAAGCGATAATGCAAAGAAAGTTAAAGGGATAAGAATAAAAAGGTTCAACAGCATGAGCATTATAATCGCTGCAGTTCTTTCGGTATTTTTTATCTTTGTTTCGATAAAAGGAATTTTAGATTTTAAATCTTTAGAAGCCAATACTGAACAATTGATAGCATGTGAAAATGCGGCTAAAGATATAAGAAGTGCATCGGATTTATTGACAAATGATGTTCGTCTATTCGTAATGACCAGCGATAGAAAATATATGGATTCTTATTTTGAAGAAGCTAATATAACAAGATCAAGAGAAAAAGCAATTGAAAAATTTGAATCGATGTTTCCTGATAATATTTTTATAGCAGATTTGAATAAAGCTGTGAGTGAATCTGAAAAATTAATGCAAACCGAATATTATTCGATGAGACTTATCTGCGATGTTGGGGGATTTGATAAAACAACCTTAGATGCTGAAATAATCAATGTTTCTATTTCTAAAGAAGATAATAGTCTTGCTAATGATGAAAAAATAGTCAAAGCACAAAATTTAGTCAGCAATAGAAATTATGAAGAATCTAAAAACACGATAATTTATAATCTCGATATTTGTTTAGATGGTATTGTCTCTTATACAGAAAACAGACAAAATTATTATATTACTGTATTTAAAGATGTTTTTATTAAATTAGAAATAGGGTTATTTGTTCTTATTGTAATTTTATTAACGAGCAGTTTTATTGTTAGAAAACTTATTGTTAAACCTCTTCTTACATATAATGAAAGCATTGAAAAAGATCAAGTCTTTCCAGTTATCGGTGTAGTTGAGCTTCAGACATTAGCTGAAAATTATAATAAAGTTTATGAAGACAATCAAGAAACACAAAGACTTATTCGCCATGAAGCTGAACATGATGCTTTAACAGGTCTATTGAATAGAGGTTCCTTCAATAAAGTTTTACCAATATATTTAAACGGAGAAGTTCCATTTTCTTTGATTCTATTAGATATTGATACTTTTAAATTTTACAACGATAATTATGGTCATCAATTGGGGGACAAAGTTATCAAAAGAGTTGCCAGTCAACTAGAAAATACATTTAGTACAAAGGATTATGTTTTCCGTATTGGCGGTGATGAATTTGCTATTATTGTTGTGGAAATGCCTTCAGCAAATAAAGATTCAATTTCTGAAAGATTAGAAAAGTTGAAGATTGAGCTCATTAAATCCGAAAAAGATCTTCCTCCGGTAACAATTAGCGCCGGTATTACTTTCTCTGATTATGAAGGGGAAAATAAGATGGATGTCTTTAGGCAGGCGGATGAAGCTTTGTATTTTTCTAAAGAACATGGAAAGAATAGTTATTCATTTTATGATGATTTAAAGAAAGATAAATAAGAAATGGTCTTGATGAAATATTCAAGGCTTTATTTATGGAATTTTATGAAGAAATTATTAACTATATTTATAAGTTTATTTATTAGTATTTTGTTTTGCAACTCTTGCAAGAGCAACAATAATTTAGAAAGAAAAGTCAATGAAATAGTTTCAAGTTATAATGAAGATGAAACTTTGAGTTTTCAAAATTATCTTTCTTATAGTTTTAATGCGCCTGTAGTTTTTCAAAATGATGCATATGAATTTGAATATCAAGATCATAAAATTATTGTTTCTAAAGAAAAAAATGTTTTGATAGAAAATATCAAAAAATATGAAGATATAATTTATTTTGATAATATTGAAAAATTAAAAAAACAAGATTTATCTGTAGGTTTTATAGCTGAAACCAAAGAATACTATGCTGGAAGTAATAAAGGTGGAGCAACTTACAAAATAATTACGGATGATAAACCTTTTTCTATTCCTCTTGATAATGGTTTATTTGCTGAAATTGTGCCTCAATATAAATCTTTTTCGATAGAAGAACTTGGCGCAAAAGGAAATGGAAAAGATGATGATTCTGAAATAATCAATTATATTTTTCAAAATGTAGCGCAATATGATGTTTCATATCTCATATTTGAATCAAAAGAATATTTATGTTGCCATAATATTAATTTATATCAAAATGAAAATTTATCTTTATTAGGAAACGATTCATATTTAGTTATAAATGATCAATATGATGATGAAGTTTATCATGAATTTTTCTTCAGTGTCACTTCTTGTGAAAAGTTATTATTCTCTAATATTAATATTACTTATAATTTCTCTGAGACTATGAATGGAATAAAAACTCAATTAGGAATTTTCAATTCACAAAATATTGAATTTTATAGCTGCAGATATGTTATTCCTGAAACAGTTTTAAAAAGCTTAGCAAAAGATAGAGAATTTACAAATTTTGATTGTTATACCAATTGGGAGAATATCATTATCAACAATTGCCAATTTGAAAATGTCTGTGATGCTGAAGCTGGTGGAAGTTTATGGATTCGGGATTTTCACAATCTTGGAAGTAAAGATATCAAGGTTTTAAATTCTAGTTTTCATAAAATTGCTCACGATGAACTCATAGCTGTTTTTATGGGAAGCATCGAAAATGTTTTGATAAAAAATAATAAGTTTAAAGTAGAAGATGAAGGCGTTTCTTCAAGTGTAATGAATTTTTCCTTTGGTTCTTTTGCTTCTTCACAAAAAGCAAATAATATTGTTTTTGAAAACAATGAAATCGATTGTTGTTCAACAGGTGGTTTAATTTGGGTCAGAAAAGCTACTGGTGTTAAAATTAGAAAAAATAAGATTAAAGCGCATATAAGTTCGAAAACAACTGATTCTTTTCGCTTAATTGAAGCCTCTTCTAATGGTGAAGAAACTAATAAAATTGATTTGATTGAAGAAAATGAAATCATCTTTGATTCGAATAAAAAGAATCTAGATAAACAGATTCATATTATAAAAAATGCTGACATCGTACAAAATAATGTCATTACTACCAATTTTAGAATTACCGATTTATTCTTAAATTGTAATGTCTTAAATAGAAATGTCTGCAATATCAATTCAGATTCAGAATTTATTGTTTACAATGTGCTAAAAGAATGTAAGAACAATGTTTTCAATTTGAATGTTAAAATCGGCACTGTATTCCGTTATTATGGATGTGGATTTTCTCAAAGTATAAATATAAAAAATAATATTATTAAATATAATTATAAAGAAAACGAAGAAGATATTTCTTATATCATCATGTTAAACGATATGAATATGAATGATAATATTATTTATTTTGAAAACAATATTGTTGAAACAGATGCAATCGGTAAAAAGAGCCGTTTTCTATTTTTAGCGCCGAGCGATGAAATTCAAACATTTTATTTCCGAAATAATATTGTAGGAAATTATAAAACTCCAGCTAATGACTATTTAAAAAATGTTGAAGTAATACGTTCCTAATAAATCTGTTTGATCCATTTATTTAAATAATTTTTATGAGAACAACCGATAATTTTGGAAAATAATCTTGAAAAATAGTTATAGTCTTCAAATCCTAATTTTTCGGATATTTCACTTAAAGAGAGTTCGCCGATTATTATTAATTCTTTAGCTTTTTCAATCTTTAGAGTATTGAAATATTTTAATATTGTTTTACCGGTATCTTTTTTAAATATTTTTTCACAGTATTCTGAAGAGAAAAAGGTCAAATTTTCAATATCTTTAAGAGTTATTTTTCCATATTTATTTTCTTTTAAAAAGATAATTATTTTTTCTGTAAGTGGAGAACAAGAAACTTTAGTTTGATAAGATAATAATTTTTCTATTATGTTTATAAGCAAATTAGAAATTTTGGTTGTTGATGATGTCCTAGCGCTAATCATTTCATCATAGTATAAAAAAGCTAGTTTTAATTCATTGTCGATTATATTTTTAAAATAGGTTGGCATATTTATTTTTTCTTCAATAAGAAAATTAAAACTGATGTAATTTGTTTTTGAAGTTTTGGCTTTTCTTTCTCTTTGTTGACCATATTTTATAAATATCGCATCATTTGTTTTTAATTCGATGACTTTATTATCGACAATATAAGTTAAACTGCCATCTAAAACAAATGTCAGTTCATAAAAATAGAGGATGTGCGAATTGATAGGAGGGATATTTTTTCTTTCTCTATTGTGCTTATGATATATTATTTTCAAGTTCGTATTAGTTCTCTTTTGTGCTAAATTTCTTATATTTAAACGGTTTCATCCATGTTTTTTAGCATATTTTGTACTATATAATTAAAGTATAAAAGAGTTGATAAAACTTGTCAAATAAGGAGTGAATATGATTAGATTATGTGCATTTAGCGATGAATATGGAAATAAGTTAGAAGAGCAGATTGAAGGACTTAAATTAAATAATATTCATCTTATTGAAATTAGAAATGTCGATGGAAAAAACGTTTTGAATTTCACTGATGAAGAAGCAAAACATTATTATGAAGAATTATTAAAAAATGATATCAGAGTTTGGTCGATCGGTTCTCCATTAGGGAAAGTTGATATTGATGTTGATTTTGAAGAATATAAAAATACAGGTTTAAAAAGACTTTGTGAATTAGCTAATATATTCCAAACTTCGAGAATAAGAATGTTCAGCTTTTTTAAAGCCTATGAAAAGAAAGATGAAGTAATAAAAAAACTTCAAGAGATGGTAAATTTTGCAAAAAAATATAATGTTGAACTCTATCATGAAAATGAAAAAGATATCTATGGTGATAGTTTAGAAAGAGTTTTAGAATTAAAGCAAAATGTCCAAGGTTTAAAATTTGTTTATGATCCTGCAAATTTTATTCAATGTGAACAAAATCCTGATAAGACCATCGATTCTTTATTTGATAAAATGGATTATTTTCATATCAAAGACATTATTGAAGGAAGCGGAGAAATAGTTCCAGCGGGAAAAGGCGATTGCAAAATTGATAGAATTTTAAAATTAATCGACAACAAAAATGTCACTTTGACTATTGAACCTCATCTTTCAGTTTTTCCTGGTTATTCAGAAATTGATAAGACAGAATTAAAAAATAAATTTGTTTATAAAAACAATAAAGAAGCTTTCAATGCTGCCTGTTTAAATTTAAAAAATCTTTTGAAAGAAAAAAATTATACCGAGTACAAAGATGGATTTATTAAAAAATATGTAAGATATGGCGTTATTGGCTTAGGTAATATGGGAAGTGGACATATCGCCAATTTTATGAAAGAAGGCAATATTCCTTTTGGTGAAGTTGTTGCTATTGCTGATAGAAAGCAAGAAAAAATCGACAGAATAAAAAATCTTTACCCTAATCATACTTTTGAATGTTATTTAGAAGGCAGTGAATTGATAGAGCATGGAAATGTAGAAGCTGTAATTATTGCTGTACCACATTATCAACATCCGGAATTAACAATTTTGGCCTTGAAGAAAAATATCAATGTAATCTGTGAAAAACCAGCTGGAGTTTATACTAAACAAGTTAAAGAAATGATCGAGGTCAGCAAAAATTCACACGCTTTATTTACAATGATGTTCAATCAAAGAACAAATTGTGTCTATAGGAAAATGCGAGAAATTGTTACCGGTGGAGAAATAGGTGAAGTAAAAAGAGTCAATTGGATTATTACGGATTGGTATCGTTCACAAAGTTATTTTGACAGCGGAGATTGGAGAGCTACTTGGGAAGGCGAAGGCGGTGGAGTTTTATTCAACCAAAGCCCACATCAATTGGATCTTTTGGCCTGGGTTGTCGGTATGATGCCAAAAAGACTTCAAGCTTTTTGTCATTTTGGAAAATGGCATAATATTGAAGTTGAAGATGATGTTACCTGTTATTTAGAATATGAAAATGGTGCTACAGGCGTTTTTGTTACCAGTACCGCAGATGCCCCTGGAACAAACAGATTTGAAGTTTTAGGAACAGGCGGAAAGATTGTCTGCGAAAACGATAAATTGAAACTTTATAAAAACGAGATTGATGAAAGAAAATTTAATCAAGAATATAAAGGTGGGTTTGGTTCACCAAAATTTGAAGAAATTGAAGTTGAAACAGATGGAGAAAATTTACAACATACGGGAATTTGCCGTAACTTTACCAATGCTATATTAGGAATTGAACCATTGTTTGTCGATGGCAAAGAAGGTTTAAAAAGCGTTGAATTGATGGATGCAATGTTGATGTCTACTTGGCTAAATAAGATGATTGAACTTCCTATAGATGATGAAAAGTATTATGAACTTTTATTAAAACAAATAAAAAATTCTAAAATACATAAAAATGTTGAAGAAAAAATATTGGATACTAAGGAACCTATAATGGTTCAAAATAATGAAAAGTGCAATTATTGGCTGTGGTGGAATATCTAGAACACATATTAATGCAATTTTAAAAACTAAATCCGAAATAGTAGCACTATGTGATATCGATGTTATTAAAGCTCAAAAGATAAAAGAAGAATTTAATTTAAATGCTGAAATATATCAAGATTATCAAAAAATATTAGAAAAAGATATTGATGTTGTGCATATATTAACTCCTCATTATCTCCATGCGGAAATGGCTTACTTTTTTTTGAAGAAAAATATAAATGTTCTTTCGGAAAAACCGATGGGAATCACTTTAAATCAATTGAAGAAAATTGAGAAAATAGCAAAAAAGAGTCAAGCACAATATGGTGTCTGTCTCCAAAATAGATATAACCCTACTTCGCTTTGGCTCTATAATTATTTAAAAGATAAAAAAGTGACTTATGCTCATGCTGATATTTGCTGGCATCGAGATGAAAAATATTATGCTAGCGATTATTGGCGAGGAAAAAAGAAATTAGAAGGTGGTGGAGTATTAATAAATCAAGCTATCCATACTTTAGATTTATTGCAATGGTTTTGTGGAAGACCGAAATCAGTTGTTGCAGATATTAACAATTTTTCTTTAAAAGACAAAATAGAAGTTGAAGATAGTGCGATGGTATTATTTAAAGGAGAAAAATCAAGTTATTCAATTTTTGCTACCAATTCTGCTAAAACAGATTTATCACCGATAATAAATTTAAAATTAGAAACTGAAGAAAATATAATTTTATCCAAAGATCGACTCATAGTTGATAACAAGATAATTGAAATCAAAGATGATATAAATATCTATGGTAAAAGATGTTATGGAAATGGCCATGAACATTTGATTTCCGATTTTTATTATAAGATTGAAAAAAAGAAGAAGTTTGAAATAGATGCTGAAGAAGCCATAGTTTCAAGCAAAATGGTTTTATATGCCTATAAAAGCAGAGGAAAAATAAAGATAATAGAAGAATAGTTTTTAAATATTATCTTGTTTTATAAAAAAGTTTTTTAATTTGTATTATAAATCAAAGACAATAAAAAAATTGAATAGAAAGCGATTCGACATAATACTTAATATTTTCGGTTTTTTTGCCAAAGAAATTAAGTGGATTGATGTTTTATTATTAGAAAATAATATGTTATAATACGTTTAATAAAAGTGGCAATTAATCCATAAATATTAATTGAGGTGCTCAAAATGGAGATAAAAAGAGATAAATATTTAGAAATGCTTCAAATAAGACGACATAATGGATTTATAAAAGTTATTACTGGAATTAGAAGATGTGGCAAATCTTATCTTATGAATGATATTTTTTACGAAAAATTGAGACAAGAGGGCGTAGATGAAAGCCATATAATTAAATTTGCTTTTGATTCTGCTGAAGATTTATTACTTATTGGTGAAGATTTACAGGATCTTTTTATTAATAAAAAGAAAGTAGATCCTAAAAAATTTATGACGTTTATTTCTCAACGAATGATAGATAATGATATGTATTATCTTTTGCTTGATGAAGTTCAAAATCTTGGATGTTTTGAAGCAGTGCTCAATGGTTATTTACGCAAAAAAAATATGGATGTGTATGTAACTGGCAGCAACTCAAAATTTTTATCAAGTGATGTATTGACTGAGTTTGCTGGCAGAGGAGATGAAATACATGTTTTACCATTATCTTTTTCAGAATTTTATGCGAATTATCAGGATGGATTAGATTATGCTTTTGACGATTATATGATTTATGGTGGGTTACCTGCAGTTGCGTTGATGAAAACTTCTGAACAAAAGTCGAGTTATCTTAAAACACAATTACAAAATGTTTATCTTAAAGATCTTGTTGAACGCAATAATCTTAATTCAGATGAAAATATTGGTGAATTACTGGATATTATCGCGTCTGGTATTTCTTCATTGACTAATCCAACAAAACTTGCCAATACTTTTAAAAGTATTAAAAATACTTCTTTAAGTGCACTTACTATTGATCGTTATATTACTTACATGCAACAGGCATTTATTCTCTCAAAAGTAAATAAATATGATGTAAAAGGTAAAAAATATATTAGTACGCCTTATAAGATATATTTTGAAGATGTTGGCTTACGTAATGCAAGATTTGATTTTAGACAGATAGAAGAAACTCATTTAATGGAAAACATAATTTATAATGAGCTACGTTATCGCGGGTATAATGTTGATGTTGGTTTTGTAGAAACAAGAGAAAATATCGACGGCACTTTAAAAAGAAAGCAACTTGAAATTGATTTTGTCGCTAACCAAGGCAATAAGCGTTATTATATTCAATCAGCTTATGATATTCCAAATGAAGAAAAGATGAAACAAGAAACAAAATCACTCGATAATATCGATGATTCATTCAAAAAAATTATAGTAGTAAGGAATAGTATAAAACCACGTCGCAATGAAAAAGGCTATTTGATTGTTGGACTAAAAGAATTTTTATTAGACCCTAATAGCCTTGAATTATAATTTCTAATTATTTTGATGGTTTTTAGAAAAATTATAAATATATTGATTAGTAGTGTTTTATTAGCCAGAAAAATAATCTAAAATGTCAATAGAATTTTAATTTTGCAACTAGTGAAAAAATTAAGATAATAGAAGAAAAGTTTTTAAATGTGATAGAATCTAGCTGTGAAAAAAATAAAAAAATATCTTTTAACAATTCCAAATATTATTTATCCTTATGTATTTTCAATAACTTCAATCGTTTTGTTGATATATTTTTTAGTATTGCTTAATTTTCCAAGCGATGACAATGATGTGGTTATTGGTAATATTTTAGAAATTGGATTGATAGTATTATCAGCTTTTCTAATTATTTATACATTGCTTTGTTTAGTATTTGCGATTGTTATTGCTGTATTTTCGACAAATAATAAGATTACATATTTTGAAGCGTGCAATATGAATATCTTGACTAAATGTCTTCAAATTCCTTCGTATATTGCTAATTTTATCGTTGCTTTGGTTGGAGTTTTGATGAGCATTTGGGGATTAGGTTTAATTTTTTATGCTGTCATTGTTGATTTTTTAACAATTGTTCTAAGCGGAATTGCTTCAATTGGATGTACTTATTCATTGAAAAAGAATGGCATTATCACTAAAAAGATGGCAATAATATGTGGAATCGGAAGTTTTATCTATGTTTTTGATATAATTGTTTCAATATATTATCTAATAGAAAAAGCGAATTATAAATTAAAAAAAGGAGTTAATATATGATAGGTATCATCGGCGCAATGGATGTTGAAGTTGAATTGTTAGTCAGTAAACTTCAAAATAAAAAAGAAAAGAAGATTGCTAATTATAATTTTTATAGTGGCACTATAGAAAATAAAGAAGTGGTTGTTATAAAAAGTGGAATTGGAAAAGTAGCTTCTTCAGTTGGCGCTGGTTTAATGATAGAAGAATATCATCCTGATTTTATTATAAATACTGGTATTGCTGGTGGAATAAATGGACTTCATACAGCTGATATTTTAATTGCTGATTCTTTAAGATATTCAGATGTCGATGCAGTGAATTTTGGATATAAACTTGGTCAAGTTCCAGGAATGCCACTAGATTATTTAACAGATGTTAAGATAAAAGAAAAAATTCAACAAATATTAAAAGATAATAATATTAGTTTTAAAAATGGAAAAATATATACCGCTGATACTTTTGTAACAGATTTAAAACAAATTAATATTGAATTAGAAAATGTCTGCGCTTGTGAGATGGAAGGCACTTCAATTGCACAAGCTTGTTATCTTCTCGATACTAAGTTTGTTTCTATTCGCTTTATTTCGGATATTGTTGGAACTGAAGAACAAGTAAAAGATTATGGAACATTTGAAAAACTAATGGCTAATAAAAGTGCAAATATTTGCTTTGATATAGTATCGAAAATAAAGTAGCAACTTTTAAAAATTAATTTAAGTTTTTTTATAAAAATGAAAATATCAGCAATCTCGTTTCTTACTCTTTAGTATTTGATTTAAAAAAGAAAATTTTTACTTATATTTAATGTAGATTTTTAAAAATTAGAAGTGATAGAATTATAGGCGCATTGATTGATATTGCTAAGAATAATATATGGAAAAAAGTCTTGAAGAATCAGAATTTCTTGGAAAAGAAAAAATAAGTAAAATTTTGTTAAAACTAGCACCACCGGTTATGCTAGCGCAGTTGATATCAGCTTTATACAATATTGTTGATAGCCTTTTTGTTGGAAGATTATCTAATGATGCTCTGACAGCTTTAGGTGTTATCTATCCTTTGCAGTGGGTTATTATGGCTTTATCGGTGGGAACTGGTGTTGGTGTCAACGCCTATATGGATCATAAATTTGCTCAGGGAAAAACTGAAGAAGCTAATAAAGCAGCCGGGGTAGGTATTATTCTTGAAATTTTGGAATGGGCTTTATTTTCTTTGCTCATTGTTTTAGTTATAAAACCCTTTGTCAATTTTACAATTAATACAGAGCAGGCGATTGGTGATGCGATAATCTATGGTTATATTGTCTGTTGTGGTTCTATCTTTCAATTCCTGGATGGAACATTTAGTAAAGTCCATCAGTCTAAAGGAAATATGATTGTTCCGATGATTGCTCAACTTACTGGTGCAATTATTAATATTATTTTGGATCCTATTTTGATTTTTGGCTTAGGACCAATTCCTAAACTTGGAGTAGCCGGTGCTGGATTTGCAACAGTTATCGGTCAATTTGTCACTTGTTTAATCACAGGTGTTAAAGGCTTTAGAAAACCACCTGCTTTAAAAGAGTTTCATCATTATGCTAAAAGAATTTTTCATTATGGATATTCATATATAGTTTCGCAAGCTTTGGCTTCGGTATATATTATTGTTTTAAATTTTATATTGGGTGGCTTTTCCGATGCTGGAGTAACAGTACTTGGTCTTTATTATAAAATGCAGAGTTTCTTTTTTATTCCGATTGGTGGTCTTCAGACTTGTGTTGTGCCAATTATCAGCTATAATCATGCGATAAATAATTCTTTAAGAATTAAAAAGACCATGAATTATTCGTATTTAATAGCTATTTTATTTATGGTTATCGGTGTTTTCTGCTTTTTGGTCATTCCCGATAAATGTATACTTTTATTCAGTAAGGATGCTGAAGTTATGAAAGTTGGTGTGGTGGCATTTAGAATAATTGGTTGTAGTTTCTTTTCCGCTGTTTTTTCACTTATGACACCGGTTTTTTTCCAATCTATCGGTGAAGGGAAAAAAGGGTTATTGATTTCTTTGACCAGACAAATATTTTGCTTAATTCCTATTTTTTATCTATTTTCTTTAATAGGTCTTGATTATACATGGATTGCTTTTCCAATATCAGAAACTGTAGCAGGTATTGTTGGTATAATTTTATATCATAATACTTTGAAAAAATGGGGAGTTTCAGCTTTTACAAAAAAGGAAGAGAAAAATGATTGATTTTAAAGATATAGAAGAAACAGTGATAAATAATTTTTATGGTGGAAAAGGTGATATCTATTGCCGAATGTTTAAAGATGAAAATGGAAAAATCTTAGTCTCGAGAGTTCCGGCTAAAAGCACTATTGGTCTTCATAAACATGAATATAATTCTGAAATAGTATATGTTATTTCAGGCGAAATTAAATGTATTCTCGATGGAAAAGAAGAAATAGTAAAAAAGGGACAATGCCATTATTGTCCCAAGGGTCATTCTCATGAAATAATCAACGAAAAAGATGAAGAATGCTGTACTTTTAATGTTGTACTATAATTAATTATCCAAAATTGAAATTCTAATTAACAAGGCATTGATGGTTTCAAAAATTTGATCTAATGTAAGATCGATTTTATCACGCATATAATCCAAAACTAAATGGAGAATTCCATTGATCATCATGTTGACTTCTGCTTTTTTAATATCAGGATTTTTCGATAAAGCGGTTAATGTTTTATCTTCGATAACTTTTGAATAAATCATCTTTTTTAGTTTGTCCATAAATAAAACAGGGTATTTAGCAGTCATTATCAAGCGATATTGTTCTTCGTTATTCTTAAGAAGTTCAAATATCAAATTTAAATAAGGCATAAATGAGGTGGAATTATCTAAATAGGCTTTATTCAAAGCTTCTTCAATAACATCAAGTACTTCATTTTCCATTTCTTCGATAATGTCATAAATATCTCTATAGTGTAAATAGAAAGTACTTTTAGAAATATCAGCCCTTTCAATAAGGTCCTTTACTGTTATTTTTTCAACAACTTTATTTTCCTTTAATAATTCAGCAAAAGCTTTACGAATATTGTTTTTTGTGCGAATTGAATTTCTATATGTATTCATTTTTCTCCTTAAATGTACCAATTCTGTACTTTAGTCCAATATTGAACTAAAGTCAATAATTAGTATTTTTAACTTGCCAACAATGATAGTATAGTACTTTTATTGAACAAAGTAAACCTGTGTCCAATATTAGACTTAAGTTTATATTTGTTCTTGGAGGTGAGAAATGAAAGTACTTGAAGTAAATAATCTTACAAAAGACTATGGTTCAGGCCGAGGAGTTTTCGATGTATCATTCTCAGTTTCTAAAGGAGAGGTTTATGGCTTTTTAGGTCCTAATGGTGCTGGTAAATCAACAACTATTAGACATATCATGGGTTTTTCTAAGCCAGATAGTGGTGAAACAAAAATATTTGATAAGAATACCTTTAATAAGTATTATGAGCTATTAAATAAAGTGGGATATATTCCTGGTGAAATCGCTCTTCCTTCGGGATTAACTGGTTATGAATTTTTGAAAATGATGCAAGATTTGCAACATATTCATAATCAAGCTAGACTTGATGAAATGTTGGATCTATTTAAACTTGAACCAAATGTCTTAAATGGTGAGACAAAAAGAATGAGTTTAGGTGTCAAAAGAAAACTTGCTGTTGTAACAGCATTTATGCATGATCCAGAAGTTTTAATTCTTGATGAACCGACCAGTGGGCTTGATCCAGTCATGCAGGAAGTGTTCATCAAATTTATTGAAAATGAAAAGAAAAGAGGAAAGACAATTCTCTTGTCCAGCCATATTTTCTCTGAAGTTGATGCTACTTGCGATCGTATTGGAATCATTAAAGACGGAAAGATTGTCTCTGAATTTGTCGCTAATGATTTAAAGCATTCAGCAATTAAAACTTATAGATTGACATTTAATAATCTTGAAGACTATCAAAGATTTTTAAATGATAAAGAAAATGTTAGTGTTGTCAATATTTTAAAATCAAATCCAGAAAAAAAGAGAATATTAGTTTCAACTAATGATAGTGATATCAATAAAGCGATCTCTATTTTCTCCCGTTACGAATTAGATGAATTCTCTAATCGTAAAGAGACTTTGGAAGATTACTTTATGAAGTTCTATAAAGAAGAAAAAGATTTCAAGAAAGGAGCCTTATAATGAGTGTTATCGAGTTAAGAAACTTAACAAAAGATTATGGTGATCATCGTGGAATTTTTGATTTGACCCTCAATATTGAAAAAGGGGAAATGGTTGGATTTGTCGGAACTAATGGATCAGGTAAAACAACGACAATCAGAAGTATTATGGGTTTTATTGAACCATCTTGTGGAACGGTAAAAGTCAATGGACTAGAAGCTTGGGATCATTCAAGTGAATATGTTAAACATGTTGGTTATGTTCCTGGAGAAATCGCTTTTCCTGATTTAGCTACCGGAACAGAATTCTTAAAAAGTCAAGCTAGCTTTTTAAATATGAAAAGTATGGATTATGCTAATGAATTGATTGAAAAATTACAATTGGACCCAAGAGCTAATCTAAAAAGAATGAGTAAGGGTATGAAACAAAAAACAGCTTTGGTTGCTGCTTTGATGAATAATCCTGACATAATTCTTCTCGATGAACCAACAACTGGACTTGATCCTTTGATGCGCGATGCATTTTTGGAAATAATAAAAAATGAACATCAAAAAGGAAAGACAATCTTCATGAGTTCTCATATGTTTGAAGAAATGGAAGAAACCTGTGATAGAGTTGCTTTAATCAATGATGGAAGAATCATCGATATTGCCGATATGCATCAAATTCATAATAGGCCTGTTCGTGATTTTAAAATTGAATTTAAAAATCATGATGATTTCTTAAAATTTGAAACACTTCCAATAGTGATATTGAGAAAGCAAGAACAATATAATCAAGTTACTATCCGCATAGATAAAAAGAAAATGACTTCGTTATTCCGAATATTAACGGAATATGATGTTAAGTTTATCGCGGAAGTCAAGTACACTTTGGAACGTCATTTTAATGAAATAATTCATTCAAAATTAGAAAAGGAGAATAATTAAATGTTTAGTAAAGCGTTATTTAAACAATCATGCAAAGCTAACGGCGTAATGTGGTCGATAATTACCGCTGCTGTCTGCTTCATGTTAGCTTGCGTAATGTTGATCAGTGGTTCAGGAAATATTTCTGATATAAAAAATTCGGTCGAAGATACGATAATTGTTGAAACAATTGATTCCAATATGGATAAGCAAGCATTAACTTTCTATGAAAGAGCCAATCAAGGTACAAAATTATTTGATAATAGTTTTGTTCTTGAATATAAAAATGAATTTTTAGCCAATAAAGAAAAGGCTGATGAATATTCTCAAAAAGTTGATGCTTGGTTAGTTACAATGCCAGTTCAAACAAATTATACTAATATGCAAGAATATTTATTAGCCATGCAAAATTGGCAACAAAATGTTCCAGCATATGAAGAAAATTCAGTCGAAATGTATTATATTGGACTTGTATCTCAATGGCTTGAACAAGCACCAAAGTCTAGTGATTTTGAAAGTACTGAAGCTTATCAACAAGCTTTAGCTGCTTGGAACAATAATAAACCTACTTCTTTATATGCTACTTATGCAATGGTTGCTAAAGAAAAAATTTCTGAAGTTTATTTAGCAGCAGTAAAAGATGTCCAAGATCAAGCTTTAGTCGAAGCTAAAAAATTAGATGAAAAAAATGATGAAAATTCATCAGCTTATAAAGAAATTATGGGTTCGATGCTTTTTGCTATCAACCCCGGTTCTAACTTTGATTCTATGTATGAAGAATATGAACCAGGATCTACACCAAAAGAAGATTATGATGTTGCAACCTTAGTTCAAAATATCACTGCTAGCGATTTAGTAAATTGGGCAAAAGGTGAAGAAGCTAGTGACATTAAAACTTACTTAAACAGCGATACAAGAAAAGATTATCGAATCGAACGTACACAATATGCCACTCCAATTCTTCTTGCTGGCAATTTAACCAGTGAAGAAACAACACAAAAAATGTTGATTGCTTTAAATGAATTCGGTGTAACAAAAGAAAAATATGATAGCTTTGGTTATACCTATGAAGGTGTTAAAAAGAGTACAACAACTTCAATTATCGCCTATCAAGCAAGACTCGATTATGAAATTTCATTGATCAACCGCGATGATTATCAAACAAAAGAAGCTTATAATGCAGCGGTTTTGGAAGCTACAAATAAATTACAAACAGAATTATCCAATGGTTTATTAGATGCTTTACCAAGTGAAGTATCCGATGCTATTGAAGAAATTGGTAAAATGGATTTATATGCTTTAATCGTCGGTTCAATCTTCTTCAAGATGGCTGGTTTATTACTTCCTATCATCTATATCATCATGGTTTCAAATAACCTCATTTCTGGTCAAGTCGATTCTGGAAGTATGGCCTATGTTTTATCAACTTCAACCAAAAGAAAAGAAGTTACATTTACTCAAGCTTGCTATTTGATCGGTTCCTTATTCTTGATGATGTGCGCTACAACAATTACAAGCTGCATATGCTTTGCCTTTGTTGATCCATCGGTAACTGAACTTACATATGGAGAGTTAATCTTATTGAATCTTGGTGCCTTCATCACATTATTTGCCATCTCTGGTATCAACTTCTTAACTTCTTGTTGGTTTGATAGAAGTAAACGTTCAATGGCTTTAGGCGGTGGCTTCAGCATGTTCTTCCTCGTTGCTACAATGCTCGGTTTATTCGGTTCCCAAGTCATCCCATCAGTTGTTCGTTTAGATGCTTTAAATAATTTCAACTATGTATCTTTGATTACATTGTTTGATTCAGTATCTATTATTAGTGGAACAACAACATTTATCTGGAAGTTAGCAATATTATTTGTTATCGGTCTTGTTGGATATGTCATTGGTTCTATAAGATTTAAAAAGAAAGATTTACCACTATAATAAAAATAAAAGTGCTAGGAAAAAATTAACTTAGCACTTTTTTGGTGCAATAGACACAAAAAAGAGTTGACCTGGATTGGTCAACCTTTTAAATTACTATCTTAATATTTTTTAATCAATATAGGCGTAGCATTGTATATATTGCGATGTGAGGGATGAAAATATTATTTTCTTTCTACCAAATTTTTTTAATCTTTATATCCAGCTTTTTTTCTATTAGCTAAACAATAATTTTTTAATTTTAAAATATCTTGTTCTTTTATTTCTACGAAATGGCCACGACCAATTTTGGTATCAAGGTGGCCGATTTTAATTCTTTCCAATGATTTAACACGATGATTTAAAGCTTCAAACATACGGCGGACTTCGCGATTTTTACCTTCATGAATGGTTAGAATGACTTCGCTTTCTTCCATGGTTACTGAAACTATTTCAGCTTTAGCAGGAGCGGTTAAACCATCTTCAAGCATGATACCTTTTTCCAGTTGTTTCAATTCAGTAGAAGTTATTCTTCCAGTAATTTTAGCTAAATAACTTTTTGGAAGTTCACCAGAAGGGTGCATAATCAAATTAGCAAAATTACCATCATCGGTTAAAATAATTAAACCTGAAGTATCGATATCTAAACGACCGACAGGGAAAAGTCTTCCATATTTTTCAGGGATAAGTTCTGCTATTGTTCTCCTGCCACGATCATCTTTCATGGTAGTTAAAACGCCTAATGGTTTGTTGAAAAGAAGATAGGTATAACCAGATTTAGTTTGAGGTTTTAATATTTTTCCATCAATTTCTATTGTTACATCATCTTCGAATTTGGTTCCCATAGCAGTTATAGTTTCGCCATTGACTTTAACTTTTCCTTCTTGAATTAATTCTTCAGCTTTGCGGCGGGAACAATATCCGCGATCAGCAATAATTTTTTGTAATCTATTTTCCATGGGCTTATTTTATCATAATATGGATAAAATGACTATTATCTAAAAAATAGTAAGCCAAGAATAATAGCGATAGACATACCGACAAAATCAGCGAATAAACCAACAGGAAGAGCATGTTTCCATTTTGTAATTCCAACAGAGGAAAAATAAAGAGCTAAAACATAAATTGTTGTATCGGTTGATCCTTGAATGGTTGAAGCGATTTTACAGCTAAGACTATCAGCATCGCTAGCGCAGATTGAAGATAAAGCAGCGATTGAAGCTGAACCAGAAATCGGACGGAATATAACCATAGGAGTTAAATCTGCTATAAGGTTAGCAGAAGGAAAAATTCTTCCGAGCAAAGCGGCTAAATCTTTTAATATTCCACAAGATTTTAATAAAGATACCGCCATAACCATTGCAATCACCGAAGGAAATACTTCGGTAAAAAGATTTAATCCATCTTTACATCCTTTAGCAAAAATATCATAAGCTTTAACTTTTTTTATGCCTGCCAGTAAAAATGTAAATAAAATTAAGCAGGGAATCATCAATAAAGATAAGGTAGATATCATTTTTTCATTCTCTTTTTCTTTAAAATTCTATCGAGCCATAATCCAGCTACACAAGCCATGAATGTTGAAAATATACCAAGAAGAACGAAATCAGCCGGATTAGAAGAACCATACATTTGTCTTATTGCCAAAACTGAAGTGGGGATAATTGTAACTCCAGCAGTATTTAAAACAAGAAATGTCACCATTGAATCGGTAGCAACACCCTCTTTCTCTTTGCTTAAGCTCTTCATTCTCTTCATAGCATTTAAACCGCTAGGAGTAGCAGCAAAACCTAGACCGAACATATTGGCGGCAATATTTGCAGAAATATATTTAAATGTTTGTTCATCCTCTAATTCTGGCATTAAAAAATGTAATAGAGGATGGAGTAATTTAGCTATGAATTTAATAACACCAACTTCATCTAAAATATACATGATACCATTCCAGAAGACTGCTGAGAAAACAAGAGCAACTGCAATTTTAAGACCATCTTCAGGAATGGACAAAATAACATTTGCCATATCGATAAAACGACCAGTAATCAATCCATAGATTAAAGATAAAACAGCAATTCCAATAAAAATTTTATTCATTTAAAAACCTCGACCAAAGTATTTCATTATTTTTTCTTAACTGACATTCTAAAAGATTATTATTGTTATCGAATCTATATATTTTATATGTATTATCATCAAGTTTATTTTTCTCTATTGTCAAACCGATATTTTTTTCACTTTTGATAATTTTATCGTTGATATAATTGATTCCTTTCTCCAAAAAATTAATGTAATAATAATTATTAAAAAAATATTCATATAGACTTTCATGAATAGAAAAGTCATTTCCGCAATTTAAAGTCACTATAACAAGTTCAAAATCTTCTTTTTTGGCACTGGTTACCAAAGTTCTTTTGGCTTTATATGTATAGCCAGTTTTTCCGCCAGTACAATATTGATATCTATGAAGTAATTTATTTTTGTTTCTCCAAGAAACATTATTGATGGAATAATTTTTGGTGCTGACAATTGCTTTAAAAAGATTATTTTCAAGACAATAGGAATATAAAGAAGCAATATCAAAACTAGTAGAAATATTTCCTTCATCATCGATATCTAATCCTGAAGGGTTATTAAAAGTACTATCTGATAGATTTAATTCTTGTGCTTTTTCATTCATTTTTAAAGCAAAATTATCATTTTTTTCAATATGTCTGCTGATAGCCGAAGCAGCATCATTTCCCGAACGAAGCAAAAGACCATAGGTTAAATCTAATATAGAAATCTTATCTCCTAATTTTAAATATATTGAGCTTCCTTCCATCTTTGTATCTTTGTCTTCGATGGTTACCATGTCAAAAATTTCTCCGCTTTCTAAAGCCAGAATAGCGGTCATTATTTTTGAAATTGAAGCAACAGATCTTTTTAAATTGATATTTTTTCCTGCTAAAACTTCCTTAGTTTTAGCATTCATGACAATATAGCTAGAACAATTAATATCAGGAAATGCATTGCTTTGGATATTTACAAAATGAGAATTAAAAATAAGAAAGAAAAATAAGATAATTATTTTCATATTAAAATAAATGCATAAGAAATAAATAAGATACCTCTTTACAATAAAAGATATAAAAAAACATTTTACTTACTTTTTAATTAATATAGAAAAAATCTCAATTTTTCTTTAATTTTTCTCTGCTTTTTGCTATACTTTTCAAGCGGTGTTTTTTATGACAGAAATTATATCAATTGCAAATCAAAAAGGTGGAGTTGGAAAAACTACCACTGCTATAAATTTATCAGCTTGTTTAGGCGCCAGCAATAAAAAAGTTTTGTTGATCGATTTAGACCCTCAAGGAAATTGCTCAAGAGGGATAGGAGTGGATTCAACAGTTTTAAAAAGAACTATTGCTGATGCTCTTTTAATGACCGCAGATGTAAAAAAAGTTTTGAAAAAAAACGTTATAAAAAACGTTGATTTATTACCAGCTAACCTTTCATTAGCTCTTGTTGAATCAACTCTTATCAATAATGGAAATTCACCAGATTACTATACACTCAAAAGAACGATAGAACCAATAATTGAAAAATATGATTTTGTAATTATCGATTGCCCTCCTTCTTTAGGATTCTTCTCAGGAAATGCTTTAACATGCTCAACTTCTGTTTTGATTCCTGTACAATGCGAATATTTTGCTATGGAAGCAGTAGCACAAATTTTATCAACAATAAAAAGTATTCAATCAACCACCAATGAAAACTTGGATATTCTCGGTTTCTTGTTGACTATGTTTGATGCAAGAGCAAGATTATGCACCGAAGTAAGTTCGGAAATTACTGGAATATTCAAAGAAAAAACTTTGGCAACATCAATTCCAAGAAATATAACATTGGCCGAATGTACAGCTTTAGGAAAACCGATAATAAATTATAAACCTAAAGCAGCGGGAACATTAGCCTATTCTTCTTTAGCAAGAGAGGTTATTGATTATGTCAATAAAAAAGACATCTAAAAAACAGGTCAATTCCAAGACCAGCATTTCAGGAAAATTAACCCAATTAATTAAACAATACGAAGGAAAAACCATTTCAAGCCAAATTGAAAGAAACCTTCAAAGCACCAATGTTGCCATTTTTGATATGGCCAAAACTCCGGTATTAGATTTATTTGATGAGAATTATTTCAATAAAGAAATTAATGAAGATCGAAATCAAGTCTTTCCGGTTTTTCTTTTTATAAATAAAGACAAGCCCACAGTTTTTTCAGGATGGGAAGAATATATATCAGCTAAAAAACAAAACAAAAATTCTTTTCAAGGCCATCTTTTAAAACACGTTACTGAAGAACAAGCGATTTTATATTATTTAGAATATCTAAAAAATAATGCTGATAATCCTTTAATCCAAGCTATAGCATATAAGAAACTAAAGGAAAAATTAAATCTCAGTTACTCAGAATTAAGCAAATTAATTCATGTCTCTAAATCTCAGTTAATAAATTATGTAGAATTGCTCTCTTTACCTGAAGATATAAAAAAAGTAATATTAAATCATAAATTATCTTATAGTTCAGCAAGACCACTTAATGGATTAAGTACAGATGAACAAAAAGAAGAAGTATTTAAAAAGATAATCGATAATAAATTAACTACCCATGAAATAGAAGAATTAGTAAGAACATATAAAAATCCAAATTTAAATTCCCTATTAAAAATAGAAGTAGATCAAAATAAAATTGTCATAAGATGCCAATCATCAGATGAAGCTAAAAGTATAGCTAAAAAATTACAAAATATGAAATTAAAATAAAAAAGAAGAATTCACAAAAGTTTTCTTCTTTTTTTATACTTTGATAGCACTACTCCCAAACTTGATTAATCTGTCTCGCCATTGATTCTTGGTTTAAAAGTAATTAAAGATAGCACTACTCCCAAACTCAGTGGATAAATGGAAAAAGAAGTGTTCCGTTTAAAAGTAATTAAAGATAGCACTACTCCCAAACCTGGAAAATAAAGAATGTCAAAAAAGTCATGTTTAAAAGTAATTAAAGATAGCACTACTCCCAAACATCGTCAATTGAGCCTATAAAATAAGTATTGTTTAAAAGTAATTAAAGATAGCACTACTCCCAAACTGTAAAACGACAAAATTGTTATAAAAATGGGTTTAAAAGTAATTAAAGATAGCACTACTCCCAAACGTTCATGGAAATGGGTACTGGTAAAACAAAGTTTAAAAGTAATTAAAGATAGCACTACTCCCAAACTTACCTCCTTTCTATTTTCCTAAATTTCCAGTTTAAAAGTAATTAAAGATAGCACTACTCCCAAACGTACTAGCTATTACTATAAATCCCATTCGGTTTAAAAGTAATTAAAGATAGCACTACTCCCAAACGCAACTTTTTTTAAGTCACACGACTTATGTGTTTAAAAGTAATTAAAGATAGCACTACTCCCAAACTGTTGCATTTATTAACGATGATATTTGAGAGTTTAAAAGTAATTAAAGATAGCACTACTCCCAAACGGTAAGCGTTGGTAAGGGTTGGTAAGTGTTGTTTAAAAGTAATTAAAGATAGCACTACTCCCAAACTTGCTCAACTCATTACTTAACGATAGAAAGGTTTAAAAGTAATTAAAGATAGCACTACTCCCAAACTGGCGCTATATATTTAACAGCTTCACATGTGTTTAAAAGTAATTAAAGATAGCACTACTCCCAAACCAATAGTACTACCAAAACGAACAGGAAAAGTTTAAAAGTAATTAAAGATAGCACTACTCCCAAACCGGCGATGAATGTGCCAGGCGGGAAGTGCTGTTTAAAAGTAATTAAAGATAGCACTACTCCCAAACCTCAAATATAAGGTAAAATAGTGCATCTATTGATATTATATATGGTTATTTTAAATAACACAAATATCTTCATCTAAAATTTTAATATGGTCGAAAATGCTTGTTTTGAATTCTACATTTTCTATATCTATTATTTTTATTCCATTATATTTGTTTGTTCTAATTAAAGAATCAAGTTCATTTTCTTCTAAAAATGCTAAAAGGTTATAGAAAATAAATATTTTTATTCCTCGTAGTTCAAAAGATATATTAATGTAGTTATTTATTCTTTCTATTAAGTCAGGTGAATCATCTTGTAATGAAACACTAAGTAATTTGATAATATCATCTTCATCTACTTCAATATCATAGGAGATATTTATTGGTGAATTTACTTTAATCTGTTTAGCACATTCTTCTAAAATTTCATTTATTTTTTCTGAAGTACTTCTTAAAATTTCTATTTCTTCTTTTTTTATTCTTCTAATAAGAACATTTAAATTCTTTTTTGAATTTGAATCTAAATTGATAATCGATGAAATGAAGTCAACATAGTCACTTAGTTTTAATTCTTTATAGTTTTCATCTAATATTTGAATATAGCTGTTTTCATATTGAAGATCAGAATTACTAAGAATTTTGTATAGTATTTTTTTGTTTTTTATAACTAATAAATAACTATCTATATTGGAAATATCGTCGCATATATTTAATGCATTAATTGCTAATTTTTTCATAATCTTACCACCTTATCACAGCTCATAACTACATCTGTTTTCATTTCTCCTATAAGATTTTCAATAGACATAAATTGAGCTTCGGTCAATGTCAAAACAGATACTGCACCTTCTGGTGGAAGATTCTTTTTAAGTTCTAGCATAGTAGAATTTACTATTGAAGGATTTAAGGCTAATTTGGTAAAGACACTTTCTTGCATTCTAAAGAAACCATTTTTCTTAAGCATTCTCACGAATTGTGTATATTCTTTAATATCTTTTTTGGTTGTTGATGGTAAATCAAAAAACAATATCATTCTCATAAAAACATTACTCATATTCTTTTATAAATTTTATTTTTGATGCATCTTCAGATGCTAGTGCATTTAATAAGGAAGCTACATATAAAGAGATTGCGTTAGATAATGTTTGTTTTTGACCATCAAATAAAAATGTTTCAGATAAGACTTCTATAAGTTTGTCTTTGAAGTTATCACTGGTTAAATCCTTTACTCTTTTATCAATAAAAGGTCTAACTGGTTCCATAAAATCACAAGCTAAATTGAAGTAATTTGTTTCACCTATATGATGAATTCCAAGTTGCGTTAAGTATCCTTTAGCAACAATTGCTTTGCTGAATTGAGAAAGAATAATTGTATATCCATAATTTAAATAAGTGTTTATTTCATTGTTGTTATTTCTTGTGAAATTTTCTCCATATATTCTATTAAAATAAAATTTAGCCGCATGTCCTTCTCTATTAGTGATATCACCTATTTGAACATTATTTGCAAATTCTAATAGAATTAATAATAGAATTAAGCTATCATCATTTGAAATAGTACTTAAAACATTTGCTTGATTTTTTATTTTTTCAATAATTATTTTTTGCCACACTAAATCTTTTGCTTCGTTTGACCAGCAAATTTGTTGTTTTATACGTTTATAGGAGATACTATCACCATAATAAGGAACAAGCTCAGAAAAAGGTTCTTTCTTTTCATTGCAGAAAACTACTTTAATCTTTTTTCTTACAAGTTCAGATAGTAAAGATGAAGTGATTGCGACAGCTGTTGATTCAACAATAAGTGTTTGAATCTCATCGATATTGATTCTTTTAATTTCGTCAGGGGTTTTAAAAACTAAATAATTAAGCGACAATTCTAATTTACTGTGTGTTGAAACAACAACTGTTCTAAATCCCATACTAAATTAATTCCTCTTTGCCTTTAAATAATCCTGAAGGTGATTCGTTGACAATATAGACTTTTTCATTAGTTATAGTCATAGTTTTTAAAAATACTTTTGTAAAATTTTCGAAAAAAGCAGTTTCAAACTTCGCCTGTTCATTGGATCTTGATAAAATTTTTATCATATTTAGTAAAGTATCAATTTGCTTTTTTAATGACAAGTTATTGAAATCTTCTTCTTTCATTTCTCTAGATTTGACTATATATGGAGTATAATCATAAATTGGATTATTATATTTCTCTTTAATAGCTTTGAAGATTTCTAAATTATGATTTTTATCAATTAAAAATTTATCTCCATCTTTATTAACTATAAATTCTTGTGAAGTTAGTTCTCCATCATCTAGTTCATCTATTTTCTTTAAACATTTATTTAAATAAATTAAGTAGTTATTATCTAAGTAATTTTGATATGCTACTTTATATTTGTTTTTGTTTTCGTTTGCAGTATATATCAAATAATAACAGCCATTATATTTAATTTTTTGATTTAAATAAATCTTTCTTAAAACTTTAATATCGGTAGCTTTTTCATCATCAATCATTATTTTAGCTATTGTGTTTAGATCATTATTATATTGTTTTAAATATAGAGTAGGAACACGACAAAGCTTTTTAACTGTTTTATTTTTAAGCTTATATTCAACAGCAATAATATAAGATTGACTAAAACTTGAATATCCACCGTATTTTTTAGTATTACTCATTGGACCTTTAGTATGAAGTGGAATGAGTCCGGTTTCTTTGTCACCAGATTTTTTGAATATTGTTTCTTTGTAGAATTTTCCAGAGTCATAATCTGGTTTATAAGTAATTAAAGCATCATGTCTTAAACAGCTTGTTTTAATTTTATCTTTTAAATTATTCTTATCAATATAGTTTATTAGTCTTTTTTCCATGTTAAAGGAAATATTTTTATGGTCCTCTTTTTTCTCTTTAAACATATAGAAAATATCAGTATATAAAGTTGTTAAAATATTTCCACAAACAATATTTAAATAAGCATCAACAGCATGGTGAGCGTCATTTAAATCTCTCATCTTTGCTATTTCATATTCTTTTCTTAAAAGTGATGGGAAAGATGCTTTTGAAAATATAATTTTAGTTTCAGGATATTTTATTTCAAATATTCTTTTAATTTGAATATTAGAATAATTAACAACATTTATTTGTCTATTAATAAAGGCATTAATTTCATCAGCATTTAATTCTTTTGTTCTTTTTAATCTATTATATTTCTCTTCAGAAATGATTTTTCGTGCATAATAACCTTTCCATTTATCTAACATATTGTTTCTGATTTCATCGCAGATAGGATAGATATCTTTTTTTACTTTTTGGTTGTAGTCTTTGCTTACTAAAACCATATTATCTAAAGAATCATCTTTGATCATACTTTGTGGAATAATGTGATCTATATCATATTTGCCATTAATAACATCATTGATATCCATTATTTTTCCAGTATAAAAATCAATTCCCATTTGCATGAAATAAAGATAAATATGTTTTCCTTTTAATTGAATTTTTTTGTTTTCAAGATTTGTAAGTAACTCTTTTTTCTCATCGGACGTTAAAACTTTATCGTTAGTAATTTGCTTTTTTAGTTGAACATAACGAGATTTAGTTTCTTCTTTCTTTCCATCAGTTCTGGTTACTTCCATCATTATTTTTTGTGGAGCTTTTCCTGCTGCTTTAATTACATCATCAACAACAGCTAGTGTTTGAATAATACTTCTGCGCATTAAAGCAGGGGTACTATCTAATATATCTTCAATTTGTTCCTCAGTAGTTTTATCCGCAGTAAGTGTATTATTAAAATCTGCTATTTTTTGATTGAAACCATATTTTTCGTTATTTAAAATTTCTTGAAGGTTTTCATTCGTTTCTTCAAGTATATTTAAAATGGAATGCAAAATGCCATTATCATCAACATAATACATTTCAAGTTGATCACCGCCACATAGGAATTTCTTTGATAATCTTCCCCATTTATTTGTTGGTGTATTTAAATATTCTTTAATAAATTCATCGGTTAAGTTGAAGTTACTTGAAACAAATTTTTTCAATTCCTTTTTATCATCAGCATAGATAGTTGCAAACTTAATTAATTCTTCGCAAAGATTTATATTTTTAGAATTATTTAAATCAAGATGTTTTCCATAAAAAGCATGGCTTACTGCATTAAAAGGATCTGTTGCTTTAATATTGCTTATGCTTATATCATTTGCTTTTGTTGACCTAGTTTTAGAAAAATAAGTTCTTATTTGTTCAATTGTAGTTGTTTTCCGGCTTAAAATGAATTTTAAAACATCATTCTTTTCAGATGCACTTAAGTAATCTCCGTTGACTTGCATTTTATTTAAACGATCTAGTGCTAAATATTTTTCGTAGTATAAAGATGTTTTAGGCAATACTGTTTCACCAACTAAATAAGTACAGCTATTTGTTAGTTTTTTAAAGAAATTATCTCTTGTTTTTGGAGTATCTATAATTTCATTGATATTCCAAGGTGTAATTTTTGCTTTTTCTTGTCCTTCTTTTTTTACAACCCAGGAATGAGCATTTGATTCATTATTTAATGGACCATAGTAATATGGAACTCTAAATTTAAATATCTTAATAATTTTATCTGAAATATCGTTTAAGAAAGAATATTTTCTTCCTGCATTTTCTAGAATTTTCTTGAGTTCTCTTAAATGGAATTGATGCGGTATTAAACTTGTGCAAGCGTTTGCTTGTTTTTTAAACAAATCCCCTTTACATGCTTTTTCATAAAGAGCATTATAGGTTTCTTTATCATCGATGTCTTTTTCATTATTTTCTAAAATCTTTTTTATATATTTATTTAATTCTTCTAATTTTCCACCTTGAACGAAAGATAAATAATTAGTTTCTTTAAATTTTTCAGTTGGCTCTTGTTTAAAAACAGAATAATATATTCTATCTTTACCATCATTGCCTAAGTTATTATCTAAATCTTTCAAAATTGTTTTAAGAGATTTTAAGTCTTCTTTATGTTCTTCGTAAATTTGAACCATTGCTTCTGAAATTTCTTTATTTTTTCCTAATAGTTCTTTTAAAATTATATAATCATAGTATTTTTTAGCAATCAAAACTAAATTGAAAGCATCTCCTAATGCTTTGGAAATATCAGCTTCTGAATTTTCAAAATCTTTAGTAAAATCTACAGAAATATCTTCAGTGTCTTCATTAATTTTTTTAAGACTAAAACTTCCACCAACGATAATTGTTTTAAACAAATTTATATAATTTTTAATATTTTCAGATCTTTCTTTACTGGAAATAAATAATTTATCAATTTCTTGTTGCTTTTTAACTTTATTGAGATTATTGTTTTCTAGTATTGTAAAAAGTTCATTATAGGATTCGGGTTTAATATAAGTTGTTTTATCTGTCGCATCTTCACTACTATCTACTTCAAGCAAAGATAAAGTTTGGTTTATTTCTTCTATTGTAGAAATAGGAGGAATATCATTTCCCATTTCACCTTCGGTAAGGAAGTTTCCACGATATTTAACAATATGATGAATGGCTAAATATACATAACGTAAATTAGATAAAGCTTCTTCATCGTTTTCAATTAAAGCTTTTCTTAAATGCCAAATAGTTGGATATTTTGTATAGTATTGTTTTTCTTCTTCGTGGGTTTTAAAAATTAAATTTTTTCCGATTTCATTACCATCGGAATCTTTGGTTTTATCTTCTTCCCAATAAGTTGAATTTGCTAATCTTAAGAAGAAGGTTTTATCAACTTTTGTCATTTCTTCAGCAAATAATTGCTTTAAAAGAACTAGTCTATATTTTCTTCTAGCTAATCTTCTTTTGTTTGATCTATAGGTGCGTCTTTCTTTACAATCTTTTGCTTCAGAAAAGATTCTAGCACCCCAAGCCGTTTTTCCTTTTAGACGCAAAAAATTGTAGTCTTCGTCTGTTGCAGCCCAGCCTACTGAATTAGAGCCAAGGTCTAATCCTAGATAATAATTTTTTCCATGTTAAGCACTCCTTTAAAACTCGTCTAATTTTATCTGTATTTGTATTGTAACATTAATGAAATAAAAAATGCAAAAAAAATATCCTCTTACGAGGATTGGCATAATTGCCTGGAATTTTAGCTAAAGCTTATTTGGACTTCGTAATGCTATCTTTTTTAACTACAGCCATATATTACGATTTTGTTTTAATTTTGTCAAATATATTTTTTATTTGTGTTAACATTAATCAATATGTTTTTTTCTATTTTTAAAAGATATTCTTTTCTTTCAATACCACCGGCATATCCGGTTAATTTATTGTTTGATCCAACGACTCTATGACAAGGTATAAAAATAGATAAATGATTTCTTCCTACAGCATGCCCAACTGCTCTTGATGACATTTTTTCTATTCCCCGATTTTCAGCAATTTCTTCAGCTATTTTTCCATATGTTGTTGTTTCGCCATATGGAATGGCAAGAAGAATTTTCCATACTTCTTTTTGAAATTCAGTTCCAATAATATGCAAAGGAATATCAATATTATTTTGCTGTTTTTGAAAGTAGTTATCAAGCCATTTTTTAGCTATATTAAGTGTATCGTTTTCTTCTGAAAATGCATCGCCTAAATCAATATCAGCGTAGTATTTTTGGTTTTCAAACCAAGCACCAAATAATCCGATTTCATCTGAAGCAAGAAGAATTTTTCCCAGTGGAGAATTATAGTAACTTATATATTTCATAATTTAATCACCTAAAATTTATTTGTAAATAACAAATCCGTTTTTATCTAACTTTATATCTTTACATCTATTTCCGGATACATGCCAAATATAAAAAGAAGCAACACTGCAATATGGACTAAATCTTCTTCTATATTTTTCAAATAAGTCTTTAGTTATTTTCTTATGATGATAAATCATTTTTAGTCCTCTTTGAATTGCAAGATCATTATAGCTAAATATATTTTTCCTCTGTAAGCAAAAAAGAAGAATCATTTCAGCAGTCCAGCGTCCTATCCCTTTTAAAGAAGAAAGATATGAAATAGCTTCTTCATCTTCCATGTTATTTATTTCATTTAAATTGAATATTCCACTATTTATTTTTTTAGCAAAGTCCTTTATATAATCTACTTTTCTATAAGTTAAACCGCAGGATTGTAGTTCATCATCATTGATATTTAAAATTGTCTCTGGAGTAATATTTATCAATTTAGTTTTAATTTTGTTCCAAATTGTAGTCTGGGCAAAAGTAGATATTTGCTGCCCAATTATATGATGAAGAACAGCTTCGAATAGATTATCATCACATTCTCTTTCTATTATGCCTATTTTATTGATTATATATTGCATTTTTTTATCTTTAGCAGATAGATAGTTTATTTCTTTTTCATCATATTGAAAGTGCATTTGGTACTCCATTAACTTTAAATAATTCTTATATACTTATAGTTTAATAGAAAAATAGATATTTTTTAATTAAATACACAATCAAAAACTTCAGCAGTCCATTCTTTAGGATGGCAGAAAAAGAATGTTTCGTGATTCATGTTTTGTTCTCTTATATCAGGATTTTTAAAATGTTTTAAATATCTTTTACGATATTTTTTACCCATACCTAAGGCATAAAATATATGAACTTTTGTATTTTCTTGGTAGATATTATTGTCTATTTTTGTTACAAGGTCAGAAACATATTGATTGTAAATACTTTTTTTAGTTACAGTATTTTTTAGTGCTGGAACCATGAAAGAATTTAAAAATTCAGTCATCTGTTCATATCTAGTCGGATCATTTAATTTAGTTTTTTCTAATTCTTTTTGCATGAATTTAGGAAGTTGTCCAGTATGAATCATTTTATACATAATAGGAGAAAGGATTTTTCCTTTTATAGAAGCAACAAGCTTATTGCTTTCATCCATATCGCTGCTTCCTAAAATGATATGATCAACTTTTATATTATTTCTTTGGACTAAATAACTGGCAAAAGATCCACCAAGAGAGCACCCATAAATACAGGAAATGTGATTATAAAATTTTTCTTTGATATATTTCTCTATTTTTATTGTTTCATCTTCCATGCTTTTATACTCTGACTTTTCATTTTCATCAAAACCATCAAAAGAAACTACAACTGTATAAAATTTTTCTTGTAATAATGGGATTACTTTATCAAATAAACTATAATGGCAACATGTTCCAGGTATTAATAATATTACAGGCTTATTTATATCTCCAGATTCATAAAATTTCATTGTTAGTCACCTCTAACACAATTTTATCACTTATTTTTTATTATTAATATATAAAAATCTTTTTTTGAAATTTATAAATCTTTTCCTATTGTTTTTTCATCAATATAAGGATTTATATAATGTTTTTATTATCCTTTTATATAAAAAAAGAAATAATAGTTTTTTTTATTTCCCATTATTTCTTATTTTTAGTTTATATATTGATAAACTTATTACTTCCTATTGTTTTATGAAATTTCTTTATCAAATCCTCTACTTCCTTATCTATTAAAAAATATAAAAACTTATCTTCAAATGCAGATAGCTTATCTTTTTGATAATAAGCTTCAGCAATAGCTCCAGCCATTGCAGCGGTGGTATCACAATCACCACCTATAGCTATGCAATTTCTAATTGCATCTTCTAAAGAGTTTGATATAAGAAAACAATATATAGCTTGTGGTACACTTTTTGAACATATTTCACTGAACTCATAATTTTTTACAAGATCCAAAAAATTAAAATCTTGTATTTCAGGATAATATTCTTCAATCATTCTTTTTCTAATTTCTTCTTTAGAAAAGTTATGTAGAGATAGATAAATGCATAAAGAGATAGCTTCCGCACCTTTAATACTATCAGGATGATTATGTGTAATTTCAGTTACAGCCTTTGAGAGTATTTTTAAATGTTTTTCAGTATTAGCAATCCAACCAACAGGGGAGATGCGCATTGCACATCCATTTCCTAATGAATTATAGGGTTCAACTTTTTTATATTTAGCTTTTTGACACCATAGATAAAACATGGCTCCAAATCCAGCTCCTTTATTTGACTCCCATATTTTAACAAATTCATAACGTAGTTCTTCTTTTATTATTTCTAGATTCTTCTTTTTATAGATTATTGGATAATGATTCATTAATACTTTTGCTACAGCTATAGTTAAAAAAGAATCATCAGTCATTCTCATATTGTAATCATAAATTTTGAAATCTTTAGTTTTAATCGGTTTAAAATCATAAATTGAGCCAACCATATCTCCGATAATTGCACCTAACATTATTTATCCTCCTTAAAAGACTTTTTCATTAGTCCTCTTTTTTATAATTAAAAATAGTTGGAGCCCAGTATCTATTCCATTGGTTAGTCCGTTTAAAGTCTTTCTTATCACTTAAAAAATAAACAGTGAGTTTTTTTGTCTTTGGGAAAGCTCTATTAAAAACCTTTTTAATAGTCTTAGGAACAATAATACTTGTCAAATCATCGCGGTTAGAAAATGACATATTTTCAAGAATTCTTACAGGATAACCTTCAATCATATCAGGTATTTCTATATCTTTTTTTGTACCTATATATCCGGTGATACTAACATATTTTTCCATTTTGTCATCAGAGATGGCGTACCTAAAACCATCTTCTGTAACTCCATCTTTTATATATCCCCATATAAATGGACGGCGAGTATAGGAATTTAAATAACTATATTCGCCATATGTATATTCCTTCTGCGCAAAACAATAAATGACAACGTTATTACAAAAGTTAATAGCATCTTCAGTAATATATTCAACGCAATTTGGAATAAAAATACTATGTAAATTTTCACACCCTTGAAAACCTAGCCAGCAAAGTTTATTTAAAGTGAGGGGCAAAGTTACAGTCTTTAAAGTTGAACAATTATTAAAAGCTTTTTTCGTGATAATTTCCACAGGAATATCTTCAATATAATTAGGTATTTTTAGGTTTTCTGCTTCCCCTTTATATTCAGTAATAGCCACTTTCTTATCTTTGCCATCAAAAATTACAGCATATTCAAAATTGTCACTTGTTTTTCCAGAATATAGAAAGTTTAAAATAGTTCGAAAATAAATATACTTATTAGCTCTATGATTCCACCATGAAGGCAATTCACTATTTTTAAAGCATAATAAAATATGGTAATTACTAGGAATAGCATTTTGCTTAATGGAGACTATATTTTGTGGAATAATGATTTGTCTTATATTTTTATTTCTTAATGAGTGATCATCGATTACAGTTACAGGAATATTGTCAATTTCATCAGGAATAGTAACTATCTCTTCATTGCCTAAATATTTTGTGATTGCAATGGTTTTCTTTTCATCATTTTCTGTAATTTTATATTCAAAATTTTTTTCTATTATCATAATATGATTACCTCTTTCGTTAATTTAATTTTTTATTTGTAAAAATTTGAGCAAGTTAAAACATCCTATAAGCATATGTTCCAATTTTTAAAAATATTAAAGAATTGCTAAGTATTATTTATATAATAATTATTAAATTTTTGAAACACAAAACCATTGGTAAAAATAAGCTTTTTTTACCAGCAAAAAAAGATAAGTTTTTCATTTTTTGGCAAAAATGGACATACTAAAATATGGTATAAATGAGTTAATTTTAAAAGACTTATATATAATACTTAGCAAAAATATTAGAAAAACATAGCAATAGGATTAAAAATTATAGAAAATAATATTTCTATATAATTTATATTTCTTATTTAATCATTCCAAAGTGCTTCCTCCAACTTTAAAGACACATTAATATGTGTAAAATATAACTATAAAATAGTTATGTTTGAGGGGATTTTATCAATTAAAAGACGAAAAGATTGAAACTCGGCTGATTTTAAGAGATAAAAAGATGTTCTCTTCTATTTTTCAAGTGTTTTTTGGTTACTATAGTAATTATTTTTTCTTGAAGAATTTTCAAATTGCCCTATTATTATATCATTTTTTTATTTAAAATTCTAGTCTTGACAAGCATTTATTATAGCTGTTTTTTAAATTAATAATACTTAAAAAAATATTTGTTTTATGAGATTTAAAAGAAATTGAATTTATAAATTTAGTTATTTCTACTCTATTTTAGACAATAAATATTTAATATCTTTAACTATATAATTATTAAATCCTGTATTTTCTTATTTATTTTATATTGACTTTAGTTTCATCAAAGTCAATTGCGTATAGACCATCTATTTCATTATTTTCTTTATCTACTTGTTTTGTTCCAATAAATTTTAATCCTGAATATAAATAGTCAGTTGAATAAAAACTATTGTTATCTAAAAGGAAATATTTAGGAAAATCATATTCTGTTGAAGAATTATCGGCAATTATTTTATATCCACCTTCTGGTATAGAAAAGGTGGTGAAATTAATTTTTTCTGCTGGAGTTACTTCAATATTGGTAATTACTCCATTGAGAGTAGCTTTTTCTGGATAAGTTGTTTGGAAAAGCAAATCACCATCGAAAGAAACTTTTACTTTATCACCAGCATAAAGTTTTTCATATCCATATTCACTAACGTCAAAAAATAGATTAGCCATTCCGAATAATAAAGTGGCTTTGTGGCTTATAGTAGTACCATAATCAATAGTCATTACTCTAGTAATTCTATTATTATTTTTGTAGGGAGTAGACGATGCTTGACCGCAAGAAGTAAGTGGTAAAATTAATAAGAAAAGGCTTAGTTTAATTTTATTCATTTTTATTTCCTCTTATATTTTAATTATATATAAATAATTAAAAAAAAACTAGCTATTAAACAATTTATTTAATTTTACTTTTTTAAAATTATCGATAATTTTTATTAATACTATATATGTTTTTAAAATATTATCAATGTTTGATCTATTGTTAGCTAGTATTTTGTTTATGAAAAATTTCTTAAATCATATATTAAAATAAGCTTTTTTCTAAATTAAAAAATTACTCTTTTCTATTATAATTTATCCCAACATTTCTTTTTATCTTCTTCAGTAATTTTCCTAATAACTTTACAGGGATTTCCAACTGCTACTGAATCGCTTGGAATGTCTTTAACAACAACGCTACCACCGCCAATAACAACGTTATTTCCAATTGTTACTCCTGGCATAACTTGTACGCCTCCACCAATCCACACATTATTTCCAACTTTAATTGAATAGGCATATTCCAAACCTTTATTTCGACGTTCGTAGTCGATTGGATGGCCAGCGGTATAAAATCCACAATTTGGTGCAATGAATACATTATCTCCGAAAGTGACTTTTGCACAATCTAAAATAACTATATTATGATTAGCAAAAAAGTTTTTTCCAATTTCTATGTTATAACCATAATCACACCAGAAGGGGCCAATAATACAAAAATTATCATCTGTTTTTCCTAATAATTGTTTGAGAATTTCTTTTTGCTTTTTTTCATCAGAAGGATTGGCATTATTGAATTGAAAACAAAGTTCTTTAGCTTTTTTTCTTTCTTCTATCAATTCTTTATCGTAGTTTGCATCATACATTTTTTGATTTAACATTTTTTCTTTTTCTGTCATATTATTTAATTCCCATTCTTTCTAAATAATCCGTTTTATCTTCTTCAGTTATTTTTCTTATTACTTTACATGGATTTCCTACTGCGATAACATTGGCGGGAATATCTTTAGTAACTATACTTCCAGCACCTATTATTGTATTATCTTCGATTGTAACTCCTTGTAATACTTTTACATCTCCACCGAGCCAAACATTGTTGCCGATATGAATAGGTTTACCATAGCAACCACCATTTATTCTTTCTGTTGGATCAGTAGAATGATTAGCAGCGTAAAGTCCAATATTTGGTCCTAATAATGTATTTGATCCAATTGTTACTTCTGAGCAATCTAAAATTATACATCCAAAATTTATATAAACATTATCACCTATTGTGATATTTTTGCCAAATTCACATCTAAAATCAGGTTCAATCCAAACATTTTCGCCAACATTTTTAAATAGTTGTTTCATGATTTTATTTCGTAAATCAATTTCTTCATCATCAGTTTTATTATAAGGTTTGAATAGTTTTTTAGCTTCAACTCTTTTATTAAATAAATCTTGATCAAAGTCGTTATATACTAATCCTTTTTGCATTCTTTCCCATTCAGTCATTATTATTACTCCTTAATTTTTTTTGTGAAATTTTTTAACTAGATATATTTAAATCCACCATTCAGGGGTTAATTGCCCTAATTTATCTATTCTTTTATTTTCGTAATCAAGCATTATTTCAATTTCTTTATAATCATTAGGCATAAGTTGGGTCATAAGTTCACGACAAGCACCACAAGGGGCCAAGGCTTTACCTTCATAGTTTATAGCGATGACTTTTTTAATTTTGCTTTCGCCATTAGTGATCATATTAAATATTGCATTTCTTTCTGCGCAAATTCCTAAAGAACAAGCGCCATCTATGCAAACTCCTGTATAGATTTTTCCTGATTCTGATTCGATGGCGGCAGAAACTCCTCCAGCTTCCATCCATTCAGATATTTTTCTGGGATTTAGTACAGTTTTAGCTGCTATATATAGTTCATTCCATTTGTTATCCATAATAAATAATCTCCTTTTTAGAAAAATTATATTTTTATTATATTAGATTTTTTTAGATAAAACTTTAATATTTGTTTGCATTTCTCATCATATTTAAACTATATAGTAGGTAAGATTATAAAAAATAAAATTCTTATTATAGACAGCTTTGTTTAATAGCAAATCATTAATTTTTAATTTATGAATGTTAAAAGTTTTCTGTAGTTAATTCATTAGAAGTTTTTATATTTTTTTCATTACTTTAGTTTACCTATAGCTTTTTTAAAATAATTGACGCTTATAATTTTATTAAATTTTATTGCAACATCATGAATTGTGCCTTCTAGAACCAAACCATTTTTCAGATGAAAATTAAATGAATTTTGGTTCTCGCTTGTAACAATAGATATAATGTTTGCAATATTATATTTAAGTGCCATCTTTTCAATTTCTTGCAATAAAATTTTTCCAACATGTTCATGGAGATGATCTTTATGAACGTATATAGAAAGATCAGCTGTTTTTTTATACGCATTTCGTTGATTAAAAGCATTTAAATAAGCATATCCGATAAATTAATTATTTTTCATTTTCCATAACAATAAAAGGATATTTTTGGAATATATCTTTACAGCGTTTTTTAAAAACTATCTAAGTTAAGTTTTTCTTCTTCAAGAGTAAAGCATGTATTCTCTATATAATAATTGTAGATTTCTAAACATTGAGCGATATCTTTTCTTCTATTATTCTGATATTCATATAAACCACATAGCTTTTTTTAAATATTATAGAAATCTATCAGTAAATCAACCAATAGATAACATTAATTATAGATTTTAATCATTGTAAATAAAAGTTCATTGATTAAAAAATATAAAGGAACTTAAATAAAATATTTTTTACATAATTTTAACTGACAGAAATTTAATTCATAAAAAAAGTTGGCTAATCATTATTTATGATTATATCCAACTTTTATTTTTGATAGTTATAAATATTATTCTTGATTGTTTTTGCTGAAGACAATATCGTTTATTAAATCTGCAAATATAGCATAGCCTTTTTCATTTAAATGTATACCATCATCTCTGTAATATTCTTTTATTGCTTCGCCATCTTTTGTTAAAGAACTAAATGTATCAATACCAGTAAGCCAATCTGTATTAGTTACAAGTGTTTTCATTTCTTCGATAAATTGACCATATTCGTAGTTGAATTTACCACCTTTATAGCAACTAGGAACAGCCATAGAATAAATATAGTAAATTTTGGCATTTGGGAAGTCTTCATGCATTTTGTTTAACAAATTTGCCATTAAATTTTTTGCATATTCTCCAGTATGACCCATATTGTTGATGTTGTTACCGCCTAAATATACCAAAATAACCGATGGATCAAATGGTTTTACAAGCTTGTCATAAGCATAGAGCCAATCTTCTACAATTGTTCCGCCGATACCAACATTGTAGCCGAGTCGGCCACCGATATCTTCTTGCCAGGTACTCCAATAATCCATGGTACTTGAGCCCATAATGAGTACTCCGCCTTTTTCAGCTGATTCATATTGTTTTGCAAGTTTATTAATTCTTGTTTCGTATGGTGAAATATAAGTATAATCTTTCATATTATTTACAAAGTTCTCCACATATTGATTATCTGTATTTGCTGTTATATTTTTTAAAATTAATGTTCCACCTTTGCCACCGATGGTTGCAGCAGAATTTTTTAAGAATTCAAATTCGACAGTATGATAGACGTAACCATCAATAAGCAAAGATGTTTTGCCACCATAATTAACGAGTGTAAAGTTCATGGTCGCAGGATTTTTTATTTGTGGTCTTAAAATCAGTGTATATCCTTTCCAATTATCGTCGCCATTTTTGACTTCATGGAAAACCTGATAACCAGAACCGGTATATTCAAAGACATACCTGACAGCGTGAGTTTCATCTACATATGCAGATAATTCACCTTGAGTCCATGCGGAATATTCTCCAAATTGCATTTTTCCAGAAACAAGCCAATATTCTCCATTTACTGCCTTGTTATCTTTAAAAGCAAAGGCCTTGTTATATCCAGTTTCTGTCTTGTAATATGTACCAACATTGCCACTATTGAAACATCCATTATCGGCAAATGTATCTTTTTCAGAGGAAAATTCAACTTCAGCGGTGCGACTTTCAAGCGAATTTGTAAGTGCATCGAAATCATCTCCGTAATATGTTTTGAAATTATCAAAAGTTACGTTGCAATATTGTCTCATAGCTAAGATAAACATTGTATATCCCCAATTTGCTTCCATACTATATACAAGTTTATAATCAGGTAAATAATTACCATCTTTGAAATACACCTTTATTTCCTGTCCGCTATATACGAAAATGTAATCGATTTGATATTCCGTACCTTTTGGCATGGTGTTTTTTTCACAAGTTACTTGACTTAATGCTTTTCCATTTACTGTTGGATAAGCGAAGATACTATTGTTTGTTGGATAACGGAAAAGTTGAATTTTGACAAAGTTCTGTACGTTTTTAGCAATTTGCAATTCTATTTTACTGGCTGCACCACCAGTAGTTTTTGTATCGGTTATGTTCAAATGGCCAGAAACAGCATATTCATAGCCGCCGACAGGTACTCCGTTTTGATAAAGAGCTCCCATTACTCTTTTGTTTGAATTTTTACCTTCAACATATACTCCACCATCAACGTTTTCTACAAATTCGCTAATATTTTCGGAAGTGTTTATCAAAGATACACCAGTTAATTTGTCCTTATAATTTGTAAGACTACTATTGTACATGGTTTTTGCTTGTACTTCATCGGATACAATTTGTAAATTTTTCATTTGTGCAGTGCATTCGTAAGTACTAATAAACATTTCAGTATAATTAAGTTCTGGAAGTGCTCTTCTATAGATAACATTGCCATCTATAGTCATAGCCATACTGCCATCGACTACTATTACACCCATGTTTACGCCTTGTTCTTTGTCATATTCTGTTGAAGAAATATGTTCTTTATAATTTAGGAAATCTGATCTATCTTTATAGTCGGAGAAGATGAGATAATGACTTTCATCAACACCTCTTAATACGAAACGAATTTGATAATTGTTTGCATAAACTGCTGACAAAACAACTTCGCTTCCCTGGGCAAGAGATTGTGGATAAATTTGTGCTGAAAATGCATAATTACCATTTAAGTTTTTACCCTTTTCATCAGTGACTGTTGCTGATCCATTTAATGAATAAAGCAGATTTTCATAATCGTAGGTAACATACTTTTTGTCACCACTACCTGTAAGAGAATGGGTACCGAAAGGAAGTTCAACATTAATTTCTACTTTAACTTCATTTCTTTGTGTTTTATCCTGAGATAAAACATTGAAAGAAAATGTATGTGTTTGTTTATCAAATTCAATTTTAACTGTTGCACCTTCGGATGCTTGATAATCGCATACGGAACTATAATCCTCTAGATTTAAAAATGATGCGTATTCAGTTTCACTAAATGTGACTTTGCCATTTACTACTTTTTTATTATAAATTGTATTTATGTTGATATCGGCAAGATTAGATAAAACAATTAATGTAATAATGTATTTATCTTTGTTGCCAGTTGGAGATGTTAAATCAAAAATAAGTCTGTTTTCAGTTACCGAAATATCAGCTGTTACACCATTTAAAAGTGTATAATCGCAATTAGTCTCCGGTGATAAAACAAGAGCATCGTATTGTGACTTAGTCAGTGTTACACTATTGTCTTTTATTTCTACTCCAGCTACTGCAGTTATATTAAAATTGTCAAGTGGATTAATTTCAATTATAGAACTACTTGAGCTAGTAGACGAGCTACTTGATGAACTGCTAGAGCTCGTTAATGAGCTGCTAGAACTAGACGATGAACTAGTAGTTGTACTGCTACTTGAGCTTGTTGATGAACTATTAGAACTTGTAGTTGAACTAGATGATGAATTTGAACTGCTAGAACTCGATGTACTATTAAAACTACTGCTAGAGCTTATGGTACTATTAAAAGAGCTGCTAGAACTCGATGATAAACTACTAGGGGTACTGATTACGCTTGTTGTACTATTTGAACTGCTAATAGTACTGCTAGATGTTGTTGTTCCTTTGTTGCAAGCACATAAACATAGCAAAAAGACGACTGAAACCATTAAAAATGAAACTTTTTTCATTTTTCTCTCCTTAAAAATTCTTTTTATTGACATAATTTAAATATGTCAAGTATACTTGAATTATATCAATTTACTTTTTTCGTTTTAATACATAAAATTGCAAAATTAAACACAATTACAGGTAATAAATAAAGATGAAAACAACTAAAATAACGGTAGAATTGCTTTCTGGAACAACATTAGCTATACATCCGGATAATTATTATCGTCATCCATTATTATATAATGTTGTGCAATCAGGATATGTAATCGGTGGTTTAAAACATTCTGTTTCAAGAACAGGGCTTAACTCTTATGGATTATATGGAGTGACTAAAGGAGAAGTTGTTTTAAAAACAAAAAATAAAACGTATAAAGCACATGCTGGAGATACACTTTTTTTCTCACAGCAAGAGGATCATACCATTATTAATGGAGGTGATATACCTTATGAGGCATATTTTGTATATTTGTATGGACCAGAAGTAAAGGGTTTTTACGATAGTTTTCAATCTAAATTTGAATATATAATGACAGGATTCATTCCTCCTTCATTTGTTGATGCCGTACGACAAATTACAGATATGATAAGATCTGGAAATGAAAATATATATCTTATTTCTTCGCTTCTTTATAATATGCTGACTGAACTTTTGCAAAAATGCGATGTAAGTGACAAAAGTACCGGCATTACAAATGCAATTAAATATGTAATGGAACATTATAAAGAAAAAATAACATTGGATACACTTTCTTCAATGGCATATATGGATAAGTTTTATTTTATTAGACAATTTCACTCTCTTACAGGATTTACACCAAAAGAATATCAAAATGAACTTCGTTTGAACGAAGCAGTTAGTTTACTTAAAAATACTGACTTGTCGGTGACTGCAATTGCAAATGAAGTTGGTTTTTCTGATGCAAAAGGACTAATTGCCTTGATAAAAAGAAGAAAAGGCTGCTCTCCGTCACAACTGAGAAAAAAATAAATAGTTAATCCTCTAAATATGCTAGTAATTAGGAGATTATTTTTAAATATTTAAATATAAAAATTATTCTACCCTTTATTTTTAGGCAGAATAATTTATGTATTGTAGCTAGATAATTGCTACATTATCTGATGCTAAATGAAGAGAACTTTCTTCATCAGCATAACTTCTTAAATTCTAACTTTATCAAATATTTTTGAATTTAAGATATCAAGCATAGCCATTTTAGGATCATATGCCTGTGATTTTATAATAGTATCAAAAACACTTTGGCTAAAACCTGAGATTATTTTGACATTATTATCATCATTTAAAGCGTGAGCTACTGGCATTGTACGATTATTGACATTCCAATATATTAGGACACGGCATTTCATAGCCTGCTTTTTTATACTTTTCTTTTATAAAATTTGTAAAAGAAATTTGATTTTGAGCATCAAATATATCAAATTGCATATCTGAAATTATGATAATATTTTTAACCATATTTTCGGCTGGAACATGATGTTTTATAGCTGTATTTAAAATTAAATCAAATACTTTATTTATGTCAGTGTTTTCATTAATGCAAGGAATCTTGTTTAAGCAGTCACATAAAGATTTACATTCAGTAAAATCAATAAAATATGGTTCAGATGAAAATGTAATTATTTTATCTTTCCACACCCCTTGATTTAATCTTGCAAAATAAATGGCTAAAGATAAAGCAATAATTAAATCATACTTAGCCATTTCCATCATAAAATACCATCCAAAGTTTTTAATAAAGATGAAGGGTATATTGCACTTGCTTTTTCCTTTATGATTCCGGTCAATAATGAATCAGGTTCATGTGGTGGAACAGGAGTAGCATTAAAATATCAATTTATAAATTTGAGTAAGACATAAATATTAAATAAAATGAAAAATATATAATATTTTATGTATCAAAGTTAGTGAGTTCGAATCTACGGTAAGAATCAAACTTCCGTAAAAATTAAAAAAGTTTGACACATTTTACTGTATCAAACTAATGCTTCTTTAATGGATATGATGACCAATATTGATACTTTGCATACCCCTATCTAAAAAGTGCATACCCTAAATTTCTACTTGAGATTCTATTAATAAAACTGAAGTGCTATAGATTATTTTTTAAAACGAAAAAAGCCTGTCAGATGTTACTCCAACAGGCATAAATTTTATTATTCAGTTTTGTTTTTATCTTCTTCACCAGCATTTGCTACATCAGCTAAACCTTCACCAAAGAAGAAATATCTCTTAGCGTTAATACTAAGAGATATTATTCTTAATTAGCATATTTTATATATTTTTTTATAATTATCTATAAAGCACAACAAATTTAGGATTAGATAAATCCTTTTCTCTAATGAAGCAATCTACATAATCACCAATTTCGTAAAAAGCAAAATAATCAATAAAACGTCTTGATACAAATCTGATTCGGACTACTCTATTATCAAAGTTTTTTGATTCAATAGTACCATACATTATACTTCCTATGGATCTTTCTGTAATTTTAACAGTTATAATTTCTCCATCAGCGTTTTTAAAAGGCAAGAACCAGTATAAATATATGGCTATAGAAGTTAGAAAAACAATAGAACTTATTACATCAAGTACTATAAAAATTATAATTCCTTCATTGAAATTTTCTTTGTTATTAACGTTTGATAAATCAATTGTTTTTAAGTACAATGTTATTCCTAGTAAAACAATAAAAATACTTAATTGCATAACTAAATATATTATCATCCTATGATAACCATACATCTTTTTAATGTTAAACTTTTCCATAATTAAACTCCATATTTATAATCAATATCACCTATAACCATACGACCACGATTGTTTGAATTTTGGACAAGATTAGTCCTTATAATAAATCTTACTTTCGTAGCCCCTGATGGATGATCATCTTTATGTCCATTATCAGTATACTCATTAGTTGATGCATATAAATTATAGATGACATCATTTTCTTCAAGCAAAATTTCTTCATCGAATTCAGCTTCATTTCTTTCTTGTGGAATATAATTATCAACATAAGACATGCTTGCTAATTCATCTTTCTGATTATTATTTGCTAATTTTAACAACCGTTTGTTAGCAATTCCATTTTCTTGTGAATAATTACTATTTTCACTAACAGATGACAATGTATTAGAAGATAAAACACTTACTCCTAATATTGTTAACATTACTAACTTTTTTATTGATTTTTTCATATAACCTCCAATCACTCATTGTTGTTAGCATCAACTAACTAAAGTGTATTGTATAAATTTTACTATGTCAATAATAAAAACGAAAAAAAGCCTGTCAGATATTACTCCAACAGGCATAAATTTTATTATTCAGTTTTATTTTTATCTTCTTCACCAGCATTTGCTACATCAGCTAAACCTTCTCCAAAAATACCAATTACACCATGTGATTCTTTATGCTGTTCTGTTAGTCTTTTTGATTGATTCTTTTTCATGTTTATTCCTCCACTTTTATGTTGTACTTTTCAAAATAAGATGCTAATTTTCTTCTCAACTTTATAGTTGGCGTATATTTTCCAGATTCCCATCTATTTACAGTGCCAAAAGAAACACCTAAAAGCTCAGCAAATTCTGTTTGTGAAAGAATTAGTTTGTTTCTTAATTTCTTTATTGCTTCAGGATAGGTCATAAAAACGTCCTCCCACTTTGAATTTGTGCTAAAATTATAACACTTTTTTATCACTTTTTCAATAATCGTTCAATCATTGGAGTAAACGTTCAATAGTTCTTGTAATCGTTCAATTGTTAAGATAATCGTTCAATCGTTAACACTTAAAATTTCAAAAATGCACAAATTAAAATGAAAATTATATGTATCAAAGTTCGAATGTTCGAACCAATGGTAGGATTTAAACCATCGTAAAAATAAAAAAAGTTCAATACATTTTACTGTATCAAACTAATGCATTCTTAATGGATATGATGACCAATATTGATACTTTGCATACCCTAAGTAATGAAACTTTGCATACCCCTATCTAAAAAGTGCATACCCTTAGAGCGAATTTGCATACCCTAAATTTCTACTTGAGATTCTATGAAGTGCTATTAATAAAGTAGACACTATTAATGTTTATGTATACACCTATGCGCATAGGTGTATACATAAACTCGCCGCTTGTCGACACTAGTTTTATAATTGTATACAGAAAGGAGTATCTTTAT
>OJKC01000056.1_pt1 | contig 125423 bp, 127 predicted proteins | sample 1596401 | NCBI WGS metagenome assembly OJKC01 (sample SAMEA4350162, study PRJEB24818) | metagenome | biome: human; feature: gut; material: faeces | place: Denmark | collected 2013-09 | reverse complement strand
TCTCTGAATTGCTTGTAATCCCTAAAGTCAACTAAACTACAACGTGGTTGGAAACGACGAGCGTGAACGTGGCGAAAGCAGAAAAAATTAGTTGAATGGTATATGGTTAAACCCTAAGTACTATAAATAATGGGTGTCTAGCAGGTAAGATTCTAAATTTATTTAAATTAAATGTTTGACTTTTAATAACAAAATAGGTACAATATAAGTAAATGGGGAGGTGATTAAATGGCATGGAATAAAAATTCTATAAAAGAATATATAGATAAAACACAATATGAATTAATTAATTTTAAGATATTTGATGAATTAAATTCTATAATATTAATAAAATGTAAAAAATGTGGAGAAGTTTATGAAATAAAATTCAATAATTTTAAAAGAAAAAAAGATAAGAATTATTGTAAAAATTGTGAATTTATAAATAAAAAGAATGAACTTATCAATAAATGTATAGAATTTGCAAATAGTATAAATTATAAAGTTCTTAATGTTTTTTACAAAAATAAAAGATGGTGTGTCGAATTACAATGTAACAATGGTCATACTCCATATGTCACTAGAGTTGAACATTTTTTAAACAATCATTTATGTAGACAATGTGCAAATGAATCTTTGATTATATGGGATGAAAATGCTATTAAAGAAGCCATAGAAAAAGAGAAATATCAATTAATTGAGATTCTTGAAAATAAGGGATATGAAAGTAAGATATCTATTTGGTGTGGTAATAAAAATCATAGACCGTATATAACATATTTTTCAGAATTTCAAAAAAATCATAGATGTAGACAATGTTATAGTGGAAGTAAAATAAAATGGAAAAAAGATGATATAATTTGTTATGTTGAAAAAGAAAAGGAAAAATTTATAGATTTTATAGAATATAATGGTTTCAATTCTATTATTAAAATATTATGTGAAAAGCATGGAGAATACAAAATTAGATTTGACCATTTCGTAGAAGGTCAAAGATGCCCTATGTGTAGAAAATCTAAGGGAGAAAAGAAAATAAGAGAAAATTTAGAAAAACTTAATATTGAATTTGAACACCAATATACTTTCAAAGACTGTAAATGTTATAAAGAATTGCCATTTGATTTTTATTTACCTCAATATAATATGGTTATAGAATATGACGGAGAGCTACATTATCAAATAGTTGATTATTTTGGTGGATTAGATAAATTTATAGATATCAAAATAAGAGATACTATTAAAACTGAGTATTGCAAAAATAACAATATTAAACTTATAAGAATACCATATTGGAACTTTAAAAATATTGAAAAAATAATTTGTCAAGAATTTAATTAAATAAATATGAATAAACTTCAACGACTATTGAAATAATTGTAAGAACCTTATCAGAGGTTCTTTTTGATTGCAATTAAAGTAAAGTACTCTTAAGTAAGAGGAAGTAGAGAATGTCTTATTTAATTATTGTAAGATGAAATAGAAAATGTCTTATTTAATTATTGTAAGATAATGATATAGTCTCAACATTTAGCGAAAGCTAAAGAAGTTCATAAGAGAACTGCGTAAGAATAACGAACTTATGTGAAGATATTGCTATGGGGGAAGATTGTGTACTTAGTATGAATTTTTCTAAAGAAGATAGTGAATATAAAGAATATTTATCTTCTGTTGAAAAATTAAATAAATTATTAAAATGTCAAAGAGAGGAGGGATTAAGTGTGGATGTAAATAAAGAAACTTCTGCTGTTGAAAACAAAGAAGAATTTGCTGTTGAAAACAAAGATGAAGAAGTTTGTCCTGAATGTGGTGAAAATCCTTGTGTATGCAAAAAAGAAAATCATGCAGTTAATGATGATGAAGAAGATAAAGCAGATGACAAAGAAGACGATAAAGATAAAGAAGATGAATCTTGCAAAAAAGAAAATCATTCAGTCAATGACGAAGAAAAAGATGATGATGATAAAAAAGACGATAAAGTAGATGACGATGAAGATGACAAGGATGATGATAAATCAGATGATGATGACAAAGATAAGGACAAAGAAGATGAATCTTGCAAAAAGAAAAATCATACAGTAGAAGATGACAAAGCAGACTTTGGACTTTCTTTAAATAATACATTTAAAGCTATAAGAAAACAATTAGAATCTTACACTTATGAATATGTGAGCTATTGGGGTGATACTTATACTTGGAGAAAATATTATGTAGTAGAATTAATCCCTGAAGATTCAGTTGTTGTTATAGAGGATGAAGAAGAAAATGAATTCTATGGAGTAACTTATTCTATAAATAATGATGATGTTACTTTAGATTTGGATAATAAAGCATTATATATTCAAGAATGGAGACCTAAAGAAGCTGGTTCAGCTAGATTTGAAAATACTGACAAAAAAGAAAAATATACAGCTAAAGATGAAATGTATCAAGCAGTTGGAAAAGAATTAAAAGAACTTAGACAATTTAAAGCTGATATAGAAGCTCAAGAAGAAAAAGCTCAATTCGATGAAAAAGTTAATGCTATTTTATCACAATTTGAATTCAATGAAGAAGAAACTTCTGATTTAGTAGAAAAAGTTTATAACAAATCAATTAATTTAGATATGTTTGAAACTTGCTTATTTGCTCTAGAAGCTAAAAAGAATAGAGCAGAAAAAGAAAAATTTGCTAAAATGGAAAAAGAAAACAGTTTAAATATAGTTGATTCTAAAAAAGAAGAACCAGCAAAACCAAAATCAAGATTTGATTATCTATTAAAAGAATTTGGAAACAAAAATAAATAATAAAAGGAGCATGAAAAACATGGATGTAAAAAATATAGTTAGATTAGACATAATCGAAGGTAAACCAAGAACATTCGTTTATGGTGAAAACTTACAAAATGGACTTTTCCTAGAAATAGATGGAAAAGCTGAAAATGCTGTACTAGGAGTTGAAGCTGATTATGAAGCTTATAAAGTTAAATTAGCTACTGCTGATACTAAAAGAGCTAATTTATTATTCCATTGCAGTGTTGCAAACCAATACGATGAAAGAAAATTACCTTGCGAATTTGAATTAGAAGCAGGTAGACCAGGAAGAGGATATCAACCAGTTTTAGGTGATATAGTTACAATACCTGAAGCATTAGTTGCTGATACAGTAGTTGAAAAAGACGAATTAAAATTAGGAGCAGATGGTAAATTAGCTAAAGCTACTACTGGTGATACTGTAATAGCTGTTGTTGAAGCTAAAGAAGACATAGTAATACCTATGTATAAATATGAATTTGGAAAACAAGGTGTAGACGATACAGTACAAAAATCATTAGTAATAAGATTTGTATAAAATATAAAATAAATAAAATATAAGATAAAAAGGAGAATGAGACGAATGTCAGAATTAAATATAACTGATGTAAGAGATATGGCTTACAGTCTATATAAAGGTAAAACTGCTAATTTCGATGCAGAATCTGCAAATGAAGCTATAAAAAATATAATACTTAAAACAGCTGGATGTGAAGATGGTTGGGATATGTATAAATTCATGGATAACAAATACAAAGTATTTGCTATAATGAGAGAAATATTAACTCCAGTTGTAGCTGAAAATGTTTTAGCTAGATTTGAATCTTGGGTAGACATAGAAGATATAGCTTTAGGAGATACTAAAGACTTTGAAGTAATGAACCAAGAATTATTTGAAATAGGATATGTAGCTGATGGTACTTCTGAATTAAGAAGACAAAACTTAACTCATGGTAAAATTACTATGACTGGTTTCCAATTAGGTGCTAAATTATATACTGAATTTGATGATTTCAGAAGAGGTAGAACTGACTTTGCTGAATGGATAAGCAGATTAGGAAAATCATTTGAAGTTAAAATAGGTGAATATATAGTTAGAGGTATAGAAGATGCTTACTCTAGCTTAGGTGCTAAATTTGGTGTAACTGGTGCATACCAAGATGAAAAAATGGTTGAATTAATAGAAAGAGTTGAAGCTAAAACTGGACAAAAAGCTACTATATACGGAACTAAAACTGCTTTAGCTAAATTAAGAACTGGTGCAGATGGTGCATTCCAAGCTTACTTATCAGATAGCGACAAAGAAAACATAAGTAAAACTGGTAGAGTTGGAGATTACTATGGAACTCCTGTTGTTGAAATACCTCAATCAGTTAACAGAAAAGATGAATTTATGTTAAGTAATAAAATGCTTTATGTAATACCTAACGGAACTAAAATAATAAAATTATTATTTGAAGGCGATGTAGATGTTATAGAAGTATCTGACCCAGCAGTAAGAAAAGATATGCAATTTGAATATATGTTCATGAGAAGAATACAATTAGGTGTTTGTAAAGCTTCTGTTTATGGAATATACAAAATGAACTAATTTATAAATAGTAAAAAAGGGAGGATATAATTTCTCCCTCGTATAATTATTTAAAGGAGAGATAATATGCGTGAAAGAAAAAAAGATAGATTAGATAAAAAAACAATCAGTGAGATGAAAAGAGATTTAAAGGATGCAGATATAACAATTAAAAATAATTCTATATTTGAAGTCGTTCTTAGAAGTGATAAAAATGGTGGAAGCTATATATCTTTAAAACCAACTGAAGAAGAAGATATAACTTTTAGTGATTTACAAAGTATAGTAAAAAAACAAAAGAGCTTATTTGAAGATTTCTCAGTATTAATAGAAGATGTATATTGTCCGGATAATGAAAATATTGGTATAGAAGAATTAGAACAAATAGTAGGATTAGGAAGAATTAAAAAAGGTATGGAAGAAATACCTGATGAAGAGTATTTTGATGATTTACTTTCTGCTGACTGTAGTGTAGACGAGTTTTTCTATGAAGTAGATAAAATGAAAATCCAAGTGATTAATAGATTAATTGAAAGAGCTATCTTTTTATATAAAGAAAAAGAATTTTCTAATAATTTTAAAATGTCATATTTAGAGAAAAAACTCGGTGTACAAAATGTTTTTGATGATATAGATAGAAGTATGAAGAAGATACAATCAGATGTAGATAGATTATAAGAAGGAGGTGTTCATAATGACACCTGTTTCAAACATATATGCAAGAATATCAGTTCTTATTGAGGATTCGAGATATTGCAAAATATCTGATGAAGAAATTGAGTTTATATTTGAAAAATATATAGAAACTGCAATTGTTCTTTTTAAAGAATTAAATAAAAAATATAAACCTAGAATAGTTGAAGATGAGTTTGGTGAAAAATTTATTAAGAAAACTATAAATTCTGATGATGAAGATTTAGATTTAGATGAAGAAGTTATATTGGCTCATGGTATGATAATATCATGGCATAATAGTGTGGTTCTTAGAGATAGATTCTTAAAACAAAACCTTAATACAAGCGATTTCCAACAATTATCTAATGCTACAATGTTAGCTAATAATGAAGTTTTACATGAAAGAATTGAAAAAGATTTCATTAAAATGAGGATAAGATACAGAAATAGAGATTGGTCAGGTGATGGATTTGAATAATAAAGATTACCTTCAAATATTTAGAAGAAGAATGTATACTAATAGAGTTTGTAATCCATCAGAAGCAGGAACACTGGAAGCGAGAGAAACCTTCGATGATTTAATAGATAATAAACTTGCACCAACTGTACATACAGTTCCTTATGTAAAAAGAGATAATGTTGGAAAGAGTACTAAAGATTGTGAAATCAATGTTTTAGTTGAAGATACTTCTAAGAATGACCAAAAAACTAATGATGAAAAATATTTTAGTTTTAAATGGGATATGGATGTTAATAGTGGAGATATATTATTTTGGCATGGACTATGGTGGGTAATGTATCATGAAGAAAAGAAAGCCGTATTATCACATAAAACTTTTACAGCTAAAAAATGTAATTTTTCATATGCATTTGATTTTCATGGAAAAAGATATATCATACCAATGTTAGTAACAAACTTAACACTATATAGTGATGGTTTAAAAGACAAGGTATATATGTCTAATGAAGATGGTAAAAGAAGATTAACTTTTACAGATAATGAATTAACAAAACCACTTGATTGTGGTCTTAAAATAATGGTTAGTGGTAAAGTCTTTGAAATTACTCATATAGATGATTTCAGTAGACCAGGTGTAAAAGATTGTATTGTCGGACAAATTTTTTCAACATCACTGGATGATAAAAAGAATAATCATGCTTATAATAAAGTAAATGATGAAGTTGATGAAAGTGGAATTATAGGTCTTGATTATATATATTTAGGTGGTAATGAAGTTTATACAACAAATCATGAAGTTATCAGATGGGAAATAGAAGCCAAAGATAACTGTGTTTACATAGATACTAAATACGATGGTAAAGGTTGTAGGATAATTTGTACAGATGATATTGATTATATAGGCACTAAGGTTAAATTAAAAATAATAAGAAGAAATCAAGAAGATATAGTTAAAGAAATTTTAGTGAAGGGGATGTTTTAGAATATGGCATTATATGGTTATACGAATAAAGTGTTAGCTGAGATTCATGCACATTTATTAAAACACCCTGAGCTAACAAAATTCTTATATTATACTGATAATGAATATAAAGAAAAAGATATACTAGAACAAGAAAAACCAAAAGTTAGTGATATAGCAAATAAAAAGATATTCATGTATAAAAGAGTAGAAGAAACAGTTAAAGATGCTGGTGCTTATATGTTTATAGATGTATATAGAATTACTCCTACAACAATTGGGGGTAAAATTAGAGAAGTAACTTTTACAGTGGATATATTAGTTCATCAAGATTGTGTTGATACAATGAATGGTAATAGAGCAATTTGTATATTAAGTGCCTTAGAAGAAGCATTAGGTGATTATGTAAAAAAACATTCCATTGGTTCTATTGATTTAATTAGGGTTGCTCCCATATTAGGTATAATTAAACAATTTACCGGATACCAAATGCAATTTAGAGCCTATGGATTTAATGGAGATTAATATATGAAAAAGGTAAAAGAAGAAAAATTATATTTTGGTATACCTATAAAGTTTAATGATGAAGTTACTTTATATCAACCAACTTTAAAAGATATAATTTATAGTGACTTATCTTTTGAAGCTTTAGTAGAACCATTTATGTCTTTAGATAAAAGAAATTTTGAATCAGAAGAAGAAAATAGTGAATTAGAAAATTTTGATATGTTTTTTATTCAAATATTTACTTCTTATCTATCTATACTTAAAAATGGTGAAAGTATCACTTTACAAGAATGGTTAGATTCAGAACACTCTAAAGGCTTGGTACTTAATAGACTTGTAAAAGTTATTAAATTTTTGTTCAAGACTGATGATGTTCAAGTTTCAATGTGTGAAAATATCATTGATAAATTGGATGATAACTATATTTTAATCAATAAGTCTTATAAAATAAATAGAAGTAACTATGAGGACTTTAAATGGATAATCTGTGATATCTTTGATACAGATATGAAAGTAGAAAAGAAACGTCCTCAAACTGAAGAAGAAGATGAACTTGCTAAAAGATTTGCTAAGAAGAAAGCAAATTATGAGAAACAATATGGTAGAGAAGCTAGAGACGGTAAAAATAAAGACCATTTAACAATTTATACTCTAGTTAACTACATAGTAAATAATAAAAATTCTCAATATACTTATGACAGTATACAAAATTTAACAATATATCAAATTAAAAATACTTTCAAATATTATCAAAATCAAGAAAGTTATGATATAGATATCAGATATAGAACCAGTGGTAATTTTAAAGTAGATAAACAAAGTGAACATTGGTTCTTTGATAAATAAAATATAAAATAATAAAATAATTAAAAGAAAGGTGATTACAAATGGCTACACTATTTGCTATAAAAGATGCAATAGATTTAAAAATAACTAAAAAAGGTGAATCAGCAGTTTTCACTACAATAGACTATTTAAATGAATGTCAAATACAAATGGACTCAGAACAAGTATATGCACTTAAAAAAGGAGTAATTTGCTCCCTATGTAAGTAAATTGCATAGCAAATCCTTTTAATTGCTGGAAACTCCTAAAGCCTTGCAAACCACAACGCAACTTGAAAAAGTAAACGTGATGGTGACGAAAGTAGAAAAAATTGCAAGGATTACCCAAGGTTAAATCCTAAAGGTGAATGAATGGACAATCAGCAGGTAAGATTTATATTTATTTTACTTTACTTTTAATAATTAATTTTGTATAATTTAAGTAAATGGAGGTGATATTAAATGGCTCAATATAATAAGAAATGGACTAAAGAAAGCGTGATTAAATACATTGAAGATAATGGATATATATTTATAAAATTTTCAGAAGAATTTAGAGGTTGTGAAACAAGAATAGAAGTATGGTGTGGAAATCCAAATCATAAATCTTATGAAGTTAGATTTCAACATTTTAAAGATAATAGACGATGTAAACAATGTAGAAAAGAAGAAAAATTAAAATGGACTAAAGAAAAGATAATAAAATATGTAGAAGATAACGGATATGTATTTATAAAATTCATTAAATTTAATTATTCTAAATCAATTATAGAAATATGGTGTGGAAATTCTAATCATAGTCATAAAATTTCTACTTTTAATGATTTTCAACAAAATGGAAGATGTAGAGAATGTGGTAATGAAAATAAAATTATTTGGACAAAAGAAAAGATTATTGATTTTGTTGAAAATAATAATTATAATTTTATAGAATTCATCAACTATAAAGGTTATTTAAGTAGAATAAAAATAAGTTGTGGAAAACATGGCTCTTATGAGGTTGACTTTGGAAATTTTAAAAATGGGTTTAGATGTCCATACTGTAATATGGAATCAATTGAATCTAAAGGTGAAAAAGAAGTTGAAAAAATTCTAAAAAAATTCAAAGTAAAATATAATAAGCAACACACCTTTGAAGATTGTAAATATAAAAAATATTTGCCATTTGATTTTTATCTACCTGATTTTAATATAATAATAGAATATGATGGAGAATATCATTTTGAAATAATAGAACATTTTGGAGGATTTAATAAATTTATAGATACAAAAATTAGAGATACTATTAAAAATATATATTGTAAAGATAATAATATTAAACTCATTAGAATACCTTATTGGGATTTTAATGATATAGATAAGATATTAAGTAAAGAGTTAAAAGTAAATGTATAAATATGAATAAACTTCAACGACTATCTCGTAAGAGAGTAAAACCACAAGCTATCGGTGGAAGAAATGGAGGATACCTAGAAATAGGTAGTGATATAGTCTGTTCTCATGTGAAAGCATGAGCAGTTTATATTGAATGAGTATAAACGATATATGTGTAGCGAACATATGTGAACACAAAGATAACTATATATCATTCTCAAGTGGTAGAACAGGAACATTGACAATGAATTGTCAAGTAATGGATGAAGACTTCTTATGTATGATGCTTGGTGCTACTAAAGGTGCAGATGGTAAAATATCTGTAACATCTTCAGTTCCAAATCAAAGTAACATATTATTATAAAATATAATATAAAGCTTCGTATGTACAGAAATGTGCATAGGACACAACTTTAATTGCAGGTAATCCCTAAAGCTCTACACCAAAACGGAAGGTGAAAACCTAAACGGCAATGGTACGAAAGTAGAAAAAACGTAGAGATGGCATATGGTTAAATCCTAAGTGTTATAAATGATAATTTAATATTATTATTTAAAATGGGTGTTCATGCAGGTAAGATTCTAAGTTTATTTTAAAAAAATTAAGTTAATAAGTATTGACTTTTTATAAATATAAAAGTATACTATAAGTAGGAGGTGGATAAATTGGCTAATAAATTAAAATGGAATGATGAAGCGATAATAAAATATATACAAGATGCTAATTATGATTTTATATGTTTTATAGATGAATACAATGGTAAGAAATATAATAAAATTGGAGCTAGAAGAAGATTAAGAATTAAATGTAAAAATCATAATCATAAAGCTTACGATATAACATTTAGAAAATTTTTAGAAGGAAATAGATGTAATGAATGTAAAATAGAAAATGAAAAGCTTAATTTTGATTATATAAAAGAATATATTGAATCATTTAATTATAAATTATTATCTACAAAAGAAGAATATACTAATAATCATAGTAATATTTTAGTTCAATGTGATAAAAAACATGAACCGTATTATGTTTCATTTTCAAATTTCAAAAATAATAATAGTCGTTGTCCACATTGTTGCTTTAATAAAAAAATTTCATATAACGAAGTAAAAAGTTATATAGAATCATTTGATTATAAATTATTATCTAATGAATACAAAGGAATACATGATTACTTACTTGTTCAATGTGATAATTTTCATAAGTCTTATAAAGTAAGTTTTAATAATTTTAAAAAAGGCAATAGATGTCCACATTGCAATATAGTAAGTAAAGGTGAATTGAAAATTGAAGAAATATTAACCAATAAGAATGTATTATTTGAAAAACAAAAGACTTTTGATGATTGTATGTCAATAAGAAAATTACCATTTGATTTTTATATAATTAAAAAAAATATATTAATAGAATATGATGGAGAATTTCATTATCAAATATCAAGATTCGATAATGGATTTGATAAATTTGTTGGTACAAAAATAAGAGATACTATAAAAACAAAATATTGTGAAGACAATAATATAAAATTAATCAGAATACCTTATTGGGAATATGATAATATAGAAAATATACTTATAAAAGAACTTAATTTAAAATAAATATGAATAAACTTCAACGACTAGATAGGAATATCGTACACTCAAGCGAGTGGAAATGGGTTGCCCTTAACAGGTAATGCTGAAGGTGAAGAAATAGTCTACTCTCATATGAAAGTATGAGCAGTTCATAAGAGAACGTACATAATGTAGCGAATTATGTAGAATATAAGGTTATACAGCAGAAGGTACTTTTAGAACCACTTCATTAAACGGAGACCAATACAAAAAAATAAAATTCTACAACTTAAAAGCACAAGTTTCAGCTGACTTAACTTTATCTGCTTCTGATGTTTCTGAATTCTCATTAGTACTAGATATAATGGCTGACGATGCTGGTAAAATATTAGATATAGAAAACACTACTGGTGGTTTAACTGCTGGAGTAAGTGAACCTGAAATTGTTTCTATAAAAGCTAAAGCTGATAAATAATTAAATATATACTTGATAAATGGTGAGAGATAACTACTATCTCTTACCATTTTTTTTATGCCCCAATAGTCTTATTTTAGATATGTAAAATAAAAAGAAGGAGATGATTTTTGTGGATAGATTAGCATTCACAAGCGATTTAATCGCAGATGATATAAGATGTAAATTAAAAGTTATAAGCAAAGAGGATGGTGAACCTAGTTACATAACTATATGGAACATCAAAGGTGATAGAAGACAAGAAGTATTAAATGAATTAAACACTATTATGGAATTACATGGTGAAGATGATGAAAAATTATTTAATATGTTTTATACTAGTCTTATTTTAGAATTCACTGATTTAGTAATAGATACAGATGAAGTATTATTTTTATTAAATGATAGCACATTAACTGGAAAAATGTTAATGCAAGAATTTAATGATATGATATATGAAATACAATATGAAATAGCCATGGATAACTTACAACAAACTAGAAATTTAGCTATGGCTTTAATAACTAAGTCTACAATAGATGAAATGAATTATGCACAAGAAAGAGTAGACCGTGCTAAAGATAAAAGAGATAAGAATATTTTTATAGATTTAGAAAAAGAAAAAAGAGAAAAACATCTTGCCTGTAAAAGAAAAGGAAATAAAAAATATAGAAAATAGGATGTGATTGAATTGGTTTTTGATTCAATGGAACAACTAGAAGCATATGTGTTAAAGGCAATGGATGATTGTGCTAAATTAAGTGCAAAAAAAATGTTAGACATAATGACAGATGAATTAGAAAATAGAATTTATAATAATTATTCACCTAACCTATACGTAAGAACAGGTGATTTGATGAATACACCTCAAGTAATTTCTGCTGATTCAACTGGAATGCATACTGAATTTGTAGATAATGGTGGTTGGTTTAGTTTAGTAGGTGCAACAAAAGGGCAACATTTCTTTGCTTTAGAAGGATTAGAAGGTGGTCATTCTTGGGGAAGAGAAGCAACGAATGCTTACCCATTTGCTTACACTAGATGTCTTTCTGAAATACCCGACTATTATAGAAGTTGTTTAGTGGCATTTGGGATACCAATAGTTTAATCAATCTATTAATAAGAAAGAGTGGTGGTAATTTGTGAGTGAATTTGATATAAGAATTGGTACGCAACTAGATACTAGTAAAGCGTTACAACAATTGATGGAATTCGTCAAAAAATATGACAATAAAGAAAAGATAAATATAGACATAGGTCAAACAAAAGGTGCTAATAACATAAAAAACACAACCAAAGCTATGAAAGAAATGCAAAAGATAGCTAAGGCGTTAGGAAGCACAAAGATTGACATAGGTGGCAATATAGGTAAGGCTACTGGTGAAGCTACTAAATCATTAGAAAATAGTATAGACAAACAAGCCAAATCTATTGCCAAAATAACTAGTAATGCCCAAAGAGATTTAACTAAAGATGCTCAAAAAGGTATTGGAAATAGTCTTAAAGGTATCAATGCAGAAATGAGAGATACCCAAAGAAATGTTGATAGAATGATTAGTACTCTTGAACGAGCTAAGAAGGTTGAATTAATAGACCAAAAAGGTTTAGATGAAGGATTAGCTAAATTAAAAGATATGAAAGCTAATCTCAATATAGGTAATATTGACAATGTAGAAAAAAAATTAGGGGAAGTAGCAAATGACTATAAGAAATTAATGACAGATGCAACTAAGGAAGCGTTTAATAATGTTGAAGTATCAGGATTATTAGAAGACTTAAAAGTTGTTAGGGAAGCTATGTCAGCTAAAAACATGGATTTAAGTGGTGTTGATACTTTAATTTCTAAAGCTAAACAACTTACTTCTTTAAGTGTTGACCAAATGTTACAACAGTACAAAGAATTAAGACAAGTATTTAGTAAAGAATTAAAGATACCATTAGGTTTAAGTGGCATAATGAACGCTGAAACTGCAATTAAAAATGTTTTAGATTATAAAAACAAACTAACTGCTAAAGTTTCAGTTGAAACAAATTCAGAACAAATAGATATTTTAAAAGATAAAATAGTAAGATGTGATGAAGTTGTTGAACAACTTAGAGGAGATTTAAACTTAGTAGGTAGAAGTACAGCATTAAATTTAATGGAACAAGCTAATGAAAGAGAATTAGATACATTAAGCGCTAAATTAAAAAAATGTAAAAATGATTATGTTAGTTTAGAAAAAGAAAGAGAAAGATTAAATAAAGATAGTAGATACCTTGGAACAGAAGATTTAAACAACATAGAGAAACAATCATTAGCCATAAAGAAAAACCTTGATAGTTTAAATGTTGGAAATTTAAATACTGATAAAATAAATAAAGTTACTGGTGACATAGATAATTTAAGAAAAACAATAGAATCAACTGGTAATTCAGCTAAAAAATTAGATATAGAAGCAACAGTTAAAGTAGATATGAAAAATGCTCAAGACCAATTAAATGGTATGTATTCTGCTTTAATAAAATCTAATAAATCTACCGTAATGGTTAAAAAATATAAAGATGAATTAGAAGGGTTATTTGATTTATCTAAGACTAACCCAGGTGTAGCACTAGACAAAATAAGTGGTTTTATAGAAAAAGTAAATAAAGAAGCCAAGAATAAAGGTTTAGGTAAAATAACTGGTGGTTTAGACCAATATAAACAATATTTAAAAGATTATGAATCATTGGTTAAAAAAGCTAGTGGTACTACAGATATTGGTTTTGCAAAAGCTTACAAATCAGAAGTTACACAAATAGAAAAAGCATTAGACCAATTAGAAAGTGGATTTAATCAAACTCAAAAATCTATGGCTAAATCTTTGAGATTAGAGTCAATTAATAAGAATACTCAAGAATTTACTAATCAAGTTGAGAAATCTATTAAGAAAACTCAAGAATATAAAAAAGAATTACAAGCTCTTAATAATGATGTAAATTTTGATGGTCTTACTTCTAAATTAGGTCAAAAAGTCAAAGAAGAATTTGACGGAATGATTAATAAAACTAATCAATTAGAAAAAAGACTTGGTAATATGTTATCATCAGGTAACATAAATACTACTGAACTATCTAAGTTAAAATCAGAACTTGAAAGTACTTTTTCCGGACTTTCTAAGCTTAAAGATACTAGTATAAAAATTAAAACTGATGAAACTGTATCAGGGCTTAATAAAATCAAAAAAGATTTAGAATCATTAGGACAAGATACTAGTCAAATAGAAAGAGTTATTAATGCATTAAAAGAACTTAAAGCCAATTTCAATGGTGGTACAGCAGGTTATAAAGAATTAGCTAATGGAATAAAAGCTATTGGAAAAGATAACAACCTAGAAAAACTAAATAGTTCTTTAGATAAATCAGCTAAAAAATTTAATAACTTAGCTAAAGTTGTTGGAGAACTAAAAGTTAAAAATATAGGTAATATAGACCAAGGTGCTTTTCAATCTTTAGATAGTCAAGTTGCACGAATACAATCTCATATAGAAGGTTTAAATAAAAATGATATATCTTTAATAGATGTTAAAAAAGTTGAAGCAGAAGTAAATGAATTAAGCAATTGTGTAGAAAAAATGAGTAGTGAATTAACTCAATATAGTAAATATTTAGAAGAATATAAAAGATTATCTAGTCAAGCAGGTAAAACAAATGATGTTAATTTAGCTACAAAATATCAACAAGAAGCAGAAGGTATAAAAGGTGTATTAACTCAATTAGAAAGTGAATTTACACAAGCTCAAAAATCTATTGCTCAAGGATTAAAAACTGATGCTTTCTCTAATGCTAATGAAAAAATGTCTTCTGAAATTAATAAATCAATTAAAACAGTTGATAATCTTAAAGAAAAACTTAATACATTAGATAAAGATGTACATTTTGAAAATATGACATCTGAATTAGGTAAAGAATTAAATAGTCAATTTGATACTTTAGCTAATAAAGGTGAAGAATTAAAAGATAAATTAAATAAAATATTAGCATCTGATAACGTAGATATTTCTGCTTTAAGTAAAATTAAAAAAGAAATAAGCGAATTTGCAAGTGAAGTTAATAATTTAAAAAATTCTGCAATGGATAATGTTATTAGAGAATCTTTTGATAACATTAAAATACCTAATTTAAATAAACAACTAGAAGCCGTTAAAGATTTAATGTCACTTAAAAATATGGACACTAGTGGTATAGATACTTTAATAGAAAGAACTAAAAAATTATCAAGTTTAAGCGTAGATAAAATAGGTCAAGAGTTTAAGGAAATACAAAATGCACTTGGTAAAGAAATTAATTTACGTTTAGGTTCTAGTGGTATCAAAGATATAGAATCTGCATTAAAAGTTATATTACAATATAGAAATGAATTAAAAAATAAAATAGCAGTTGAAACAGATTCGTCAAAAGTAAAAGACCTTAATAACCAATTAGAAAAAACTGAGAATATAATAGAAAAGCTTAAAGGTCAAACTAGTGGTGGACTTGGTGCAAGTTTAATTAGCGATGCTAATAATAATAACTTAAAACAATTAGAAGATACTGCTAATGGATTAGAGAAAACATTCTCTAATTTAGAAAATGAAGTAAATAAATTAAACAGCGAAGCATTGAATAAGGTTGACATAAGTCAATTAAGGGAAATGAATGAAGTTGTTAATGATGTAAAGAAAAATTTAGCATCTATTGGAGAAGGAAATGTTAATGTTGATTCAATAAATAAAACAGCACAAGATATAGAAAAATTAAAAAGACTAATAGAAAACACTAAAAAGACAATTAGTGATATGAAATTAGAAGTTTCATTTAATATTAAATCAAATGAAGCAGAACAATATTTAGCAGGTTTTGAATCAGCTTTATTAAGATTAGGTAAATCAACTAGTGGAATAAATGATTTAAAAAGTGAATTTGAAAGTATAAAAAATTCAGCTAACGGAAATTTAAGTAGTGCCATAAAAATGATTGATGACTTTATTAATAAGTTAAAACAAATGGGTAGTAAACAAGGTTTAGGCAACATAAGTGGTACTATATCTCAATATAAACAATATGCTAAAGAATTACAACAAGCTATGAGTGGAGCATTGAAATCTAGTGGTTCTGATACTGCTAAAGGATTTGAACAACAAGCCGATAGAATAAAAAATGCTATGCAACGTTTAACTTCAAGTTTCAAAGAATCACAAAGAGAATCTGCTAATGCTTTTAACAGTAGTTCATTTAGTGGTTTTTCTTCTAAATATGAAGCTGAAATAAATAAAGTTGAAAAAAGTATAAACAGATTTAAATCATCAATGCAAAACTTAGATAAAGCTGTAAACTTTAAAAGTTTCCAAAGTGATGTAGGCAGAGGTTTATCTGAGCAATTTGACCAAATAATGGCGAAAGCTGAACAATTAAGGGATAAATTAAAGAGTGCGTTATCTTCAGGTACTTTTGATATAAGTGAAGTAAATAGAATAAAAGATGAATTAAAACAAGTTGAACAAGAAGCAGATTCATTAAAACAAAAATCTATTGTATTAAAATGTGCTGAAAGTATATCCGAATTAGAAAAACTTAGTAGTAAAATAAGAGATATAGGTGGAGACACATCAAAAATAGATGAATTAGGAAATAAATTTGTTGCACTTGGTTCAGATATAAGAGAAGGTACTGTAGGAATAGATGATGCAATTTCTAAAATGAAATCTTTATCTTCAGAAGCACAAAGAACTTTTAGTTCCTTTGAATCATCTACTGGTAAAATAGGTTCTTTTGGTTCTAAAATACAAGGTTTCTTTGGTTCTATTAAAGATTCATTTAGTAATTTTACTATTGGTAATTTAATGGCTGATGGTATAAATCAAGCTGTTTATCAAATAAAAGATACTATCTCAGGCTTAGATGAAGCAATGTCCGAATTTAAAAGGGTTGCTCCTGATAACTTTAGTTTGAACACATCTAATTTACAAAGTGTTGCTAATGAAGCAAGAGAAATAGGTATTAGTGTTGGTCAATCAGTAGAAGATGTTATCACTGGAATGAGTACTGCATTACAAGCAGGTGCAGGCGATATTCAAACTGCTTCTGAAATAGCTAAAAATTCTGCTATATTCCAAAATGTTACAGATATGAGTGCAAAGAGTGCTTCAAAAGCTATTTCTTCAATGGTTAACCAATATTATGATATGGATTCAGCATTAAATCAAGTTGACCACGGTGTAGGTAAATCTGTAAAAGGATACAACAACTTAACTGAAGCAATGGATTTGGTAATTGATTTGCCGTTTATATTAGAAATAATATAAATTATTAGAGGGCAAAATCGGTGAAGACTAAATATTTTAATTTGTTTACTTTTAATAAAAAATATGGTATAATATGAATAAAGTAAATAAAACAAAATACAAGTTGATACCGAGATAACTTATTAGATTACGAAAGGCTAATAAGTATTGTAGAGCATAGAGGGTGAATAAATATAATCCCTCCAAGAGTGTCCTCCATCCTAACGTGAAGACGAGGGTGAAAATATATGCCATACTGAGCTAGAATTGACTAGCTGATGAAAATGAGGGAAACCTCCAGAGCATAAGATAAAAAGCTTATGGATAATAACAATAGAAACTATGCAGGCAATAACTTCGCAATTTCATCTGATGGTGTAACAGAAGCATTACAACGTGGTGGTTCTGTATTAGCTAACTATGGAGTAGATTTAAAAGATTCTATTGCAATGATAACAGGAGCGAATGAATCTTTACAAGACCCTGCTCGTATAGGTAATGGGCTAAAAAATTTGGTCGCTTAACTAGAGATAGTTAAGGCAAAGAGGGCAAAATCGGTCATATATATCGTGAGATATATGGTAAGAGAATCTAAGTTTTATATTGACAAATAATAAAAGTATGTGTATATTATAAATATAAGGAGGTGTTAATATGCCAAAAAAATGGAAATATGAAGATATTGTTAAATATGTTAAAAATAAAGGTGGGACAGTTTTAACAACAAAAGAAGAGTATAAAAACACAAGAACTAATATGGATTTTACTTGTAATATATGTGGAGAAAAAATAACGAGAACATTTAAATCATATAGAGACCAAAATGCTTTTTCTTGTAGAGAATGTACAAATAAGAAACTAAGAGAGGATAGAAGATTATCACAAGATGAAGTGTTTGCTAGATGTAATAAATTTGGAGCAAAATTAATAACACCATATAAACTTTATAAAAATAATGAAACAAATATGGAGCTTGAATGTTCATGTGGAAATCATTTTACAAGAAGATTAGCTGATTTACAATCGGAAACAGATTATAGATGCACATTTTGTAGTAATCATCATAAATATACTTTAGAAGAAGTTAAATCTTTTATTGAAAATAAAGGTTGTAAATTATTATCAGAAGTCTATAATAATAACAGTGACTTATTGAAAATTCAATGTAAATGTGGAAATGTTTTCTATAGAAGATTTGGTAACTTTAAGGATTCTGAACAATATTACTGTAATGATTGTATATCTATATCAAAAGGAGAAGAGAAAATTAAATCTATATTAGACGAATTAAATATTAATTATGAAAGAGGATATAGATTTGAAGATTGTAAAAATATAAAATCGTTACCATTTGATTTTTATATATATTCATTGAATATCACCATAGAATATGATGGTAAACAACATTATAAAGTAGGCTGTTTTAATATGACATTGTTAGATTTGATGAACTTAAAAAGAAGAGATAATATTAAAACACAATATTGTAAAGATAATAATATTAAATTGATAAGAATACCATATTGGGATTATAATAATATAAAAGATATAATTTGTCAAGAATTAAAATAAGATAATACCGAGATAACTAAATAACTAAAAATATTTAGTATTGTAACGCATAGTAGATGAAACTCATTAGAGCTACTGAAAGGTAGTTCTTTTTAGTATGAGAATATAACTCTACCAAGAGTGTCCTCCACCCTAACGTAAAGGCGAGGGTGAAAATATATGCTGAACTAGAAATGAATTAACATTTCATAATGGAGGAAACTCCTAGAAGTGGATGTGTGAATCGACACACTATTAATAGATAAAAAGCTCCACGATAACAAAATTGAAAATCTATAGCAATTAACCTTTCAGGTATTAAAACAAATGCACAATCAGGTAGCCTTGAATTAAATAAAACAGCAAAAGCATTGGAAAAAACTGCAAAAATAGATATATTTACTGATAAATCTAAAACACAAGTTAAAGATATTGTTACTATATTAGATGAAGTAAAAGATAAATGGGCTTCTTTAACTGATGTTGAACAAAAAGGATTGTCAGAAGCAATAGCAGGTAGTATGTAAGATTTTGTCTTATTAATTTATTGAATAGACATTATACAAAAATAGTAGTATAATATAAGTAATAAATTAATAAGGAGGGAACTTTCATGGGGAAAAGTTCAAAAGATAAATATGAATTAGGTAAAGAAATGTTTTTACAAGGGAAAACAACAATGAATATAGCAAAAGAATTAAATATATCAAGAAGTAGATTTTCAAGATATTTAAGGGAGTGTGGAATAGATAGTCAACAATATCATAAATTTCCTATAGATGAAAATGTTTTTAATGTAATAGATACAGAAGAAAAAGCGTACTGGTTAGGATTTTGGTTTGCAGATGGATATGTAAGTTCAAATAGAAATACAGTAGGTATTGATTTAAAACCGAGCGATTTAAATCATCTAAATAAATTAAAAACATTTTTAAAATGGAAAGGCGATATAAAAGTAGAAGAAACTAGATGTAGATTAAATTTTAGAAATGATAAAATTAAGAATGATTTAATAAAATATGGATGTGTTCCAAATAAATCATTAACGTTAAAATTTCCAAAATCTATAAAAGAAAGTTTTATTCCAGCTTTTATAAGAGGTTATTTTGATGGCGATGGCTGTTTATGTTACACTGAAAAAACATTAGAAGTAAGTGTAATAAGCACTTATGAATTTCTTGAATCTATATGTGACATAATTAACATTGATAAAAAAAGAATATATGATTTAAATAAAAATAAAAAAACAAGTCGTATAGTTCTTAGTTCAAAAAAAGATATTAAAAACTTTCTTGAATATATTTATAAAGATGCTAATATTTACTTAGATAGAAAATATGAAAAATATAAAAATCTTAAAACTGCCGTCTTTGATAGAAATATTAAAGATAATTAGAGGGATGTATCGGTGAAGCCTAAGTCGAAAGATATGGTAATACCGAGGGTATCTTAACAGAGAATATCCGTAACGCATAGGGAGTGAGCGATATTGTTAGCAATAATCTCCCCACGAGCTTCCTCCACGATTATATATAGAAGAATAATCACTTATAGATGTTGCTACTATAAGTTCTAACGTTAAACGAGAGTGAAAATATATGCTGGACTTATGAGAAATCATAAGAAGTGGATGTGTGAATTGACACACTATTAATAGATAAAAAGCTCCACGATAACAAATCGAAAACTCAAGCCGGTGTATTCCAAGCATTGATGACAGGTTGGGAAAGAGTTCGTCAATATCAAAAAGAATACAATGAAGGTTGGATGATAGGTTCAGCCCAAAGAGAGAAACAACATTCTCCGTATGTACAGAAATGTGCATAGGACATAGATTTAATTGCAGGTAATCCCTAAAGCTCTACACCACAATATATCTGAAAAGAATATATGAAGGTACGAAAGTAGAAAAAACGTAGAGATTCTCATATGGTTAAATCCTAAGTGAGAGTAACAATGGGTGTTCATGCAGGTAAGATTCTAAGTGATAATTTATCATATGAATAAACTTCAACGACTAGAATGCAAATTCGTAGGGTGTAAGCGATTGACACTCGAAAAGGTCTACCCTTAATATTAAGGTGAAGAAATAGTCTACTCTTATAGGAAACTATAAGCAGTTTTCATATAAAGAAAACGGATTAAGTGTAGCGAACTTAATTGAATAAATGGAATGAAATCTATATGGATTCCATTGCTGGTAAATTCAATACTTTAAAAGAAAATCTTAAAGGAATATTAACTAGCAATGTTACAACTGATATGTTTAAAGGACTATTAGATGGTGCTAATAAAGTAATAGAAGCAGTAGAAAAAATAAGTTCAAGTTTAGGAAAAATTGGTTCTGCTGGTGCTTTAGTAGGTATTTCAACTTTTATAAAAAGTTTATCAAATTTTGATAAACTTAGCACAATGGGAAGTGTATTCTCTAAATTCGATAGTGCTTTATCAGGATTACAAACTAATGGTCTTATGGGACAAATTGGTGGTACAGTTGGTAATGTAAAAGATGGATTTGACAAATTAACTCATAGTGTAACTTTATCTAAAGTAGCATTTGGATTATTTAAAGGTATATTAGCTGGTCTCGCATTTGCAGGTGTAGTTGCAGGAATAAATGCTATGGTAAAAGCATGGGATAATTATGTTCATGCAACAGAAAATGCAGTAAAGGCTTCTAAAGAAAGACAAGATGGATTTAGAGATGAAGCACAAACATTAAGTACTAAAAAATCAAGTTTACAAGAAATAGCTAAAGAATATGATAATTTAAATAATAAATCTGATAAAACTGCTGAAGATTTAACTAGATTAAATGAATTAAAACAACAAATAGGACAAATAGCTCCTGACCTTGTTAAAGGATATGATACAGCAGGTAATCCAATATTAAATCTTACTACTAGTATGCAAGGTTATATAGCTGAATTAGATAAAGCAATTGCTAAACAACAAGAACTATATAATTACGAAACTAAAAAGCAAGCACGAGAATACATGAAGAAAAATGACACTAAAAATGGTGCTCAAGACCCTGAAAGAAATTCTTATGAAACTGAATTAAATCATCTTCAAAATGCAAATGATAGAAAAACTAGAGAAGAAAAAAGATACACTGGTAGTTTAAAAAATATTATTAAAGATAGAAATAAATATAGAGAAGACCAAGAAAAAAGTATTAATGATAGATTAGAAAGAATCAGAAATGCACAAACAGAAGTTAATAATAGAGATACTACAATTGAAGATAATTATGTTAACGAATTCAATAAGAAAACTAAATTAGCCGAAAAAGAACAAAATAAATTTGCTACTTTTATGAAAGGGCTAAATTGGGGTACTTATGGTGAAGCAGAAGCCAATAGAATGGCTAAAGGCTTACAAACATTATCTGAAAAAACTGCGTTTACAACTCAAGAAATGACAAAAGGATTATCAGGTAGTATGTCAAAAAAAGTTTCAGCAGAAATTGCTAAAGTAAATGCAGAATTCAAAAAGACAAATGCTATAAATGAATGGGGAAAAAATTTAAGAAATATAGCCAATGAAACAGGAAAATTTGATTTTTCAAATTGGAGTAATTACTTATCAGAAGTTCAAACTCGTTTTGAACAAGGGGTAAGTACTAATGAACAATATACACATTCATTAGGAATTATGGCTGATGCTATGGAAGATTTAACTGGTATAGATTCTGATGTATTCTTACCAGCTTTAAAAGGTGGAGCAGATTTAGAAGAAGCATTTAAATCAGCAACTGAAGGTTTAAATGGTTTTATGAGCGCTTACGGTTCTTCCACTGCAAAATTACAACAAGGTGATTCATTTGCTAAAAAATTAGAGTCTCAATTTAAAGAACTTGAAAATTTTGAAACTGAATTTGAAGGTCAATATGAGATGGAAGGTAAAGTTAGGGTAGATTGGTTAGTAGAACAAAAAGATAATGAAGACTTACCTAAACAATTAAGAACAATAATAGATGCAGTAACAAAAGATGGAGAAGTAACAGAAGTAGAAGAAAAATTAGTATTAGCTTGTGAAACAGAAATAAAAGATAAAGGTAAATTAGAACAAAGTACAATAGATGCAATAAATCAAGTAATGGACGGAACATGGGATGTAAATAAGACTATTGAAATAGGTGGTATGGAATTTACATCATCTGAAATAAAAGAATTAATGTCATTAGCTGACCAATTAGGTATATCTTTAGAAGGCTTAAATATTGGCGATACAGGATTAGATGGAGAAGCTCAAAAAGCTCAAGCATTAAAAGATGCAATAGATTCAATTTCAGATAGAGAAATAAAAGTAGCAATAGAAGCTGAAGGATTTGAAAATTCCGACCAAGTTAACAATATAATGTCAGTTGTTGACCAAATAGATGGAAGACAAGCTAAAGTTGATTTTATAGCAGATGCTTCTCAATACTTTATGGAAAATGATAGTGTTGAATCAGCAATAGAAGCTATGCCTGATGAAATAAAACTTAAATATAATATTGGTGTTGAAGGTGATGAAAGACTAGAAGGAATACAAAGTAGGCTTGAAAAATTACCAAAAGATATTAGAACTATGGTATATGCTCAAACATATGGTGTAGAAAATGTTGAAATGCTAGAAAACATAGTAGATGCTTTTGGTGGAAAAACTGCAACAGCAATATTACAGTTAGATGGTATAGATGAAGCCCTTAAAAATGCTAGTACATTTGAAGAACAATTAAAAATAATTGGAGATTTCATATGTAAACCTGGAGTAGAAATAGAAGGTAAAGATAAAATACTTGACACAATTGATAGCATATTAAAGAAATTAAAAGAAACAGATGGGCAAGAAAGTAATCCTGAAATAAATGTAAAAGGAGATACTTCAGGTGCTGAGAAAGTAAAGAAAGAAATAGACAATGTAGATGGAAAAGAAGGTACTGCTAAAGCAAATATAGATGGAGATACTTCAGGTGCTAAAGATGTAGAGAAAGAAGTAGACAATGTAGATGGAAAAGAAGGTACTGCTAAAGCAAATATAGATGGAGATACTTCAGGTGCTAAAGATGTAGAGAAAGAAGTAGACAATGTAAACGGTAAAAAAGGTACGGCTAATGTAGATGTTAAGGCTGATACTTCTGAAGCTGAAAAAGCTAAAAAAGAAGTTGATAATTTAGCTGTCAATAAAAACGGTACAGTTACTTTATTAGTAAATGGTCAAGAAAAAATAGCTGAAGCCAAAGTTGTCAAAGGTCAATTGGAAGTAAATGGTAAAGCAGTTACAACTATTTCTGTTAATGGTAAAGACCAATTACCAATTGCTATTAATGAAAAAGGTCAATTAGAAGTAAACGGTCAAGCTATAACTAATGTATCCGTACAAAATGGAGACCAATTAAAATTAGCTAGAAATGAAAAAGGTCAATTGGAAGTAAATGGTAAAGCTATAACTAATATTGATGTAACAGGAAAAGAAAAAATTTCTGATGCAAAAAAAGAAGTTGACGATTTAACTAAAGATAATAAAAATGTTAGTATTAATATTGATGTTTCATTAAAAGAAACAGTTGGTGAAATATTATCAAGATTTGGATTAAATAAGAAAACAGAAAATGTTGAAATTAATGTAACATGTAATGATAATGCAACTCCAGTATTAGAAAAAATAATGTCAAGACAAGATAAGACTATACATATAACAGTAGATTGTACAGACCATGCAACTTCTAAAATAAACAATATAACTAAAATAGGAAATAAAACTGTAACAGTTACAATAAATTGTACAGATAATGCTACTCCTAAAATAAATAGTGTGGCTAAGTTAGGAAATAAATCTGTAACAGTTACAATAAATTGTCAAGATAATGCAAGTTCTACAATAAACAGAGTTACAAGTGCACCTTCTTCTAAATCAATAAATGTTGTAGTAACTTGTACAAATGGTGGAGCTGTTCTTAATACTCTTTCTCAATTAGCTAGTAAAGTAATACCTAGCAAAAAATTTACTATAAATTGTACAGATAGTGCTAGTAGTGTAGTAAGTAGAGTTAATGGTTTAAGAATATCTGATAAGAGATTTAAAATAGATTGTACAGATAATGCGACTGCTAAAGTAAATAGAGTTATTAGTAAAAAAATACCAAATAAATCATTTACTATAAGTTGTAACGATAACGCTAGTGGTAAGTTAAGCAGTATTATAAGCAAAATAAGTAATATCCATAGTAAATCAGTAACAATTACTACTAATCATGTAAGTAAAGGTGAAAAATCATCTGTTGGTGAACCAACAATTGTTGATTTACAACCTCAACCATTTGGTAGTGCTCAAGCTTCTAATCCTCAAGTACAATCATTAGGCGAACAAGTTCAAGTATTAAGTGATAGTGTACAACAACAAACTGACAATAATAATGAAGTTAGTGTAATGGCTAAGAAAACATATAAAGCCAATATTGATACTGGTTTAACAGTAAGTGCAGTTAAATATAATATTGATTTACTAACTAACATGAATAATCTACTTAAAAAATTAGGAACTCAAGTTGATATATTAAAAGCTAAACAAGAAAGAACTTGGGGTAATGCAAGTGCTAAATTACTTAGAAGTCAAATTGCTTTACTAACTAAACAACAAAGTTTAACTAAAGTAAATATTAAAAACATGGAAGGCATGGCTAAAAAACTTAAGAGCAGTTTGCAAAAACAAGGATTTAAGTTTAAAGACGATGGAACAATAAGTAATTACAATAGCAAACTTGTAAAAATGCAAAAAAATGTTGAAAGTTTAGAAAAAGCCGAAAAAGCACTAGAAGACCAAATAGACAAAACTGAGAAACAAATTTCAAAATCTGAAAAGAAATCTTCAAGTAAGAAAAAATCAACTAGTAAAAAGAAATCTTCAAGTAAGAAAAAGAGTACAAGCAAAAAGAAGAAAACTTCAAGTAAGAAAAAATCAACTAAGAAAAAGAGTGCTACTAAGAAGAAATCAACTAGTAAGAAAAAGAGTGCTAGTAAAAGTAACAAAAAGACTACATCAAGTAAAGCTACTAAGAAAAAAACTACTTCTAAGAAAAAATCAACTAGTAAGAAAAAGAGTACATCAACTAAGAAGAAGAGTACTAAGAAAAGTACTACTAAGAAGAAATCAACGACTAAGAAGAGTACTAAGAAGAAATCAAGTTCTTCAAGTACTAAATCAAAAGCAACTAAGGCATTAGAAAGTAAGAAGAGTGGATTAGAAAAGAAAAAAGATGCAATAAGTAAAAAATTAGAAAAAGCACAAAAAGAATTATCAGAAACTCAAAGCAAATTAAATGAATATTATAATTTACAATTTAGTGAAATTCCTGAAGCTCAACAACAATGGGAAGAATATGCTAATGCTATTGCAGAAGCCAAAGCAGAAATAATTAGATGTGAATTAGAAGCTAAAACATTCTTCAAGACAATTAAAATGGAAATGAAGGATGCTATGATTAGCAGAAATGAAACTTGGGCAGATACATTTATGTTAAAAGCTGATTTAAGTAGTTGGTCTAAGGCAGTAGGATATATTAAAGAAGCTAATAAATTATTAGAAAAAAATCAAAAACATCAACAATCAAAATTAGAAACTGCACAAGATAGAGCAAATGATAATAAAGCATTCTTAAAGAAACAAGGATTTAAGTTTGATAAAAATGGATATGTAACAGGTGCTGAAAAAACTTTAGAAAAAATAAAAAAATCTAAATCTACTCAAGAATACGAAGCAATAAAGGAATCATTTGACCAATATATTGAAGATATGTATGAAAATATTCCTAAAGCTGAAAATGAATGGTGGCAATTAGAACAAGAAATAAAAGAAAATGAGAGACAAATAAAAGAAACCACTAAGGCTATGAATGACTTAGTTAATTCAGCTAAGGTAGATAAATTAACTAGACAATTTGATGTACTTTCAAATAGTTTAGATATATTAGACCTTAAAATGGAACGTGCTTATGGAGCTAATAAAATAGATTATATGCAACAACAACTTGATATATTATCTAGTATGAAAAATAAGAATCAAGAAATTATTAATCAAAATACTGAATTGTTGAATGATAGTAAAAAACAATTAGCTCAATATGGTATTACATTTGATGAAGATGGTAATATAGATAATCTATCAAAGGCATTGAAAAAATTAGATAATCTACAAGACATGGAAGATTTACAAGACTTAGTTGATGAATATAATGATTATAAAGATTCAATAGATGATGCTAGTAAATCAATTGAAGAAGAAACTAATAAACAACTTGAATTAAAAGATTCAATGATGGAAATTAGAGAAGAAATGAGAAAACTTAGAGATGATGCGTGGGTTAAAACTTATGAAAATGGTCTAAAAGTTATTCAAAATCGTATCGATACAATAGATTCTTTATTAGATTTAGAAGATGAAAATCAATTTGGTTTACTAAATCAAAAAATTGAAGAATATAAGAATTTAACTAAGGCAACTGAAGATAGTTTAGCTTATCAAAAACATAGAAAAATTACTATGCAAAAAACATTAATTGATTACGGATTCACTATTAATGATGATGGTACAATAGATGGAACTGCTAATAAATTAGAGCAACTTAAGAATACATTATCTGAAACTGAATTTGGTATAGTAAGTGATACATTAGAAGATTATTTTGATACTGCTTTAGATACAATTCCTGAATTAGAAAGAGAATTAATAAAATATCAAAAAGATTTAAAAGATATACAAAATACTAAATTAGAAAAAACTAAAACTATTGAAGAAAAAATTACAGAAATATATAATGATGAAATAGATAAAAGAACTAAAAAGATACAAGAAGAAGCAGAAGCACAAACTAAAGCACTTAATAAAGCCAAAGAAGCTTATCAAAGATGGAGAGACGATGTTGATTATAAAGATGATTATAACAAACAATTAAAAACTGTTGAAGATTTACAAAAGAAAATAGAAATAGCAAAACGTGATGACAGTCTAAGTGGGTAATGTTGCCCTAGTCGTAAAGTAATTTGCGACTGAAAATAGATTTAATTGCAGGTAATCCCTAAAGCCTTACACCACAAGCACAGAGAAATCATGTGCTGAAGGTACGAAAGTAGAAAAAACGTAAGGATGGATATATGGTTAAATCCTAAGTATTTGTAAACAATGGGTGTTCATGCAAGGAAGATTCTAAATTAAATTATTTTAAATATTTTACTTTTAATAAAACAAACAGTATAATATAAATGGAGGTGAAATTATGAAAACTAAGTGGACAAAAGAAGCAATAATAAAATATATAGAAGAACAAGATTATATTTTTATAAACTTTATAAAATTTGACAAATTAAACTCAAAAATATTAATAAGATGTAATAATAAAAAACATGAACTATATGAAGTTACTTTTGCTAATTTCAAAAGTGGGAGAAGATGTCCAAAATGCAGTGAAATAAAAAGAAGAAAAAAGAGAACAATATGGAATAAAGAAAAAATAATTGATTTTGTAGAAGATAATAACTATGAATTTATTGAATTTGTTAAATTTGATAAAATTGAAAGTATAATTAAAGTATGGTGTAAAAATTTAAAACATGAACCATATAATGTTAAATTTGCAAATTTTAAGAATGGGCAAAGATGCAGAAAATGTTCTGATGAAATAAAAGGTAAAAAATTTTCGCATAGTTATGAATATGTCAAAGAATATATTGAATCATTTGGATATAAAATGTTATCAAACGAATATATAAATTTACATAGCGAAATAAAAATATTATGTGACAAACATGGGATATATAAGACAACATTCCAATTATTTAAAATGGCGAAATATAAATGTCCAAAATGTTCGGATGAACACAGAGGAGAATATCATAAATTAAATTATGAATATATTAAAGAATATATTGAATCATTTGGGTATGAAATATTATCAAATGAATATATAAATATAAAAACAAATATATTGGTAAAATGTTCAAATGGTCATAAATCATATTTTACTAATTTTGATAGATTTAAAAGAGGAGATAGATGTCCTTATTGTAATGAATCTAAAGGTGAGAGAGAAATTAATGAGATTTTAAATAAATATAATATAAATTTTAAATCACAATATAAATTTAATAATTGTAAAAGTAAAAGAGAATTACCATTTGATTTTTATATACCTAATTTAAATATAGTGATAGAATATGATGGAATACAACATTATGAAATAATAAAATATTTTAGTGGACTTGATGGTTTTATAACTACTAAAATACATGATGTTATAAAAACAAAATATTGTGAAGATAATAATATAAAATTAATTAGAATACCTTATTGGGAATATGATAATATAGAAAATATACTTATAAAAGAACTTAATTTAAAATAATTTAACATGAATAACCTTCAACGACTAGAGTTTAAATACTCGTAGGGTGTAAGCGATTGACACTCGAAAAGGTCTACCCTTAATATTAAGGTGAAGAAATAGTCTAGTCTCATATGAAAGTATGAGCAGTTCATAAGAGAACGATATATGCTTAGCGAACATATATGAATATAAACGCAAAAACGTTTAGCAGATTTGATGAAAGAATTAAAAGAAGAACAAGAAAATCTTGAAGATATGGTTCAAGACAAGATAGATTCAGATGTAAATAACATGTTTGATGACCAAATAGATAAAATAGAAGAAAATTCTGATGAAGAAATTAAGAATTTAGAAAATACATGGTCAGAAAGCAAAATAGCTGAAATGGTTAAACAAGCACTTGATACTGGAGTAAATTAGCTCCTTTTACTAAGTAATTAGTATTAAAACTCATTGAATTGCTGGAACTTCCTAAAGCTAACTAAACTACAATATGGCTAGAAATGGCGAATATGAATGTGGCGAAAGCAGAAAAAATTAGTTAGATATTCATATGGTTAAATCCTAAGTGAATGTAAATGGATAATCAGCAGGTAAGTGCCTAAATTTATTTTATAAAATAATTGACTTTTAATAAGATAAAACGTATAATATAAGTAAAGAAAGGGGTTGAGATGATGAAAAAACATGATTATAAATTTATTAAAGAATATGTTGAAAGTTTTGGATATAAATTATTATCAACAGAATATAAAAATGCTAATACTAAATTAAAAATAGAATGTCAAGAAGGACATATGTTTGAAAGAACATTTAGTAAGTTTAAACAAACTCAAAATTGTCCATATTGCACTAATACTAGAAAATGGAATATTTTAGAAATAAAAGAGTATTTAAAAAATATAGGTTATACATTATTAAGTACAGAGTATAAAAATAATCAAACTAAATTAGACATGATTTGTTCAGAGGGACATAAAATACAAATGACTTTAGGAAATATTCAACAAGGTAAAAGATGTCATATATGCTCAAGAAAAACAGCTTCAGAAAAAAGAAAACATGATTATGAATTTGTTAAGCAATATATTGAAAGTGAAGGTTATAAATTATTATCCAAAACATATATAAATCAAGATGAAAAATTAAAAATAATATGTCCAAAAGGTCATATATTTTTGATGAGTTTTTGCAAATTTAAACAAGGGCAAAGATGCCCTCAATGTTGTAAAAATAAAAAAATGTCTCATGAGGAATTTTTAGAAAAATTTTATAATCAAAATTATAATACTGAAAACATAGAAATACTGAGTGAATATATAAATGCTAAGACGAAAATAAAATGTAAATGTCTAAAAGATGGTTGTATTTGGTATGTTACACCTAGTAGTTTATTAAATGGAACTGGTTGTCCTCAATGTAATAAATCTAAAGGAGAAAAAAGAGTTGCTAAATATTTAGATAGTAGAAATATAGAATATGAAAGACAATATAAATTTAATGATTGTAAAAGTAACAAAGAGTTACCTTTCGATTTTTATATACATAGTTTAAATATAGCTATAGAATATGATGGTGGACAACACTATATGATAGTAAACCATTTTGGAGGACTTAATGGGTTTATAACTACTAAAATACATGACACTATAAAAACACAATATTGCAAAAATAATAATATTCGTTTAATAAGAATACCATATTGGGATTTTGATAATATAGAAAATATACTAAGTCAATTATTAAATATAAATAAATAAGGCAAAACTTCAACGACTATATATACTAGTAGTCTAGTTAGTGGTGAGCATCCCTATAGGATGATGATATAGTCTACTCTCATATGAAAGTATGAGCAGTTCATAAGAGAACGGTATAGAGTTTAACGAACTTTATATGAATGTTAAGGTCTTTACAGATATTGATGGAAATATCAAAACTCTTCAAACAGCATTAATGGATTTTGCTAATACAAGTTCTGATTATTTTGGAGTTATGGGTGATTCATTAAAGAAAGAATTATTAAACAATCTTAATGTAGCATTAGAGACTATGAAAGAACTTCAAAAAATGTCAGATAATTATACTGCTCCTAATATAGATTATAGTAATACAGTACTTCCAAAAGATAGTGGTATTAATACTTCTCCACAAGTTTCTAGTAATGTTGAAACTAATAATATTACAATTGGAGATACTAATATTACAATTCAAGGTGGTGCAGATGATGTTACTTTAGGAAAAGTAGATGAAATGTTAAAAGATTACAAAGCAAGTATTTGTAAGGAAATTGTTAAAAATATGAAATAAATTTACGAAGGAAGGGTTAAAATATAACTCTTCCTTCTTATTTTATATATGTAAGATAAAAGAAAGGAGAAAAGAATATGGCAAGTAGTTTTTGGAATGGTGAATTTTATTTCAACAATGTATATTCTGAAACTTTCAATGTTGTAATAATTGATTTTGATAGTTCGGATAAACTAAAACAAATAGGAAGTACAATTAATATAGAATTAAATGAAGAAAATACACTTAATGGAAAAAAGAGTTATATTGAAGGAAGTCGTACTTCTGAAAATATAGTCTTACAATTAATGAAAAAAGATGGTGACATATGGAGTGATGGAGATATAATTAATGTATACAATTGGTTATTTCAAAAAGATTTTAAAAAATTCCAAACAGTAGATTATTCTAGTGGATACAATTTATGTTATTATTTAAAAGCAGTAAGTTTTTCAAAATTTTTAACTCCTGATTTTAGGGGTTATTTAGAAGTAGAATTTATGAGTTATGCTCCTTACTGTTATTCTATACCAACAAATAGACTTAATTTGAAAGCTAGTGGTCAATCAGGCGTTTTATTTAATTACAGTAATCTATATGAAACATATAAGCCAAAAATTAATATAACAGCTTCCAATAGTGATAGTATTAAAATATTAAATAATACAAATGGTACTTTTGTAGAATTAAGTGGATTAAACAGTGGAGAAATGGTTACAGTAGATTGTGCTATAGGAACTGTAATAAACAGTGGTGGAGCTAATAGATTTGAAACATTAAAAAATTATAATTTATTAGAATTAGATAAAGGAAATAACAATATAACACTTACTGGAAGTGCAAATATAGAATTTATTTGCGAATTTCCTGTAATTATATAGTAGGTGATTAAATGAAAATAAGAGGTGCTAAAGATTCATACAATTTAATATTAAGTAAAATGAATGGAAAAAAATTAGGCATTATACCTTGTTCCATTATAGAAAGTATGCAAAAAGGTGTTAAAACTGTTAGTGAATTTACATTTTCAGTTAATAAATATTATGGTGAAAATAATGAAATAAATCCTTTGTATGATGAACTTAAAACAGAAAGATTTATATTTTTAGATGAAGATGAATGTTATGTAATAAAAAATATAAGTGAAGAAAATGAAAAGAAAAAAACTATAACAGCTTATTCAAGAGAAAAAAAATTATTTAAAAATATAGCAGAATTTGAGGATATTACACTAACATTAAAAACTCCATATGCTGATATAGAAGGTTGTTTTAGCTTAGATGAATTGTTATATGATGCAACTGGTTGGCATGTTGGATATGTAAGTCCTAAAGTTTTATATAAATCAAAAGAAACAATATTAGACAATGTTACAGGTGAAATAATAGTAGAATTGACAAAAGAAGAAAAATTAAGATACCAAGAAAGTGTATCGTCAAATTGGTATGATTTTATTAATGATGATATATCAGAACAATTTGAATGCTTTCCTGTATTTAATAGCTATGATAAAACAGTTGACTTATATGATGATGAAGAATTAGGTAATGACCCTAATTTAATATTATCTTATGATAATTATCTTAAGAGTATGGAAAAAGAAGATGACACAGAGGATATTACAACTGTATTAACACTGTCAGGGAACGATGATTTAACTATAAGTGAAGTTAATCCTAGTGGTGATACTTATGTAGAAAATTTTTCATATTTTATAGAAAATGAAGAAATGAGTACTGAATTAATAAATGCATTAAATAAATATTATCAAATGGTAAATGTAAGAGCAGTAACATGGAATCAATTGAGAACAGAAAAAGAAGAAAAAACTGCTACATTAACACAGAAGAAAAATAGATTATTAATAGTTTATGCACAAATGAAATCTATTGAGTTTACTATAGAACAAACTACTGATGAAAAATTTAAAGCTCAACAACAAGAAAGATTAGTAAAACTAAATGATGAAAAAGTATTATTAGAAAAAGAAGTAACAGAATTAGATGAGAACATTAGAAATATAGATGCTTCAATAGATAATATAAATAAATTATGTAAGAAAAAATATGCAACTGATGAAAATGGAGTATTGATATTTACTGAAAGTTTATTAAATGAATTAAAAGATTTTATATATCAAGATACTTATAGCAATGATTCTATTACAGATGGTTTAACCTTAATGAGAATAGGTAAAAAACAATTAAAAGAAAGTTGTTATCCTACTAAAACTTGGACTATTGATTCTGTTAATTTTATTGAAAAATTAATTGATAATGGTTTTAGACAACATTGGAATGGAGAATTAGGCTTAGGAGATATGATAGTATTAAAAGGTGAAACAACTATTGAAATTGTATATTTAATAAATTATACACAAAATTTTAAAGATAAAACAATTGAATTACAACTATCTAATAAAAAAGATGAGAATACATTTTCACTATCAATAGGTGAGAGATTAACACAGGGTAAAGAGGCTTATGAAATAGCTAAGAAGAGTAGAAGTACTATTAATAGAGTAAATAAGAATAGAGTAGGACTTAATTATGACAAGATTAATAAAAAAATTTTATAGGAAGGAGTTGGTTTAATGTTATTACCTAACATTCCTGCAACGACATATATATCTTGGACTGGATTAGTAATAATTGATAAATCAGATAATACGCCATACATAGTAAATGATGGTAAATCTTGTATGAAGTATATATATTGGGATATGAATGATAATCCATATGTTTTAAAAGAAAGCAATGAATGGATAAAAGAAACAGCAACTAAAAAAATGATATATATAAATGAAAATGGTATAGGAACACAAGTTCCCCATGACGATTATGATATTTATTATAATGATACTGGTAATGGAGCTTCTTCTAAATTAACAGGTGAAGCATTAGGTAAATATGATGAATTAAATGGAAAATATATGACAATAAAAGAAGATGTAGATGGAATTAAACAAGTATTAGGTTCTACTGAAAGTGGTTCAGGTTCTTTGGTCGAAAGAGTTAATAAAATAGAAAAAACAGCTGAAGAAACTAAAGAAACAATATCTACTGTTGAAAAAAACTTTAGTAATAACAAAGAATTAGAAGAATTAAGAAATAATATAAATGTTTCAATGATAAATCTAGGTGAAACATTGGCTCAATACGAAGAATTAATAACAAAAGTATCAGAAGATATGGAAATTTCATCTGATGAAAAAATAGACATATCAGCTATACAGAATCAATTACTAGATGATTATACTGTTATGTCACAATATCATCAAGTTTTAATTGAGAGATTAAAGAATTCAGAGGAAGATAATACTGAGACAATAAATAATTTAAATAAAAATTTAGATGCATTAAATACTTCTATTAATAATTTAAACTCATTAGTTAATGATTCTATAAGTGATAACACAATAGTCCCTAGTGAAATTACTGTTATGTTAAATGCAATAGCTAATGTATCTGTAAAAAATACTCAATATAAAAATGCAGTATCAGATGCAATACTATTAGGTATAGGTGGTAAATTAGTAGAAAGTATTTTAGACATAAGAAAAACTTCTAATAATTTTAGTCAAACAATATCTAAAATGGAAGAAGATATTGATGGTAAAACTGGTTTAAAAGTTTTAGTTCAAAAAAATGCTACTGCAATTAAACAAACTGCTGATAATTTAATTTTGAATTATGTTAAGTATAATCAAACCACTTCTCAATTAACTATTGGAGATAATGTAATTAAATTAGATGCTGGAAAAGTATTAATGACAGGAACATTAACTTGGGATAGTTTAGATGATTCAGCTAAAAAGAATTTAAAAGGTGAAGCAGGTTCTGCTCAATATGTAATGTTAGTTGGCGACCAAATATTTAAATATGATAAAGATGGAAATCCTAATGTTTCATCAATAACTTTAAATGTTCAAGTATCCAATATACAAAATCCTGTATTCGACTGGTATTATAGAGATGCTAAAGTAACTAATGAATGGACAAATATACCTAGCAATTCTAACTTAAGTTCATTTATATTAAAACATGATGACCCAATATGGGGAAATAATTCAAATTCTATCACTATAAAAGTGGTATGTGGTGAATATACTGATGAAATGACTATTGTAAAATTGCATGATGGTGTAGTTGGTCAAGATGCTAAATCAGTATCAATTAATGGTAATCAATTATTTAGATATAAAGGTGGTTTTACAGAAACTCCAACTCCAACTTCAATTACGTTAACAGCTACTAGAAATAATATATCTGCTGATAGAACTTCAAGATGGTATTATAGAGTTTCTGAAAATGATGATTGGACTGAAATAACTTCATCAAAAAATACAAATACTTTAATAGTAAATCATGATAGTTATTTTGGTGATTCAAAAATATTAATGATAAGATATGAAGTAGACACTTATTATGATATTATGACATTAGCAAAAATTACTGATGGTTCAGATGGATATGCAGTGTTATTAACTAATGAAAATCATAGTGTTCCTTGTGATGAAAATGGTAATTACACATTTGAAGCTATAAGTACTGCTTATACTTATGTAAAAGTTTATAAAGGACTATCTGAAATTACTTCATTTAACCTAGAAAGAATAGATGATGGTTGTACTTCTGTTTACAGTAGTGCAACAAGAAGATTAGATGTAACTTCATTATCTAAAAATATAGCTACTGTTACATTAAACATAACAGTAGATGGAAATACTTTCCAAAAAGTAATGACTATAACTAAATCAATAAAAGGTGAAAAAGGTGAAGAAGGTACAGGTGTTAATATAATCGGTAAGCTAGAAAATAAAGACCAATTACCTACAACTGGTAAACCTGGAGATGCCTATGTTATAGATGGTTTATTATATGTTTGGTTAGAAGAAAATAATGGTTGGTCAGATGGAGTACCTTTTAGAGGAGAACAAGGTATACCAGGTAAAAATGGTACTGACGGAAGAACTACTTATTTACATATAAAATACAGTAATGATGGCAAAACATTTACAAATAATAATGGAGAAGACACTGGAGATTGGATAGGACAATATACAGATTATGTTGAAGCTGATTCAACTAATTTTGCTGATTATAAATGGAAAAAGATAAAAGGTGAAGATGGAGAAAAAGGTATAGTTGCAAATTTAACTAATGATACTCATATAGTACCTATTGAACCTGATGGTACTTTTGGAGAAGATTCTTTTAAGGGTTGTTCTGCTAAGATAACTTTATCTTATGTTGGACAAGAATTAATTAATGGAGTTTCATATAGTGCTAAACCTAATAGTGATGTAGAAGGTACTTTAGATACAAAAACAGGAACTTATACAGTTACAAATTGGACAGGTGAAGCAAAAGGCACTTATGTTGATTTAATAGCTACTTATGATGGGGTATCATATACAAAAAGATTTTCAATCAATAGAGCAAAAAATCCTTTAGATGCATATACTGTTGTATTAACAAATGAAGCACATGTTTTTCCTGGTGATATTTCTAATGCTTTAGCAAGTTTTACTACTTGTAATGTCTTAGTATATAGAGGAGACCAATTAGTTAAAGCTACTATTGGAACAATAGAAAATATACCTAAAGGAATGACAATCACTATTGATAATAACAATACAATTACTCCTACTATGAATATAAATGTTAATACTAATTTAACTGAAAATGGTGAATTAAGTATACCTATTACAGTTGGATTATTGAAGTTTACTAAAACATTTACTTATTCAATATCCTTTAAGGGTATGCAAGGAATTCCAGGTACTCCTGGTAAAGATGGTAAAGATGGGAATTCAGTAAGAGTATTGGGAAGATATGATAGTAAAGAACAATTAGATTCTGCTCATCCTACTGGAAATGAAAATGGTGACGGATATATAATTGATAAAGATTTATGGGTATGGACAGAAGATAAATTTATAAATGTTGGTCAGTTCCAAGGTGAAGATGGTACTTCTGCTTATGTACATATTAGATATTCTAATGACGGAGTAACCTTTACTGGTAGTGATGGTGAAGAAGTTGGTACTTGGATGGGTATGTATGTAGATAATATTGAAACAGATTCAACAGTGTTTTCAAAATATAAATGGAAAAAAATAGAAGGTTCGGATGCTAGATTATTATCACTATCTGCAAGTAGACAAACAATAGCTTTTAATAGCGATAATACATTAAAAGATAATTCTGAAATAGTATTAACAGTTAATCAACAAAATTTTAATGATATTATAACATGGTCTACTTCACCAAATGTAGAATTAGGTAGTAGTGGTAATAATAGAACATTAAATCCAACAATCTTTACAGATAATAACCAAATAAAAATAACAGTAACCGGTGGAGGTTTAACTGATAGTATTACAATAGTAAAAGTATTAGATGGACAAAAAGGTTCAGATGGTACTTCAGTTAAAATATTAGATTCTTATAATAGTAAAGAAGAATTAGACCAAGCTCATCCTAATGGAAATGAAAATGGTGACGGATATATAATTGATAAAGACTTATGGGTATGGAATGGTAATGAATTTATAAACGTTGGTCAAATAAAAGGAAATGATGGGCAAGATGGTCAAAATGGTTTAAATGGTACTTCTGCTTATGTACATATAAAATATTCTAACGATGGTGGTACAACATTCACTAATAATAATGGTGAAGACCCTGGTGATTATATGGGTGTATATACAGATGAAATTAAAGCAGATAGTACAAATCCTTCTGATTACACTTGGAGTTTGACTAAAGGTAATGATGGTTGGGATGCTTACACTGTCTTACTAACAAATGAATCTCATACATTTGCAGGTAATTCATCAACTGCTTTAGTCGGTTCTGCAAATTGTGGTATTATAGGTTACAAAGGTGGTACTCAAGTAGCTACAACAATAGGTAATATTACAGGAATGCCAAATGGTATGAGTGTATCAATAACAAATAATGGTACAACAAATGCTTATTTTATAGTTACAGTATCTAATAGTATGTCAACAAGAAATGGTACATTAACAATTCCTATTACAGTTGATGGAATAACATTTACAAAAAAATTTACTTATGCTTTATCATTAAAAGGCGAAGATGGTACAGATGGTACTAATGGTTCAGATGCTAGATTGTTATCATTATCTGCAAATAGACAAGCAATAGCATTTGATAAAAATAATTCTCCTAAAGATTCAACAGTTATAACTTTAACTGCTAATCAACAAAATTTTAATGATACTATAACATGGTCTACAAGTCCAAATGTTACTTTAAATGGCGAAGGAAACACAAGAACCTTATCAGTTAATGATTTTACTAATAATCTAAAAATATCTATTACTATTAAAGCAGGTGACTTAAGTGATACTATAACATTAGTTAAAGTAATTGATGGTGTAGATGGGATAGATGGTTCTGATGGAACAGATGGTGTAGATGGATGTACTATTAATTTAACTAATGATAATCATAGTTTCGTAGCTAATGCAGAAGGACAAATTGAAATGCAACAAGCTGTTACTACAACAGTTGTATCTTATAAAGGCAGTGAGATTGTAACACCTAATTTTGGTACAATGCCAACTGTTAATGGTTTAAAAATCACAAGAGATGGATTAACTATAACAATAGTTGCTTTGGTTGGAAGCACACTTGCTTCAAATGGCTCATTTAATATTCCAGTAATAATTGATGGAATAACTTTTAATAAAGCATTTAGTTATAGTAAAGTAAAATGTGGTGATGATGGAGCAGATGGATATACTATAATATTAACTAATGAAAATCATACATTCCCTTGTGAAAATAATGGAACTATAGAAACAGCCATTACTACAACAACACAAGTAAAAGTTTACCAAGGTACTAAAGAAATAACACCTACTATTGGTACTTTACCTACCGTAGATGGGTTGACATTAACTAAAAGTGGAACAACTATAACTATTACTGCTACAACAGGTAATAAATTGGCTTCATCCGGTAACTTTAGTGTTCCAATTATAATTAATGATGTTACTTATTATAAGGTATTTAGTTGGGCAAAAGCATTTAAAGGTAATACAGGTCAAGATGGTAAAGCAGATTTACCAACTTGGATTACTGAATGGGATACTGGTAAGACAACAATTAATGGTTCAACTGTATTAACTCCTAAAATATTTGCAGGTACAGTTAGTAATGGATTACCAACTGGTGTTGCTATGGGTAAAAATGTATTCGGAACTAGTGGTAGTTATAGTGGTGTTAATGGTATAGTTGGATATAAGAGTGGTACTAAAACTTATGAATTTAACACTAATGGAGAAGTGTTAATAGGTAATAAGAATGCTTCGCATATTAGTTGGGATGGTAGTAATTTAGAAATAGTAAGTGGTAGTAGTCCAGTTGCTAGTAAATCTGATATTGATAAAGTAAATCAAAAGATTAATGAAATAAAAGAAAATGTAGATGATTATACAATAGTTATAACTAAAGATACAATAGTAACTAAATGTGATATAAATGGAAATATAATAGATTAAGGAAGGTGATATGATGGCAAATCTTTCAATTATTGGTAGTCCTTCGACTACCAATAATAACCTTATAGTTAATTATAGTACGGATATTTCAGATATTACTAATATAGAAATTAGTAATAATGGAAGTAATTACATAAGTGCAACAACTTTTTCAAATAGTTCTGCAATTTTCGATGTATCTAGTTGGAAAAATGGTACTTATAATTCATGTACTTTGAGAGTTACATATGGTAAAAATGGCGAAGAAACACAATTACTTATTAATAATATAGGAAATATAACACAAACAGTAGGAAATTCATTTTATATTCAATATTCTACAAACAAAGCAGTAACAAAACATGAAGTTTCATGGGACGGAGGAAGTACATTTTATGATAAAACAAGTGATGTAACATCTAGTGGTAACAATTATTCTTTTCATCATGATGATAAAAGTAGTGTTGGAACTTATAGAATGGCAATAAGAGTTACAACTTCAAGTGGAGAAACTGTAACAAGTAATATATTTACATTAACTATAACTTCAGGAGTATCAACAGATACTTATTATACTGTTAAATATAACTTAAATAATGCTACTAGTTCTAATTCAAACACAACTGTTAAAAAGGGTTCTAGTTACTCTACAACTATCACTCCTACAAGTGGTTATAGAATAACTAAAATATATTGCGTAATGAATGGTGATGACATAAGTAATTCAACTGTTAATGGTAATAATATCAATATACCTAATGTTACAGGAGAAATTAATATTACCGTATCTACAGAAGCAACTGGTGGAAGTACAGATACTTATTATACTATAGCTTATAATTTAAATAATTCAGTAAGTAGCAATACTAGTACATCTATTAAAAAAGGCTCTAGTTATCATACTATTATTACTGCTAATGCAGGTCATAAAATAACTAGAATTTTATGTACAATGGGTGGTGTAAATATAATTGATAGAGATGGTACGAGTGGCGATATTAGTATAGCTAATGTTTCAGGTGATATTACTATTTCTATTACAACAGAAGCAATTGGTGGAAGTACAGATACTTATTATACAATCAGATATTCTTTACATGATGCTACTAGTTCTAACACAAGTACCTCTATTAAAAAAGGTTCTAGCTATTCTACTACTATTGCCCCTGAGAATGGTTATAGAATAACTCAAATATATTGTGTAATGGGTGGCAATGATATAAGTAGTTCAGCTGTTAATGGTAATAATGTCTACATAGGCAATGTTACAGGTGATGTGAGTATTTTAGTAAATACAGAAGCAACTGGTGGAAGTACAGATACTTATCCTGTAACTTATACTCTATTTGAATCAACAAGTACTAATTCAGCTACAACTGTTAAAAAAGGTTCTAGTTATTCTACTACTGTTGCTCCAAAAAGTGGTTATAGAATAACTAAAATTTATTGTGTAATGGGTGGTACTGATGTAAGTAGTTCAACAGTTAGTGGAAACAATATCAATATACCTAACGTTACTGGTGAAATTTATATTACAGTATATACAGAAGCGATTTCAGGCACTAAGGTTTATACAGTAACTAGAAATGTAACTAATTGTATATCAACAGGAAGTGATACTTTAGATACTTCAATAACTACAACATTCCAAAGCATAGTTGCACCTAATGAAGGATATACATTAAAAACTTTAACTGTAAGTATGGGTGGAGTTGATTATACTGATGGACTTGGTGTTATAACAGATGTGGAATGGGAAGGAAAATCTGCTAAACAAATAACTATTGAAAATGTACATGGAAATATAGTTATCAATGCAGTTGCTGAAAAAGAAACTACTAAACCTGATATACCTGATACACCAATTGTAGATGATACTTTAGAAATATTACCTTCATGCACATATATTGATATTGCTGAAGGTGGAAATAAAACAATATACTTTAAATTATCAAATAAACCTACATCAAGTACAACTATAAATATTACTTCATCATCTTCTTATTTGACACTTTCTACAAGTCAATTAACTTTTACTGCTGATAATTATCATATTGCTCAATCTGTAAACGTAACTTCTATTAGTGATAACAATAAAACTGATGATGTATATAATATAACTGTATCAGCAAATGGCTTAACAAGTAAAACAATAACAGTAGATGTTATAGATAGTGCTAATAGTAATTTTGAAGTAATTTATGACAATGGTACTTTAGTGGAGGGTGCTTCATTTACATTAAATAATGCAGTTAATTATGGAAGTTATATAAGTACAAATCAAAGTCAAGATGTTAGTGTTGCTATAAGTAATCATCCATTAACTCTTAACAAAAATGATAAAGTACACGTAGTTTTAGGATTAGGAACAAGTGACCCATCATCAATTTATTCTTTACGTAGTTTAGTTTTAGGTGATGGTTCAGCTAATAATATAAGTAATTCTAATATGATTAATGAGGTGCAAATAAATGAAGCGTTATCTAGTGATGGTAAAGTAGATACTTATTGGACTATTGCTGGTAATTTATCAAACATAACATTGACATTCACATGTTATTTTGCACGAGTTAATATTTATAAAATTTATATAGAAAGAGGGAAATAAGTATGGCAAATACAATAAATTCTACTAATAATCTCACATCCACAAAAATACCTGAATTATATATTAGATATTTCAATCCTAAACAAAAAATTAATGAAACGATAAGTATTAGATATTATGTATCTGACAGTACTCAAGCTGAGTATTTAAATAAAGATGATAGTAAAAGTTTTACAACTATTGTTAAAATAAATGATAAGTCATATTCTAAAACCACTAAAGCAGGAGAATATTCAATAGATATAGGTTCAATTGCTACTACTGGAGAAACTTACTTTAGCATTCAAACCATAGATGACAATGGTGTAGCGAGTATTGAACAATTTTTTGATATACTAATAGTTAATGATACATATAATCAAGTAAATAATTATAATATGACAACTGCTGATTTATCTACATATAATATTACTGTTGGTGAAACTGCTAGTATATCACAAGCTAAAACAAATAATACAGGATTGAACAACTTGTTTAAAGCAGTTAAAAATAATGGTCATAATAAGATTACTATGCTAAATAAAGTTTATATGTTAGATTATCATTCTGATAAAGTAGTTTTACCTGACCATTTCACAGTAGATATGAATGGTGCTACATTCAAAGCAACACAATGTAATGATATCAATGTATCAAATTTAGTAGATTTAAAAGATTGCTTTGATGCTCATGTTAAAAATGGTAAGTTAATTGGTAACTATGATGGATTTGATTTTGAAGCAACGAAGACTAATACTAATTATAATATCCCTGGTGAAGGATTAGCAGTTGCCGAAATCAATGGGGCAAGATATTCATCTTTTGAAGATATGGAAATGGGATATTCAGTTGGATATAACTTAGGTGTATTTGGAGGTAAATTAGCAGGATATGTAGGAACTCCTGGTCAATTAGCTTTCCCAAATGCATATTATATAAATGAACAAGGTAATACAGTTAGTAGTACTACTATGAGTACAACAGAATTAATTGATATTTCAACATTATTGGATAGAGGCGAAATACAATGTAACGTGTACCTAGGATATGGAGGATTGGCTTTAAATAAAGCTGAATTGTTTTTCCATTTTTATGATAATAATTCTGCATATAAAACAACAATAAAAACAAGACAATATCAAGTAGTTAAAATACCAAATGGTTCAAAATCTATGAGAATTACTGGTTTCACTCCAACTACAACATCATCAGGTATGACAATATGCCATACAGGTGGGGCTACAAATTGTGAATTAATTAATATAAAATCACATAATACAAGAACGTGTGCAATGCATCCAGGAATTTATAATCATTTACTTATAAAGAATTGTTCATTCAACTATGTTGCTGATGAAAATGAATATAAAGTAACAAAATTAGCTTTGGATTTTGAAGATGGATATGAGAACGGTAAAAATTTATTTTTCATAAATAATGAAGTTTATAATGGAACATCTGCTTTAACAATTCAAAGAGGTTTCAATTGCAATGTTATTAATTGTAGAAATTTTGGATTAGACTTAAGAGGACATATAAAAGGAGCAAATATTAAAAATAATTTCTTCAATGATGGAAGTATTTATACTACTAATTTTGACTCTCAATCACATTTAAAATTGGACAATAATACATTCTTTAAAATATTGAAATTCTTAAAATGGGATAATACTGGAAATTATTCTACTGTTGGATTAACTAAATTAGATTGTAAACAAAGTTATCAAAATAACTCTAATATCAATGTAATAATTGATAAAGCGGTTGAAAGTGGTGGTAGTGGAGGAGGAACTACTCCTGAAACATTAACTATAAGTAATATATCAAACATAACACAATCAGAAAAAACAGAATTCTATATTGAATATTCCACAAATATAGCAGTAGTAAAACATGAAGTTTCATGGGATGGAGGAAATACATTCTACGATAAAACAAGTGATGTTGTAGTAAACGGAACATCATATAAATTTAAACATGATAATAAAGGTAATGCTGGAACTTATCAAATGGCTATAAGGGTAACAACAGCTAAAGGTACTACTAAGACAAGTAATATATTTACTGTCACTTTAGTAAATAATAGTGGATTAACTTTTACTCAATATAAAAGACTTAATGATGGTGTAATTACAGATACCACAGATGGAACATATTATAGTACATTGAATTATATAAGTGTGACTGCTGGTAAATCTTATACTATCAATCTTAATAAAGCTAATTATGTATGTATTTGTTATTATAATTCATCAAATTCTTATGTATCATTTGCCGAAGGTAATACAGATGATTGGTCAAATAAAGCTTTATCATATACATTCACTGTACCAGCAAATATAACTAAAATATTAATATGTGCTACTGGTGATGCAAGTACTGCAATCACAGGTACATTAAAAGAAAATGGGTCAAGTTCAAGCTCATTATTAGATTCTACTGGTGCTTATGTAATAGATGATTTTTCAGGTAGTAGTGTAGACACTAATAAATGGGGATATGAACTAGGTTATGTTAGAAATAATGAAACTCAAAGATATACAAACACTAATGCTGAAATCAACGATGGTATATTAGCATTAAGAGGTAAAAAAGCAAGTGATGGTTCTTGGACATCAGCATCAATTATCTCTAAAGGTCATTTTGCTTTTATGTATGGTAAAATAGTGGCTAGAGTTAGACCGTGTAATTGGAATGGTTCTTTCGGTGCATTTTGGACTTTAGGTGACAGTTTTGAATTTGGATATAAAGAAAATGGTAGTCCTGATACATTAGGCGAATGGTGGGCTTATTGTGGTGAATTTGACGTAATGGAATTTTATAATGGCAAACTAACTTGCGGTACGTTCTTTAATGAAAAGGAAGAAAGTGGTCGTGTATGGTATAATAATTATGCCACAGGTGATTGGCACGATTTTGCAATGGAATGGAATACAGATGGTAGTTTAGTTTTCTCTATTGATGGACATGAATTAAGTAGAACAAGTGCTACTGATAACAGAGCATTCCATATACCACACTTTATTTTACTTAATCAGGCAATTGGTGCTAGTGGTGGCACACCTGACAGTAACACAACAGAAATTACACAATATGTTGACTGGGTTAAATATTACCCATTAAGTACCGAAAATGTAGTATTAAATTCTAGTGACTTCTCTCTAAGTGCTATGGATTTTAATGATAATTCACATAACTGCATGGTAAGACCTACTTTTAATGATAATTGTATTAATAAATCACTAACATGGTCATCTAATAATTCTAGTCTAGTTTGGGTTCATAGTGGACTATGTTCTACTTATGCAGGAGCTAATGGTGAAGTAATAATTACAGGTACTTCACATTCAGGTGTATCAAAACAAATTACATTAACTGTAACAAATGGAGTATTAAGAGCTAAGGATTCCGGTGGTACAACTCCTTCTCAAACTATAGGAAATATGACATATGGAAAAGGCATAAACCAAAGTACACATGTTATAACTGATAATGCAGAATGTTGGGCAACAGTTAATGCAGTAACAGTTGAAAAGGGTGCAACTTATACATTACAAATGGATGGTACTTGGGTATGGGGTTACGCCTTTGACGATAGTGATAATTATGTTAGTGAATTATTCACAAGTAATGGCAATAATAACTATAAATATACATTCACTGCACCTACAAATAAAATAAGATATGGATGTTATGACCCAGGTAAATATTTAACTTATTGTAATTTAACTAAAACTTCAAGTGGTACAACTACATTAACTATAAGCAATATAGCTAATATAACAAAACCTGAGAAAACAGAGTTCTATATTGAATATTCCACAAATAGAGCAGTAACAAAACATGAAGTTTCATGGGATGGTGGAAATATGTTCTATGACAAAACAAGTGATGTAACCTCTAGTGGAACAAATTATAAATTTAAGCATGATAATTCAGCAACTGTTGGAACTTATAGAATGGCTATAAGAGTTACAGATTCAGATGGTAATACTAAGACAAGTAATGTATTTACTGTTACTCTTACAAGCACATCTACTCCTGAACCTACTACTCCTACACCAGTATACGAATTAGCTGATACAGTATTTGACGGTTCTTCTAAATATATAGACACTGGAGTAAAACCATTCAAGACTGCAAGTGATTACACTATATTCATTGACTTTGATGATTATGGAGCTAGTCAAGGGCAACAGCCATATTTATTCCACTGTGCATATGAGAATGCCGACGGTGACGGATTAAAAGTATATTATAATAACGAAGATAATCACTACTATATAATAGGAAATAGACAAAACGCTAGCGATGGTACTTATGAATCTAGTTGGACATTAGTTGGTGGTAAAAATAATAAAATTGCCATAGCAATCTCTAAAGGTGTGGTTAGCCAAATAGTAATAAATGGCTCAGCTGTTGCAGTTACTAAGAATGCATACGACATGAACGACTATTCATTAATACTAGGAGCTTATCAAGATGCGGAATGCAATAAGAGTAAATATTGGAAAGGTACAATACATACTTTCAAAGTATGGAATTCAGCTTTCACAGTAGCTCAATTAAAAGAACTATGTAACTCATCTAGTGGCGATGGTAGTAACCCAGGAGGTGGCGATAGTGGTTCAAGCGATGCTTATAGACCAGGTAGAACCCTAATATGGGAGGATGACTTCACTGGTACAACTTTAAATACTGCTAACTGGGATTATGAAAACAACTATAGTAGACCGAATGAAGTTCAAAATTATGTGGCAGGAACAAATAACGTATGGGTAGAAAATAGTAACCTTGTTATAAAAGCTAAGAAGGAATGGTCAAATGGTAAAGAATGGTCAAGTGGTTGTATCCATACAGACAACAAACGAGAATTTATGTATGGTAGATTTGAAGCTAAAATTAAGATACCACAAACAATAGGTTCATTCCCAGCATTTTGGACATTAGGAGGTAACTACGAAGAAGGTGGCGGTATAACATGGCCATACTGTGGTGAAATCGACATTATGGAACACAAATATGGTTATGCTTGGACTACAGCAGGTGCATTGTACAGAACAGACTTAGTATGGGACAACTGGGATGCCAAAGATTTAGGTAGGGTGGACTCCGGAAATATAGGAAGCTTCGATGATTACCATATCTATGCTATGGAATGGACTCACGATAGACTAGATTACTATGTAGATGATAGACTTATAGGACATTCTGACATATCCGATGACAGTACATGGTTCATGTTCCACCAACCACATTATATCCTACTAAATCAAGCTTTAGGTGCCGCCGGTGGTAGTGTTCCTAGTAATATGACTGAATACACTATGTATGTTGATTGGGTTAGAGTTTACGCTCCTCAAGAAGCACCGAGCGGTGGAGGTACTTCAAATCAAATTTGGTTTGAGGACACAAGTGCTAGACATATGAATAAATGGTCTAAACTTGGATTAATACTTAAATTCAACGAAAGTTGGAATAATAAAGTAGTTACATGGAAATCTAATAATACAAACATAGCTACTGTATGTGGTGGTAGAGTAGACTCTAAAGGAGTTGACGGAACTTGTATTATAACTGCGACAACATTAGAAGGTAATTCAGCTAGCATAACTGTTAATGTAGGTTCAGGAGGAAGTAGTTCTGATAGTACTGAATATGAAACATCTATAGCATCTGATTACATTTTAGATAAGATGTATCCAATGCCACAGAATCATGAAGCGTTGCCTAGTGGTGTAAATGATACTTGGGCAACCCAATCACGTTGGGAAAATCAACAAAGACCTACTGCAATAGCTCACAATTGTGGTCAAGCAGGTTGTCCAGGAGCAGTACAATTTAGAGCATTAGGTGCGTGGGCAAATGTATATAGGGTTAAAAATTCAGGTTTTAGTGCAAATACTGGAGTGGAAATGAGAAATATAAAAGTTTATGGATGGTATAATGGTCAATGGGAAAAAGTGCAAGATTTACCAGTTCCTAATGGAAACTTCTACGCTGAAAGTTTTTCAGGTGACAGTAATACATACTTTAGTGATAGTATAAAAACAACTAGCAGTAGCAAAACTATAATTTTAAGAGAAGCTAATAAAGTTAATGGTGAAAACTGTATGTATCACCCATTTTCTGACATTAAAAACTTTGATACAAAATATCAATATGTATATACTTGTATAGATTTAAGAAAGGTAAAATGGAATGAAAGTGGTACAGATGATAGAGATAGTTCACATTATTGTGCAAGTTGTGGTGGTGACTGGTGGTTAGCTGAAGGATTAACATTTGATAGTAGTTGGCAACATAATAAAGGTATAGCTCAACCTAAGATAATAGAAATTACAAAAGAGTGGAGAAGATTCTCAATGACTACTGTTCCACAAAATTGGACTAACGGATTCCCAAAATAGGAGAGTGATTAAATAATGAGTAGTTATATAAGTAATTCGTTTTCAGTATCGGTCAATAGACCGACTACTGGAACAATTGAGCCAGTATCAACAGTTAATATATATAAAAATGAAAAAATGTTACAAGCTGTAAATGGTACACCAGGAGATGGAGAATATAAGGTTACTATAACGAATACGACAAATTGTAGTGCTAGTATAAAATCTGATAATAAAACTATATTATTAAATTCTGTATCAGGAAATAATGGTACGATAGAAATATCAGTAAATATTGAAAATAAAAAAACATATAGCAAAACTATTTCTGTTGCTAATGTTAATGATACATCTGTTTTAAATAGTAATTTTAGTAGAATTGAACAAACTGCTAATAAAATAAGTTGGTTAGTAAAAAGTGGTACTAGTTCAAGTAATATGACATTAACAGATGAAGCGCTGGATATTATTTCAAAAAATATTAATATTACAGGTAAGGTTACTTTTTCTAGTTTAGATAGTAACACTCAAGATAAAATAAATAGTTCACATCAATTAACTTCATCTTGGTCATATGGAGGAACAACTACAATTAACGGTGCTAAAATACAAACAGGTACAATAACAGCCGACCAAATAAGTGCTAATGCAATTAAAGGTAAAAATATTACAGGTGGTACAATAAATATAGGTAGTGGTACATTTATAGTCAATAAAAATGGTCAAATTGTTGCAAGTACAGAGCCTAACGAAAAAGGTCAATATTTGGAAATGAATAGTTCAAGTTATAAAATTTTTAATGGTTCTAAAACTGTTGCTATGACAATAGGGTTTAGAGATTTAGACTTTGAAAATGGTAATATATCAACTTCATCACCATCAATATTTTTAGGTGCAAATGGTATAAATATTGACGGTGGCACTAGTTACTCAGCTGGAACAGGTAGATATTATGGTAGAATATTTGCAACAGATAATAAAACATCTATGACAAATACTCATGTTGGTGTTCCTATGATGGAAATAAACTTTAATACAAAATATACTGATTATGATACCAATCATCCAATAGCAAGTCAATTTAGACTTTTTGGAGATGGAGATATAGTACTAGCTCCAGTTTGTGACTTCCAAATAAGAACCCATCAAAAAGATAATCAAGTAACAAAAGGAGGTTCAGAGTACGAAATAGCTTACTTTGCTTCAAGTTCATCTGAATGGTATCCATCATTTATGAGAGCTTATGCAATAACAAATAATTATAATAAAAAAGGTTTGTTTTTAGGAGATTATTACATGAGTGCTGATGGTAACGGTTATGATTCTAGTTTAGGTAGTTTTGTTAGTGCAGTTCTTGTAAAAGCTGGTGTAGCAAGTTCAGGAGCTAAAATGAGAACATTTAGACCTCATGCAGATAATGTTGCTATATTAGGCTCAGGTGGATATAGATGGTCAAAACTTTATTGTGGTAGTAGTTCAATAAATACTTCCGATAGAAGATGTAAAACAAACATAAATTATCTTACTTCAGATAATGTAAAAGTTGCAAGTAAACCATTATTTGATGAAAATGAAATATGGAATTTTGTAAAAGATATTGATTTTGCAACATATAATTTTATAGATAACGAAACAGGAGGAGCTAAAGAAGATAATCAAATAGGATTTATTTTACAAGATTTAATTCAAGCTTATCCTGATTTAACTAATTCTTTATTGTTAGATAAAGGTAGTTATGATTTAGAAGAAGGCGAAGATGATACAATAGTTCCTATGTTAGGATATAATAGCGCAAACTATGTTAATTTATTAGGTTGTGCTTTAAAACAAGCATTACAAAGAATAGAAAAATTAGAAGAACAAATAAATAAATAGATTAAAGTCTTATAAATATAATGTAAAATAAAAATAAAGGAGAGATATTAATGGATATAAAACTTGAAATTGCTTTTCAACAAGCAATGGAAGAAATAGCAAATTTAAATCAAAGAGTGATTCTTGAAAAAAGTTTAAGAATACAAGTAGAAGAAGAAAATAAAGAATTAAAGGAAAAAATAGCAAAATTAGAAAAAGATAATCCTCAATAAATATAAATAAAAGAAGGTGATAGAATGAGTGATAACTTAATAAAAAAACCTTTAACTATTACTATTAATGGAAACACTGCTAGTTTAAATGAAACTATGTATTTTTATCAAGAGGATAGATGGATAGATTTTGAATTCACTATAGCAGATGTAAAATATAAATTTAATGAATATAGTGGTAACATATTAGTTGAATCCAATGCTTCTTATGCAGTAATTAAAGTATTAAAACCAAATGGTGATAGATTTATGACTGATAAATTACCAATACAAAATAATACAGTTATACTTTCTATAACAGATGAATTCGCTGATGAATGTGAAGAATGTGGAACTCACACAATGCAGATACATTTATATGATGATGAAAGAAATGATGCAACAGGAAAAAAAATACAAGGTAAAGTTACTATTCCACCTGTAAATTTTGAAGTATATGAACCTATATTCCATGATGATAAAAGTATGGCAACTGTTTCTTGTGTAAGAGCAGATGATGAATAATGGCTGAAAATTATATTACAAAAAATATTGTTGTTACTATAAATGGAACTACTGTGCAATTAGATGAGCCACTGTATTTATATCAACGTGATAAAAATATAGATGTATATTTTTTAATAAGAAATTTTAAATATGATTTTGCAAAAGGTACTCAAGAAGAAGTTAATGTTGTTGAAAAAACAAATGCTAGTTATGCAACAATAAGAGTATTAAAACCTGAAATCTATGCAACAAAAATTGGTGAAGATGGCAAACCACTTGGAGAAGATGGTAGAAAATTTGTTAGTGATGAACCAATACCAGTTGTAGATGGAAAGGTTTTATTTACTGTTACAGAAACTTTTATAGATGAAGTAGAAGAAATAGGTAATTATCAACTTCAAATTTCTTTATGGGATGAAAATCAAGGTGGTAAAATTACAATACCACCTATTCCTTTTGAAGTTTTAAAACCTATATTTCCTGATGAATATGTTGGAGATTTTACACCAGGGCAAATAGATATAACTAAAATAGGAATGTCAAGAATAGTTAATGATGATTATGTTATTAGTGGTAATAATGACAATGAAATTAGCGTTATGGCTTTGCGAGAAGATAGTGGTTTAGAGGAATGGAAATATGGACAAATAATTTCAGCCACAAGAATGAATGCTATAACATCTAATTTAAATGATATATGGACTGAATTAAAAGAATTAGGTAAATCTATTGATATAAATGCTTCTAATGTAAAATATGACAATGCTTTATATCCAACGGTGTCAAAAGCTTTAGATAAATTATTATATATAAAATTAGCAATATCTAATTTTTCAGTAAAATTAGATGAAACTTATTCCAATAATATTATTTGGGAATTAGGAAAAACTTTTAATTCACCAATAACTATTAATTGGAGTTATAATAAAACAATGGAAGAAATAACAAACCAAACTCTAACACTTCCAAAAAGTGGAGTAATTAGCAATCTTGAAAAATCTTTAACGTATACTTGCAATGATACAATAAATGGAAATGATAATTATTCTTTTAAAATAACGGCTACTGATGGTAAAGAAACTACAAGTAAAACAATAACACTTATTCATTATAATAAGGTTTATTGGGGTACTTCAAGTAGTACAACTTTTAATAATACTTTTATTGCTACTTTAAAAAATAGTACGTTAAGTAATAATATAAAAAGAATTATAAATGTTACTGCCACATCTAATGAATATATTTACTATGCATTTCCCACAAGATTAGGTACACCTGTATTTAAAGTTGGAGGATTTGAAGGTGGATTTAATAAAGTTAGTACAATCTACTTTACTAATTCTTATAACTATGTTGAAAAATATGATATTTATAAAAGTACAAATGCAGGATTGGGAAATACAACTGTAGATATATCTTAGTAAAGGTGGTGATTTTATGGCTATAGAAATTATAGATACCTTAAAACAAAAGAATAATGGTACTTTTGGTTTAGTAGATAGTAACGATATTATTGGTGGGTTTTATCAAACTGATAATATAACTGAAAGAAATTCCATACCTTCAAATAGAAGAAAAGAAGGTATGTTCTGTTGGGTTAAAGAAGAAAAAAAGGTTTTTCAATTAATAAATGGATTGACTAATGAATGTTGGATTGAATTTAAATCAGGTAGCTCGGATAGTGGAGGTACTATAATCGATGGATATGCGCATATATGGATAGGTGATAAGCCACCAAAAGATAAAAATATGTTATGGTTAGATACTAATTCAGATGGAATATTAGAAGATGAAACCGATATAGAAACAGTAAAAAAATTACTTAATAAAATATCTGATTTAGAAATAAAAATATCACAATTAACTAAAAGGGTTGCTTATTTAGAAGAACATGGAGTTGTTAATCCTGATAAACCTGATAAGCCTGGTGTGTTAACAAGCGTTGGTTTATTACTTGAAGATGGAACTCCATTATTACTTGAAGATGGAACTCCATTATTATTAGAGGGAGAAAAAAGCGAAAGTAGTGGCAATGTAATAAATGGAATATTATTAGAAGATAAAACAAATATATTATTAGAAGATAACACTCCATTGTTATTAGAATAAATATAGGAGATGATAAATAAATGGCAACAGAAGGTAAAAAAATAAGTCAATTAACAGAAGTATTAAGTGTTGACAAAGAAAATGACTATATAATCGTACAACGTGGGACAGATAATAAAAAGTTAAAATTAGCCAATGTGATGACTACGGATAATATGGGCGACAATTATGTTGATTTAAAATCATATGAAGATAAAAGTGAATTCAGATTAATTATAAATGATGATGGAAAAGTTCAAGTATTTCCAAAAGAATGCGTTGAAGGTCATGTTTATGCTGAAAATGATAATTTACAAATGCCTTTAAAATTAGCTAGCTATATAGGTAATTCTCAAACTGCATTATCTACTGCTAATAATGGAGGTATTGTTATAAATCAAATTTATGGTGGTGGAGATTTAATTCCTAGTTCAACTTTACAAGCACCTAGCGTTAGTCATAGTTTTGTTGAATTATATAATCGTAATGTTGTAGATATTAATTTAAAGGGATTATATTTACATTATAAAGGTAATGATGAAACTGTTTGGAAAACATTAGCATTAAGAGGACTTTTACCAGCTCATACTGCTTTTTTAATTAGAGGTAAACAACACGGAGATTTAATGAGTGACTTAGTAAGATGTAAAATATATAACTATGACCAAGAATGGATAGATGCTGATAAAAATGAACCAATAGCATTTAGTAGAAATGGTATGTCAATGTATTTATCAACTAACTCAGTACCTCCTGAAGTAAATGAAAATCCAAATAGATATCTTATAACTACTGATAGTACTGGTGTATCAACATTATCATATGTTAATGGATATTATGTAGATTTATTAGGTGTAGGTAGTGCTGATGGAACTAAGAACCCAGTTGCATATGAAAAATTCTATTGGACTTGTATGGATAAAGATACTGCAATAAGAAGAATAGATTTTTACAATAATAAGAATAACAAATATGATTCAAAAGCTATAAATTATAAAACTTGTAATATAGAACATTATAGACCAAGAAGTTTAAGAGATGGAATTTGGGATAACTATTGTGATAAAGCAAGTATAAATGAAAATATACCTAATCTTATAGATATAACTTTTGGTGAACAATCTACAACAAGACTTTTTACATGGCAATCTGTTTTAACAGATAATGGTTGTGTAAAACTTAGAAGAATAAAAGATAAAAGTGGAGTAGCAGTAACTGAAAATTGGAAAGAATATGAAAGTGAACGTGAAATAGTTAATAATCATGGTACATTTATGACAATACATAGAACTAAGATAACTAATATAACGCCTGGTTTATATGAATATCAATGTGGTGAAGAAGGTTACTGGTCAGATATACAAATGATAGAAATGAGAGAATATACAGATACTAGTACTATTAAAATGTTATGGACTACGGATTAATTTTAGTCCCTATATAAAGAGATTTATATAGCAAACCCTTTGAATTGCTGGAAAACCCTTAGAGCCTTAATACTACAATAGAGAGGAAACTACTCTATGAAAGTTTGAAAAGTTTAAGGATTGGGTAATCAGCAGGTAAGATTCTAAATTAAATTAATTTAAACTTGACAAATAATAAAAATATGTGTATAATATAAATATAAAATAAATGGAGGTGATTGAGATGAAGAGAAATAATTGGAATAAAGAAAATATAATATCATTTATAGAAAATGAAGTAGGTTATACATTTATAAATTTCAAAGAATTTAAAAATTCTAATAGTATTGTAACTGTAATGTGTAAAGAAGGTCATATTTATTCGGTAAATTTCAATTCCTTAAGAAAAGGTCGCAAATGTAGAAAATGCAGTGGAAGTATGAAATATACACTAGAAGAAGTGCAATTATATTTAGAAAAATATAACTATAAATTACTATCAAATGAATATATAGATAATAAAACCAAACTTAAAATGCAATGTCCTTTAGGACATATATTTGAAATGAGATTTAATAATTTCTTAAGAGGGATTAGATGTCCAATTTGTAACAAATCAAATGGAGAAGAAGAAGTAGAAAGAATATTAAACAAATATAATATAAAATATAAATATCAACAATATTTTAATGATTGTAGAGATAAAAATCCAATGCCATTTGATTTTTATATTAAAGACTATAATACCATTATTGAATTTGATGGAGAACAACATTTTAAAATAAAATTTTCAATGACTGAAAATGAATTTGAAAATATTAAAAAACATGATAAAATTAAAACACAATATTGTAAAGATAACAATATAAAACTTATAAGAATACCATATTGGGAATTTAATAATATAGAAAACATTATTTGTCAAGAATTAAAGTTAAAATAATTTAATATGAATAAACTTCAACGACTAAGTATCCTAGTAGTCTAGGTAGTGGAGGGCATCCCTTCATGGGATGATGATATAGTCTACTCTCATGTGAAAGCATGAGCAGTTTTCTTTGAGTAAGAAAACGGATAGAATAATAACGATATTCTATTGAATATAAAGGCAACAAGGATTCACTCAACCTGAATATGAGGCTTGGAGAACTTGTGTTAAAGCTATGCAAACTAGAACTGATTTTTATAATAGTTATGGTTTACCTGTGTTTGATTTTCATTTAAATACAGGAGACATTTCACAAAATGCCTCTAATTTATTTGAATGGTTATATTACACTGATTATGCTAAAGAATTTTGTAGAAATATACCTCATTTAACAGCTTGTGGTAAATGTTAGCCACCTTTACATAGTGATATGTAATGAAAAACTCATTGAATTGCTGGGAAGCCCTAACGTAAAGACGAGGGTAATCAGCAGGGAAGTCCCTTTAAAATGGGAAACCTTCAACGACTATCCCTTGGATGTTGAAATACATCAATAGGAGTACGGCTCAAGTGATTGGAGTGGGTGAGAATCCCTTAAATGGAAGTGGTGAGCATCTCAATGGAGATGAAGATATAGTCTACTCTCATATGAAAGTATGAGCAGTTTTGTATATATACAAAACGGATTAAGTGTAGCGAACTTAATTGAATATAAAGGAATAATGACCTTGTTGATAAAAAATATGGATTTGCTTATGACCATTATGTAACATTTGAAAATCAACCAAGATTAAATGATTATCATAAAGAAGTTTTAGCAACAACAGATTTTCCTATGGTATCAACTTATTCATTTGATTTAGGGTCTACTCATTTCATATGTTTAAATTCAAATCAAGAACAAATGTATGATGATTATGGTATAAATCAAACAGAATTCTTATTAAAACAAGCATATTTCTTAGATAGAGATTTATGGAAAGTTAGTAAAAGAACTACAAAACCTAAATGGGTAATTGTATATGCACATTTAAGTCCATTTACTGTAACAAGAGCAAAAAGATTACAACATTGGATACCTATACTTGAAAAATATGGTGTAGATTTATTCTTATGTGGTCAAGTTGACCTGGTTGTCGAGTAATCGGCTTCAAAAACTACAGATTTAATTGCAGGTAATCCCTAAAGCCTTGCACCACAATAGAGGGGAAACTACTCTATGAAGGTATGAAAGTAGAAAAAACGCAAGGATTCTCATATGGTTAAATCCTAAGTGAGAGTGACAATGGGTGTTCATGCAGGTAAGATTCTAAATTTAATTAGTTTATTTTTAATAAGTATTTAAGTATAATATAAATAGGGGTGATATATTATGGGAAAGAAATTTGATTATAATAGTGTTAAAAATTATATAGAAAGATATGAATACATATTAAATTCCAAACAATATGTAAATACACATACAAAACTTGATTTAACTTGTCCTAAAGGTCATAATTTTAAAATGACATTTAATAATTTTAAGAAAGGACAAAGATGTCCCATATGTGCTAGAGCAAACCAAGATAGAATACCTAAACGACCAAATAATAAAAAATATTCTCAAACATATGTGAAAGATTTAGTTGAATCAAGAGGGTATATATTATTAGAACCTTATGTAAACAAACGAACTAAATTAAAGTTGCAATGTCCCAATGGTCATAAACATGAAATTAGAATAGATAGTTTTCAAAATGGAAGTGGATGTAAACAATGTATGATTGATAATATGAAAAATAATACAAATGATGTAATAATTAAATTGAATGACAGAGGTTTTAAATTATTATCTAAATATACAAGAAATGATGAAAAAATAACATTACAATGTGAAAAAAATCATACATTTGAATCTACATACGATAGAATTATCAATCATGGTTCGGGATGTCCTATATGTAATAACTCTAAAGGTGAATCAAAAATAAGAGATTTTTTAGAAAATAATAAAATTCATTATAAACGAGAATACAAGTTTAAAGATTGTAAATTTTATAAAGAACTTCGATTTGACTTTTATTTACCTAATTACAACATATGTATAGAGTTTGATGGAATACAACATTTTGAAATTGTAAAATGCTTTGGTGGAATGGATGGTTTTATAGGTACTAAAATAAGAGATACTATTAAAAATAAATATTGTAAAGATAATGATATAAAACTAATTAGAATTCCTTATTTGGAAATAAATAATATAGAAAATATACTTATTAAAGAATTAAAAATAAATTAATTAAACATGAATAAACTTCAACGACTAGAGCATAAGCTCGTACACTCAAGTGAGTGGAAAAGGTCTGTCCCTATATAAATAGGGTAAAGAAATAGTCTAATATCCTAATGAAAGTTAGGGCTAGAGTAATTCTAGGCTTGTAAGTAGCGATTACAAGAACAATATAATGCATAATCACACATATTCAAGAAGTATACCAATTAAATGTGGATATGAAAAATCTGCATATGCAGATATGATTAATGAAAAAAATTATAATACTTATGTACCAAAAGGTGGTAAAAATTATACTTTAGTGAATGAAACAAAATTAAATGGTGGTGAAATAACTAGAAGTGCTAATATATCTCAAGGTGTTTATTATGTTATGTTCCAAGCAGGTGGTGCTAAACAAAGTGGTAAAGAAAAAGCAATTGATATGAGTACTATAACATTCTTAAATAGCACTGGTGGAACAGTAACAAGTGGTACTGAATATACTAAACATTTCCATAGTGGAACAAATAGACCTTGGTGGTATGAATACACTGGTGCTTTACCAGTACAACCTTGTTTTGCAACTTTAGATATTTCACCAACATCAATAAAAATAAGTATGAATTATGTTAAAGCAGTAGAATCCATAGATAAAGAAACTGGTGTAATGACAGTAGATAAATATGACCCAAATAAACATACAATTGTTAACTTTGATAATTTAACAATAAATTATAGCGATAGAAATCCAGCTTATAGAACTGGAGTATCTGCTCCTTATTATAATGAAAATAAAAATTATTAAAGGGGATGGTTAAATGTCTATTAAAAGATGTATTATTAAAGACGGAAAAGAACAATGGATAGAAGTTGCTGGAGGAAGTAGTTCTATAAATACAGGTGAAGCAATAAATGTTAGTATAAGAGATAATGATAATCTGTTTGAAAGTCAAAACGTAGAAGGGGCTTTAACAGAAATATCTTATGAAATACAAAATGTAGACAATGTTTTAACCAATCATATAAACAATTCTGCTATACATGGTGGAGGTGGTGGTAGTATGCCTACCATCACTTCTGATTTTACTATAAATAAATCAGATGGTATAACTGAAATAGAAATACCTATATTTTTTAATTCACCTAACTTAGGAGAAGGTTTAGCTTATGTATTAGTTAATAATGTTGAGGTAGGTACACAAACTGTTCAACAAGGTAATAATACAATTATAGTTCCTCCTTTGGGAGCTGGTAAAAATATAATTATATCAATCTATGTAAAAGATAGAGCAGGACTAATATCTAACCAAATAAACTGGACAGTAACAAGTGGTGGTATAACATTGACAATGCTTACTGATACAAGTGCAGATTATGGTATTACAAGTAGAATAGTCTTATCATATACAATATCTTCTATGACTGGTGAAGATATTGAAGTTTTCTTTGATGTAGATGGTACAACATATAAAACAAAAGGTACAAATGGATATAATACTTATGAAATTACAGGATTAGATATAGGAGTGCACGTTATAACTTATTGGGCAATATCAGCTGAATATGAAACAAAACACAGCACATTCACATTAATAGTAGTAAGTAAAGACCAAGTAATAATATCAACTCAATTTGATTCAACTGTTGAATATGAAAGTGGTATACCAATTAGTATACCATATAGATTATCAGTAGATAGAGATGAAGATTTTACTGTAAATTTATATATAAATAATGTTTTAGATAAAACTATAGTAACTAGACCAGCTTCATTGTATTGGACTATATCATCATTAGATGCAGGTGATTATACTTTAAAAATAGAAGCAAAAAATGAATCTTTAGGAATGAGTAATTATATAGAATTTAAATGTAAAGTTGTTCAAGGTGAATATACTAGAATACAACCAGTAATAGATAGTTCTTTAATAGCTTGGTTTGATGCAACAGATAGAACTAATAATGATAATGATAGAGATGTTTGGACAGATAAAATAAAAGGTAATAAAGGTTATCTTCATAATTTCAACTATGGTTCTAATGGATGGTTAAAACAAACTGGTAAAGAAATTAGTGAACTTGTTATGAATGGTACTGCTTATGTTGAGATAGATATGACACCTTTTGCTGATAACTTTAAAAATGGTGGTGTAATTGAATTAGTATTTAAAACTAGAGATGTTGGTAATAGTAATGCTAGGGTTTTAGATATAACTGATACATTATCACCATATAAAGGTGTTTATATAGATACAAGAGAAGCATACTTATCTACTTCATCACAATCTATAAATGGTTCTATAGGTGAAGATGAATATATACAAGTATTATATAATATAGATAGAATTAATAAATATTGTCACATAGTTGTTAATGGAGTAATAATAAAATCTTGTAAGTTAGCCGATAGTGGTAGTGGTACTTCTGCTATATTAGAATCATTAGCTCACACTAAAAAGGTTTATTTAAACTGCCAAAAAGGAACTGATAATTTTGGTTCTTGTGAAATAACACATTTAAGAATATATGACAGAAACTTTACTTTTGATGAAATATTACAAAACTTTTTATCAAATTATGATGATTTAAAAGTACAAAAAAGTAAATCGGATTTTAACAATCCATTAAAAAATATAATGCCTGTTATGAATATAACAGCTGACCAAAAACGTTTAGATGATATGACAGATACAAATAGAGTTGAAGTTGCTATGACATATACATCACCTAATGCTGATTTATATGGACAAACTTTAACAAATGCTAGTAATTGTTTAATGTATTGGCAAGGTACATCTTCTATAGCATATAATATTAAAAACTATAATATATTACTTAGAGATGAAAATAGACAACCAATAATGTATAGTCCTTTTAAAAACTGTATACCACAAGATTTATTTTGTTTAAAAGCAAACTTAATGGAATCTACTAATGCTCACAATGTAGGTATAGCTGAATATGTTCATGATTACCTATATACAACCTTAAATCCAGCACAAAAAATAGATAGTAAAGCTAGTAGAACAGTACAAGGTTTCCCTATATTGCTTTATATAAATGGTGAATTACAAGGTGTATATGACTTCAACTTAGATAGATATTCAACAAAAGCATTTGGATATGAATTAGATGAATATAAAGATACTTGTAGAGTATATGAAGTTTCAGCGAATACTAATAAAACTGCTGGTGCATTTATTCCTTGGACTAAAGAAACAGGTGTGGATGAATGGACATGGTATAAAAACGACTTTGTTGGTATATATCCTGAACGTATACAGAATTCAATCAATGATGATTTTTCTGCATTAAAAACACTAATATCATTTGTACATGATTCTACCGATGAAGTTTTTACTACAAATTTTGCCACATATTTTGATAAAGAATCCATGATAAGATACTATATTTTAGTAATGGTTTTGGGAATGGTAGACTCACTTGGTAAAAATGCTAAGTTAGTAACATTTGATGGTATTAAATGGGAAATACAATTTTATGATATGGATTAATCGTAGTCCATGTAAAACCTTTTCTGATATACGGCGAAACTCCTGGAGAGGACAACGCCTTCCAACTATTATTTATTGACAAATTATAAAAATATATGTATAATATAAATATAAAGAGAATATATATATAGGAGGTGATTATGTGTGTAAGAAAGAGAATAGTTTTGCACAATGGTTTATAAATGAATTTGGATTAGAAAAATTTAACACTGTTATAAATCATGAAAAAAATAAATCATTAGGCATAGATATTTGGAACGTATCAAAGAGAAGTGGTTGTAAAATTTGGTTTAAATGTGAAAATAAAGATTATCACGAATATCAACTTACAGCCGATAAATATTTTATTGGTAATAGATGTAAATATTGTGGTAGAACAAAATATGTTCATCCAAGAGATTCGTTAGGTCAATATATAATTGATAACTTTGGAGAAGATTTTTTAAATAGAGTATGGTCAACAAAAAATAAAAAATCGCCTTTTGAATATACTATTGGAACAGAGAAGAAAGTTTGGTTTAATTGTATCAATGGTATTCATGAACCAAAATTAAGACAAATAAAAAATTCTGTTGCTAACGATTTTAAATGCCCATTTTGTTTAAAAAATTGCCATATTTCAAAATTAGAAAAGAAAGTGTTTTTATATTTAAAAAGCATTTTTAAAAACATAAATAGAGAAAGCAATTGTAATTTAATACCCAAAAATCCTAAAACTAATAAAATAATGCCTTATGATAATGAGATAGTGGATATAAAATTAATAATAGAAGTACATGGAAAACAGCATTATGAATTATCAGGAGATACAAGTGCATGGTTACATGGATTATCACCAAAAGAGTATCTTCATAAAAGAAAATTGTATGATAGGTATAAAAGAATGTACGCAAAGTCCAATGGTTATTATTATTTAGAAATACCTTATTGGGCTGATGATTTAGAAGAAACTTGGAAAATTATGATTGATGATAAAATAAAAGAAATATTAAGTCAATAAATAATAGGGGAACAACGACTAAGCGAAAAGGACTTGTAAAACAAGTATGCAATAGTCTGAACTCACACTATAACTCAAAATATTAAGAAATGTGAGAAGAGGGGTCGTTGGTAACCAGACCAACTTGGAAGAACCTCTCTCGCTAGGCATATTATGTCTAGTCAGTAGCCTAAATGTAGGTGAAAGTAACAGAATGACGGCTTTTGGGCTAGATAATACAGGAGCGTTAAAATATGATGTAGATATAGAAGTTGACCCTGAACATTTCAATACTGCTGATTCAGTATTATGGACTAGAATTAGAGATTTATTCCATAATGATATAGTTGCTGAATATAATAATATGAGAAATCAAAATTTAACACCTGAAAAAATATATGAAAGTGTATTTACAAATCAAATAGAAAAAATACCTGAAAGTCAATATAATCTTAGTACTCAAAAGAAATATCTTGATACAGGTGAATATATTATGATGTCTAATGGTAATAGATATTATAATTTAAAACGTTGGATAAAAGAAAGATTTATATATTGTGATACTTTATTTGATTACACTCCTACAACTGCTAGTTATGTAACTGTACGTTCAGGAGTAGAAGGTAAGGCTTATTTGGATATAGAAACTTATTATCCTATGTATATAACTATAGAATGGCGTAATCAAGCTGATGGCAGTGGTCGCCAAACATTAAAAGTAGGTAGAAATAAAAAAGTAAGATTCAATGGTGAAGTTCAAGCAAAAGACCAAGAAGTTCTTGTTTATGGTGCTCCACACTTAAAAACAATAAGTGGAATGGATGGTATAAAACCACGACATTTGTTATTAAATAATGCTCATAAATTAACTGCTGTTGAATGTCCAAATAATACAGAACTAATAAATATTCAAATTGATAACTGTTCTTATTTACAAAGATTGAATTTACAAGGTTGTAGTTCTTTAGGTAACTTAACATCTTCACAAGTACTTATAGTTGATGGATGTAATAATTTAAGATATTTAAATGCATATGGTACAATAATTACATCAATAAGAACTAATCAAGAAGGTGGAAACTTAGTTGAACTATATGTGCCTAAAACTTTACAAACATTATCATTAAGAAATCAATATAGTTTAACAACTATAGGAATACCTAATGCTAATGTTCATGGAGATAGTAGATTATATGACCTTAGAAATAAAGCTAGTAATATAGCAACATTTTCATTAATAAATTGTCCTTTAGTTAATAGATTGACTTACAATTCATCATATAATATTAATAGTAATTTCTTTGATATACATGGGAATGAAAGAACTCCAAGTGAAATATCTTCTTTAACTTATGTTGAAAGATGGAGAAGATTGATGGATTGGGGAAATGGATTGGCTAATGCTAGTGAGATTCATATAGAAAACAGTTGTCTTGATATTGAGGAAATGTCATTTAGAGGTAGTAGTAAATTAGAAAACTTAACATTAAGAAACTTACCTAATTTAAAGACGTTAATGATAGGAGCAAACTGTGCTGGTTATAGATGGAATACACAAAATAATAATTATGAATCAGATAGATATGATACTTATGGTGAATTTAATTGGTCAGGATTAGTTATAAGAGATTGTCCTAATATAGAAGATTTTAGATTTCAAGAATTATTCCCATTCAATTGGAATGGTGGATGGAATGGCAACTTAAGTTATCTTACATTTAAAGAAGGTACTAATTCTCTAAATCTTGCTGAAAAATTTCCTAATTTAAAAACATTTTTCTGTAATTTGGCGACTCAAAATATACATCAAATAATTTTACCTCAATCATTAACTTGTTTAAATACAAGTGCTTGGCAAACAAAACATGATGAAGGTTATCCACATGAAGTTAAATTAGAAAAATTTAATATAAATAGCGTTTATTTTGAAGGAGAACATACAGATGACTATGTAGGTATTGATTTAGGAAATCATTTAATGCATGATGTTAGAATAGTAGCACCTTATTCAACTGAATTAGTAGGATTGAATATTAAAAATGAATGGGTTAATCCTATATTCCAAACATTCAAAGAAGATAATCATGAAACAAGACCTTCATTAACACCTCAAGGTAAAATAGATTTATCTGAATTTAAATGGAGAAGAGTATCAAATTGGTTTCAATATATTGATTTCACTAAAGGAACTTGTGAAATAGTACAACCTACTAATTGGGATAGTTTCCTAAAAAATATTGAAAGAGCGAGTGGTATGTTCTATCGTTGTAAGAATCCTAATTTCACTTGGGAATTTGCAATGAAATTCTTTGGTAAAATGGCTGATACAAGTGATAAAAATACAATGTATAAATATGCACAATTAAAAGAACAAACTAGCTTTGAAGAAGATGCTGTTGATATGATTTCTAATAAAGGAGCGTTTTATTATGATTATCAAGCTAAACCATTTAAAGGAACTAATTTAAAATATGTTAAATCTATACAGTTAACAGCAACAGATGGATGTTATGGCTTATTTTATGGTTGCGAAAGTATTATAAAAGTTGGGGATATAAGTATGACAGGGAATAATGATAACTGGTATGCTAATGAGAGTTTTTTCCAAGATGCAGTAAATCTTGAAGAAGTTGGAAACATTTATTCAACAAGAAATAAAGAAAATGGAACTACGACTAGTGCTCATGCATTTTTTAGAAATTGTAAAAAATTAAGAAAAATAGGTAGAATTGATATATCTGTATCAAATGGCAATTATATGTTTAATGAGTGTACTTCCTTAGTAGATGGAAGTATAGAACAATTACCATATACTGGAAAGATGACTAATGGTGTTTATATGTTTAGAAACACTAGATTTACAACAATTGAATTGGAAAATTTATCTAGTTTACAAAATGCTGATAATATGTTTTCTGCTAATCCTAATTTAAAAACAATTCATTTACCAAATATAGATAGAACAAGTCCTTTAAATAATTTGGCAAATACATTTAATGGAGATAAGTCCTTAACAAAAATAACAATTGAAGGAGATACTTTACCAATTGGATTAAAAACTATGGCTGGTACTTTTAATGGTTGTATTTCATTAACTTCATTACCACCAATTCCTCAAGATTTTACATATGATATAAATATGCAATATTGTTGTTATAATTGTGATTCTTTAACTGATGATACGATTTATAAAGTAATACCATACAGATGTACACATACTCAATACATGTATGGTTATTGTGATGGATTAATTAATCCAATAGTAGAAGTTAAATCTGATAGTGTTTATGCTAGACAAATGTTTGAATATTGTAAAAATATTAAAACATTAACAGTTAATTTTACAGGTAGATTATTAAGAACAAGTATGTATTTTGCTCAATATTGTACAAATATGACTCAATTTAATATGAAATTTCCCGATTCTTTATATATGCATGATTACTATGAAACTGGTGTTACTCATTATAATATGTTGCAATATTGTGAAAATTTATCTATTGTGAATTTAGACATGAGTAGTTTATCAAAGACTAATACTAGAAGTGATTTTGGTGGTATGTTTTATCAAGATAAACATATTACAGAAATACATGGATTAGATTTAACATATTTAAAGAAAGTTGTACATCCATTAACATCTAATGGGCAAGACCACTACGATTGGCATAATGATTCTATCACATATGGTGGTTCATATGATGATTTAAGTGTACTTGAATTAACTGGTAAACTAAATACAAGTTATAACTTTAGAAATATAACTACAATAACACATACTAAAGAAATACTAAAACATCTTGATGTTGTTACTAATGAAACTTTAGGTTTGACTTATAATATTATGGATGCTATTAATGATGAATTAACTGAATATGTTGACCCTGAATTAAAACAATTAGCTCTTACAGCAAGAGATAATGGGTGGACTTTCGTAGTTGTGTAGGAGAGTGATAAAATGAAAATTTATGTAAATAATTTAGGAATAACTTGTGTTGAACCCGATGAAGGTTATCTTCTTAAAAAGGGAGATATGATATGTAAAAAAGCATATTTAGGTATCAACGATAGAGCTGAATTATATGAACAAATAGTTGATGAAAATTATGTTTATAAAGAAGAAGATGAAAAAGAAGAAGTAACGGAAACTTCTTCTTTGGATTCTATTAAAACTGAATTAATTAAATTAAGTAAATCAAAATTAGCTACTTACTTAGAAGAACATCCATTATTTTCTAAAGCTAAATATAAAGATGGTAGATATTATAATGTAGATAGTGACCATCAATCAAGAATTGCTTCACAATTATTATTATATCAAGGTAACACATCATTAGGCTTAGAATATCAATTAACATGGAATGATACAGGTAGTGTATGTGAAAATTGGACTTTTGAAGAATTGTTTAAATTATCCAATGAAATAAATGCTTATATAAAACCAATAATAAAAAAGCAACAAGAAATAGAAGTAGATATAAGAAATACTAAAACTAAAGAAGAATTAGATAAAATAGAAATAAAATATTAACGAGTGCAAAAGTCTTATTATACCTATGAGAGTAAATACTTTCATAGGTATTTTTTATTATGGAAGGAGTGAAAAAATGGATAAAGAACATGGAAAGATTAATTTAGAAGAATGGGTAAATAAAGAACTTATCAAGGCTAATAAAATAAATAAATATAACCAAAATATTGATAATTTATGGATACAAATAGAATATTTAGATTCACTAATTGGAGAAAATGTAGAATCTAATAAAATTATTTTCCATAGTGGATTAGAAGATGTTGGTGGCGATACAGTAGAAGATTTCTTGAACTATGTAAAAAACCAATTATGGTTATTAGGAAGTGCTCATATAGATATAAATAATTCCATTAAAACAATTCAAACTAATTTTAATAATTTAGAAAATAAAAAATATAAAGCTACAGATGTAGAATTCAAAAAATATACATATGTAAATGTTGGAGATTTTTTAAATTATTTAGATAATCAATTAACTGCAACTAATGATAAAATTAAAACGAATGAAAAAAGTATAACAGTTACAAATACTAATGTATCGGAAAATGCTAATAGTATTACAGGTTTAAGAACTCAATTGAAAGGTATTAATACTTCTCTAGCCTCTATGAAAAAGACCACTGATTCATTAAAAGATTTAACTGCTGATAAAATAATATTTAATAATAAAGATTATTCAAATATTATTAATGTTAATGATTTTTTAGTTTTCTTAGATAATGCAATAAAAACTAATACGGTTAATATAGATATTAATAAAGCAAATATTGAAAATGTTAAAAAAAGTTTAAATGATTTAAATGCTACTGAAGTAAAATGTAATAATGAGAATTATTCTAATGTTAATGATTTTTTAAATTATTTAAATGAAAGTGTTCAAAATAATAAAAAAAATATAGATGAAATTTTAAAGAAAATAGAAGAAATTTCAAATAAATTAAACACTAATTAACATTGAATTTTGGTGATAATAATGAAAAATAATCTAATTAAAAATATGATATTATTTGTAATATTTGGTTTATTGTATTGTGGACTTGAAATATTATGGAGAGGATATACTCATCCATCTATGTTTATAGTAGGTGGTATATGTTGTTTACTAGTTGGATTGATTAATGAAATAACTCCTAATATGCCTATGTGGTTACAATGTTTGTTAAGTGCTATTATTATAACAATAATAGAATTTCTAAGTGGTTGTATTCTGAATTTATGGTTAAATTTAGGCGTGTGGAATTACACAAATATGCCATTTAACTTATTAGGACAGGTGTGCTTACCTTTTTCAATGGCATGGTTCTTCTTATCATACATTGCCATAAAATTAGACGATTGGCTAAGAAGAATATTATTTCATGAAGTGTAACTATTAATAAAAGTCTTATTATACTCATGTAAAGAGTTATTTCTTTACATGAGTATTTTTATTTAAAATTAAGGAGATGATAAGATGAGAGTAAATTTATCAATAGATAATAAAGATAAAACTATTGAATTTCATTATAAGAAAGTGAAAGGGAATATTACAATTAAATTTATAGATGATGATACTGGTGAAGTTATAAAAACAAAAATATTATCTGATTTAGAACTTGGTGCACATAATATAAAACCTACAGAAATAGAAGGATATAAGTTTGTAGGGGAAGAGATTGTTGAAGAAACAGAAGATGAAGAAGAATATGAAGACTATGATGAAGATGAATTAGAATTAGACGATGATGAAGAATACGACGAAGAAATAGAAGAAGATGACGACGAAATAGAAGAATTAGAAGATGATGAATTAGATTCTATTAAAAAATTCGTAGATGGATTAAGTGGAAAGGATGGGAAATAAATGGATAATAAAGAATTATTAGAACAATTAAAAAAATGCCTTAGTATATGTGATAATTTAAAAGCTGAGAAAGAAGAATTAATGCAACAATTAGAAGAAGAAAAACAAACGAATGAACAATTATCTAAAACATTAGTTGAAGCAAATAATGCAGTTGTTGAAACAATAGAGGTCTTAGGAAAAACAAATGATTCTATTATGGAATTTAAGGAAGGCGTTGTAAACTATCAAGCTTATGTAACAGTTTCTTTAGATAATATGTATAAAAAAGTTAACAGTATCATAGAAAATGAAGAAGTAAAAAAAGAAGATTTAAGTAAATTTAAAGCTGAAGTAGAAAATACAATAAAAGAATTAGAAGAATTAAATAAAGGATTAAGCTGAGGTGAGTTCAATGGATAAAAAAGAAAAAGAAGATGATAAAAAAGTAGATGTGCTTAGTAGTTCTTTATCAACAACAGTTAAAAAAAATTACACAATGGAACAAAGTAAGATTAAATTATTTTGGAATAAAGGAATTACTGGAGAAGGAATAAAAGTTGGAATAGTAGATACAGGCTTACAATTAGACCATCCTATGTATAACGGAAAAATATTATGTGGTAAAAATTTCTCCGATGATGGTAATTCTGAAAATAATTTATCTAGTAATCATTATCATGGAACTGCCGTAACATCTTTAGTATGTGGAGACTATATGAATTATCAAGCTTATGGTATAGCACCCGATTGTAAAATTGTAATAGGTAAAGCTATGAATGATAAAGGTGTAGGTAATGCTACTAATATAGCTAATGCAATAACATATTGTGTACAACAAGGAGTAGATATAATTAATTGTTCTTTAGGTTGTGTAGATGATACACAAGTATTAAGAAATGCTGTAAATTTAGCAGTTTCAAGTGGTATATCAATAGTTTGTGCTAGTGGTAATGATGGTCATAATGATACAGATGGAAGTGTTAGGGAAGTAAGATACCCTGGTGCTTATGGTGAGAGTATTTGTGTAGGTGCAATAGATATAAATTTTAAGGTAACTGATTTTAGTAATTCAAATGAATTTATTGATGTTGTAGCACCAGGACAAGATATATTATGTGCTTACCCTGGTGATAAATATGCTATAATAAGTGGAACTTCATTTGCTACACCTATAGTAAGTGGGATATTAGCATTACTTAAACAAAAATTTAGAATAGATTTTAAAAGAGACCCAGTTGAATCAGAACTATATGGTATGTTATTAAAATATACTAGAGAGATTAAAGGTATTTCAAGACAACAACAAGGACATGGTTATCCCTGACCTTAGTATACGTAGAAATAAAATAATAAAATAGTTTACTTTTAATAATATTATTTGTATAATATAAATATATTAATAATTATTAAAGGAGAGATATTAATGAATGAAAATAAATATTATGTTTATGAATGGATTAGATTAGATACAAATGAGCCATTTTATGTAGGAAAGGGATGTGGAAATAGATGGAAGGAATTATTAAATAGAAATAATTGGTTTTTACACATAGTCAATAAAATACCTTGTGTTGTTAATATATTACACGATAATCTAGATGAGCAAATAGCATATGATTTAGAAGTATGGTATATAAGAGAATATAGAGATATAATAGGATATAATATGTGTAATATTTCCGATGGTGGAGAAGGTAATGGACTATGTGGAGAAGCTAATGGGTTTTATGGAAAACATCATTCTAAAGAAACAAAACAAAAAATAGGTGAGAAATCAAAAGAAAGAAATCAAGGTGAACTTAATCCTTTTTATGGTAAGCATCATAGTGAAGAAACTAAACAAAAAATGCGTGGAAGAAAAAAATCTCAAGAAGAAATTGAAAAGATACTAGAAAACAGAAGAGATTATAGTTATGAGAATAATCCTAAATCTAAAAAAATAATATGTCTTAATACATTTAAAGTATATAATTGTATTAAATTAGCCATAGATGAATTTGGAACAGAAGGTATTTATAATGTTTTGAACGATAATTCATGTCAAAAATCTATTGTATATAATAATGAAAATTATTATTTTATGTATTATGATGAATATTTAAATAGTTCAAAAGAAGAAATAAAAAATAGAATGAGTTCAAATAAAGATAAAAGAGTTATATGTCTTAACACATTGGAAGTATTTCCAACAATTAAAAGTGCTAAAGATAAATATAATATTTGTTCAATAAGTGATTGTTGTAGAGGTAAAGCAAAATCTTGTGGTAAATTAAATGGTGAAAAATTAGTATGGATGTATTATAAAGATTATTTATTATTATCAGAAGATGAAGTAGAATATAAAATAAAAACAGTAAATAAGAATTTACCTAAATAAAATATTTATAAAATATAAGGTGGTGATAAAATGCGAATCAAAAAAATTTATTTCAATAGACTTTATAATCAATGGAAAGGTGAACCTTTATATGTAGAAGATGATTTAAGAGATGATTGTTTATATGTTAGAATAATGGATGTTAAATATGAAGATGGTTCAATAAATGCAGTAACTGCTGATTTTAAAGATTTAAATGGTTATTCGTATTCTGTTTTAGGAGAAACAGATTATAAGAAAAAATTGGCTATATTTAAAATACCTTTATCAATATTAAGTAATAATGGTATTTATGAAGTAGGTTTTTCAATATCTTATAATTCTAAAGATACAAATAAAAATTATAAAAAAACAGCTATTCAAACTTTTGAAATTGTAGATGCTATTGAATCGGATGATGAAGCTATCCAAAATGACCCTAAGTACCCTATATTAACTGATTTAATTAATCAATTAGCAAATTATAAAATAGATATGACTGATTATCCTAAAAAAGAAGAAGTTAATAAAATAATAGATTTAAGATTTGATAATTTTCCAATTGATAAAATAGTAGAAAAAATTCAAGAAGATGGATATATAACACAAGAAAAAGTAAATGAAATATTAAGAGATTATGTAAAGAAATTTGATTTAGGTGATTATGCTAAAAGAACTGATTTAAGCAAATATGTTCCCTATATAACTTTTAATAATGCATTAGATAGATATATCTTAAAGAAAACAGTTGAAGATAATTATGTTTTAAAAGAAAATGGAAAACAATTATCTACTCATGATTTTACAGATGAATTATATAATAAATTAATAGGTATTGATATAAATAATATTGAAATTGATTTACATGAATATCAAAAAATAGTAGACAATAATTTAGATACAAATAACAAGGAAATAACTAAAGCTATAAATGAAGTAAATAAGAAAATACCAACTAAAACTAGTCAATTAGAAAATGATAGTTATTATGTTGTTAGAAATGAATTGCATAATCATAATAATATGAATATATTAAATAATATTACATCTCTTGATATAGATAAATGGAATAATAAATCTGATTTTAGTGGTCGATATAATGACCTTGAAGGATTACCAAATATACCTTCAAGAGTATCTGAATTAACTAATGATAGTAATTATGTTAATGATAATTATGTAATTAGAAAAATAGCTGAAGCTAGTTTAAATAAAGATGTTGATTTAAGTGCTTATGCTACTAAGGATTTTGTAATTGATAATTTAGCATCTGATGTTAAAAATTTGACGATAGTTAATTCAAGTGCTAAAGTTAGTCAAAATATTATAGATTATTTAAATGAAATTGTTAAATGTTTTTTAACTAATGATACAATTAGAAATAATAAGATAAAATATTATTATATATTAAGAGGTAAAATAAATCCATTAGATGATGAATTTCAATTAAGTGTTAATGATGAATATTATACTAATGTTTCTTATATTTCTATGTTAAATATAGAATATAAAATATTGACAACATTTTTATTTGCTAATGAAGGAATGATAAGATTAGAGACACCTGTCGAAGCAATTGTTGGTGGGGATGGAGTATATATAAATTTATCTATTACTGAATTAGGTAATGTCTATCTTTATAATAACAATAATAATATTAATGATGTTAATATGGATGATATTACACAAGCAATTATAAGCGATGATAGAAACAACCTATCTGAATTTAAAACATATTCAAATTCTATGATTGAAAATAGATTATTAGAGGTTAATGCTGATATAACTGAAGTTTCAGATAATCTGAGTGGAGTTGGGAATAGAGTAAACTACTTGGAACAAAGAGAAACTTATTTAACTGAATCTTTGAATAATATTAAAAATCTACCTCAATTATCATTTAATAATAATGGTGAATTAGTTGTAACTATTAATGGAGTTAGTAAAACTTTTGTGCCTAAAGGATAGTCTAAAAGTCTTATTAAATAAGTGAAGAAATATAATATAAAATAAAAATAATTAGCATATAATAAATCTTTGAACATATTATATATCAAGGGGTGATGATATATGAAGTTTAAAGATTTAAATAAAATAAAAAATGGTATTGTGAAAATTGGAACTACAATAATATTGATATTTTCAATAAGTTTAAATTCTATTTTTATAAGTTTTGGAAATGTCAATTATTCTAATAATACACAAATACAAATATTGAATGAGGTGAATGAAGAAGTGAAAACTCAAAATGGTTTTACATTATTGGAAAATGAAAAAGATGTTAAAAATTGGTTAGCAAAACAAAGAGTGAGTAGAAAAATAACTAAATTGCAAGTACACCATATGGATTTACCTAACTATTCTACATGGGAAAAGACAGATAAAAGATTATTTTCTGAACCACACTTTGGGAGAACACAATCTTTAGATAGTTATGGAAAATCTAAATGGGGTAGTGGAGCTAGTGATGGACATGGTCACCATATTGCTCAACATTTTAACGTTTTCCCTGATGGAAAGATAACAACAGGTAGAAATCTTAATTCCACTCCAATTGGTATTAGAGGTTGGAACACAGGTGCAATTTGCATAGAGATATACGGATGTTTTGACAAGGGGCACGATAAAATGTCATCTGCTCAAAAAGAAGCAGTCATTTATCTTTATGGTGAGTTATGTAAGAGATTTGATATTCCAGTTAATACCACTCATATAAGACCACACTGTTGGTTTACAGCTGGTGGTACTTACTTAGGAAAATATAATCCTAATAGAAGTGCTAAGACTTGCCCTGGTACAAATTTTTGGGGCTATGGTTGTTCTCCTGATGGATTCGCACACTTCATAAAGGACGTAAAGAATTATGTAGAAGGGAAAAAAGAAGAACCAAAAGTTGTGGATAGAAGTGGAGAAAAAGATGTACCTAATTATACAGTTCAAATAATAACTGATACATTAAATGTTAGATATGGAGCTAGTACATCATATGATAAGATATCAACTCTTAAAAAAGGTGATAAAGTTGTAATTACTCATGAAAAAGATGGTTGGGGATTAATACAAGGTGCTAAAGGTTGGATATCTTTAAATAAAAAATATGTGAAAAAAGTTGAAGTAAAAAAAGATAAGGACACAAAAGAAAATGAACAACAAGAGAGTGAAACAACTTTTTATAGAGTTGTTACAGGTTCTTATTCAGATAGAGATAATGCTATAGTAGAACAAAATAAATTAAAAAAATTAGGATATGATGCGTTTTTAGTTACTGCTAAGGTTAATAAAAAAATAATATTTAGAGTAGTAGCTGAGTCTTTTGAAGATAAAAAAGATGCTGAAAATTTAATAGCACAATTGAAGAAAAAAGGTTATGACCCTTTTATAGTTATATATGTAAAAAATAATACAAATTAAGGAGTAGATAAGATATGATAGATTTAAATATTTTAACAAATTATATAGTTTTAATAGTGGTAGGAATTTGTGTTTGTGTAGGATATATACTTAAAAACAGTTGTCCTAAACTAGATAATAAATATATACCACTTATAATGGGATTATTAGGATTAGTACTTAATATTTGGTTAAGTAATTGGCAAATTAGTGGTGAAATAGTATTAGGTGGATTATTTAGTGGATTGGCAAGCGTTGGATTACACCAGTCATTTAAACAATTAATAAATGGAAACAAAAAATAAGATGAATAATAAAAAGGCTAGAGATTATTTTCTCTAGCCTTTAATTTTTTTATAATATTTTTTTATTTAAAACTTAATACAATATCATGTGATTTTATGATTCTATTATCTTTGTATTTATCTCTAATTTCATCACCACTATTATATATTCTCACATTGTTAGTAGTTTCAGTTAAATCTATAGTGATAGCTTTTTGCTTAACATAATCCCATCCGATTAATAAATATCTATCTCCATCTATAATTATATCACCACTAGTAGCTAAATCTCCTTTAGGATAGTTTTTCTTTTTAATTTCCATATATCATCTCTCCTTTATTTTTTATAATATTTTATATTTTATTTATCTTTATTAATTCTAGGATATGGATTTTTACAGCTCATGTTGCCTTCATTGCATTTACCTCTTACGCAATCTGCACCTGCATATTTAAATAAAGTTGGTGCTACTTCTTTACACAATCTTAACATTTCATTAGCTAATTCACATATAGGTTCTTGTGCTCTATGACAACATCTTTTATTAAAGAAATGTAATAGTTCTCTTACATTCATAGTCATTACCATTTTAGTTTCACAAGCATTAGGCAACATTCCTCTTGCATTTTCATTTGCTACTTTTTCTGCATTCATACCATTAGTTGGATAATCATTTGTTTCTACATATTCTTTTATTATTTTTTGCCATTTAATATACTTGTCTAATATCTCCATCATATCTTCATGCCATTCATCTGCCATATCCATCTCTTTTACCACATTAGGTGTAGTGTGTTTAAATGTTTCATCAAGATTAACATATCTTTGAGATTGTTGACTATATGAAGCCACCCTATGACGGACAATTTGATGTGAAATTGTTCTATCAATTCCTTCAATAGCAAATGTAAACGAAACATGTTCTAATGGGCTATCGTGACCTATTTCAATTAAATGTGCTAAAAATTTTTCTATTTTTTCAGGAGTAAGCTTCTCCATTATTTCATCTACACCAACTTTACTATAACATAATTTTGCAGATTGGGCAATTACTTCTTCAGGATTTGGTGTATGTGCTAATATTTTTACTTTTAATAAATCATTCATATATCTCTCTCCTATCAAATTATATTATATTATATTATTATTTATCTATTTTCTTTTTCTTCTATTTCTTTTTGCATTTCTTTTTTTACTACTTCTTTGTACATTGTTTAATAATATTTGAAAAGTATATCTAGCTCTATCCATTCCTTGTAATTCGTTTGACATATTTACCAACTCCTTTATTAATCATTTACTTATATTATACTATTATTCTTGTTAAAAGTAAAGTATTTTTATATTAACATTGCAAATCTTGATATTTCAAAACCATTTAAATAATATGTGAATTCATATATTTTTAATCCATCTATTCTTTTTTCTTCTTTAGTATGTAAACTTAATGGATATATAGTTAAACTTTGCATTTTTTCTTTTAACTCATTAGCAAAATGAAACAATTCTTCTTTTTTCCATTCTGTAAATTTATCATTAGTGTCATAATAAATTAATTCACATCTAGCCATTCTTTGGTTAAAATATTTTAATTCAATCTCTATATAATCCATTAATTTATTTTTATCGTTATTATATTCGTCACCCATTATTTATCATCTCCCTTATCTTTATATATCATCATTATATTTAAGACAATTAATACCCCTTAAAGATGCTAATTTCTTACTTAATGGTGCATCATAATCTTCTAAATATATTATTGTATTTATACCACTGTTAATAATTGCTTTCATACAATTGACACATGGAAAAGTTGTTACATAAAGAGTAGCACTTTCGCAAGATACCCCTACTTTAGCACATTGTAAAATTGCATTCATTTCTGCATGGACTGCAAAACAAGTATCTAAATTTTCTCCACTTTTACTTTCTTTTCTTATACAGTAACCTTTATCACAACAAGGCTCTATACCTTGTGGCGAACCATTATATCCTGTTGCCAATATTCTTTTATCTTTTACTATTACTGCTCCTACTTGTCTTGATAAACAACTAGAACGTTTGGCTATATCTAAGCATACAGTCATAAAATATTCTTCCCATGTTAATCTTCGCATACATCTTCTCCTTTTCTTTTATTTAATATAAAATTATCTATCAAGTATGTTAAATGTTTTCTAAGTTCAATAGTTTGCTCAAAAGTCAAACCAATAAAAATGTCATTATTTTTTAAATAATCTTCAGTTGATATACATAAAAAATTATCTTTTGTTACATCTTCCAATTCATCAAATTCATATTCTAATGTTATTTCAGTGCTATTATACCCTTCTATAGTTTTTTTATATTTATCTTCCACAATATCATCTCCTTTATTTATATTATACTATTAATATTATCAAAAGTAAATAAAATCCTAAGAAAAAATTCTTAGGATTTTTTAATTATTTCAATTCTTTATGATTTAAGATTATATTTAATATAACTCCAATTATAATTGATAATGCTAATCCACTTATAGCAATTCCACCTATTGTTATTGTAAAACCACCTAAACCAACTATTAATATTATTGCTATAACTATTAGATTTTTTATTGATTTATATGATTTGTTATCTTTAATATTTTTAAATCCAATATAAGCAATCATACAATAAAGTTGTAATGAAATACCACCTATTACAGAAGATGGTACTGATTGTAAAGTTGCTCCGAATACACCAATAAAAGATAATACAATTGCAATTACAGCAGTTCTTCTTAATAATTTAGGGTTATAATTTTTAGTTAAAGATAAGACAGATGTGTTTTCAGAATAAGTAGTATTAACACAACTTCCCATAAGACCAGCTACTAAAGTGGCTAAACCATCACCTAACATTGTTCTATGTAATCCTGGGTCTTTTATGAAGTTTTTACCAACAACTGTACCATTAGTAGTTATATCAGAAATATGTTCACATAAAGTACATAAACTTAAAGGGGCAATAATCATTATAGTTTCTAATGAAAATTTAGGTAATGTTAAAGTAGGTATAAACAATAAACTAGCATTTTGTATCATAGTTGTATCAACAATTCCTAAATATAATGATAATAAATAACCACATATAACACCTATTAATATACCTAATTGCTTCAAAAATCCTCTTCCAAAGAAACTTATTAATACTGATATTCCTAAAGTCATACAAGCAACAAATGTATTTGTTTGTATATTCGTTATAGCACTAGGCACTAAGGATAATCCTATAACTATAATCATAGCACCAACTACATGAGGAGGTAATATTTTATTAATTTTATCAACGCCTATTTTATATACAATAAAAGACATTAATGCATATATTAAACCAACTATAATTATGCCACCTTGTACATAAGCATAATCATTATATATTGAATTAATAGTTATTATAGGAGTAATAAAAGCAAATGATGAACCTAAGAATACAGGTACTTTTCCTTTAGTACATAAATGGAATATTAATGTTCCTATCCCAGCTGTTAATATTGCTATAGAAGGATTAATTCCTACTAATAAAGGTACAAGGATACAAGCTCCAAACATACAAAAAAGATGTTGTATACTTAATATCCAGTCTTTAATATTTTGTTTTGTTGTTTTTTTCATTATACCAAATCCTTTCTCTATCTCTCATGGATAGAATTAAAATAATTTTCTTTATAATACCATTTATATCCTTTATGTGATTTTCTTTTACCTTGACAACATAGTGATATTTTACTATGATGAAAACCATAAATATCTCTTTCGGCATCTTGCATTGAATTATATTGTATTATATCTTCATTTTTAATATTTACACCTACTATAGCTTCTCTTTTCCCACATTTACTTTTATCTATTCTTTTTTGAGCATCTTTATCATTTTCACTTAATGTTACCAATTTTATTTTACCTATTGCATATTCTTTATTTCCTTCAATTAAAATATCCTTATCTATACTCCATTTTCTAGCACTGTGGTCTTTTACAAATTCATTATAATTTTCTTCATGTTCTATCCAATTTACAAAATTACTTAAAATTAATAATTCTTTTTGCATAGTACAATTTTTATAGGTTGGATGTTTTTCATGTAATTCTTTATTGTAACATCTTCTTATCATATGTACCCACATATTATATATTCTATAATTTAATTCACTTTGTCTTTTCCAATTTTTAGGCATATCATTTATTGCTCCCACATTTCTGATTGAAAACCCCAATATCTCTTACCTCCTATATCAATCTAAAACATACCATTTATCATTAATTTCATCAAATGTAAATAAGTTATCATTACAAGGATAATATGCTTTACTATCATAATATACAGCCATTACCTCATCTTCTGATAAACAATATGCAACTTTACTATTTACACTTTGTATCATATATCCATCTTTAAATGCTTTAAATGCTTCAATAAAATCATACTCCTTCTTTTCTAATTCAAACTCTAAATCATCAGGAATAGTATTGATTCTATAAACATTATAGATTAATCCAAATTCAATTCCATTTTCTGTTCTTGTAATATATCTTATGTCACTTTTATCATCAATACTTTTATACTTTTCACCAATTTTCATATTATTGATAACATCTATAAATTTCATATTATCCCTCCTTTAAAATATTATTTATTTATTTCATATTACCTTTTATTACATTCATAATATTTTTTATGTCATTATTAGTAAAAGTAAAATAATTAATATTATTAGATTCTAATATATGTTGTGTTATATTATCTATTTCTATAGCCTTTTCTTCACTTTGAAGTCTACCATTTTCTTGATATACTGTTTGTCTTCTTAATAAGAAATTAAGATTATTATATTGATTAAATGTTTTTAAGCATAAATCACATAATTCCTTATTATCTTGATTATAAGCATTAGTTAAAAGTATTGGTCTATCAGTAACTATTATATCAACTTTTCCATTAACTCTAAACAATCTATGATTTTGTTTAGCAAATATATAGAGTTCATCTTTAAAAGTTTCACCTCTCTTTTCCCATACAAGGTCTTTAGCAAATTCTGTAACCATCTCGCAGTCATATCCTTCAGTTTTAAGCTCGGCGAATATTTTAGCCATAAGAGTAGATTTACCAACTCCAGCACCACCAAACAAATTAACCACTAAAGTGTTTTTCATTGTTTACCACACCTTTTCTAAAAATAAAATATATTAATATAATACTTATTTACATTTTCTTAAATATACTATTTATTTGTATATAAATCTTCGGCACAAGCAATTCCCATACTGCACGCAGTTGTTAAACCACGTCCCATTCCACTACAGTCACCTATAAAATATACATTTTTATTTGAACTCTTACCATATTTATCAATTAATACTTTATTAGAACATAGTTTTACTTCTAATCCATATAATAATGTTTTATCACCATTTATTCCTGGTACTATCTTATCTAATTCTTCGATAAATTCAAGTATACTTTGTAATGTTCTATATGGCATAGCACTTGTCAAATCTCCTGCATATGCTTTAGCAGTTGGTATTACATCTAATTCTTTCAATCTTTCATCTGTGCTTCTTCTTTTAAGTTTTATATCTTTTAAAGATTGTATTATAACAGAACCATTGCCTAAAGAATTAACTGCTAAAGTTAAAGGATATACATAATTGCTTAATGGGTCTTCCATATCTTCATTAAAATGTCTACTAACTAGTATTGCAAAATTTGTATTATCGGATTTTTTATTTCTAAAACTATGGCCATTAGCACAAAATAATTTTTTATCACCATATGGGTAACTTTCTATTGTAACAAATCCACCTGGGTTAACACAAAAAGTTCTACAACTATCACCAAAAGAACTAGTAAAATATGTTTTAAGTTCATAAAAATTTCTATTTAACTTATCCATTATATCATTAGTTGTTTCTACTCTAACACCAATTTGAACTTCACCATTTTTATATTTAATACTGTTATTATCACATATAGTTTTTACTAATTTATTACCACTTCTACCCATAGCAACAATTATTTTATCACAACTTAAGTGTTTAATATTTCCTTTATTACGACTATCCTTATATAATATTTCATTAGATACATCATCTGCTATTATATCAATAACTTCACAATTAGGTATAATATTAACATTATTATCTTTTAAAAAATCTAGCATTCTTTTATATATTATTCTTGAGTTTTCACTTCCCAAATGGATAGTATGACATTCACCTATGTCTAATCTAGGATTTTCTTTAATCATTTGCATTATTTCTATAGCTTCTTCAGTATATTCTTCTCCATATGTTTTAGATTTAAATTCTTCTATTCCAAATTGTTGATATATTTTATATGTCTTTTTTAAATATTTGGATATTTCTTCTTCAGTCATTAATTCAGCCATATCTCCTCCTACTCTACCTGTGGTGTCAAAGTTAAGCTTACTATCTGAAAAACTTCCAGCTCCACCACAACCGTGTGTTATAGAACATATTTTACATTTTTTACAAGATGTGTCAGCAGTTACAAAACATTTTCTTTTATCTATTGCCTTTCCTTTTTCTAACATTGTTATATTAGCACCATCAAATCCATTATTGATTAATTCTATTGCTGTAAAGATACCTGAAGCACCAGTTCCAATTATTCCTATATTATTATACAATATATCATCTCCAATCTAATGTCTTTAATGTTATTATACTAAATCAATTATAAAAAGTCAATAATTTTACAAAAAAATAGGAAGAAAATTTCTTCCTATTTTATATTGTTATCTTGAGCCAGTCGTCCCAAATGAACCTCTGTTTTCTGTACCTAAATCATCAGTTTCATTAAATTCAATAGTTGGTGGAATTTCACATATCTCCATTTGACATATACGGTCACCTTTTTTAATCCATGTTCCACTTACAGTTACTTTATGCCCATTTATTATAACTTTTTCAGTTTGTTTTGCCATAGTACATTGACAAGGATACATATAAACATCTTCATTGCCACAGTATGAATTATCAATTATCGCCACGTGATTAGTTTGAATTATTCCCCAAGTTTTAAAAGTTGAACTTCTAGGATATAATTTAGCCATATAACCTTCAGGCAATTTTAATGAAAACCCTAAAGATACTAATGCTTGACCCATATAAGGAATAAATACATCTTCATATGCGTATAAATCTATAAAGTCACCTTTTGATATTTTTAATAATTTATTAGCACCTTCTAAATATTTTATATCTGCTTTTAAAGTTTTAGTATCTTCAGAAGTATCTTTTATAATATCTTCTCCTTTTGTATCTTTTAATCCTTTGAAATATTTATTTAAATCTATATTTTCCATTATTCATTTTCTCCTTTTTTATTTTCTTCTTCTTTTTCAGTTTCTCTTATGATTTCATTAATTTTACCTATAATTATTTCATTCATTTTTGTTAATGCATCACTTAATTCTTCTGAATCTTCTTTAGTCATTTTTTCTTTTATATCTATTTTTCTACCATTTATTTCCAATTCATATATTTCTAATGATAAAGTACCATTCTCACCAATTAATAATTCACCTATTTGGTCTTTCATAAGTATCAGCTCCTTATATTTTATTTATATTATACTATTATTTTTCTTTATTGTCAAGAGAAATTTTAATTTTTTTCTTTTAATCATCTATTTTATATTATTTATTTTTTTATATAAACACTTGTTGCATTCTTCTCCTATTTTAAGATATTTTCTAACTACGTCATCACTAATATTCATTTTATTAGCTATATCTATAACCTTATATTTTCTAATATTTTTTTATTCTTTGATATATTGCCACAATCTGAACATTTAAAATAATATTTTTTATGACTTCCATAAGATATATTATAACAATCATCAAAAATTAAATTATTCTCAGGTATAGCAATCATTTTGGCTATATTAGGATAGTTATATGCTAAACTATCTTTATAATGAGCTTTATTATGTCTATTACAATACCCACATCTTCTTCCATTATAAAAATGACTACAAGTTATTTTATATCCAATTTTATCACCTTTTTTGTTATAATTATGATAATCATTTTCTAAACAATACAACCAAACTTTTTTATTTGACTGTTTTGATATCTCTTTAGGATTAACTTTATTCAGTTCCCAATTCCATATGTCATCTAAATTTAATCCTAATTCAACTTCTATATGATATGCAAAACTTTCTTCATATCTAAAAGGATGTTTTATGCTTCCATTTTTAAAACTTCCATAACTTTTATTATAACTTATAATATCATCTTCAAATTGGACATCTATATCTTCATAACATCTATAAGCTATAATTGTCATTTTTTCTCCTCGTTTATTTAGGTTTGTTTCTCCGGTTCTATCTTTTTTTCTTTTCATTTTAAATCTCTTTTCATTTTTTTATACATATATAAACCTGTCACAATAGCATCATAAATATCACTTGTTTTTTCTGTTTCTTTTGTTTGTTTATCACTATATTCTCCAATATCTATATAATTTTCTCTGATATAATTTGCCACTCTTTCTTTTGTAGCATTACCTACACCAATTACTCCTTTTCTTATTGTTGATGGCATATATATACCAATTACAATATTTTTTTTATATGACATTAGTGCTTGACATACAAACCCACATAATCTTGATAACAAAGTAGATGTCTTTGGGTTTACACCAGTATAGGTATTTTCTATCGCTACATAAGATATATCATATTTCTCTGCTAATTCTTTTAATGTATTTGCTATATAATGCATTCTTTTTTCATCTGACTTATTAAAATCAGATGGTTTAGTACGTATTTTTCCACAATATATAATTTCATCATTATTTAATATCGCAAAACCTGTTGAGCTTAATGATAAGTCTAAAGATAATATTTTTTTCATCTATTTATTTTCACCTTCTTTAGTATAATAATATTCTTTTTCTAATAAAAATATTATTAAAGAAGATGATTTTTTTCCATATTTTTTACATAATTCATCAAGTATTTTTTCTTCTCTTTCATTTACTCTAAATGAAATAGTTTTACTTTTATTATTCAAGATATTCACTCTCCATTTTATGTTATTATTATAATGTAATACATTTTACATTATTTTGTATTACATTATAATAATAAGACTATTATGTTTTATTTCTTCTTTGTTTTCTTAGTTTTACTTTCTTCACATTCTTTAATATGTTTATTTATTATGGCTTCTACTTCTTTAATTGCTTCATCTAATTTACCATTGCTATTTTTTACTTCACTATATACAGTATGAACTCTAAAAGGCATAAAACGTTCATAATCATCTTTTAATCTTCTATCAACTTCTGCTTCTAGGTCACCTCTAGCTAATGCTCTAGCTTTTATTTCCTCTTGTGGGGCAGTTATGAATATTGGAACTATCTTATTATTTCCTACATATGCTTTAAGTTCTTTAAAACCAATTGAATCAACTATAACTATTAAATAATTATCTTTTTCCAATTCTGCTCTTTCTATGCCATATCTCCAAGTTGCATCTTTTTCTACACCATTTTCTTCTACTTTAGTATGATATACTCTTTGTTCTACAAAATCTGTTCCTCTTTCAAAGAAATCTTTATCATTAATAAAATAATATTCTACACCATCTGTCTCACCATTTCTCATAGGTCTAGTTGTTGTGCTAATTATTGGTTTAACAATATCTAAATCTTTTAATACTTGTTTTAATATAGTATCTTTACCGGAACTACAATATCCAAGTAATGCGAATATTTTTTTAGCTTTTACATTTCTACTCATTAACATCTCTCCTTTTATTCATTTACTTATATTATACTATCATTCTTATTAAAAGTCAATTATTTTTCTTCCCATTTTGTATTTTTATAATCTGCTTCTATTTTTTCTAATACTTCATCAATTGTCAATTCACCACTTACACCTTTACTTAAAGAGTATAACATTGAACAATAATCATATATTGGACAAAATTCTTCACATTGCATAATTGTATCACATGGTAAATTAGAAAAATCAACTAATAACTTACCTAATTCTAAGAGTTTCTTTTCATCCATATTATCAACTCCTTTACTTATATAATACTATTAATATTATTAAAAGTCAATAGTATAAAAAGAAAAAACCTAGATAAATATTTATCTAGGTTTTAAATTTTAATTACATTTAGTAATTTTATATCCTTCGTATTTTGATATAATACCTCTTTTAGATTTGGAAAAATTTGAAGAATATATTACAAATCCTTTTTTTACAATATTATTATAATAAGTATCTTTTGATATATTTAATAATTTACACAATTCTGTCAATGTTATTTTAGTTTTATTATTTTTTAAATCAATCAGATATAATGTTAATTCTTTAAATTTACCCTTTTCTTTTTGGCTATCTACATCATATTTTATATTATTTGAATCATTACCACTTTTTAAATACTTTCTTATAGTATTCCTATCTAATTTTAATAATTTGCATATCTCACTTATACTTTTTCCATTTTTCCATAAATCCCAAGTTTCAATACATAAACTTTTTTGAGAATTTTTCCATATTAAATTCCAATCTAAAACACTTAAATTATATAAATATTTTAAATTGGAATTTAATATTTTCATTTTTATATAATTAAAAGTATTACAATTATATTCTTTAGAATCCATCAGATTTACTCTTACGATATATATTCCATGTTTTAAACACTCTTCATCTTTCCAATTATCTATTTCTTTTCTTTTATTTTTATGATTATCCTTATATTCGGCATCCATTTCTATAGCAATTTTTAAATGTTTATCATATCCATCTAATCTTTTGTTTTTCAACCATATTGGAGAATATTCAAATTCTAAATCTAAATTGAGTTGTTCTGATATTTGTCTTAAAATTTTATTTGGTAAACTTATTCCATCTGAACAATATTCACAATGGTAATTTTGAAGCACAACGCTACTCAAAATTTTCTTATTATTTGATATTTTATTACAGTTATCACATTTGAAATAAAATTTTTTATTGCTATAACAAGCTATATTATAACAATCTTCAAAAGTTAAATTATTCTCAGGTATAGCAATCATTTTAGCTATATTTGGATAATTATAGGCTAAGCTATCTTTCCAATATGTTTTCGCATGATTACAATATCCACATCTATGACCACTAAAGAATCGACTTGGTTTAGTTTTATATCCTATTTTATTTCCCTCTTTATTATAATTATGGCAGTCATGTTCTAAACAATATAACCATATCTCCCTATCACTCCCCAAAGAAATAAAATAAGGATTTATATTATTTTCATTATTCTTATTCCAATTCCATATATTATCTAAATTTAATCCTAATTCAACTTCTATATAATAAGCAAAACTTTTTTCATAACATCCACAACAATTTTTACATTTATTTACATATTTATTGAAATTATCTAATCTAATAATTAATTCATTATCACAATACAAATGGGTTACATTCACTTTAATTCTATCTCTTCCATTTTCTTTTAGTTTAATAGAATAATTATATTTAAAAGTATTATATTGTTCAACTTTAATTTTATGATTTTCATTATAATATTTTACCATTATTCATCACCTCACTTATATTATAAGACTTGGTGATTATAAATAATGGTAAAATATGTAATTAAAGGCATATATTTATTATATATTTACTCACATTTACTCCAAGAACATGCTCCACATTGAATACATCCTCCCACATAAGATAATTTTTCAGAACACACTGGACATTTTCCGAATCTTTGAGCAAATGCAATTTCTCCATATTCGTTTACAAAATCCAATTCTTCTTTAGTAAATATTTCATGTTTACTTAATTTACATTCTTCTTTTTTTTCTTTAACTACTTCCATAGTTTCTTTTTTATCATAATATCCTAATAATTGAAGTTCTTCTAGGCAATCATTTTTTAAATCCTTTTCAACATCTAATAACATATGTAGTATTGCAGAACCACAAGAATTTCCTTTTGATATTGTTTGCCCTTTTGCTCTTGCTCTTGCAAACGAACTACAATTACCTGCTCCTTCATAACTCTTTTCTAAGCTTTGAAGTGAACCTCCAGTTCTAATAAGGTTAGATATTGTTATAGCTATATTTTGTATACTTAAAGAACATCCCCCTTTAGCTGAATTCGTTACATATACATCAAATACCCTCTTTTCACTAGGTATAATAGTTATATGTAATGTCATTTTTCCACATCCACTATATATTTTTCTAGGTATTTCTATACAACCTTTAGGTTTAACTTCCCATTCACCACGTTTAAGTTCATGAGATTCTTCATCTTGTTTTTTATCTTCATTAGTTAATAATATACCTTGTCTCACTTCATTAGGTCTAAATACAGTACATCCTTTTATTCCTCTTTTCCAACATTCCATATAAACATCTTTCATATCTTCAAAAGGATATTCTGTTGGTATATTAATAGTTTTACTACAACTCATATCTGTATGAAAAGCTATTGTAGATAATATATCCAAATGACTCTTAACACTCAATTCCATAGATGTCTTAAATACATCTTTATTTACTATATTATTTTCATTATTAGTTTCTAACCATTCCCCATAAGCATAATCTCTCATTTTATATATTCTTTCATGTTCTTCATCTTGACCACCAACTTTTATTTTTCTATCATATTCTAAAGAAAATATAGGTTCAAGACCACTTGAGCAGTTATTTCCATATGATAAAGATAAAGTTCCAGTAGGTGCGATTGATATAAGTCTACCATTTCTAATACCATTTTTTAATATTTTTTCTTTTATATTATTCCATTTTGAATTTCTTTCAATATGTTTTTTTATAAAATTACTTTCTACAAATTTTTCTTTATTTAAAAAATTAAATGAACCTTTTTCTTTAGCAAGATTACAACTTTCATCATAAGCAGTATATACTATAAAATCCATTAGTTCATCAGTTAATTGAATTGATACTTCGTCACCATACTCTAAACCCAACATAACAAATAAATCTGCTAATCCAGTTATTCCTAATCCTATTGTTCTTATATTTTTTTGATAATTAGCATAATTTTCTAATGGATAATTATTAATATCTATTATATCATCTAATAATCTTACCCCTACTCTAATAGCTTTTTCAAGTTTATCCATATCAATTTTAGCTTTTTCAGTAAATGGATTTTCAACAAAATTATGCAAGAATAAACTACCTAAGTTACAAGCTCCAAAATAATCATATCTAGCTTTACCATCTAAAGTAATAACTCCACTAAGATATTCACCACATGGATTTGTTGTTACTATTTTCTCCATATATTTTAAATTGTTATCTTTATTCATATTATCATAATATAATACTCCATATTCTCCAGTATTATATGCTTTTTCCATTATTAAATTCCACAATTCTCTCGCATTAACTTCTTTTTTTACATCCCATTTATCTTCATCATATATAAAATCTCCATTTTCTGTCATACAAGGATATCTTAAATATATGTTTTCATCTTTTTCTACGGCTTCCATGAATTTATCATCAACTAAAAATGATAAATTAAAATGTGTTAATTTACCTTCATCCCAAGATTTACTTTCTAAAAATTCATAAATATCAGGGTGATATATACAAAGACAACCCATGTTAGCACCTCTACGTGAACCTTGTAAAACTGTGTGAGTTTGTGCATCAAATGCATTCATAAAAGATACTACTCCACTAGCTATAGCTTCATTAGAAGTTGGAGTACCATTGGGTCTTAATAATGAGAAATTATATCCTGTTCCTCCACCAGCTTTTTGAGTTATTGCTCCATATTTTACAAAGTTAAATATTCCTTCCATTGAATCAGGTACAAAATTTAAAGAAAAACAATTATTTAATGTTAATGATTTTCCTATTCCACTATTACTCATTGTTCTACCAGCTGGATAAAATAATCCATCCATCATCACATCATAAAAATCTTGTTTTTCTTTATCTGTTGAACCTATATAATCAGCTACTCTTCTTAATTGTTCTTCGAAAGTTTCGTTATGTTTTCTATATCTATCATTCCATATTTCTTTTGAAATTAAATTATTTATCATCATATCTCTCCTTTTCAAATTTAATATAACCACCATATATTGTAGCATATAAGAAATAAGACACTATATATTGTATTTTAACCCCAACCCTTAACCTTAATAAAAAAATAAACTAATTAATATTTGTAAAATTTCATAATTTGATATAATGTTAAAGTTTGTTGTTTTTCTAATGAAGCTAATATATTATTCATAATTCATCTCTCCTTTATTAAGATTATTTTAATTATATTATACTAATATTATCCATAAAAATCAATAGAATACATGTATATTTTGTAAATCTTTTGATAATAATATTAGTATCAAAGAGTTATCAACGTGCTTTCATGATGAATACAACCTATCGCCTTTTAACCAACTGACTAATTGTAAATTTGATAACTCTTTGATAGAATTATTTTGCTGAATTATCTGCGTTATGTAAAGCTAATAGTCTAGCATAATTTAAATATCCAATTTTTCTAACCAATTTTTCAGATGAATATCCATTTTTAAATATCATATGATTATTTATTAACCAAGCTATATCCATAATATCTCTATCGCAAAATTTAGTGTATTTTATTAATATATTTATCACATCATAAGCTGACATATTTTCATGATTACAATAATGACAATATCTGTTTTCCTCATCTTCTGTTCTTGCTATTGGTTTACTTATATCATGTAACATAGAAGCTATTAATAAATTTTTATCAAGTTTATTAACATCTTTTATTTTTTTATAACAAAAATACATATGTTTACTTAAGGATAAATTATGCCATTTACTATCTTGTGACATTTCTATACAACTACTTAGTCCTAATTCAGCCAACAAATTAATATATTCTTTATAACTATTACATTCGATAAATCTTTCCTTATCCATACCTAAGTTATTTTTTCTTCTATTATTAATATATAATTTTCTTCTACTATCATAATCTATAATAACTTCATCAAATCCTTCATTCTTATGTGGTATTTCTATATTCTTATACATTTTTTCTATAACTTCATCAGGAACTTTTTTGTTTCTTGTACTATTATCTATAATGCAATCTATTAAATTTTTATATTTAAATAAACAAATTGCTTTAGAATAATATTTTTTCATTTCTTTTAATAAAGCTCTTCTACGTTTGCTAGATATATTTGTAGCTTCATATATGGTCACATAACCATTAGATAAACTTTTTTTCGTTCTTTTCTTCATTATATCGAATACTTCTTTATTTTTACTTTGGTCTTTTATATCATTTAATAACTCTTTTCTAATTTCATCTGATGATATAACTTCTATGTTTTTATCTTTATTTTCTTCTATATAATTTTTAACCCAAGATGTTTTTCCACTTCCAGGTATGCCAACTGTAACAATTAAAATTCCTTTCATTTTTAATATCACTCCTTAAAAATAATAGTTTGTGTATCTTTAATTATATTATACACAAACTATTATTAAAAGTCAATTATTTTTTATTATTTTTATTTAGTATCTTCATCATCTTCATATTTACTTAATATTTCACCTAATGTTTTAGATGATTCATTTTTATCTTCAACTTCTTTTTCAGTTTCAACTTCATCTTCATCATCTTCATCATCTTCTTTATCTTCTTTATGACATTCACAATTTCCGTCACATTCACAATTTCCACCACATTTACATTCTTTCTTATCTTCCATTTCTTCATCTCCCTCCTCATCTTCATCTTCATCATTTAATCCTAAAATTTCAGATAAACCTGTGTGTAATAAAGTTATTGCTAATTCATCTTCTTCCATATCCATTAATTGAGCAAAAGTTTGAACTGCTAAAGCAGTTGCTTGATTAAATTTTTCATCTAATTCATCCCAATCAGGTTCACAACCTTCATATCCATAATTTATTATTCCTAACTCTATTGCTTCCTCATAGCCATAGTATATACATTTTAATCTACTTGCTTCAATTTGTTCTTCAGGTATATTTGTTTGTTCTCTTATCATCTTATCATATAAATCATCCATATAATCACTATGGTCTAAATCACTTCTAACTTCTTCTCTATATCCCATATAATGAGAACGACTACTATGATTCATACCAGCAAATAATTTATCTGCTGTCCTTTTATTAAATGCTATATATATTATGAATGCCATAGACATACAAGTTATTCCATTCGCTATTAAAGGTATCCCTAATTCTTGCATCTCTTTTATTCTTGATATAATTAAGTTACCATCATATATATTTCCTCCGGGAGAGTTTATAGTAACTGTTATCATAGGAAATTTTTGTTGCATAATTTCTTTTATATAAGAAGTCTCCATTTTATATGATGTAAATTCATCTATTATATCTTGTGTTTCTTCAATAAACTTATTAGATACATTATCATCAATTATTCCAGTTATAAATAATTCAGTTCTTAATCTATTTTTTTTATCTACCATATCAACTATATCTTCCCTCTTATGAGGTACTTCCTTTCTTATTATTTTAATTATATTATACTAAGAAATTTATTAAAAGTAAATAGATTATTTCAATATTTCTATTTCTAAAGTTGTAGGATTAATATTTATGATTTCTACAATATTTTTTTGTTGTAAAGCATATCTAATAGTATACCATGTCCCACCATGTTTTTCATGATTCCAACATGAAATAAGAACATTAGAATTATCTATCATTAATTCATTTCTTTTTATTAATTTTGCAATATGATACTCTCCTTCTATTGTATCTTTAACTTTATATTGTTCTACAGTATCAACATAAATAACCTCATCACATTTCGACTTCATAATATTATAAACTTCAATATCATTCTTTCTCCATTTTTTATATTGTTTTTCAAAAGGTATACAACCTATTATGTTAGTTTTTTGTCTACTAAACCATAATTCCTCAAAAGCTATTGTATCAAATCCTAATGCTAAACCATTATAAGCATTATTTATTTCACCATATTTATTTTCAACATAAGAAAAAACTTCTTGTAATTTATCTCTTAATATGTCATATTTTTTACTATAAATACTACCACCATATAATTTTTGAACCCTATGACCAGTGAAGGATATGTTAACCATATATTTCACCTACTTTTATTATATTTTTATTATCTAAAATTAAACATCCATTATCTGTTATTGCATAATTTAAAGTTTGTTTAAAAGAATAATCTAAAAATCTATTAAATTCTCTAAATAATTCTTCATGATTTTCTTTATCATAATGGACAAATAAGTTAACTATATCTATTAACCCTATTCCTTTATATTTCATTGGTATTGCATTTGTCATTACTACATAATATTCTAATAAGCATAATACCCCAGCTGACTCCCCTATTACAATTTTGTTATCCAATTGTTTTATTATATCTAATAATTTATATTTCTTTAACATCATCATTAGCATATCCATAGAACCACCAGTAAAATATATTACATCTGACGTATTTATTAGCCATTTAATGAGGTTTAAATTGTCTAAAGGAGTAATTACATTAAAATCTTTAATCCCATACTCTCTAAAGTGTTTAAAGTGTTTATTATAAAATTTACCATTATATTGTAAATCAGTTTGATTTTTAAATAAGTATTCTAAGTCACAAGCAAATGGAATACATGCTACTCTTGAATTAGGCTTTATATATTCTTTAACTTTATCATAACATTGCTTATCTTCTAAATAATTAGCATTAGATAATAATATATATTTATTCATATTAATCACCACCTTTTAATATATTTGTCTAAAGAATTGCAATGTATTTGAACAACGTGTATTATAAGTTACGATTATTTCAATTCCTTTATAAAATTCTCCGGTCTTTATACGATATCCAGTTTCTTTAGACAATTCATTAGCAAAACATTGTTGCATAACACAACTGTTTGGAGATATACCAGTCTGCTTATAAAATTCTTTTCTTTTTTCTGTAAAAAATTTTTCATATATATCCATAATATCACTCTCCTATCTTTCAGCACTAAAAAGCGCACCACTTTCAACATGATATAAAGTAATTGTTACTTGTGGTTTATATCCATAATCTTTATAATAATTTTTAATTAATTTAGCTAAACTATCTACATCTTCAATAATATCACGATTATCAGCTACTGTTACTATTATATTATTTCCATTATTTATAACTTTAGCATTATAAAAACTGCCACATAAAGCTCCTTCTACCTCAGAATCTACTTGTTTCATTGAAATGAATAAATTATTTGCTTTATAATTTTCACTTAATCCATTATTATTGCTTGTACTAAATGCAATAACTCCTACTAATGTTGTAAGTCCTAACGTTAATCCTATGCCTTGTTTTAAAAATGTATTATTTACTTTCATATTATCAACTCCTTTTATCTATCTTATTTACTTATATTATACTACTACTCTTATTAAAAGTCAATATAAATAAAAAAAGAGTAGAGAAAAATCTCTACTCTTTATATGAAAAATATACTATTATCTTTATCAGCACAAATTATTTTAGTAGTTTTATTTGATTTTCTAAGTTCTTCTTCCATCTTATCTCTAAATTTATATTTACTATCATCACTATGATGTATAACAATTAAATTAGTATTGATGCCTTTCATCATTTTAATTATTTCTTTTCCTTGTATATGAGAAGACCATGTATTATATCTTATAACTTTAGCTTTCTTTTTAAATGACATATTTTCAATTTTAACTTCTTTAGTCTTGTCATTTAATAATAATCCTCCTACTGTTGTTGGAGCACAATAACCAATTATCATTATAGTATAATTACTATCTTCTATATTTGCTTTTAAATGATTTAATATTCTACCTATATTACACATACCAGCAGATGATATTACAATTTTTTGTTGTTCTTTATTAAGTGCTAAATTCATAGATGACTCAAAATCTTTTACAAAATGAAGTTTTTCCCATGATAATATTTTTTCAAACATGTCTTTATCTTCTTTGTTCAATATTTGTTTATAAACATCATTGATTTCTAAAGAAAGTTTACCATCTAAGAATATAGGAGTTTTAAATTTTGGGTCATTAGAAAAAGTATTATATAAGTAATATAATAAATCTTGAGTTCTAGCTTGAGCAAAAGCTGGTATTAAAATTGAATGACCTTGTTTTAATTCATTGATTATATCGTCTTTCATTTTCTTTCTTTCTTTTTCGATATCTTTTGCATTGAATCCTCTTGATAAATCTGAATAAGTTGCTTCTGTTATTACTAAATTAGCATTTGATATAGTTTTAGTTTTTTTACGGAATGGTTGTTGATTATTAAAACTGCCTGTATCTCCACTATAATATATTTTCTTTGTAACTCCACTTGGCATTTTAAAGAATAATTCTATTGAAGTTGCTCCCACTATATGGTTATTTGGTAAAAGTCTAAAGCTAACATATTCATTTAATTCATGTATAACATCTTCTTCATAAGTAGAAGTTTTTGACAACATTCTATATACATCGCTTTCAGTATAAAGAGGTTCTATTTTATATCCTTGATTGCTCATTTGTCTACAGTTTCTTTGTAATATATAAGCACCATCTATTAATAAAGGTTCGGATAATTCTTTATTCTCATAACCCATAATAAATTTATCTACATTATCTACTATAGCTGGTAGATTTCCTATATGGTCTAGTGATTTCAAAGATGTGAATGAGATACAAAACAAGCTTTTATTTGACCACATTCACAAACTTTTTCAACCACCCCCTTATTAACCACATATTCTTCTCTTAAAGCACCATTCATTTGAACCATACCACATTCAATAAGAACTTTTTCATAGTCTCCTTCTTTTGTTGGATATGATAAAAGTATAGAAGTTCCAACAACACCATTATGACTTTCTCCTACGAATTCAACTATTACTTTATTTTTATTTTTCTTACTTATAATATATGGATTTTTTTTCTTCTTTTTCTTTTTCTTAATCACATTGAGATTTTCTTTTCTACAATCCAAAAAATCACCATTTATAAATTCTATTTTATTATCATTTCCTAATATATAATTTTGTAAAGTTGTATTTTTTCCTAATACATTTCCTACTATACAAGATTGTTTTTTGTTCCATCTTACATTTTTACATGTTTTTACATCATCTAAATCTATCAATACTCTTTCTTCAAGTTCTTCTTGAAACAAGGCATCATATAATACAATTTCAGCATAATCTTTATGTATTATTATTTCATTATTGTCAAATTCTGTTATAGGACTATCTGATATACAGAAACCATATTTCCTATATTCGTCCCAATGTTTTTTACAAAGTCCATTTTTATTTTTTTTACTTAATAATTTTCCACATTGGTTACAGTATTTTTTATTATCTTTATCCATTTATTTCCCTCCATCCATACCCTGATACAAATATTTTTACATTTTTAATAATAATGTTCTTTGAATGATAAATCTATTTTTCATCTTATCACCTCATTACCTACATATATTAAATAAGTCAAATTCTTTATAATTATTTATTTACTTATATTATACTATTACTATTATTAAAAGTCAAGGAGTGAATTCCATTTTATAAATAAAATTTATTCAAAAACCTCTGTTATTGTATACCATTCAATTAATTCTCTCTTAACACCCGTGAACCCAAACACTATAATATCTTCTTTATTCTCTATCCTTTGGGCTATAACTTCAGGCATGTCTATCACTTGATTTCCTTTTATTTTAATATATTCTCCAGTTGTTAATTTTACCGTTAACATATACTCTTTAGTATTTTCAAATTCGTACTCATACTCTTCCTCTTCTTGTAAATTATCTTTTATTTTCTCATCATTTTTTGTTTCAATAAGTTCTATCATATTTTTATGCCATGCAAAAGGATTATTTTTATCGGCTAAATAAAAATCACCGTCATCATCTATATATTCTATAGTATCAACTTTTCCTCTAAATTTTAACATCTTTTCTGTAACATAACAATCTCCATACACTTCATCTTCTTGTAAATTATCCTTTATTCTAACAACATCTCCTATTTTATATTTTATATTATCCCCTCCTCCTAATTTTCTACCACAGATAGGGCAAAAGTTAATTTCTATATTTATATCAGGCACTTGAAAACCATTATAGTCTATATTTAATTTATTACCATCTATTATCTCAATGTCAGCTCCTGTATTAGTTGTTATATAACTATCATTGCATAAAAAACATTTTTCCATATTCAACATTCCTCCTTTTATTTATCTTATTTACTTATATTATACTATTACTATTATTAAAAGTCAAGGAGTAGAAATTAATCTACTCCTATAATTCTGTAATATTTGTATTAAAATTTTCATTTAAGTATTCACGCAAAATATGTCTATGGCAAAAATCAGTGGACTTTTCATAGCACAATAGCACAATTTCTGTATCTGTAATTCCTTCATAATCATATAAGTCTTCAAGTATTTGTTTTAAGTCTAACTCTTTTAATTTATCAGTATACGCATTTATAAAATCTTCTTGTGACATTTTGTTGTTCTTTAGTTTAAAAACATTGTCACTAGATGGAGCTAATAATTTATATTCCATATAATACTCTTCTCTATCTAAGAACCATTTAGGCAAACTGGTTGAAATTAATACAGGCATATATCTATTCTTTTCTTCTTTTGGCAACCTAGAAAATTTCGCATAATAACTAGTCTTCATAAAATTCCTCCTTTTATTTATTTAATTTTCTATATTCATATTCTTCTTTATTTAATTCTTCTACTTCTTCTTCATTAAGTAAATGATATTCATCACACCATATTTCAAATTCTCCATTTTGCACCCACTTTGTTTTAATTATTGTATTTCCATCTTTGTCTATTGATTCAACTTCTTTTTTTTCTTTTTTTGCTTTTTGGAACATATGATATACATTAATTACACTAAATGCTTTAAATGGTTGTGCTTCATAAAATCCTTCACCAACTTTTATTTCTATAGTTTTTCCAGTACTTATATTAAAAATCCATGCTTTTTTATTTTTAAATTTAGTTACAACATCAATAACAATACAAGTTGATGAATCATAATCTTCAAAATAATAATTACATTCTCCAGTCATTTCAAGATTAATTCTAACCTTATCTATCGATGGCATTTCGTTATCTTCTATATTAGACATTAATTCATTACATAATTCCAATGCTTTTTCTACTTTATATTGTTTATATTTATCTTCTTTACTCTTTTCAGTTGCATATTTTTCTATTATTTCTTTAGGGTATGGTAAATTAATTTTATTAAATGATACTTCACCTTTTTTACTTTTTATTTTTTTACTTATTATATTTTCATATAATTTTACTATATCTAATAATTTTTGAGATTTACCAAATTCCTCGAAGAAATCTATCGCTATCAGTATATTGAGTTGTCTTGAATTTATAGATGTCTTATCATTTAAATCTATAAGTAAATCCATAAAACTATTATATTTATTATCTTTTAACATATATAATTCTTGTGATACTTGTTCATTCATATATTTTATACTAGCCATACCTTTATATATAGAATTATCCTCTTTATTCATAAAATATTCAGCCCTAGAATATCTAAATTTAGGAGGTTTTATTGTTATACCTTTTACTTTTGCTAATTCATGACCGTCATTAATATCATCTGAATTATTAGCATTATTTAAATAAGATGTTGTAAATTCTAAAGGATAATAATATCTAAAATAAGCACAATAGTAACCTATAATAGAGTAGCCTGTACTGTGATTTTTTCCAAATTGATAATTGGCACTATCTTCAATTATTTGTAAGAACGCTTTTGCTTCTTCTTCTGCTTCTTTTCTAGGTTTATCAGATTTACTACAATACCCTTCTAATATTTGTGGCATAGCCTTTTCTAATCTGTCTCTTTGTTTACGCCCTATAGCTCTTCTTATATTATCTGCATCACTTCCACTTAATCCACATATGTTTTGTAGAAACGCTATCGTATCTTCTTGAAATACTAAATACCCATTATTATCTGCCAATAAATCATCTATCAATTTTGAAGGGTTTTTATGAGGTTTTTTAGCAATCAAATCATCCCTATAACTAGTACCACTAGGTCTAATACTTGCATTGACTAATGACAAGTCGTTTATTTTATGTGGTTCAAAATCTTTTAACGTTTTACTTGCAAAATCTGATTCAAATTGGAATATACCTATTGGACATTTAATCATATCTGCCCATACTTTATCATCATCAAAATTAACAGTATGACATTTTGGGTATTCTACATTTGCATATTCACAACAATCTTTTATAACTTCAATATTTTTTAATCCTAATATATCGTATTTTACTAAGGACACCTCATGTACCTCTTCCATATCTATTTGCAAAACTATTTGTCCGTCTTTATTATAGAATATGCCATAATTATCATATAATGTTATAGGAGAAGCGACAATTCCTGCTGGATGCATTGATTGACTTACTGCTGTATTTACCATACCATCAAAATAATAAAATAATTCTGAATATTCTTCTCTTGCTTTTATTGGGTCTGATTCATAATCTTTTTTTATTTGTTCTACATATTTTAAATTATACTTTGAATGTTGACCATTTTTTTTATACATTAAATCTAAACCTCTACCTATATCGTCAATAGTACCTTTTTCAGCACTTGTACCAATAGCTAATATATAAGCCGTTTTCTTCCAACCAAATCTTTCTATTATATATTTATACACCAATTCTCTTTGAGAAGGTGAAAAGTCACAATCTATATCTCCTATTTCTTTTCTATCCTCGTTGGCAAAACGTGAAAAATATGTATTCCATCTTATAGGGTCAACATCTGTTATACCAGTAATATAAGCTAAAGTACTTCCTCCAACAGAACCTCTACATGGGCAAGTTGGTATACCATTATTCTCACACCACTCTATCATTTCTGACATAAACAACATAAAAGATAACATTCCTATTTTTTTTAATACTCTAAATTCTTCATGAATATTTTCTATATATTTAGGATTGTGTCCATTAATAATACCTTTTTCTACTTTTTCTGCGTACATTTTATTTATTCTTTTCTTTAGAGTTTCTTCGTCATTATTTGAAAGTATAGGGTATTTAAATGAAATATCCAATACAATTTCTTCGCAAGTATCAGCCATTATGTTTGTATTATTTATAGCTTCTAATATATCTTCTTTAGGTATATTTCCATCTTGTAAAGAAAACATATCTAATAATTCTTGATAATTTTTAAATGTTAAATCAAATTCATCTTCGTTCTCAAAAGTTATATTTTTAGAATATTGTCTCATAGTTCTACATTCTGCTTTATATTTATTTGAACTATGTGTATCTGTTCCAACAATTAAAGGTATATTGTTTTTTTTAGATAATTCATAAAGATAATAGTTATATTCTCTTTGGTCATCACAATTATGATATTGTATTTCATAATAATCATAATGCTTAGATACTTTTTCATATAGCAATGCTTCTTTATCGTATCTGTTTAAAGGAGATTGTAAACAAGCTGATATTTTTATAATATTATCAGATATGTTTAAAAATTCCTCAAATGATAATCTAGGTTTATAATACATATGGTCTTTTCTTGTAGCCAATCCAACTAAAGTATTAAGTTCTTTTATACCTTCTTGATTTTTTGCAATAAGAACAGTATGGTAATTATCTCTTATTTTATTTTCTAAACTTTCAGTTAAATATACTTCACAACCATGCAAATATTTTATACCTTTCTTTTGACAATATAACACTCTTTCTATCCAATGGTATATATTTCCATGATTTGTACAAGCAATTGCTTTCATTTTATTTTCAATTGCCATATCTACATAGTCTGTAAATTTTGTAACACTATCTAGTAAAGACATTTCATCATGTAAATGATAAACTACATAATTACTCATAATTCCACTCCCTTTCTTTATTTATATTATACTATACCTTTTATTAAAAGTAAATAAGGATAGAGAATTTATCTCTATCCTTAATAAATTAATATATTAATATAATCTTATCTAAATCTTTTCCATTATTATGAACTGTCAATGGTGATAAAAAATTTGTTATTATGTCACTAGTAACTTTAATATCACTATCACCTATACAATCAATAAAAACTTGGTCAACTCGTATACTTCTAACTGAATCTTCTATATCATAATCCTTTTTTATCATTATTAAGATTTTTTCTTGATTACCTATTAAACAATCTATGGTTATTTCATCAGTTTCTTTTCTTATATTCATGATATCCATGCAATCCATATATGTGACTATTGCCTTATGGATTGTATTATAAGTTTCCTCTATATCCGATGTTATAAATAACAATGTTCCATGTTTTTTTTCTCTAAATACCCAATAATCATCTAATAATTTTTCAAAAGTTCTAACCCTTCTACTTTTTCTAATGTGTAATACACTATCGCAATATTGAAATAATTCTTTTTTCATTTTATACAACTCCTCCCTTTTATATGAATTTTTATTTAAAATGGTATGTCTTTATCTTTTTTCTTTTTATCTTTATCAATATGAGTTTTTGCACTTTTTATTCCAAAGCAAGGTTTTTTGCGAAAATCGTCCCACTCAATAGTTACTACCATTTCATCTATTATTATATCAGGTCTTCCAAATATACCTTTCATTTCTTCTTCACATAAAAAGTCTTCTTTGAATACCCTAGAACAAAATTCTTTTTTAAATGTTATACCATCTATATCAAATGTTAATAATGTTGGATATGGATTTTTTATATTCGCAGGCTTAATCTTTAAATTAGATACAAGAAAAGTTGGTTTAGGACAAAACGTAAACCACAATGGTTTTAAATCAACTATTTCATTCATTTGCTTAAATGATACAGTATCTAAATCTATTACACAATCTATATTTATTGCTACATCTTCTACTTCTACATCTTCCATAACTTTATCAATTCTTTTCTTTACTCTTCTTATATTACTATAATCTGTTTCCACACCAGCCGAACCATTATGTCCTTTTACTGTAAGTATTTCTGTTTTTTCAAGAATTGATTTAAAATCATCTATACCATAAGTTCTCATACTACCTATTAATTTATCTTTTTTAGACGAAGCAGATAGTAATACAACAGGTTTTTTATATATATCAATTAAATTAGTGGCTATTAATCCAGTTATTCTTTTATCTACTAATTTTCTTTCTTCATCTATTATTGTCAAAACTTTACTATCATTACAATTATTTTCTTCTATATATTTTTCACAAAGTTTTATGCATTCTTTTTTCTTTTTATCTTGTTTCTGTTTAACACTTTTAGCAATTCTAACCATATGTTGTTGTAATGTTTCTATTTGAACTTGTGGATTAGGATTATTTTTAGATTTTCTAGGTTTATATTCAAATTCTTCTTGTTCTCCTATTAATGCTTTAAACAATAATTCGCATTCTTCCATACTACCAAATCTTATAGTTCCATTTATAATATTAGCTAAATTAAATGATATTGTTTCAGGTGTTATGTCGTTTAAATTAAAATCTTTTAATATTTCTTTAAAAAATTCATTTCTTATATTATTTAAACCTTTATGCACTAAGTATGCAACTTCTTTATCATGTATATCCATTATATCAGCTATACAACCAATTGCAACTAAATCCAAATAATGTTCTAACTCATTCTCAGTCATTCCAACTAGAAACTTATAAACAACTCCTACACCACTTAAGTTATGAGAATATTCATCAAGTTGATTATTAACAATAACTCCAATAAGTGCATTGGTTGTGCTTCTAAATACTGTTTTAAATTCTTCTCCATTAGACTGTGGCAAATGATGCTTTTATACCCTCTTTTTCAAGATATTTTAAAAATTAAGTTAGCTTTAAAAATTTTTCATATTTTCTATCTAAATATACATTACTATCTTCATATATCCATTTAAGAAATGATAAACTTTGGTCTACTTTATCACAATTTATTTGTCTATTATTATCATTTGAATCTCGTCTCTTAGACCAATTCCATTCAAGTTTTGTATAATCCTCTATAAATTTTAATACGTTTTTACTACCACAAATTGATAAGTTTCTAGGGGTTATTCTACCATCTTTACATTCGTAATAAACAAAACTTCCATTTCCATCAAAATAACCTCTAAGCATATGTCTATATAATGATTTATCTTCTATAATTGGAATAGTTCCTGTGTTAGACTTATCTAAATCAATACCTAACATCCATAAATCATATAACATTTGTTGATTATGAAATGATACTCGACAATTAGTTTGTTTCCCAAATGTTGAATTTTTATTATAAATTTTAACATTATTTACTATTTTTAAATCATGTTTAAATTTTTCCAAATGCTTTATATCGTCTATACTCAATTCAATACCTATACTACCTAAATTATCGATATATCCATCGGCTAAAAAGAAACCAAACCAATAAGCCTTATATTCATTATCTATTTTATTAAAAAATAAATCATCTACATTACCACAATTTTCTTTTGATGCATAATAAAATTTATATTCTATGTTGTTCTTTTTTAAAAATATTTTTATAAATGGTGAGGATACATTAAAATAATTTACCATTTCTTTTACGGTTACTTTATTTCTTTTTAAATAATATTCACATATTTCTTTTTCTATTTTTTCATCAAATTTTGATAACATAACTCACTCTCCCAAAGTGCTAACTTAATAAGGGAATAGACTATACAATTATCTTTTAAGATATACCGATTATAGTCGTTGAAGGTTTCCCATTTTAAAGGGACTTCCCTGCTGATTGCCCATTATAATTTACCCTTAGCACCTCTTACAAGGCTTTTATTTCAGCTTAGGTAATCTTAACAACTTTTTTCTACTTTCGCAACATTCACGTTCGCCATTTCTAGCCACGTTGTAGTGTGTTAAGCTTTAGGGGTTTCCAGCAATTTACGGTATTTTCGACACATAGTTTCCTATATGAAGGGACTATCATAGTTAATCCAATATTAAAATTCTTTTGCCTATTGATAATAATTCTTTAATTTCCTTAAAATCATTAGTAGAAGCATCAGGTATTATTAAAAATTCTACACTAGATTTTTTTATTCGTTTAAAAACTTTTGGGTCAAGTCCATGAAATTTTCCATCATGAAAAAATAAAGTTATTTTTTCTTTAGGAACTTGACATTCATTAATTAAAAACAAATACATTAAAGCAGAACTAGTATATCCATCTACATCGGTATCAACTAAGATACCGATGTTACTCCCTTTATCAAGTTCACTTATGAATAATTCTATTCCTTTGTCTACATTTTTTATTTTAAATGGCATTTCTTGATATTCAGAAGTAGGATTAAGTAAAAAATCCACATCTTTTTCAGTCAATTCTCTATTTTTTAATACTATATCTCTTAATGTTCTACCAAAGGTGTTTTCTGTTTTTATATTATATTTCATATATTCACCAACCTAATCTTCGTATTCTTCTATTTCTAATAAATTAACATACAAAAATGTTTTATATATACTTTTATCATAACTAGATACTTCAAGTTCCACATAACTATTTGTTAAGTCAGCTATTTTTCCTATTACATTTTCATCTTTTGTTCTTACTCTTATATAATCTCCAACAATTAAAGTAATTTCTTTACCATTATTTTCTATTGTATATATTTTTCTTATTTCCATTATTTTATATCTTCTCCTTTTTCTAACAATGTGTTATATCCTAACAATTCATAAAATGAATAATAACTTAATTTTTTACCTGCTATTTTTGTAATTCCAAATCTATCTTTCATTCTTTTTATTAAAATACTTTTAATAATAATCAGCTCCTTTATTTACTTATTTACTTATATTATACTATTATTCTTATTAAAAATCAATCGTTATTTAAGATTTTCTTTTGATAATTCTTCTGCCACTTCGTTAATTTCATTGAAATAGAAGAACACATCATGAAATTTTTTAACTTCTTTATCTAGTTCTTTAGTTGTACTATAATATCCATCAAAAGAACAATGTATTCTTAAAGGCAAATCTTTGTTATTTATAAGTCTACAACTGTCTAAAATAGAAGAATAAATAACTTCTTCTATTTTCTTATACTGTATAACTCCACTGCTAACCTTTTTATCTGCAATAAGTTCTAATTCATCATTAATGTATTTTAAATAAATACCATAACTAGCTTTAGTTGTTTTATTTACTTTATTAACATATATATAAACTTCTATTAAACTATTCATACTTTCTAGCCCTCCTATACAACTCAAGGAATACAAATTCACCCTCATCAATTGGAGATTGTTTTAAATCTAAGTATTTACCATTTTTATCTTCTATAATATAACATTCAAGATTAAAATTTACTATTTTTTGACATATTTTATTTAACTTATTTTCCCATTTTTCTCCTTCTTCTCTATCAAATGCTAAATATACCTTTTCACAACCATTAACTTTTAAAAGATTAAGTTGATATTCTGATACTGAACTTCCACCAACTGCAACAGAAGGATTATTACCATAAATTGAATCCATTTTTAATACTGATTTTTCTGCTTCAAATATAATACATTTTTTGTATTCTTTTATTGATTCCTTATTTTTATCAATTCCATAAGCATTCATTGAAAGTTTATGTTTATATGTTATCTTATGTATAAAAGATGTATAAGGTACATATTTTCTACCAAACATTTCTACTTGTCTCTTGTCTAAATTTCTCTCCCTTATGCCGACCAGTCTTCCCAACTGGTCTCTATGTGGGTATAATTATTGAATTATTTTCAATATTAAATTTGATACCATATTTATCCATAGTTTCCGCTGATATATTTTCATGAATCCATTCGATAGGTTTATAATTGACAAAAGTATTAAGTATGCTTTCGTCGTATTGTGGCAATTGTTCATTAAAATCTATTTCTTTTTTAACAGGTTTTCTTATAGGAACTTCTTTTTTCTTAGGTCTACCAAATCCTTTTTGAAAATTCATACTTAAATTAAAATAATCTTCAATAAATTCAATTGATTCTGCAAATGTTAAATCCATTGCCTCTTGAACCAATGTTATTATATCAAAACTACCACAATTTGTATAACAATGAAAAATTAAAGAATCTTTATATAATTCGCATTTCCATGATTCACCACCATGACATAACGATGTATTTAAGACCATTTTTTCATTTGTTTCCATTTGTTCATTAAATTCTCCACCTAAATACAAAACTAAATCAACTATCATATCCAATGTAAGTTTATCTTTAAGTTCATTACTATTCAATTAACTCACCATCCTTTACTTATATTATACTAAAATTTTTATTAAAAGTAAATAAAAAGAGATGTAAACATTTACATCTCTTTTTTAATAATATATCTTTTATTATTTTTTCATGCTCATGTTATAAGTTGTTATAAGTTCTTCTACTTCATATCCTTCTAGTGTTTCTTTTTCCATTAATTCTTCAGCTATTGTTGATATTAATTCTTTGTTTTCTTCTACTATTTGTAATGCTTTATTATATGCTTCATCAACTATTTTTTTCATTTCTTCATGTATTTTTTCTTGCATAAATAGATTTCTTTCATCTATTTTCATTTTACCTAATTCACTCATACCATAATCACAAACCATACGTTGTGCTATTGCTGAAACACTTCCTAAATCTCCACTACATCCACTACTTTCATGTCCAAAGAATACCTTTTCACTTACTGCCCCACCAAGAGATACTATCATACTATTTATTAGGTCTTCTTTTGTTCTTATAAATCTATCATCTTCTTCATGATATAAACAGTAACCTAAAGCATCTGCATGTGGTATGATTGTACATTTACTTAATTTCTTATTATTTAATATTTCTGACATCATTAAGTGTCCAACTTCATGATAAGCAGTTATTTTCTTTTCTCTATCTATCATGACAGTAGATTTTCTTTCTAGTCCAGCTATTTGTCTATCTATTGCTCTTAATAACATATCTTGAGTTATTTCATCAGCATCTTCTCTTATTGCTATCATTGCACCTTCTGTTAATATACCTTCCATATCAGCACTAGCCATACCATGTGTTTGACTAGCTATAACTTCTAAATCAACATCATCAGCTAAAGGTCTATCAGTAGCATATAATTTTAATATTTCTAATCTTGTTTTCTTATCAGGGTTAGGTATGTATATATGTCTACTTAATCTACCTTGTCTTTTTAAAGCTGGGTCTAATATGTCACTTCTATTTGTTGCACCTATTACTAATATATCTTCATTATCAGTACTTGCTAATTCAACTAATAATTGATTTAATGTAGCATTATGTTCTTTATTATTTTCTTCTTCTCTTTTTCCACCAACTGCATCTATTTCATCTATAAATATAACGGCAGGTCTATTTTTTCTAGCTTTTTTAAATAAATCTCTCACTCTTAATGCACCAACACCGACATATTTTTCATTAAATTCAGAACCAGCCATTGAATAAAATACTGCATCTGTTTCTCCTGCTATGGCTCTAGCTAATAAAGATTTACCATTACCTGGTTCACCTTCTAATAATACACCTCTAGGAGGAGTAACTTTAAATTTCTTAAATTTTTCTTTATCATTAAAACCAGCTATTAACTCCATAAGTTCAACTTTAACTTCTTCTAATCCAGCTACATCATCTAAAGTAGTATTAGATTTTTCACCACCATCTGAATCTTCGGCTTGTTTTTTTATTATTTTAGAATTAAATTTAGATGTATCAAAGGTAAAAAATCCTGTATTTATGTTATCATCCTCATCGTCTTCGTCATCTGTTTTTTTAGGATTTCTTATTTCATCAAATAATCCTTCTATTGATTTCATACTATCTTCTATTTCTTTTCTTTCTTTTTCAATTCTTCTTTCTTCATCTTTTATTGATTGTTCTACTTGAAATATTAATATATCAACATAATTATCTGCAACATCTTCAGCTACTGATAATGCTTTGTCATTAGGTTCTGCCATTTCAAATAATAATTCCCTAGCTTCAAATTTTGTGTCTATTGATTCAACATCTTTTATGCTTAAATCATCAAGGTCTACATCTTCTTTTAATGTACCTTTTAAAGTACAAGGTGAACAAACTAAGTAGTAACCTCTTACACTAGGATAAAATAAAGCACTACCATAAGTAAAAATTATATCCATAAAATAACTTTTTTGTTCTTCTCCATTTTTTCTTATTATAACTTTATTCCTTTTCATAAATATCTCTCCAATCTTTTTATAATTTATTTTACTTATATTATACTAAAAATCTTATTAAAAGTCAAACAATTTTCTGAAAATTTTATTTTATTTAGGTATACTATAATTTCAGTAATCATAATTAATATCCTCCTTAATCTCTCCTTTATCTTATTTACTTATATTATACTATACTTTTTATAAAAAGTAAAGAAATAAAATAAATTTTTCTTACTTATTTTAACAGTTTTATTAAAAGTAAAATAATAAAATTCCCCTACAAGAGGGGAATTTGCTACTATTTATCTTCTCTTCTAATTGATAAGTAATAAAAGAAATCCCCCTAATATCATCGCAATGCCTAATATTAGTTGACCACACATTAAATCTATTATTCCTATAACTATATCAGCACAACCTATAACAATCCAAAATTTATCCACTTTATCACTCCCATTTAACAAACAATAAATAAAATCCTGTTAATAACATTGCAATACCCATCATTATTTCACCATTCATTAAATCTATTATTCCTACAAGTATGTCACATATACCTACAACCCTACAAACCTTATTCATTTTATACTCTCCTATTTAATGACTATTAAAAGAAATCCTAATATTATCATTCCCATACCTAATAGTATTTCGCCACACATTAACTCTATTATTCCTATTCCTATATCTATACCAGCTATAATAAGGGTAGTTTTATCCACTTTACATTCCTCCTTATTGATTTTTATATTCCCTTTCAACTAACCATAACAAGCAATAATTTGCTAAGTCCAATATCGTATCATCAATTTTTTCATCCTTTACTTTTTGTTCAGGTGCATTTGGGTCACATAATGTCATTAATCTATTGTATTTATCGGTAATTCTCACTAGGAAAGATACACTACCAAATTTATCATAAGTGTCAGCAACACTATTACCATAATCGTTATTTTTAGCTTTATATGTTTCTTCTAAGCCATTTAGTATATATTGGTATATATCTAATCTATCCATTTTAGTTTGTTTTACTGTTAGTGCCGGTTCTAACATATCTTTATTCCATACATAAGGGTTATTATCGTTTGCTAAATGGTAATCACCCTCTTTATCTATATATTCTATGGTGTCTACCATTCCTCTATATTTCAACATATCATCTATAACATTACAACCACCATATTTTTCACCTACTTGTAAATTATCCTTTATTCTAACAACATCTCCTATTTTATATTCCATATTAATCTCTCCTTTATCTTATTTACTTATATTATACTACACTTTTTATAAAAAGTAAAGAGATGAAATAAATTTCACCTCTTTATTGCATTAACATTCCTGTACTTACTTTTCCTGCATATCCATATTCTGTTAATCTTCCGAAACTATCCATTTGATATAATAATACAAAATCAGTTCTTCCACTACGGTTTTTATCACAGAATAATATTATATAATTTTTACTTTTATCTAAATAACCTTTTTTATATTCATTTTGTTTATCTGTCCCACCATTTTGACTATTGATTATTTTAAATTTCTTTTGTTTAAATGTTTTTTCAAATTTATTATACTCATAATAAAATGGGTCAATGAAAGCTTTATTTTCAGGGTCTAATTCCCAAGGTCTAACTCTTCTTGCTAATAAAACACTATGGGCAACATCCAATACTTGTTTAGCAAAAGCAAGTTGAGAACCAGTTAAATATGAAACTTTATCAGTACTCTTTAATAACTGCATTGTCATAACTACTCCATATCCATTTTTTCTTCCCCATTTATCAAGTATTTTAGAATTATTAACCATTTCTATCATTGCGCTATCCATATCATCACTCTTAAAAGTATCAACCATTAAATAGTTATACCCTTCAGTCATTCCTAATTTATTAAAAACTTTAGTTATCTTTTCAAAATTAAATTCTTCAACACAAACAAATGTCATTTTACCTTCAAATTTTTCTTTTATAAAATCATTAGCTTTTTCAAATATTTCATATTCTTCATCAGTTAAATCTGCTTCAATTAATTTTTGTCTTGTAATAGTTTTACAATGGAATACATTACTACATACATAACTAACCATAAGTCTTTTTAAATATATTGATTCAAATTCATTTGATACATACATAACTTTATTACCACTTTCAACTAATGCCATAGCTACATTACACAACATAGTAGACTTACCAACCCCTGTTGTTGATGCTATTACATGAATACCTAATCCTCTTGATAAACCTACTAATTCTTTATCTAAATATTTAAATGATTGTATATATCTATCTTCATTTTCTTCAGTCTTCCATGTCATTGCTATATCAAAATGAGAAGTATCACTAATTTCTTTTTCTTTTATTCTTCTTTTTTCTTCATCTGTAAAATGTAAACTTTGTAATTTGAATTCTTGAAATTCAACATCTACTCCAACATCTAATATAATTGACTGCATAAGGCTACTAAATTGAGTACAATTTAAATATGGAGCTTCTTCTATTGGTATTATAGTTCTTCCACTTATTTCATATTTTCTTTCCAAATTAATACCTAAATCAATATATCTTTCTATTAATATCATTTTTTTCAAACTATCAATATATGATTCTATATTCTCTACATTAGCTTTTAAGTTTAATAAATTTTCTATTCTTTCATATCCACCATAATTATTAAAAACTTCAATTAATCCATTACTTCCAACAAATCCACTAACTGATAATTCGTCAATTTCTTTTACTTTTTTAGCTAACTCATAAGCCAATGAAAAGAAAAATCTTGTATCATTTAAAGAAAAATATTCTGACCTTAATTCATATTCACTTGTTAATGTTAAATCTTGATATATACAAGATAGTATGGCACATTCAGTATCTAATCTTTCTTTTGAAATTTTCATATTTATCTATCCCCTTTCTTTTTCCTATCTATTATTTTAAATATATTATTTGAATTTTTATCTGCATTCCTTCTTTGTCTTTCTAATCTTTCAAATATATCACTATCTTCCTCATATTTTAAATTTATAATTATATCATCATTAGTGTTTATTTCAGTTGTGCCAAAATTTGCCGTATTATCTTTAATTTTATTCCTAATACAAGCAAATATATAACTTATTTTCCCATATTCATCTTGTATATTTTTTATTTCTAAATATCTTGTAATTTCTTCTTTATTACTTTCTATACAATTATATATTTGTTCTCTTGTACACTCTTTTTCCAATGCTTTTAATTCATTAACTTTTACTTTAGACACAGATGTATAACCTAATATATCATCTATACTAATAAGAAGTTTTTGCCATAGGCTTTTTAAATATTTATCTTTTTCAAATTCTTCTTTAGAACAATAATATGAGTTTGTTTTTTTATTTGTTTTTTCATTAATTTTTGTTATAACATATGCTTCACTTTTTTCTATTTTATTTTTACAAATCTTACAAGTTACCTTAGCCATATTCATTCTCACCCCCTCTTTATAAGTCTAAAATACATTTCTTATTTATATTATACTATGCTTTTTATAAAAAGTAAATAAAAACGACTGAAAAAATCAGTCGTTTTATATCAATTATAAATTTTCTTCTTTTACAGTTACAACTTTTCCATCTTCAGTTTCCACTATATAATAAATTAATTTTTCCTTATTATAATATTCAGCTAATATTTTATAATTTTCCATATTATTCTTCTCCTTTATCTTCATTATAACTAAACACATCATTAAATCTATCTAAATCTAATAAATTATTTCTTTTCAAAACATTCAAAACGGCGATTATTCTGCAACTATTATCATTGCAATTTAAACATAAATCGTCTATTATACATTTACTACAAGAATCATAATCAATTGCATGTGTGACTTTATTGAAAAAATTTGCAAATGCTTTTTTTGAATGTTCTTTTTCTCGGACACAACAATATTCTTCAATTAATTGCTCTTTAGTTTTTCCACTGTTAGCTAATAAATAATTTAATAAATCATCTGCACTATATTCTACCAATTCAAGCATTTCAAAAGAAAAAGTAAGTGGATAATATTTAGAATCAAGTATTTTACAAGTTCTATGTTTTTCATCTACATTTATAACAGTAAATATCATATTTTCAAATTGTTTCATACCATCTAAATAAACAATTCCATCATAACATTCACCTACAATTAAACCACTTTTTAATCTAACTTTATCTCCATTTTTTATTTTCATAATATCATCTCCTAATTATTTTATTATTTATTCTTTATCATAACTACTCACATCTATTATTTCACCACAAACAGGACATCTTAATTCAACAATAGTTATCACATTTGTTGGTGTAACCGTATATACAAAACTTTTATATCCTGTATCACATTTTTTGTAATGTTCGTGTATAAATTCATCTGCTCTTTTCTTTTGTACATCACTTAATGTGACTAAACTATTTCTTTTGTAAAACTCTAATTCTTCTCTTAATCTTGTTAATTCCTCATCTTTAAATTTTTCGTCTTTAACTTCTAAATATGCTTGTCTATAATCTTCTTTATCTTCTTGTAATAGGTTTATTAACGCTTCTAATTCTTTTAACGTATCTTTTATATCTTTCCCTCTAAGAACGGCTTTTCTCCAATTCATAATAATTCCTCCTTATTAACAATAATATGAAAATACTAAACTATCATTTTCCGTTTCAATATTTATTCTTAAATTTCCCTATTCAACGTGTTCTTTTTCACTTTATATAAGCTACTCAAGTTTTTATAACACTCCAAGGGCGTAAATTCGGATTTGAACATCCCTACATATCTATTGCTTTGTTTTTTTATTTCTTATTTACTTATATTATACTATTACTCTTATAGGATTTTTATATATTTTCATAATAATTTAAAATTTCACCTAAGCAATAATCCAATTCTTCCCAATTGTCAACTCTAGTATGAACACTAGATTTTATATTTTTATTATGTGGTGCAGAAAACAATATTGTATATGCAAAAGGATGGTATTTCTTATAATTGTCTAAATTCCCTATATAATCATCTACTAATACATCGGCTGATACAATATGCTTACAATCAGTGTTTACAAATTTATCAAAATATTTATCTATTTCATATTTTCTTAATAATTCTATTTTCTTTTCAAAAGTATTTTCTTCTTCAGTAGCAGAAACCAATATAAAATGTACACCTTTATTGTGATATTTTTCTAAGACATCTTTTATAATTTCACTTTTTATTTTCATCTCAAGTATAATGTTGGAGTCTTCTAATAATTGGAATAATCCATGTGTAAACTTTGTTCTATCTATTTTCCAATCGGTTACATCATTTTCAACAGTAAAATTTGTTCCATATTTCTCATTATATTTATCTACTAAAGTTGGTATAAAATTTATAAGAACATCATCATTATCTAAAGCTACAGTTAATTCCATATTCTCACCCCACTAATCAAATTTTTCCATTTCATAATCTAACAACATGAATTTTTCATTTGTAAGTTGTGGTAAATTCTTAATCCAATTACGTAATTCAGTCCATGTTAATAATAGTAATTGTTCTTTTGTAAATAATTCAACTTCTTCTTTACTATAATATCTTCTTATTGTCATCAATTCATTATTATCAATAGTCCAATTATTTGGGATATTTTTTGCATATACCTTCAATCTAAATCCACCTATGGTATTAAATTTTATATATGTTCCCATATGATATACATCATTATCTGTTTCAAAAAATTCTTTAACATGTCCTTCGCAACAGAAATCTGTAAAATATCCCATTTCATTTAAAGTAATTATATCATCTGCTATATTATCATCTAATTCAAATACTTTAGTTTCTTTAATTAACATATACATCATCTCCCCTTATTTTTAATCTAAATATTTAGAACTTAAACTTTTCATTCTTCTCATTGGTAGGTTTTTATATTTCTTTAATATTTCTTTATTAGACATTGGTTGTATATACCATTCACCTTCCTCATCTTGTTCAGTTATCATTGTTACATTTCCAACTTTATTACATTCTACACAATACTTACATAAAAAATAACCATTTATATCACTAACATATACTAAACATTCTTTATATTCATGTTTATGATTTGATTTTTTAACTGTTTTATTTTTCTTCTTTCTATATTTTGGTATTTCATTTTCATTATAGTTTTTCATTTATTTTTCATCCTCCTTTTTGCATGGACATTTTTTTGCACATTTTGAAAATCTATCTTGATACTTACAGTTTTCCAATGATATACATTGTCCGCTACCTCCATATCCTACGCAACCTTTATTTCTTATAGTACATTTCATATTATTTCACACCATCCTTTTTTATTATTTTTTCTAAATCTTCTACTATTTGTGAATATGCTATCCATTTACCAAATTCTGTTTCAGTTTGAAGGTCTCTAAATCTTTCTTCTGTTTCAAATAAATTTTTCTTATATATTTCTAATAAGTTTTCTATTTCTTTATTCATTTATTTTCTCTCCTTTATCTTATTTACTTATATTATACTATTGATATTATTAAAAGTCAATAAGTATTTAATAAAAAAACTGAGAAAATTTTCTCAGTTATATTACTAAACAAAGTAATGCAAACATTATTATTATAATTACTATTATTATAAAAGTAATTGCTTTTGCAATAACATAAATTTGTTGATATAAAAAATCATCATCTGTATTCATATTTATATCTTTTTCTTTACAATAATCTACAATTTCATCTGAGACTTTTTTATATAATTCACTTTCTTCACCATCTTTAAATAGTTTTATGCAGGGCAATAAGAAAAAAAATATTAAATATGATGCAAAACAAATAAAACAAAATATTAATAAAAATTTTGGCATATAAACATCTCCTATTTATTATAATTTTTATATTCTTTAATTAGTTTCTTTGTGTAATTAAATAGACTATTTGGGTCTTTTCTTTGTATTTCAACATCATACCATTCCATAGGTGTTCTTGAATAAAAATCTCCAAACCCTCCTGGTGCAACATGACCATTATGTACTCCCATACCTATTTCAGTACCATAATATATGCATATATCATTGTTTTTAAAAGAGAACATTATTTCCAAAGCCTGTTTTATTTTATTAATATCATGATTAAAACTTACAGATATTCTAGTTTGGTCATGATTATCGAGAAATATAACAGACCTTTCTTCATTGTTATCAAAAACTAAAGGTTGTTTATTTATAACAGTGTTTTTAACCCATCCAGCTTCCTGGAAGTTAAATGTCTTCATACCTGTTTCTCTTGCATACATATCACTTATATCAAAACTATCCCAAGCTTCTCCTACGAGATAAGCATTAGGTTTTATTGAATAAACCATATTACAGAACCATTTCCAAAATTCAATCTTATCACCACTTGCAAAAATAATAGCATCAAGTCTAAAACCATCTACTTTATGTTCTAGTAACCAAAATCTAATTACACTTTCAATCATTTCTCTAACTTTTTCAGATTGATTATTAAGTTGTGGCATTTGCTCTGACCAAGGGGCTAGATACCATTTTTTATTACTATAGCAGTATTTCCATTGGTTATTTATTTGAACATCAGACCAAAAGTAGCAGTCATTTTTCCCTTCTATACTCTCTTGAAATAATTTATGATGATATCCAGTATGACATAAAACTAAATCTAATAATACTTCTAAACCATTTTCATGTGCCTTTTTAATAAAATTATCAAAATCTTCTAAAGTCCCATATTGTTCTCTAATTTTAAAATATGAATCTACAGAGTACCCATGTTCATTATCAGATGGATGAATAGGAGTTAACCATAAAGTTGTAACTCCCAATTCTACAAAATAAGGTATTTTTTCAGTTAAATCTTTAAAATCTCTACAGAATGATGGAAAATATATTTCATATATTATTCTTTTTTTATTCATTTACAATCATCTCCAAGTTATATTATTTACTTATATTATACTATTGATATTATTAAAAGTCAATGATTATTTTAAAAAATAGGAAGAAAATCATTCTTTCTATTTTCACCAAATATTATTTCATTATCTTCTCATACTCTTCTTTTGTTATATTTACAACTTCACCACATCTAACACATCTTGCAAAGTAATGAGTAGGTACTAATAACATTAATATAGCTAATATAAAACATATTGGAGCACCTATCCATCCTATTATTGGTATCCACATCATACATCCACCTATTAGTAAAAATATAAAAGTATAACTTCCTCTACCCATTTTACAATATTCCATATCGCCATTACATTTTCTACATTTACGTCTAGTCATATATTTCACTCCCTTTTTATTATCTTATTTACTTATATTATACTATTACTATTATTAAAAGTCAACAATTATTAATAAAAAAATAGGAAGAAAATTATTCTTCTTATTTTCATTCATTTAAACAAATCAGTCACACCAAATATAAAAATGAATAAACATATAACACATAAAACAATTGCTACTATTGTACCCAATGTTTGCAACATTTTATTCTCCTTTATTTATTATCTAAATATTTCTGCTACAGTAACTGCAAACATAAATAAACATCCAATACACAAAGCACTTACTACTATTGCACCTAATATTTGTAACATATCAACATCTCCCTTTATATTTTTTTAATAAAAGTAAACAACCAACAAACATAAATAGACATCCAACACATAAAATATTTATACCTATTATACCTAATATTTGTAACATTATATCAACCCCTTTTATTTTCTCAATCTTCATCATAAATAAACACGTCAACTACCCACAAGCTAAAACTCATGGGCTTGTAGCTCGATTCATCTTCATTATAACATTTTAGGGTGTTATAATTTATATGAAAGCATAAACTACCTATCAGGATTAGAGCCAACCCCTAATATTCTTTTCCCTTCATTTAATATATTTATACTAGCATTTACATCTCTATCATGAATAGCACCACAATGAGGACATTTCCATTTTCTAATATATAATGGTTTTTTACCAGTTATAGTACCACAATTGCTACACATTTGACTAGATGGATACCATTTGTCTATTTTTATAACAATACCATTTCTATCTTTAGATTTGTATTCTAACATATTAACAAACATTCCCCATCCTACATCCGATATAGATAAAGCTAAATTGTGATTCTTCATCATATTAGATATTTGTAAATCTTCTAAACATATAACTTGATTCTCATTAGTAAGTTTATAAGATATTTTGTGTAAGTAGTCTTTTCTTTGATTACTAATATGTTGGTGTAATTTTGCAACCTTTAATTTTTGTCTATTATAATTATTGCTACCTTCTATCATTTTACTTAATTTTCTTTGCTCTTTTTTTAATTTATTTAAGTTGTTTCTTAATGATTTTAATACAGGAAATTTTTGACCATTTGAACATATAGCTAAATCGGTTAATCCTAAATCTATCCCTATTTCTTTACCTATATTATCTACTTTTATATATTCGTCTTCATCTTCTTTCCATAATATGGATATATAAAATTCATTAGTTGGTGTCATAGAAATTACACAAGACTTAGCTATACCTATTTTATGTCTATGATTTATTATTTTTACTTTACCTAATTTTGGTAATTTATCAATAGTATTTTCATCAACTATAAATCCTTTAGATATCATAGTTTTATAACTATTTTTAGGATTCTTTTTAGACTTAAATTTAGGAAACCTCTTTTTAGATTGTGTAAAAAATCCATTAAACGCCGATTGTAAATCCAGTTGAGTAAAACATAATGCTTGAGCATCGACTTCTTTTAACCATTCGTGTTCTTTTTTATATTGAGCAGGAGTGATAATTTTACTTTTCTTATTATCTTTATAATAATTAATATTATCACTAAGAGCTTGATTCCAGTACCATCTACAACAACCAAAAGTTTTCAATATTAATTCTTTTTGTTCTTCATTTGGATAACATCTTATTTTATAAGCTTTCATTCTATCACCTCCTTTCTCCATCCAATTATCTTTACCAATATTAATCTTCATTATCTTGAATTAGTACTTGAATAAAACAATTACAATTTTTACATTCATAGGAATACACCATTCCATCGTATCCTCTAATTCCTTCATCATATAATGTTTTCTCATCTACTAATTTTAATTCTCCATCACAGTTTATACATCTTTTGTTATTATCCATTCTATCTTCTCCTATTTTGAAATTTTATAACTTATCTTTAACTGTTTAATCCCTCCATTTAGTCCATTGAAATTCTATTACTGCTTTAGAATTTTCATCTTTCTTAAATTCATATTCTAAAAATACTCTCTTACATTCCAAACAATAAATTTTATCAAGATACATTCCTTTATCATCCCATCTATAATCTATATCATGTTCAGCTACTACTACGCCACCACATTTATTACAAGGAAAGCTAAATTCTTTTTGATATGTTGAATCCTTAAACATAATTATACCTCCAATTAAACTTAATTTTTATTGAATTTAATATATAAACTTTCACTTACATATTCTTGTTTATTATGAATTTTTCCAAAACCACTTATTCCATTATAGATGTATTCATGACTATCATAAACATCATTAGGTATATCATATGTCATGTCTTTATTCCCCGTTTTTCCATCAAAACTAAGAATATAATTTCCTTTAGTATTTCTTAGATACTCCCAAAATTCTTCATAATTTATTTGACCAAAATACACACCTTTTATATTTGCATATGGTGGGTCTAAATACATTAAATCATCATAATTGCAATTTATAGTTTTATAATCTTGACATATAAAAGAAACATCATATTTATTCAATAAATTGCTCCATTCATATAATATTTCTTTTAGTGTTTCAGGATTAATCCCTGGTCTTGAAAAATGAAATGATGTATTGAAATTTCCTTTAGAATTATACCTAATCAATCCATTTGCACAAGTTCTACTAAGAAAGAAAAATAAATATGGATTTCTTGTTTCATTAAATATTTTTCTTATTTTATAATAATATTGTTTCCTATATTCTACGTTTGACATATTGTTTAATTTAGTATGCATTGACTTATATTCTATATATAGTTTTTCAGGATTATGCTTTATACAATTCCATAACTCAATTAAGTCTTTATTTATATCACTACATACATATTTATCTACTTTTACATCACTATTTAATAATTGAAATAGTACACTACCACCACCTACAAACGGTTCATAATACGTTTTTATTTCTTTTGGAAATCTTTTTATTATCTCCTCTGATTGACTTCTTTTACTGCCACTCCATTTTATAATAGGTTTAAATTTAATAATATCATCCCCTTTAAACTTATTCCAATTATTTTTAATGTCTATTACTTTCACAATATTTATAATATTTGCATGAATATGCCCTGTAAACATCATAATTAATATTATGACCATCTATATAACACAAATTTCTTACACTATAAAAACAATCTTTACAATTTTTAGTATTCTTTAATTTCTTTTCGTCCATAATATCACCACCTATAAATTTGTACTATCATAACTACCAAATGCTTTTACTTTTAAGATTAAATAATCTATTTCTGTCATTTTCATTTTATCTAAATACATAGAATAAAATTTTGTATTATTACCATCTACTAAATATGTCACTCTCATATCAGCTATTCTATTTTTATCTTTTAATAATACTTTACCATTTATTTCTACGAATTGATTTCCTTCACTATCTTTATAATAAGTGTAATTTAATTTTTGTATATATTTACTATATGCTTTATCTAATGTTGTATCTTTATTTATATTAGATTTTATATTTTTTACTGAATTAATTGCATTTACTTTTTCTTCATGTTTTTTGTAACCTACAATACTAGTTACTAAAGTTAAAACTATCAATCCTAACCCTATATATTTTTTTATCTTTTTACTTATTTTCATTTACATCTCTCCTTTAATCACCACTTTCATAAAATTATTTATCATTTGTTTATTTACTTATATTATACTATTGCTATTATTAAAAGTCAATGATTATTGTAAAAAAAATAGAAAGAAAATTATTCTTTCTATTTTTACTATTTTATTTTATAACATCTCAATCAATCATTTAACGTCACCTCTTTTAATATTTTATAGCATTTTGCTTATTCATAAAGAAGTGTATTCCAGTTGAACATTCATTCCATCTATTCTCATCAAAATTATCTACTTTTACTATCTCTCCAACTTTATATATAAAATTAATATCATAGTCACTAGGGGTACTTTCTATTTTTTCACCAGTATCAATCTTTTCTATATCTAATACTTTAGCTTTATCACATCTACATTTAAGAGTTGTAGCACTATTTCTTTTGCTATCCTCCATTATTAGTAATTTAACAATATACTTTCCAGCTTTCTTATACCCTATAAAACTACCTTCTTCAGAACAAGCTAAATTATATCCTATAGTATACATATTTGTTTTAACATTATTTAAATTTGCATTATTTAAATTAGAGCTATATAAATTGGCATTATATAAATTAGCACCTCTTAAATTAGCATTATATAAACTAGCACCACTTAAATTAGCACTATTTAAATTAGCACCACTTAAACTAGCACCTCTTAAATTAGCACATCTTAAATCGGCACTATTTAAATTAGCACATCTTAAATCAATATTATATAAATTAGCATATCTTAAATCAGCACCTCTTAAATTAGCACATTCTCCACCTTCACCATTTAACCATAATTTATGATTTTCTAATATTTTATTTAATTCATTTTTTGTCATTTCTTATCATCTCTCCTTTTTATTTATTCATTTACTTATATTATACTATTGCCATCATTAAAAGTCAATTAATTTTCATAAAAAACTTTATATAATTTATATGTTTCTATTAAATCACGTTTACTAATTGTTTCCATAGGACTATGCATAGCCAATGTAGGTACACCACAATCCATTGTTTCCATTCCTCTTATTCCAAAGAACATAGCAACTGTTCCTCCACCGGATTCACTAACTTTAGTTGTATCAACTTGATATTTCACATCATTATCAACACATAAGCCTTTAATGTATTCTCTCATTTCTATACTTGCATCATTTCCTCTTTTTAATCCAGTAAATGGAACTAAGGCAACACCATTACCACAAATTGCTTTTGCACTATCTTCAAAATGACTACTATAATTACTATCAAATCCACCAGTTACATCTGCACTAATTACCTTTGTATTTCTCATAAATTCTCTAGTCAATAATGTATGTCCATTTGCTAAAGTAAGGAATATATCATCTATAAATTGAGTTTCAGCACCACTCATTTGTCCACTTCCAGTTTCTTCATAAGCAGTAAATAAAGCTATCTTTGTTCTTTTATTAGGCTTGCTAGTTAATATAGCTTCTAATTCAGCATAAGCACAACTTTTATCATCATGTCCATAGCCTAATAATAAATCTTTATCTAATCCCATTTCTAAAGTTCTAAAATAAGGTACAAAACTCAAATCAGCTAATTCAAAATTCTCTTTTGTTATTCCATATTCTTTTTCTAGCATTTTAAATAATTCTTCTTTATTTCCATTAATCATTCTTACTAATAATTTATCATAAGATAAGTCTTTTACTTCTTTTCTACCTCTTAAATGAGGTAATAAACTAGTTATAGAAAATAAATATCCTTTTTCTCCAGTGTTTATATATTTAATTTCATCGTTTATTTTTATTTTTCCTACCATTACAAAAGGTCTATCTAACCATAATTGTGGTATTATTCCTCCATATGGTTGCGTTTTTATAAATGTTCCATCATCATTAGATACAAATGGTTCACCCACTATAACATCTAATCTAGGACTATCAATATGACTTACTATCAAATTAGCACCTTCTGATATATCTTCACCTACTTCTACTAAAGCTATTAATTTATCTCTAAATTCAAATATTAACTTATCTCCTACATTAAAGTGTTTATAATTGTAAGTTTTATATCCCACATCTTCTGCTTTATCTTTTATATATCTTAATACTTGCGTTTCATGTAAACCTTCTTCTAATAAATATTTATATTCATCTATAAAATTATCTTCTTCATTATTACCTTGTGCCTTGTATAATATATCTTCTAATAAAACATCTAATACATCTCTATCTTTTTCTTCATCAATTATTTTTTTTAAGGTATCATATTTTATATCAGGAAGCCATTTTGAATACATAGCATTATCTCTAAATATTATTTTTGTTCTTGATTTTTTAGCTATAATAGATTTTGTGTTTAATTCATAAATCTTTTTCCATTGAGTTGGCAATTCTCTTCCATTTGACCAATAATAACCCAATTCTTCTAATGATATTAATACTTGCTCAATAACTTCTTTATCATCATTAACCTCTATTATAACTTGCTTATCATTTTTTTTACTTAATTCCTCTATTAAACTAGTTATTCTTCTTATACTCATTTAACATCTCTCCTTCTTCTTATTTATTATTTTCTATTCTATCTTTAGTAATGTTAAAATAATCTTTATCTAATTCTATACCTATGAAATTTCTATTAGTCTTTAAACAAGCAACGCCTGTACTACCACTTCCCATTGTAAAGTCCAATACTAAATCACCTTCATTAGTATAAGTCTTGATTAAATATTCTAATAATTCAACAGGTTTTTGAGTAGGATGAACACCACCTCTTCTTACCTTATTGAATTCAATTAATGTTATTGGATTTTTATATTCATATGTTTTTTTATATTCTTTTCCTTTACCCATACATTTAAAATCAGCATATGCACCTGCTTGGATATTATTACCACCACTTTTTATAGGTTTTTCTCTTTTAATCATTTGTGGATAATATATTGTCTTTTCTCCATTTTTCGTAAATACACATATATCTTCAGTTTGTTGCATAGGTCTATATTTCGCATTTCCCATACCACTAGGTATTTTCTTATTCCAATCCCATCTATATTTAAATCCCTTTAAATTACTACATATTAAATTACTTGTAAATGGTTCATTCCCAAATAAACATATAGCCCCATTAGGTTTTATCAACTTATTTATTCTCTCCCACATTTCATTAAATGGAATTACACTATCCCATTTACATGTAGTAGTTCCGATTTCAACCATACGGAGGGTCAGTAAGTATACAATCTACTTGTATATTATGTTCTATTAAATAATCCATTACTTTTAAACAATCTCCATTAAATAGAACATAATTAGAGTCTCCGTATGAATTGAAATCACCTCCTTTAACTAAATCATTTAAATCTATCATATTAAAAAATCACCTATCCTTTTCTTTGTTATCTTATTTACTTATATTATACTATTATTCTTATTAAAAGTCAATAATAAAATAAAAAATAGAAGTAGTAATTTTATGACTACTACCTCTACTAGAACTGCTACTATCTAAATAATTCACTTACACTAACGACAAACATAAAAATTGCACCTACTGTCAAAATACTTATTAGTAATACACCTAATACACCCACATTATCATCTCCTTACAAAAATATTTTAATTAATTTAAATAATAACAATACACTTACGATTACTAAAATTACATATTTTAGTATCATCAACCGATACGAGTCTTCCAAATTTATCACCTCTACTGCATTTATTAACTTATTTGTTTATATTATACTATTATTCTTATTAAAAGTCAATAATTATTTAATAAAAAATAGGAAGAATAATTTTCTTCCTATTTTATTTACTTTATTTATTTTCTTTTATTAAATCTTTCATTTCTTCTATACATAATTCTAATGCTTCGGCATTATCTTGTATTGCTTCATCTAATGTTCTTTGTACTCCTTCTGAGTCTGTACCTAATGCTTTATTCATAATCAATATAGCCTTATCTCTTAATCCTAATTCAGCACATTCTCCACCTAATTTAACTACATCTTCTTTTATTTCATCTATATCTCTATATTTTTCTGTGAATTCTCCTATTGTAGCTTGTTTTCTTTCTGTTGTTATATTATCTTCACCAAAACCTTTTATTGCTCTTTCTACTTCTGTCCATACTTTCTTAGCACTATCTTTTTCATTTTTTTCTAATTCTATTTCTAATGGCATTCTTACATATTTATTAGTTTTGTTTTTACCAAAAGAAGTTTTACATTCATCTGTTACTAAAAATCTATGAACCTTTCCTTCATCATCATATCTTTTATCTATAAACCAAACATAATCCATTTCTTTTTTTAGTATATCTAAAATTCTTTTATTAGATTGTGGTTCGTATCTTAAATAACTATATCCTTTGTTATCAGTTAATTCTTCTACGGTAGCATGACAAGTCCATACAATATTCCAACCAGCAGATTTTATAGGGTCAAATATTTCATCAAAGTATCTAGTTACTAAAGCATAAGCACCATTCCATTTTTTTACTTCATCCATAAATTGTTTACCTGCTCTTGATAATATATATGATTCTATATATGAACCAACTTTAGTAGCAGTATCGACAATCAATGTTGAATATCCTAATTCTTCAATACTTTTTGGGTCAGATAAAACTTTTGACATTTCTTTTAAATCTTTAAATGATGCAACTTCTATTTCATTTGCACAAAGACATGCTTTTGCACCATATTCAGTAGCCAACATTAAATGTTTTCCTTCAAACATACCACTAACCAATGATGTTTTTCCACCATCAGGTAAAGAATAAACTAAATAAGAATATGAACGTGGGTCTATACTTACTTTTTTCTCTTTATTTTCTTGAGTTCTTTTTTTAATATCATTTAAATTTAGTGCCATTATACATCTCTCCTTTTTATTTATTCATTTTTATTTAATAAAACATCCAATAAATCAATCATGATGCGTTTATTTCTTAGTTTCTCAATTTTCATTTTTTCAATTTCATCTATCAATTCTTTATCTGTATCTTTATCTAATAATTTTTTCATATCTACTAAAATACTTATTTCCTTTGTAAGAACATTTTTTCTTTTACTTAAATCCTGTTCAATTTCTTCTATTGGATTTTTAACAACATTGTATTCATCCTTAATTGTACTAATTATTCTACTTTCAATTAATGTTAATTCATTTATCCTTCTTTCTGTTTCTTCAATGTCATCTCTAATTTTTCTTACATCATAAAAAATTTTCTTTGTTTTCATTATGTCTAATATATTTTCCTTTATCCTATTATCTTCTATATAATTCATCTTGTCTTTTTTAATTCGTTCCATTACATTTTCTAATATTTCATTATCTTTAACTTTTCTTTCCATCTTATCTTTCCTTTCTTGATATATTAGATGATTTATTTATCATCTTTACTTATATTATACTATCACTCTTATTAAAAGTCAATATTTATTTCAAACATAATTTCTAATTCTAACATTTTTTTCATTCGTAAAAGATATCCTAAAGCATAATCACCCATTTCAACTTCTCTCAAATTATCTTTTTCATTTTTTATATATTCCCTTAAGTTATACATATTGATATAATATAATTTATCTACTTCTGATAAGTAGTAAAACATTACATCACACTTTGTTTTCTCAAAGCAACCTTTCGTTCCATAATGCTTATTGCTTGTGTATTCATATACTATATTTTTAGAAAGATGTGCTTGAGTATCAGTTTTTACTTCTATCTTTAACAAATCACCATTTTTACAAATCAATATAAAGTCAACATCATTATCTCTCCAAAATTTATCATCCCTAACATCTATTATATTTTGTGTAAAGTTTTCTTTTTGTAAGTATTCTATTGTTTTTCTCTCTCCTATTTCACCAGTCTT
>OJKC01000052.1_pt1 | contig 127606 bp, 114 predicted proteins | sample 1596401 | NCBI WGS metagenome assembly OJKC01 (sample SAMEA4350162, study PRJEB24818) | metagenome | biome: human; feature: gut; material: faeces | place: Denmark | collected 2013-09 | reverse complement strand
GATTGCGGCCAGCGGCCACTGCCGCTAAAAAACGAAGTCAATACATTTCTTACCGCCGCCCAGGCGGTCTGCCGTGAAACGGCAGAATAAAATGATGAAATCATTTTATTAAGAAATAGTATTATTCATGATCTCAAGCCGCGCGCTTCCGTCAAAGGACAGAAAATACGACCGGAAACCCGTCCTCGGATTGTGATAGCCGTCGTTTGATTCTGCGCCCAGATAGTTCACAAAGAAGCTGCGCGCCTTTTCCAGATCGTTCACATACAGCGCGGCATGTTCGATTTTCATAGCGTTCCCTCCATCATTTCCGTGTCATTCCAGTATAACATACACGGGAGGGCTTTGCAAGAACGCACAAAACTTCACCGCCGTGAAACGAACGTTTCACGGCGGTGAATTCTTATACTTCCTTATACATGGCGGCGGCATCGTCCTTGCGGACGGTTTCCGCTACCTGAAGAACCTCCACGGTCACCGTCCGGGCGCCCATGGAAATCTCGATTTTGTCCCCGACCTTTACGTCGTAACCAGCCTTGACCACGCGGCCGTTGACGCTGATGCGGCCGTTGTCGCAGGCTTCGTTGGCCACCGTCCGGCGCTTGATTAGGCGGGAGACTTTGAGATACTTGTCAAGCCGCATCGCTTACTTCGCCACGATGTCCTTCAGGGCCTTGCTTGCCTTGAAGGCGGGAACGCGGGTAGCGGGGATCTCGATGGCTTCCTTGGTGTGGGGGTTGCGGCCAACGCGGGCTTCCCGCTCCTTGGTCTCGAAGGTGCCGAAGCCGGAGACCTGCACCTTGTCGCCCTTTACCAGAGCCGCGGTAACGGCGTCAATGGCGGCGTTGATGACCCGCTCGGTGTCCTTCTTGGTCAGGCCGGCGCCCTCGGCGGCGGCAGCGATCAGTTCAGTTTTGTTCATGTTTATATCCTCTTTTCTGAAAGTGAAAATATTTTGAAAGCGTTGTTTAGATTAACATAATTCTACCCAAATTGCAAGAGATTTTTCAAAAAAACTCACAGCTTCAGGATTTTTGCGATTTTTTCGCCTTTTGGCAACAGCAGACAGTCCTCATGGGTGATGACTTTGAACTTTACGGCGGTAAAGAAATAGCTGACGACACCCACCAGAACCGGCATGGCGCACAGAATCAGGCGGCCTGTGCCGATCTCCCGCACGCCGATGGCTTTCAGCGCCCACAGTGCGCCCCATGCGAGAACGCCCATCACCGCCGCGGCGAAGAAGGAACGCAGAAGGTTGGGCAGGATCGCGGGCGGCTTCGGCAGCAGGCGGCGCATGGACAGGATGTTCAGGATACTGATGACCACATAGCCCATCAGCAGGCCGATAGGCGTACCCAGAATGTTGATAAGCGGCATTCCCGCCAGCACGTACACCGCCACCAGATTCACAACGCCGCCGATCAGCATGTTGATGACCGGCCGACCGGCGTGGCCGTGGGCCTGCATGATGGCCGTGGAGACCAGCACCAAAGCGTTAAAGATGATGGTAAAGCCCAGAACCGTCATCAGCCGGGTCGCCATTGCCAGATTCCCGCCGGAATATCCCCCCAGCAGGGCGGTGATCGGCTCGGCCAGCAGGGCGAGGCCGAAGGCGCAGGGCATGGCGATCAGCCCGGTGATCCGCACGGCGGATTCCTCGGTGGCCTTGGCTTCGTCATCGCCGCAGAGGGTCAGGTGGGAGGTGATGGCGGGAATGATGCTGATGGTGATGGGGGTAATGAAGGCGCAGGGCATGTTGAAGATGGTCAGGCACATACCGTAAACGCCCCGCATGGTGTCGGCAGAGGACTGGGTGTAGCCCAGATTCAGCAGCTGTCCCATGTAGATCTTGGTTTCCAGCATGGTCATCAGCTGCAAGGCGGCGGAGCCGAAGGTGATGGGAATGGCAATGGCCAGCAGCCCCCGGGCGGTCTCCCGGTAGGAACGAGGCTCTTCCTCCGTCCGGGGCAGAAGGGCGTAGCTCTTCCGGAAGCGGCCGAACAGGTAAATCGCCGAGACAAGGCAGCTTGCCGTGACGCCCAGAATCGCGCCGCCCGCGGCCAGAGGGATTTCGTTGGTCATTTTCAGGATTGCCAGCGCCGCGCCCATACCCACGATCAGCTTCACCACGGCCTCCAGCACCTGAGAAACGGAGGTGGGCAGCATGTTCCCCTGCCCCTGGAAGAAGCCACGGTAGGTGCTCATGACGCAGATAAGCAGCACGCAGGGGCCAAGGCAGCCGATGGCCGCCCATGCGTCGGGCTGGTTCTGGAAGGCGGCCAGCTGGCGGCAGAACACCGTCATCAGCAGACTGCCCGCAATGCCCAGCGCCAGAAAAATCCCCCGTGCGGTATGGTAAATCCGGCGCACCTGATTGTAATGGTCAAGGGAACTGGCCTGAGAGATCATCCGGCTCATGGCAACGGGCAGTCCGGCGGTGGAGATCATCAGCAGTACGTTATAGATGTCGTAGGCCGTGTTGAAGTAGCCGAAGCCCTGCTCGCCGATGATGGCGTTGAGGGGAATTTTGTACAGAGCGCCGATGACCTTGACAATGGCCGTTGCCATTGCGAGCAGCGCGGTGCCCTGAAGAAAATTCTGCTTTTTTTGCATATCAGACATGGTTTCATCCTTTCTGCGGGGGAATGCGGGGTCACTTCGTTTCTTCAAACAGCCGGGGGATGGCGTATTCGGTCAGCTCCTCCACGACCTTCTTCATGTCGATGGTGGGGAAGCAGCCGTTTTCGTAGAGGATTTTGCCCCGCACCATGGTCATGGCCACGTCGCCGCCCTTGGCAGACCAGACGAGACCGTTCAGAACATTGTGGCAGGGGATCAGATGGGGGGCGGAAAAGTCGATGAGCGCGATATCCGCGTCCATGCCAACCTGAAGCATTCCGCATTCCTTAGCGCGTCTCTGCGCCTGCGCGCCGGAGACAGTCGCCATCATCAGGGCGGCGGGAGACGGGAGGGCGGCGGGATTGCCGCTTTCCTTCCGGGCGGACATGGCGGCAAAGCGCATGACCTCGAACATGTCCAAGTTGCCGCACTCGATGGCGCCGCCGGTGCCGAGGGCTATGTTCATCCCCGCCTTGACGGATTCCAGAATAGGGGTGGAGGACTGGCCGCTTTTGTAGGCGGACACGGGGGTCGCCACGGCGCAGACGCCCTTCTTCCCCAGCAGTTTACGCTCGTCCTCCGTTAAATATGTACAGCCCGCGGCGGTGGTGGGGCGGCTGAAAACATTGTGGCAATTCAGCAGCTCCCCGGGGTTCATGCCGGTGCGCTCCAGACAGGAGTCCACTTCGCTCTGGGTCTCCGCAAGATGCAGCTGCATTCCCAGATTCTGCTCTGCGGCGTAGCCCACCAGACCTTCCCAGAGCCTGTAGTTGCTGATGTACTCGGCGTAGATTCCGGCGTCAATTTTGATACGGCCGCCGTCGAAGCCGTTCCACTTCTCCGTGACCTTTACCAGCTCCCGGCACTGCTCGTCGGTCTCAAAGTCAAAGTCCTCGTTCTCGTCGATGAAGCGGTAGCTGGACAGCGCCAGATTGGCCTTGATGCCGGACTCCGCCACGGCCTCGGCGGTGGCGTTGGGGTAGTAATACAGGTCGGAAACCGAGGTGACGCCGAAGCGCAGGCACTCGGCGATGGCGAGAGATGCCGCCGCTTTGGCGCTGCGGGAGTCCATTTTCGCTTCCTTTTGCAGCAGCGCCTGAAGGGCTTCGGTGTTGCCCAGATCATCGGTGAAGCACCGCAGACTGGCGGTCGCCAGATGGGTGTGGCAGTTGATAAGGCCGGGAATGGCCACCATGCCGGTGCCGTCCACAATGGCCTTGGGCGCTTCAGCCGGGGGCTTTCGCTCAATGGAGACGATCTTCCCGTCCTCGATGCCGATATAAGCGCCGAAGATGACCTCCATCCGGGGGTTCATGGTCACGGCTGTAACATTGGAAATGAGGGTGTCCAAATTGGCACACTTCCTTTCGTGTAGCGTGGGCGTTATTTCGCCCCGTCTGTCATGAGACGGAACAGCTCCTGCTTCTGCTCCAGCACGCCCGGGAGCATTTCGATGTACTGTTCGGGGAATTTTGGGTTATGGAACCGGCGGAGAGTGCCGTCGGGGAGGTTTACCTTGTTCATGCCTCCGCCGCCAAGAGAGAGGATGGTATGCACTTCCTCCATCATGTAGATGTTGTACAGGCAGTCCAGATTGTCCCGGCTCCAGCCTACGTTCTCGAAGCTGCCGGACATGTATTTCTGGCGGTAGAGGTAATAGGGCTTGTAGCCCAGCGCCCGGAGGGTCTGCTCCGCGTAGGCGACCATTTCGGCGACGTCCCCGGCGGAGGGGAGATTCTCCCGCTTTTCAAACAGGTCGGCGCCCTTTTTCAGGGCGAGGGTGTGGACGGTGATGTTGGCGGGATTCAAAGTCGCCACGGCGTCCAGACTGCGGCGGAAGCCCGCCGTGCTGTCCGCGGGAAGACCCGCGATCAAATCCATATTGATGGCACTGAAACCTGCATCCGCCGCTTCGCCGTAGGCGCGAAGCACGTCCGCCGCCTTGTGGGGCCGCCCGCAGGCGCGTAAGACGGCGTCCTCCATGGTCTGGGGGTTGATGCTCATGCGGTCAGCGCCGCCAGAACGGATAACTTGAAGCTTTTCCAAATCCAGCGTATCCGGGCGGCCGCCCTCTACGGTGAATTCCACGCACCGGGACAGATCGAAATTGTCCCGGATGACGCGCAGCAGGCGCTCCATCTGAGGGGCGGAGAGGGTCGTGGGGGTGCCGCCGCCGATGTAGAGGGTGCGGACGGTTCTCCCGGACTGCGCCAGAAGTCTGCCCGTGACCGCAATTTCCTGTTCCAGCGCCCGCAGATAGGGTTCCAGCAGTTCCGTTTTCCTGCCGATGGTGCGGCTGACGAAGCTGCAATAGGTGCAGCGGGTGGGGCAGAAGGGGATGCCGACGTACAGCGACAGATCGCTGGGCTGCAGCATATTCACCGCCCAAACCGTGGAGACCGAGCAGTCGACGGCCAGCCTGCGCCGGTCATCGGTGACGTAATATACATCCCGCAGCAGCTCGTCTGCGGACTTGGGTGTGCCGCCCTCCAGCAGATGCTTCGTGGTGATTTTCGTGGGTCGGACGCCGGCCAGTGCGCCCCATGGGGGCGTAACGGGCAGCAGCTGTTTCGCGGCCAGATAATAGCTCTGCTGCAATGCCCGGCGGCGCAGACGGACGGTTTCGTCCGCCGCCTTGATCCGCCGGGTAGCCGCGGCAGTGGTGCCGTTTACAGTGATTTTCGTGACGGCGGTAAGCCAGACCTTTCCCCGGTGGAGGGACGAAACCGCCTCCCCTTCCGTGTTGTCGGGAAACAGGGACAGCTGTAACTGCTCCACGGCATAGCGGTCGTCATGACCGTGTAGTGTCAGTTTCATAGGAACCTCGATTATCGTAGATAGGGGTTATACCGCTTTTCCTCCGTCAGCGTCGTATCCATGCCGTGGCCGGGGTAGACCCGGTAGTCGGTGGAAAGCCCCGCCAGACGGCGCAGAGAAGCCCGCATGGCCGCGTCGCTTCCGCCGGGAAAATCGGTACGGCCGCAGGAACCGGCAAACAGGGTATCCCCGGAGAACATGGCGTCGTCAATCAGCAGGCACACGGAGCCGGGGGTATGGCCGGGGGTGCGGATAACGGAGATCGTCAGCCCCGCGAGGTGCAGGGTGTCCCCCTCGTCGTAGGTTTTGGTGTAGTAGAGCGGCCCCGCTGTCATCTGGGGCGGCATGGTCAGCTCGTCGGCGCAGAGATAGACGTCGCAGCCGGTCTCGGCGGCGATCTCCTTTACGCCGCCCACATGGTCAAAATGTCCGTGGGTCAGCAGGATCGCTTCCACGGTCAGCCCCAGCGCGTTCACCTCGCTCAGCACCTTTTCCGGGGTGTAGCCGGGGTCGATGACACAGCAGGTCTTCGACGCACTGTCGTGGACGATATAGCAGTTGGTTCCGTAAGCCCCAAGGGTCAGCGTGTGAATATTCAGCATACTATCACCTACCGGGTGTGAATTTTGTCATTTTCTTCTGGGGGTGTCCATCAGCTGCTCCGTGTCCAGGATCAGGGTCACGGGGCCGTCGTTGACGGATTCCACCTTCATGTCCGCGCCGAAGCGGCCGTGCTGAGGGGGATACCCCAGACTGGCGCAGTCGGCAAGGAACTGCTCATACAGCCGCTCCCCCAGTTCCGGGTTCGCGGCGTCGGTAAAGCTGGGGCGGCGGCCCTTGCGGCAGTTGCCGTAGAGAGTGAACTGGCTCACCACCAGCACCTCACCGCCCACCGCGTCCAGTCCCAGATTCATTTTGTCGTTTTCGTCGGTAAAAATACGGAGTCCCAGGGCTTTTTCCGCCAGATACCGGCATTCCTTTTCGGTATCGTTGGGACCCACGCCCAGAAGAATGAGGAAGCCTTTTCCGATTTTTCCCACCACCTCGCCGTCAATGGCGACGGAGGCGGAATTGACTCTTGTCAGTACAGCGCGCATAGCGTCTCTCTCCTTAATTCTGTCCTCTGCGGGAGCCGACCACGTCCCGGATGTTCAGCAGCTTCGTCCGCACGGATTCCAGCTCCGCCACGTCCTTGACTTCAAACCGGATGGTGATGGCGCTGCGGCCGCCGGGCAGGTCTTTGCCGCTCATTTCCTTGACCCGGACACGGGCGGTGGACAGCACCATGGCCACGTCCAGAATCAGGCCGTCCCGGGTGATGCAGTCCAGCTCCAATGTCGTCTCGAAGGGCTGCTCCTCCTGGGTCGCCCAGCGGACGCGCACCCAGCGGGCGGCCTGACGGGGGTCTTCCCGATTCTGGGCGTTAGGGCAGTCCGCCCGGTGGATGCTGACGCCGAAGCCCTTGGTGATGAAACCCACAATGGGGTCGCCGGGGACGGGGGTGCAGCATTTGGCGAACTTGATCATGCAGGAATCGATGTCCTCCACAATGACGCCGTTGACCGCGTGGCGGTTCTGGGTGACCGCTTCGGAATCGGGGCGGAAGCGCAGGGGGCTTTGGGGCAGCTTTTCCGCGGTCTGCTGCTTCAGAGCCTTGTTGATATCGTCCCGGATGCGGCCGACGGCCTTGGCGGCGGTCAGTCCGCCGTAGCCGATGGCGGCGAACATATCGTCCCAGGTGTCGAAGGACAGTTTTTTCAGCAGCTGCCCTTCCAGCTCCGGGTCGGTGGCAGCGGTGAGGGGCAGCCCCACCCGCTTCATTTCGGACTCGAAGGACGCCCGGCCGTGGACGATGTTCTCTTCCCGCTTCTCCTTCTTGAACCACTGCTTGATCTTGGTTCTGGCCTGATTGCTCTTGCAGATGGTCAGCCAGTCCCGGCTGGGACCTTTGGCGGATTTGGAGGTCAGCACCTCCACAATGTCGCCGTTTTTCAGGGTGGTGTCGATGTTGGCGATGCGGTTATTGACCTTTGCGCCGATCATGGAATTTCCCACGCCGGAATGGATGGCATAGGCAAAATCGATGGGCGTGGAACCGGCGGGCAGGGAAACGATCCGTCCCTTGGGGGTGTAGACGAACACCTCGTCGTCGAACATGTCGATCTTCATGGACTGGACGAACTCTTCCGCGTCGGAATCCTGCTGGCTTTCCAGCAGGCGGCGCACCCACTCGAAGTCCTTCTCCGTACCCGTGCCGGTGCCCTGCTTGTACTTCCAGTGGGCGGCGATGCCGTATTCGGCGGTCTCGTGCATCTGCCATGTGCGGATCTGCACCTCGAAGGGAATGCCCTGAGAGCCGATGACGGTGGTGTGCAGGGACTGGTACATGTTGGGCTTGGGCGTGGAGATATAGTCCTTGAACCGTCCCGGCACCAGACTGAACAGGTCGTGGACATGTCCCAGCACGTTGTAGCAGTCGGGGATGGTGTCCACAATGACCCGGAAGGCGTAGATGTCGTACAGCTCGTCGATGGTCTTGCCCTGGGCGAGCATTTTCCGGTAGATGGAGTAGACGTGCTTGATCCGCCCGTAGGTGGTGTTGTGGATGCCCGCGGAGGTCAGGCGCTGGGTGATCTTGTCCTGGATGGTGCACATGAAGGCCTCGTCCTTCTCCTTGTGTGCCTGGAGGTAGGACATGATCTCGTTATACTCCATGGGGGCGAGGTAGCGCAGAGAGGTATCCTCCAGCTCCCACTTGATCTTCTGCATACCAAGGCGGTGGGCAAGGGGCGCGTAGACGTCCATTGTCTCCCGGCACTTCTGAATCTGCTTTTCCGGCGTCTGGTACTGCATGGTGCGCATGTTGTGGAGCCGGTCGGCGATTTTGATCAGCACCACCCGGATGTCCTTGCTCATGGCCATGAACATCTTGCGCAGATTCTCCATCTGCGCCTGCTCGGAGGAGGAGAAGTTTGCCCGGGTCAGCTTTGTGACGCCCTCCACCAGCTCCGCCACGGTGGGGCCGAAGATTTTTTCAATGTCCTCATGGGAGGCGTCGGTGTCCTCGATGCAGTCGTGGAGCAGGGCGCCCAGAATGGCGTCGCAGTCCAGCCCCATCTCCGCCACGATCTGGGCGACCGCCAGCGGGTGGATGATGTAGGGGGAACCGTCCTTCCGTTTTTGCAGCTTGTGCTTCTGGTTGGCGTAATCCACGGCACGGTCGATGAGCGCCATGTCCGCGCCAGGCAGGTGCTTTTTGATTGCGTCGCACATGGACGCGTAATGTTCTTCAAAGGATTCCATTTTGGTTCAGCTCTCTTTCGCGTGCAGCAGCCGCTGCATGGTCTGGCTTCGGCTCAGGTCGGCCTTTCCTTCTCCGGGGGTCAGCCGGATGGAAACATATTTATGCTGCCGCTGGACGGTGAGCAGTCCCACGTCCCGGAAAATATCCAGACAGGTGAGCATCTGCCCCAGATTCAACGGTTGTCCCGACCAGCGGACGATCTTGCGGCACAGGCACATGGGTGACTCCTGCACAGGGTTCGCGGCGTCCAGATACCGCCACACCAGCGCCAGCATCTTCCGGTCAGGCAGCAGTGCCGCGGCCTCGCCGGAGGTCAGATTTCCCCGCTGCATATCCCGGTAAGGCGCGGCGTCGGGCAGGCACTCGGCGCTGCAGCTGGGGCGGATGTCGATGACATTCATCTGCACGGTGCGCGTCCCCCGGAATTCGTTCACCTGAGGGGTAAAGGCCACGTCCACTAAGTCCCCCGGCTGGATGGACACCATCTGGGGATTGGCGGAAAAATAGATGGCGTTCAGGTACGTATGTCCGCTGCACAGGCGCAGGCGCATATGCCGTCCGCCGCCCACCATGCTGATGCGGTCGATGGTCAGATTCTTCATCATCAGCACCGGCTTGGGGCAGCCGTTGCCGCAGGGCTCCAGCATTTGCAGGGAGTCCACATTGTGCAGGGTCAGCAGCTCCGGGGAAACGGCGCAGTCCACATCCAGAACGGTCCGCGGCACGTCGTCTGTGTAATACTGCGCGGCCAGCGCGCAGATCTGGCGGCGGAATTCCGGAATGTTGGCGCGGGAAATGGTAAAGCCCGCGGCCAGCTCATGGCCGCCGTAGCTTTCCAGCAGCGGAGACAGGGCGCTCAGGGAGGCAAACAGGTTGAAGCCCCCGTGGCTGCGGGAGCTGGCTTTGCCGTGCTCGCCGTCCAGACAGATCAGGAAGGTGGGGCAGGCGTATTCCTCGGCAATGCGGCTGGCCACGATGCCCACCACGCCCTGATGCCAGCTTTCGTCTGCCAATACGATGGCCTCCGGGGGCTTGCCCATGGGCAGCATGGACACGGCCTGCCGGTAAATTTCCGACTCCACGGCCTGCCGCTGCCGGTTCAGCTCGCACAGTCCCCGGGCGGCCTCGGCGGCCTTGTCCGGGTCGTCGGTGAGAAACAGCTCCACCGCAAGATCGATCTGTCCCATCCGTCCGGCGGCGTTGATGCGGGGCGCCAGCATGAAGCCGATAGAGGACGCGCTGACGGTCTCCGGGGCGCAGCCGCACTCTGCCATCAGCGCCGCGATGCCCGGGCGCTTGGTATGCGCCAGAGATTCCAGACCTCTCGCCACGAACACCCGGTTCTCCCCCTGCAGGGGCATCACATCCGCCACGGTGCCGAGGCATACCATGTCGGCGTATTCTTCCAGCACCGTTTCCTGGGAACCGCACAGGGCAGAAGCCAGCTTGAAGGCCACGCCCACGCCGGAGAGATTCTTATGGGGATAGCCGCCATCGCAGCGGTGGGGGTCCACCACAGCAACCGCGGCGGGCAGCGTCTGCTTGCACTCATGATGGTCGGTGATGACGAGATCAATGCCCAGCTGCTTACACAGCTCCGCCTCATTGACGGCGGTGATGCCGCAGTCCACGGTGACGATCAGCTTGACGCCCTCGGCGTGAAGCTGGTGAATGGCGATGGGATTCAGGCCGTAGCCCTCCTCCAGACGGCCGGGAATGTAGCTCACCACATCCGCGCCGTGGCGGCGGAGAAAATCCGTCAGCAAACAGGTGGCGGTGATGCCGTCCACGTCGTAGTCGCCGAACACGGCGATCTTCTCACCCCGGGACATGGCAAGTCCCACCCGTCCGGCAGCCTTGTCCATATCCGTCATCAAAAAAGGGTCAAGCAGGGGCGCGTTGCAGTCTAAGTAAGCTCTGGCCTGTCGATCATCCCCGATCCCCCGGGAGGCCAGCACCATGGCGGCCAGCGGAGCGTAGCCGCTGCCAACCAATGCGTTGACAGCCCCCGCCTCCAGCTGGGACACCTTCCAAATTCCGTATTTCACGATTCATGCACATCCAGTAATAACATTTTCCCTATATTATAGCAAAAATGAACGGGATGTACAATAGGCAGTTGGGAATTTTCTTGTTTAAGGGATTTCAGGGGTATCTCCCCGCTCCCGCCCCGGCGTGACCTGCATGATGGTCACGGCGAGCAGAGGGGCAAAGATCATGCCGCCCACGCCCCAGAGCTTGTAGCCGACGTACAGCGCCATCAGCGTCACCAGGGGGTCAAGCCCCAGATGCCGCCCCACCAGCTTCGGCTCCAGCATGGAGCGGGACAGGGTGACCACGGCATAAACACCCAGCAGGCCGATTGCCCTGGCGCCCTCCCCCTGCAAAAAGCAGATCACTGCCCATGGCACCAGCACGGTGCCGGTGCCCAGCACGGGCAGCGCGTCCACCAGCGCGACCACCAGTGCCCACAGCGGGGCGTAGGCGATCCGCAGCACCACGAACCCCAGCGTCAGAATGGTGAACGTCACGCCCATCAGCTTGAGCTGCGCCGTCAGCCACCCGCCCACGGCATTTTTCATACGCTTCAGGGCGTCCGCGGCGGGCTTGAGCTTTTCCTCGGGCAGACGTTTTTTCAGCCAGCTTTTGATCTTCGGCAGCCGGGCGGAGATCAGGAAGGAGGAGATCACCGCCGTTCCCAAACTCAGCGCGCCGTCGGGAATGTGGCTCAGAATGTTTCCCGCCAGTCCCAGAATATACCGGATGACCTTGTCCAGCAGGGATGTTCCATTGGAGAAGAAGGAGGTCACGTTCTCGCTGAGCAGGGGCTGCACGCTCTGGGGCGTGTGGGACGCCAGCTCCAGCAGCCAGCTTTGCAGCAGGCCGATGCCGGATTTTGCCGTATCCTCCAGATCGGGCAGCACCCCCGCCACCCTTCGCAGCTCCCGCAGAGCAAAGGCGCAGAGAATCAGCACCAGCATGGCAAGAAAGCAGAAGGCCATACTGACGCCGATGCCGGAGCACACACACCGTGGAACCCGCCGTTTCTGGAGGAAGCCCACCATGGGCTCCGCCGCGAACGCCAGCAGCGCCCCCAGCAGAAAGGGAAAGCAAAGCGGCAGAAGAAACCGGGCAGCCAGCCACACGGCAAAAAACGCCGCCAACACGGATATGCTTTTTTTCACTGCGGGACGCAAAAAGATTCCTCCTTTCCGACAAAAACTCTGATAATATGGGGTTGCATTCTAAGAAAAGTATGTTACAATACATTGTGGAGAAACAGTTGTTGTTCTGTCACACACAAATTGAACCAGTTTTAAGGAGGTCCGACATGTCGACCAAACCCAAATACTATATTGTGGAGTCTTCCGCCCTGCCGGAGGTTTTCCTGAAGGTAGCGGAGGCAAAGCGTCTGCTTTCCACCGGCGAAGCGTCCACCGTCAACGAAGCCACCCGCATGACCGACATCAGCCGCAGCGCGTTCTACAAGTACCGGGACGCCGTGCTGCCCTTCCAGAGCATGATGACCGGCCGCATCATCACCTTCCAGCTGCTGCTCCACGATGAGCAGGGACTCTTGTCCGAGATCCTGGGCGTCTTTGCCGACGCCGGCGCCAATATCAGCACCATCAATTCCATCGTCCCCACCAACGGTACGGCGGTCGTGACCATCTCTGCGGAGACCATCGACCTGACCATGACGCTGGAGGAACTGATGAACCGCCTCTCCGCCATTCAGGGCGTGCTGAAGGCCGACGTGCTGGCCGGATAACCCCATATTCTGAATTGCAAAACCGCCGCCGCTGTTTTCTGCGGCGGTTTTCTTCAGGCAGCACCGTGCAATTCGGCAAGAAGTCTCAGCTAGGATTTTTGTTCCAATTCAAAGTTTCAAAAATGGAGGAATACTGTATGTATTTCCCATTTTTGAAACTGCGGAAGTGGGGCAAAAAGACGGCTGAGACTCGCAGACGCAATTGCGCGGTGCTGCCTTCGTCACACTTCGCCCATCCCTGACATACGATGAATCGGGAGGGGTGCGATATGCTCATCGTGCAGAAATATGGAGGAACGTCCCTTGCGGGAATGTCGCGCCTGCGCGCCGCGGCTCGTAGGGTCACGGGGCTGGCCCGGCAGGGAAATCAGGTCGTCGTGGTGGTTTCCGCTCAGGGGGATACCACGGATATGCTCATCGAAAAGGCCACTCAGGTCAACCGCCGGGGCTCCGCCCGGGAGATGGACGCATATCTTGCCGCCGGGGAGCAGATGTCGGCAGGGCTGATGACCATGGCCATCGGGGCTATGGGTTACAGCGCCGTCAGTCTCACCGGCTGGCAGGCGGGCATCCGGACCGACGGCGTCCACGGCAACGCCCGGATACAAAATATCGACGTCGCCCGCATCCGCCGGCAGCTGGACGCGGGAAAGATCGTGGTCGTGGCAGGCTTTCAGGGCGTCGATCCCGAGGGGGACATCACCACGTTAGGGCGCGGCGGTTCGGACACCACGGCGGTAGCTCTGGCGGCATGGCTGAAGGCCGACCGCTGTCAGATCTTCACAGACGTGGACGGCGTCTATGACCGGGACCCCAGAATTTACTCCGACGCCACCCGTTTCGGGCAGATCAGTTATGCGAAAATGATGACGCTGATCGAGAATGGCGCGCAGGTGCTCCACGACCGCAGTGTGGAGCTTGCCAGAGAGCACGGGATACCGATAGAAGTTCTTTCCGCCTTCACCGGAGACCCCGGCACCATAGTAGGGGATTTAGAATCATACTACCCAACCAAAACGTAAGATATTCCCCGCAGGAGCAAAAAAAGCGTGTAAAAAAGCAACCGTCCCGGACCGTGCTGACAGCACAGTCCGGGACAGAAAATTTTATGGGAAATTTGTGGACTTCTGTTAACAAGAGTAAGGCCACGTGTTACACGTGTTATACGTAAAGTACTCCATATGGCACCCTCCCTATAACCATTCGTCAAAATTTCCGCTGAATCTCCGCCGCGCCGCGGCTCAGTATATTCTCCGCATTCTCCCCCAATACCTGCTCCAGCAGCGCGTATTCCGACAGGCTTCCGTGGGGGACTGCCCACGCCCCGGCGTCGGTTCCGGGGGCGATCAGGCCGCCCATGGCCGCAAAGGCGGCCACATTTTCCATGGCGCTTTCCAGAATCGCCGCTACAGCGGCTTCGTCAAAGCGCCCCGTTCCCCGCAGATTCCCGATGGTGGACAGCGTAGGCACCCACACCGTTCCGTTTTCGCGCATGGCGCGGAGGGCGTCCGTGTCCAGATACGCGCCGTGTTCCACGGAATCCACCCCGGCCAGCGCCGCGGCTTCTACCGTCCGGGCGCCGTTGGCGTGGGCCATTACGGCAAAGCCCTCCTCGTGGGCAATATGGATCAGCTCCCGGATGGTTTCCGGGGGAAGGCCGTCCTCGGTCAGCACGCCGAAGCGATCAAAATCCATCAGACCGGAGATCATGATTTTGATAAAATCCGCGCCGTCCGCCCGCTTTTGAGTAACCATAGCGGCATACTGGGATAGATTTTCGTACTTTTCTCCGATGAATCCGCCGTAGTGACCCTGCGCGCACAGCGGAGACAACGGCGTGCGGTAGGTGATGCCATACTCCCCCGCCAGCGACCGGGCTTTCGCCCCCACGCCCCAGCGGTCGCCGCCGTCACGGAGGTAGGCAAAGCCCAGCTTCCGGTAAGTTTCCAGCACCCGGCGAACCCAAACTTCATCCACGCTACCGGAATGCCGGGCGATCGCCCGCTTCCAGTCCGCGCCGTCCAGAACCATGTGAATATGACAATCGCACCGCACGGGAAAACACTTCCTTTCAGGCTCAGTATAACAGATTTCGGCAGACTGTGCAAGCACGGCCATTTTCCATAAGGTTAGTTGACGCTAACCCAATGCTGTGCTATAATATGGTTAAACTTTCAGAAAGAAGGGTTATTATGATTCAAACGACTGTGCAGGTATCCGGTATGGCCTGTTCCATGTGCGAAGCCCATGTGAACGACGCCGTCCGCAGCGCGCTGAACGTCAAAAAGGTTACCTCCTCCCACGCGAAGGGCGAGACCGTCATTCTGTCCGACGAGCCGCTGGATGAGGGTAAGCTCCGGGAGACGATCAACGCCACCGGCTATCAGGTGGGCGGCATCAGCTCCGCGCCTTACGAAAAAAAGGGCCTGTTCTCTTTCCTGCATAAGTAAAACCCATATTGGAAAAGCCGACAGCGAAAACCGCTGTCGGCTTTGTCTATCAATAGCTCATACTGAACTCCTATTAAAATCTTTAAAAAAGATTTTAATCAGGAAATAGTATCAGACCGTCAGGTTCTGAATCCACTTGCCCTGTTTCAGCATGACCGTACCAATGACGCACTTGATGAAGTCGGTAGCCTGACAGATAGCGTATAGCGGCAGAATGGGCAGGTTCGTAAACCGGCTCAGGCAGAAGGCCAGCGGCACGCAGAACACCCACATGAAGCAGCTGTCAAACAGGAACGTCACGAAGGTCTGTCCGCCGGAGCGGAGGGTGAAATAGGTGGCGTTGAGATAGGAGCCGAAGGGCATCATCACGGCGGAGATCCAGATCAGCTGCGCCGCCAGATGCCGCACGGCGTCGGTGGTGTTGTAGATGCCGGGGAACGCCTCGGAAACCGCCGCCATCAGGCCGCCGAACATGACGCCCGACGCAATGGACACGGCGATGAGCTTCCGGTTGGTGTCCCGCACGTCCTCCTCCGAGTGCCCCGCGCCCAGCATCTGCCCCATGATAATGCCAACGGAATTGCCCATGGAAAGATAGACGACGCTCCCCAGATTGAACAGGGTGCTGCAAATGTTCATGGCAGGCACCACGTCCAGCCCGCAGGTGGAGTAGCACTGGCTCAGGACGGCCATGCCACTGGACCAGAGGAATTCGTTGACCAGCAGGGGCATACCCTTGATGGTGATGGATCTCAGCAGCTTGCCGGGGATGTACATGGAACGGTAAGCGCCCACGATAAAGGCGTTTCGGGCCTTGTGGCTGTGTGTCCACCCCGCCACGATGGCAAGCTCCACGTACCGGGAAATGACCGTGGCGATGGCCGCGCCCTCCACGCCCATTTCCGGCGCGCCGAATTTGCCGAAGATCAGGATGTAGTTCAGCACCAGATTCACGAACACCGCCGCAATGCCGCCCAGCATGGGAATGAAAGTCTCCCCGGTCTCCCGGAGGGTGCTGGAATAGGTGTTGGTCAGGGCGAAGGGCAAAAAGCCCCAGAGCATGATGGCCAGATATTTAAGGCCGTGATCCAGCGCCCCGGCGGCAGTGGCGGCGTCGCCCTCGCCGGTGAGGTAAAGCCCAATCAAACTGGAACCGCCCAGCAGGAAAATGGCCGCACCCACCAGAGATATGACGATGCAGATCAAAAACTTGAAGCGGAAGGTGTGGCGGATGCCGTCGTCATCCTTGGAGCCATAAAACTGGGCGGTGAAGATACCCGCGCCGGAGCTTGCGCCGAAGACGCACAGGTTGAATACGAACAGCAGGCCGTTGACGATGGAAACGCCGCTCATGGGAACGGTGCCGACCTGCCCGACCATGATGTTGTCCAGCAGGGACACAAAGTTGGTGATGCCGTTCTGGATGATAATGGGGACGGCTACCCCAAAGACCCGGCGGTAAAACGCCTTGTCTCCGATGTAACGATGATGCATAAAAACCTCAAATCAGAATTTTTCATACTATTTCCTGATTAAAATCTTAATTTTAATCAGGAAGGCATCGCCTGACGGCGCTGCCTGTTTTGTGATTTATAAGGAAAGAAATCACAAAACAAGTCTCATATGAACTCCATGCCCTTCAGGCAATTAAAATCTTTTTTAAAGATTTTAGGGTCTATCTGAAAACCGTCAACATGCCCAAACAGCGGGTCTTTTCCGCCTGCTGTGCACCATTTTCCCTTGTAATACACAAAGTATTCCTGCGGGAAAATGGCTTCAGCAGGCGAAAAATCCCTCGCTGTTGGTCATATTCCCGGTTTTCAGATAGACCCTAATTGGAGTTCAGTATCAGACAGGGCTGGGAAGGCTCCCCCATTTAGGGGAGCCTTCCAAAAGTGTGCGCACAGAATCAGATTTCTTTTCCGCCGATGAACACCCGCTTCTGGGTGTAATCCGCGTTGGTGACAACGAAGTCCGCCAGCTTGCCGGTCTCGATGGTGCCGACCTTGTCCGCCGCGCCGATGGCCTTGGCGGGGTTGAAGGTCGCCGCGCGGATGGCCTCTTCCTCGGGGACGTTCCACTTTAGGACGTTTTGCAGGCAGGTCCACAGGTTGGTAGCAGAGCAGGCGATGGTGCCGTCGGCCAGCTTGGCCACGCCGCCGCGAAGCCACGCGTCCTGACCACCCAGCTGGAACCTGGTTCCCTCCGGCTCACCGGCGCAGCGGCCGGAATCGGAGATCAGCACCATCCGGTCACGGAACATAGTGAAGGCGAGACGGACGGAAGCGGGGTGGATATGGTAGCCGTCGCAAATGATCTCGGCCTGGACGCCCGGGGTCTCCACCGCGGCGGGAATGACGCCGGGGTTGCGGTGGTGGATGGGGGGCATGGCGTTGTACAGGTGGGTCAGGTGGGTGACACCGGCGTCGATGGCGGCTCTGGCATGGTCGTAATCGGAATCGGTGTGGGCGATGGAGACGGTACACAGCTCCTTGGCCTTGGCGACAAATTCCGCCGCGCCGGGCAGTTCGGGCGCGACATCCACGATGCGGACAAGACCGCCGCAGCCCTCGTACAGCTTCTTGAAGCCCTCAAAATCCGGGTCCTTCAGGTAGTCGGGGTTCTGTGCGCCGCGCTTCTTGTAGGAGAAGTAGGGCCCCTCCATCTGGATGCCCATGAGACGGGACAGTCCCTCGGGGGCTTCGGCGTGGAGCTGCTTCGCGGTGGCGAAGGCTTTTTCCAGCACGTCGTAGGGCAGGGTCATGGAGGCGGGGGCAAAGGAGGTCACGCCGCACTTGGCATAGAAAGCGGCCATCCGCTTGAGTCCCTCGTAATCGCCGTCGGAGAAGTCCGCGCCGGAGTTGCCGTGGCTGTGGACGTCGATCAGGCCGGGGATGACGGTCGCGCCGTTTAAGTCAACGGCGTCAGCGGGGACGTTTTCGGGGAGAATTTCGCCGAACAGGCCGTCCCGCACCTCAAAGGCACCGGTATGGAACCGGAAATCGGGAGTAAAAATTCGCGCGTTTTTGTAAAACATGGTCTTTCTCCTTTTCGGGCTGAATATTTTCCGTATGAGTATGGTAGCACGCTGCGGCGAAAAAAGCAATCCGGAATCGCGGAGTTTTCCCAAATCTTTTCCTTAGGGTCTATCTGAAAACCGGAAATATGACCAACGGCGAGGGATTTTCCGCCTGATGAAGCCATTTTTTCGCAGGAATACTTTGTGTATTGCAAGGAAAAATGGTGCACAGCAGGCGGAAAAGACCCGCTGTTTGGGCATGTTGACGGTTTTCAGGTAGGCCCTAAGAAAAGCCTGTGAAAAGCGTTTGTCGAATTGCGCCGCGTTTCCCTTGACTTTTTTCACTGGGGCGTTATAATAAATTCAGGATTATTTCCAGAAAAGAAGGAGCGGAAATTCTATGTATTATCATATGAACATTGCGGGCCTTGAGCGGGATCTGCCCATCTGCCCGGTAAACGATTCTCTGTCCATTGCCGGATTTGTGATCTTCGGCGATCAGGAGCTGACCGTGGCCTGCGCCCGGGAGCTGCTGAAGCGCGCGCCGGAATATGACTACATCATCACTGCGGAGGCCAAGGGCATTCCTCTGGCCCACGAGATGGCCCGTCAGGCCGGGGACAAGAAGTACATCCTGGCACGGAAAGCCCCCAAGCTGTACATGCGGGACATTTTCAGCGTTACTGTGCATTCCATCACCACCGCCAAGGAGCAGAAGCTGTATCTGGACGGTGCGGACGCCGCACTGATGAAGGGCAAGCGCATCCTCATCGTGGACGACGTGATCTCCACCGGCGAGAGCCTGAAGGCGCTGGAAACTCTGGTAGAGGAAGCGGGCGGCATCATCTGCGGACGCATGGCCGTTCTGGCTGAGGGCGACGCGCAGGAGCGTTCCGACCTCGTCTATCTGGAAAAGCTGCCCCTGTTCAACCCGGACGGCAGCGTGAAGGGATAAACTACGTACCACTGCGGGAAAGCCCGCTAAAATAAATGTAAAGAGGAGAGATATTTATGTATTGTAAGAATTGCGGCAAGCAGCTGCCAGACGGCGCACAGTTCTGCGACGGGTGCGGCGCGCGGCAGGTCGATGGCGGCTATGTCACCTACACCAATGGCCGGGAGCCGAAGCCTTCCGTCGGCTTCATTGATGCCATCAAGATGTTCTTCACCAAGTACGCGGACTTCAACACCCGTTCCAGAAGAAGCGAGTATTGGTGGGCTGCGCTGTTTTGCGCCCTTGCCGGTATGGTTGCCAGTGCGATTTTGAAGAACTACGCATGGCTCTGGACGCTTGCCATTCTGGTTCCCTCGATTGCTCTCGGTGTCCGCCGTCTGCACGACATCGGCAAGCCCGGCACATATTATCTGTTTGTTTTGATTCCTCTGGTAGGTTCGATCATCCTGCTCGTCTGGTTCTGCCAGGACAGCACCGGCGACAACCAGTGGGGCCCCAATCCCAAGTACTGATTCGCTGACATACCAAAACAGGCACAGCAGGATAACCTGCTGTGCCTGTTAATGCCAGCGCCCCTTGCTTCTCCCTGTGGGAGAGGTGGCTGAGCAAAGCGAAGACAGAGAGGGGACAAGGCTGCAACACCCTCTCAGTCACCTTCGGTGACAGCTCTCCCAGAGGGAGAGCCAAGGGGCTGTACCCCGGCACGAGAAATGGAGCGTATCTGTACCGATACGCTCCATTAACTATTTTACGATTCTTCCATCTGCCCCGCAATTCTGCTCAGCAGCAACGCTTTTGCAAAGTACATCGTCTCATAGCGGATGTACTGGTCGGCGTTCTCATCCCACAAAAAGCGCAGATTCGGCGGGAACTCGTCGTCCCCCAGCCACAGCTGGACGGCGACGCCCAGACCGTCGAAAATCTCAAAGGCATAGGCCGCGTCCCCCACGGGAAGGGGCTTGCCGCCCAGCGCCAGACACGCCCGGCGGAAGGCGGGAAGATCGTTCTGAAACCGCTCCGCCCAAGGGTCGTGGTCGTCTTCCAGCAGCTTCTGGTGAAATTGCAGGCCGAAGTCCTGCATGGCCTTCCACCGTCCGCTGACATGCCGGTCTTCCCGGCTGTCGCAGATCAGGTCAAGCAGGGTCATGACCTCCTCATAGCTGTTTCCGTCCTGCCACGCGCCGTTTTCCAACCGCTGGATATCCCCGGTTTTCCGGGAGACCCGGTAGCCTTGACCGAAAAATGTGGTGTATAGAAAATCCGCGTCCAGCTTTGCGTTCAGCTTTTTCGCCAGCGCTTCCGCGTCGTAGGTCAGAAAGCAGCTCTTTGCCTGCTGCGCCTGAATGAGATAATTGTCCGTTCGTGCCATGGGCGTACCTCCCTCTCGGATTACGGAAATTATACCATCTTTCGTTTCATAAAGCAAGGAAACCTTAATGACTTTGCGTGTTTACTTTCCTGACTTTCTATGGTAAGATAAAGGATACTTATCCATATGCTGGCAGGAAATCACAAAATTCCGCCGCCTATGCACGAAAGGAACCTGATGGATTATGTCCCACGACTGCACCCGGGCGATCATTGACCTGGACGCTGTTTCTTCCAATTTTGACGCGGTCTGCCGCAAGGCCAAAGTGCCGGTGATGGCGGTCATCAAGGCCGACGCCTACGGCCACGGCGCCGTGCCGATCGCCCGGCTGCTGGAAAATCGGTGCGCTTTTTTCGGCGTCAGCTCCATGTCCGAAGCGCTGGAGCTGCGGGACGCCGGAATTGCCCGGCCGATATTGATTCTGGGTTACACGCCGCCGCAGGCTTTCCCCGACGCCGTTCGTCTGGGTATCCGCCCCGCCATTTTCCGCCGGGAGGACGGGGAAGCCCTATCCCGGGCTGCCGTGGAAGCGGGGGTATCCGCAGCCTTTCACTTTGCCGTGGACACGGGCATGAGCCGCATCGGTTTTCAGGTAACGGAAGCCGACGCCGACATCTGCGCTGAAATCGCCGCCCTGCCGGGGCTGACCGCAGAGGGGCTGTTCAGCCATTTTGCCACCGCCGACAGCTATGACCTCAGCCGCGCCCGCGCACAGGCGGAATGCTTCGACGCTTTCGACGCCATGCTGAAACGCCGGGGTGTCCGCATTCCCATCCGCCACCTGAACAATTCCGCCGGACTGATGAACTTCGACCACCACTACGAGATGGTTCGTTCCGGCATCGTCACCTACGGCCTGTACCCCAGCGACGAGGTGGACACCGGCCTTCTCCCCCTGACTCCAGCCATGCGCCTGCTCAGCCGGGTCTCCTACGTGAAAGCCCTGCCCCCCGGGCGGGAGATCAGCTACGGCGGCACATTTGTCACCACCCGCCCCACTGTCGTGGCCACCGTCCCCATCGGCTACGCCGACGGCTACCGCCGCAGTCTGTCCGGACGGTTTTACGTCCTGATCCACGGACAGCGCGCCCCCATTCTGGGGCGGGTCTGCATGGATCAGATGATGGTGGACGTGACCGATATCCCCGGCGTTCAGGCTGGTGATACCGTCACCCTGATCGGGACGGACGGCGATGAGACCATCTCCATGGAGGAGATTGCCGCCGCTGCCGGAAGCTTCAACTATGAATTTGCCTGCGGTATCAGCCGGCGGGTGCCCCGTGTGTACCTGCGCGGAGGACAGGCCGTCCATACCGTACATTACCTGACCGATGTCTATCATACGATTTCTCGATAAAATGGTTAACACCATTTTATCCTGCGAATCCTTCGCAGGCCGCCGGCAGCGGCGAGAAATGTATGGACTTACGTTTTTTGCGGCTACGCCGCTGGCTGCTGAAACAGCAGCCGGATAAAACGGTTTTTAATCGTTTTATTAAAAACTAGTATCAGGAGGAACCCCATGGCACATAAACCGAAATACGCAAAACAGGAACCCCGCCGGAATACCGCGCTGAAGCTGCTGCCGCTGGTGCTGGTGGCGGTCGTCGCGGTAGTCCTCATTGTCCGTTCCGTGGGCAAGGGGAAGCCCGACGACGCCCCCACCACCCCGCCAACAACGGAAGAGGCTCCGCCTCTGGAGCCGGTCGCCTCCGCCACCGTAGGCGTCCAAGGCGACCTGCTGATGCACAAGCCCGTGATCACCGCCTGCGCCACAGAGGATGGCGGCTACGATTTTGCATCGATTTTCCGCTACGTGGCAGAATATACTGCAAGCTATGACTATTCCGTGGCCAATCTGGAAACCACCCTGGGCGGCGATAATTACCCCTACCAGGGCTACCCCGACTTCAACTGCCCCGACGAGATCGTGGAGGCGGCGAAGGACGCGGGGATCGACATGCTGCTCACCGCCAACAACCACTGCTCCGACACCACCACCGAGGGCGTTCTGCGCACGGTGAAGCGGGTGCGGGAAATAGGTCTGACCCCTCTGGGGACCCAGCTCAGCGACGAGGAACCCAAGTACGCCGTAGTGGACGTGGGCGGCATCAAGGTGGGCATGGCGGCCTACACCTACGCCACCAGCGAGGTGAACGGGCGTCCCTCCCTGAATTATGAGCCGGAGGTCGCCCAGGTGGGTCTGGTGAATTACTTTGTGGAAACCAATCTGGACGCCTTCTATTCCGAGGTACAGTCTCTCCTGTCCCAAATGCAGGAAGACGGCGCGGAAGCTACCATGCTGTATATCCACTGGGGCACGGAGTACTCCCTCCAAGCGGATTCCGCGCAGCGGATGATCGCCCAGAAACTGTGCGATATGGGTGTGGATGTCATTGTCGGCGGACACCCCCACGTGGTGGAGCCGATGGAGCTGCTGACCAGCAGCTCCGATTCCCGGCACAAAACGGCGGTCATCTACTCTCTGGGCAACGCCGTATCCAACCAGCGCCGGGACCTGATGACCCTGAACACCGGCCACACCGAGGACGGCGCTGTGTTCACCGTCACTTTTGAAAAATACGCCGACGGCGGAGTATACGTTGCCGATGTGAACGTGATGCCCACATGGGTCAACCTGCACAGCGTTGACGAAAAGCAGGAATACAACATCGTCCCGCTGGAAGACGCCCGGCGGACAGAGTGGCAGAATCTGTATGGTCTGGACGCCGCCGCTCTGGCGAACGCCGTGGCATCCTACGACCGCACCATGAACATCGTCGGCCCGGGGCTTGAGCAATGCCGGAGCTACTACGCGCAGGAAAAACAGGCGCGGGAAACTCCCGTTGTTCCGACCGAAGAGGCAGCCTGACAAGGAGGAGTACCCATGTCCAAAAAGCCGAAGGGAAACAACACAGCAGTCGTTGTGCTGCTGACCGTATTGATTTTCGTCATGATCGCGCTGACAGGTCTTGTGATCTGGATGTGTGTTGATCTGGTGAATAAGACGCCCCAAGCCTCCGTCCGGACGGAGACACAGGCTTATACCCTTCCCACCGCCCCCCGGACAGAGCCGACGCAGGCCGAGACCCAGCCCCCGGAGACCACCCTGCCGGAACCGGAGCATGTGGTGGCTACCGCTTCCGTCGGCACCATGGGCGATCTGCTGATGCACAAGCCGGTGTTTGACACCTGCCTGCAAAGCAACGGCACCTACGATTTCAGTTCCATTTTCCGCTATGTCAAGGATATCGTGTCCGGTCTGGACTACGCCATCGCCAATCTGGAGACCACCTTCGGCGGCGACGATTACCCCTATCAGGGCAATCCCGCTTTCAACTGTCCCGACGCGCTGATTGACAGCGTAGTGGACACGGGCTATGACATGCTGCTCACCGCCAACAACCACGCGGGCGACACCATGGCGTCGGGTATCACCCGCACCGTGGAGATCATCCGCGGCAAGGGACTGACCGCCCTCGGCTCCCAGCTGAACGCCGACGAGCCGAAATACGCCGTGGTGGACGTAAACGGCATTAAAATCGGCATGGTGTGCTACACATGGGCATACAGCAGCAACGGCACCTCCTTCTCCCTCAATGGTCTTACCCCCATCAAGGACGAGGGGCAGATGAACTACTTCCTCAACAACGACCCCGGCAAGCTGTACACCGCGTCGGAACAGATTCTGGAACAGATGAAAGCGGACGGTGCGGAAGCTACCATGATGTTCATTCACTGGGGCGTGGAATATAACATCAAGGAAAATTCCCTTCAGGACACCATGGCGCAGAAGCTGTGCGATCTTGGCTTTGACGTGATCGTGGGCGGGCATCCGCATGTTGTTCAGCCGGTGGACTTGCTTACCAGCACCGTTGACCCTGACCACAAGACCGTGGTCATCTACTCTCTGGGCAACGCCGTATCCAACCAGAGAAACGGCTATATTCAAGCCGCGCCTCCCTACTATACGGAGGATGGCATTCTGTTCACCGTCACGTTTGAAAAGTATTCCGACGGAGCCGTGTATCTGCAAAGCGTGGACGCGCTGCCCACATGGGTGAACATGCGCACTGACGGGGCGAAGCAATATAACATCCTGCCGCTGGACGAAGACAATCAGGATCAGTGGGCGGAGCTGTTCAACCTGAACGACGCCATGCTGTCCTCCGCGAAGAAGTCCATGGAGCGCACGGACTCCATCGTCGGCGCGGGCATGGAAAAATGCCGGACGTATCTGGAACAGCAAAAGGCCGACCGGGAAGCCTACTATCAGGACCTGGCCAGCCATCCGGAAGCCTACGTTCCAAGCACCGTCCCGGAGGAAACCGCCGGGGAAACCATCCCGGAAACCGCCGCCGTCACCGCTCCTGCGGCATAACAAACCCTACCCAAATACCGTGCCGCGGCAAACGTCAGTTCTGCCGCGGCACGGTTTTCGTCTGCCGGAACGGAAAACGAAACTTTCCCGGGAAAAAACGGATATAATCCATTGACATTGCAAAAATTTACGGTATAGTAGTATCTGTCGTATTTCGGCGTAAAACAAAATCTTGGAAGAAACGGGGGAGGATAATGTCCAAGGAACTCATCAGACTCCAGGACCTGACCATGGAGTTCGACGGGGAGCGTATTCTCGACGGCATCAATCTTTATTTCAACGATCACGAATTCCTCACACTGCTCGGCCCCTCCGGCTGCGGCAAGACCACAACGCTTCGGATCATCGGCGGCTTTCTGACGCCTACTTCCGGCACGGTGACGTTTGACGGGAAGGTCATCAACGACGTTCCGCCCTACAAGCGGCAGATCAACACCGTGTTCCAGCGTTATGCCCTTTTTCCGCATCTGGATGTGTACGACAACGTCGCCTTCGGCCTGAAGGTAGCAAAGCTGCCCAAGGACGAAGTTGACCGCAGGGTCAATGAAATGCTGGAAATCGTCAGCCTGAAGGGCTACGAAAACCGCAGCGTGGACAGTCTGTCCGGCGGCCAGCAGCAGCGTGTTGCCATCGCCCGGGCATTGGTCAACCAGCCGAAGGTGCTGCTGCTGGACGAACCGCTGGCAGCGCTGGATCTGCGCTTGCGCAAGGACATGCAGATCGAGCTGAAACGCATCCAGCAGACCACCGGCATCACGTTCATCTATGTCACCCACGATCAGGAGGAAGCCCTTTCCATGTCCGACACCGTGGTGGTCATGGACAAGGGACGGATACAGCAGATCGGCAGACCTGAGGATATCTATAATGAGCCGAAGAACGCCTTTGTGGCGGACTTTATCGGCGAAAGCAACATCCTGGACGGCGTCATGCTGGAAGACTTCAAGGTCCGGTTCTTCGGCCGGGTCTTTGAGTGCGTGGACAAGGGCTTCGCCCCCAACGAGCCGGTGGACGTGGTCATCCGCCCGGAGGACATTGACATCGTGAAGCCCGCGGAGAGTCATCTCGTCGGCACCGTCACGGGCATTACCTTCAAGGGTCTTAACTACGACATCATCGTGGAGTTCAAGGGCTTCAAGTGGCTCATTCAGACCACGGACTACCACGGCGTGGGCGAGACCATCGGCATCCGCCTGAACCCGGAAGACATTCACATCATGCACAAGAGCGAATATTCAGGTCTCTTTGGCGACTACAGCTCCTACTCCGCCGAGTATGACGAGCTGACGGAGGATGCCGAAGATGAAGAAGAATAAGTCTGTTCTGCTCAGCACCCCGTATTTGATATGGATGGTGGTATTCACGCTGATCCCTCTGGGTGTGGTGTGCTACTATGCCCTCACTGACCCGTCTACAGGGGAATTCAGCCTTGTGAACCTGCGAGGGCTGAACCTGTACTGGGGCGTTCTGTGGCAGTCCATCTTCTACGCGGTGGCGTCGGCTTTCATCTGCCTGCTGCTGGGCTACCCCATGGCCTACTACATCGCCCACCGAAGCCAGACCGCTCAGAAGTTTCTGTACATGCTGGTGATGCTGCCCATGTGCATGAGCTTTCTGCTCCGTACCCTCGCATGGGTCGGATTGCTGCAGGACACCGGCATCATCAACAATATTCTCGACGCCATCGGCATCGGCCGACTGCGGCTCATCCGTACACCCGGGGCGGTCATTCTGGGCATGGTGTATAACTATCTGCCCTATATGATCCTGCCTCTGTACGGCGTCATCGTCAAGATCGACCCCCGGCTCATTGAAGCGGCAGAGGACTTGGGCTGCAACAGCACCCAGGTATTTTCCAGGGTGGTGCTGCCTCTCAGCGTCCCCGGCATCCTCTCCGGCATGACCATGGTGTTCGTCCCGGCGGTGTCCACCTTCTATATCTCCCAGAAGCTGGGCGGTACGGACACGGTGCTCATCGGCGACGTGATCGAGCGCCAGTTCAAGCAGGGCAACAACCCCAATCTGGGCGCGGCGCTGAGTCTGGTGCTGATGATTCTGGTATTCATCTGCACCGGCATCATGAACCGCTTCGGCGGCGGCAATGAGGAAGGCGGTGTCATCGTATGAAAAGAGCCAACCGCATTCTCACCATCCTGATTTTCATTTTCCTGTACGTCCCCATGGCAGTGCTGATCGTGGCGTCGTTCAATACAGGCAAGGACGTTACCCAGTTTGAAGGGTTTACCCTGCGGCAGTACGCCCGTCTGTTTCAGGACAGGACGCTGTTAAAGCTGCTGGGCAACTCCCTGCTCGTCTCGGTTCTCGCCAGCTTCATCGCCACGGTCTTCGGCACGGTGGCGTCACTGGGCATCTACAACCTGAACCCCAGACTGCGCAAGGCTGCCATGACGCTGACCAACATCCCCATGACGAATCCGGATATCGTCACCGGCGTGTCCCTTTCCCTGCTGTTCGTCTTCGTGGGGACCCGGATGCTGGGGCAGCGGAACAGTCTGACCTTCTGGACGCTGCTCATTTCCCACATCACCTTCAACCTCCCCTACGTGATCCTGAACGTCATGCCGAAGCTCAAGCAGACGGACAGCTCCCTCCGGGACGCGGCCATGGACTTGGGCTGCACGCCCCTGCAGGCGTTTTTCAAGGTGACGCTCCATGAGATCGCCCCCGGCATCGTGTCCGGCGCTATTATGGCGTTCACCATGAGTCTGGACGATTTTGTCATCAGCTATTTTGTCAGCGGGCTGGATTTTGTGACCCTTCCCGTGGAAATCTATTCCTACACGAAAAAGCCCCTCCATCCGAAAATCTACGCCCTGTTCACCCTGCTATTCCTGCTGATTCTGGTGCTGATGGTCACCATGAACCTCATTCAGCTCCGCGGGGACAGAAAACGAGCCGCTGCCCACAGCGGGACATAAAGGAGAATTATCATGAAAAAAGTAATTTGCGTTGTTCTTTCCGTCTTGCTTGCCGTAAGCTGCCTGGCCGGTCTTTCCGGCTGCGGCAGCAGCAAAAAAACCACCCTGTACGTCTACAACTGGGGTCAGTACATCTCCGAGGGCGACGACGGCTCTCTGGATGTAATCGCCGCTTTTGAGGAAGCCTACCCCAACATCCGCGTGCAGTATTCCACCTATGACTCCAACGAGATCATGTACTCCAAGCTGTCCAACGGCGGCATCACCGTGGACGTGATCATCCCCTCCGACTACATGATTGGCCGGATGGTGCAGGAGGGTATGCTGGAGGAGCTGAACTTCGACAACATCCCCAACTACCAGTATATCGACGATTCCTTCAAGAACACCTCCTACGACCCGGAGAACAAGTATTCCGTTCCCTACACTTGGGGCACCGTGGGCATCATCTACAACACCAAGTACGTGGACGAAGCCGATGTCACCGGCTGGGAACTGCTGTGGAACGAGAAGTACGCCGGAAAGATCCTGATGTTCGACAACTCCCGGGACGCCTTCGGCATTGCCGAGTACCTGCTGGGCTACGACGTGAACACCACCGACGAGGCCGAGCTTCAGGCCTGCGCTGCCAAGCTGGCGGAGCAGAAGCCCGTGGTACAGCAGTACGTCATGGATCAGATTTTTGACGCCATGGAAAACGAGGAAGCATGGATCGCCCCCTACTACGCCGGCGACTATCTGACCATGGTGGAAGAGAACCCCGATCTGGCCTTCTACCGTCCCACGACCCAGGGCTACAACATGTTCATCGACGCCATGTGCATCCCCACCTGCTGCCAGGAGAAGGAGGCGGCGGAAGCCTTCATCAACTTCCTGTGCAGCCCGGAGATTTCCTCCGCCAACATGGAGTTTTTGGGCTACAGCGTCCCTTCCACTGCGGCGAAGGAGCTGATGGATCCGGAGGTCGCGGGCAGCGAGGTGGCCTACCCCGACGCGGACACCCTCACCACCGGCACCAGCTTCAACTTCCTGCCGGAGGAAACCTCCCGGTATATGGAAAGCCTGTTCATGGAAGTCCGCAACGGCTGATGGGCTTTTGACCTGCCGAAAAAGTTCGTATAAACAGAAAGATTCCCGTCCGCAGATTGCGGACGGGATTTTCTATTTTCGATTAAATCGCATTTCCCGGCTTCGCGGGCTGTCCAAGCTCGCTTTGAATCGGGCGCACCATGCAGAACTGTTTCAGATGAAAATGCTTTTCCAGAACCTCGTAAATCTCAAACCCCAACTGCTGGTATAGCGTCACGTTGTGGGGATTGTGGGTCTCCAGCGACATCATCATGTGATGCTTGTCCGCGTAATCCACCGCCGCCTTCAGCAGCTTCACCGCAATGCCGTGGTGCTGCATCTGGGGGTCCACCGCCAGATAGATCACATGGAGACGGTTGTCCTCGTGGAGCTGGGTCGTCCAGTGGGAGTTCAGATAATCCCGTGCGGCAAAAAAGTGGAACAGGGTTCTGAGCGACGGGTCTTCCTTGATGAGATAGGCGTCCGTCTGCAATTCCGCTTCCAGCTCCGTAAAGTAGTATTGGAGGAAATGGTACGGCTCGGTCTCGTCGGAAACGACCAGAAGGCCGTTCAAATCCGGGCTGTCGGCAAAAATGTCGCAGTTTTTGTAGAATTCCTCCATGTCGCAGGCAAAGAGCTTCGGCAAAAGCTTCTTGCGGATATCCTCGTTGGGAATCAGGGTCTCATACAGCGGGTCGGAGGCAAAGCACTTGTTCAGCAGTGCCTGAAGCTTTGGCAGGTCTTTTTTTGTAACTTTGTATAATTCGCTTTCCATATATTCGTTCCTTTATCTTGGGAGGCAGTCGCGGAGCATCCGCTTCATTTCCTCCACACTGATGTTCAGACTGCCCACCAGATCCCGGTAGGCGCCCTCCTGCGCGGCGGCCGCGCCCTGCAGGAAGGCCGCTTCCGCGGTGTAGTCCGTAATGCCCTTGGCTTTCTTTTCCAGCAGACTCTTGACCGTTGCGTATAGGTTGATATACCCCACGATCCGGCGGTAGCCCCATTTCAGGCGCTCCTTGGGCTGGGAAAATACGTACTGGGTGAAGTGGCGGTACACCCGCTGCTCAAACAGGAAGGCATAGCGGTTATTGTCGATCTCGTAGAGCTTTCGCAGTGCCGCAGAGAGATTTCCCGCCGCCAGGCTGCCCGCCGCGCCGTGGAGCAGCTCCAGGCTTTCCTGCAAGCTTTCCTGAGGGAACTGGACGTTACCGTACCAGTCAATGCGGACAAAGGTGTCCTGGGTCTGCTGGAACAGATTCAAAAGCTGCCGCTCCAGCCGGCCGGCGTCCTCGCCGGGTGCCTGTCCCCGGTTGATGGCCGCCGCCCGGTCATAGACCTGCTGTGCCAGTTCCGCGGCTTCGTCCAGCGCCTGAGCAAGGCTTTCGCCGTCGGCTTCCGTCCGGGCGCACCAGTCCAAGTCCAATGCTTCCTTGGCCTTTTGAAAGGTTCCGGCAAAATTCAACGGAACGACTCTAGTCCTGTCAATGGCCATCAGCAGCAGACCGAACAGCTCGTGGTGGAGACGGTACACGTCCTCGTCATAGTAGGTGTCGTTGTCGAACTGGGAATGATAGTGGGTCTCCATGAAGCTGCCGCCGGTGAAATCGTTGACCATGGAGGGAATGCCCGCAATGGCGATGGAAAAATCGTCCGACCATGTTTCAATGGGGGCGGTGATCCGGGTTTCCTCGGGATAGCCCTGTGTCAGCTCCGGGAGATTTTCCAGAAATTCTTCCAGAAAATCCACATATTCGTAGGTGCTGCGGATTCTTGCCCGGGTGCCGTGGGCAAGGGCCGGCAGCTCGAAATTCAGGTCGGCAATGACCTGCCCCCGCCATTCGGGATGCACGGTAAACACCTGCTCATAAGCGCCGGTGGACCAGTCGAACTGGGAATCTGCCACGCCCCATTCCTCCGACGCCATGGCGCAGAAAAGGATGGTGTTCTCCGGCTGCCAGCCGGTCTCTACCAGTGCTTTGCCCATGCCCAGCATCATGGAAATGGCGGTGTTATCGTCCTGAAAGCCGTCAAAATAGGAGTCGTAGTGAGCGGAGAGCATGATCTTCCGGTCAGGGTTCCGGCCGGTCAGCTCGCCGATGATGTTGTAGGTTGTGCGGTCGCGCTCCACCCGGGTGCAGGCGTCCAGCGTAACGGCCACCGTCGCACTGTCCGCAAGCAGCTCCTTCAGCACCCCGGCGTCCTTCCGGGAAATGGAAAAGGCGGCGGCCTCGGGAGGGCCTGCGATATCCTGCGCGTTCAGCGCGGCGTCGTCCACCTCGCCGTAGCCCCCGGTCTGCACGGCGATCAGCGCTGCCGCACCCTTGAGGTGGGACTGATACACGGGATAGTTGATCCACCATTCGTTTCTCTGGTTGATCTCCACCAGCACCAGCTTCCCGTTAACGTCCAGCCCCTCATAATCCGCTTCCGTGCCCTTGCCCGCATAGACAAGCTCGTAGGCGGTAGGGCCGTCCGTGACGAAATTCGTCTGATACGCCCCCAGCTGGACATGGCGCTCCCGTCCCTCGGCGTCGGTAAAAGACAGCTCCGCCTTCTCAAATTCCCATGCGTCCACGGTGATGGCATCCTTCCATACTTTGGAAAAGCCGATTTTCTTCATCTCCGCCGCCAGCATGTCTCCCGTGGCGATCTCCGCCGGGGAGCCTGCGGTGCGGTAGCCCAGCACGGGGTTGGTGCAGTGCTCCTCCATCCGCTTTGCAAGGCGGTAGGAATAGCCGATATCCAGCCTTTCCAGATACCGCTGCGCCTGACTTGTCAAGGTCATCATCTCCTGTTTTCCCGCTTTTGGGAATTGTAGCATACTTAAAAGGCGTTGTACAGTGCCAATTTGTCTAAAAAAACGCGGCTTTGAAGCCGCGTTTTTTTCGTTAACTTTCAAGAGCCTGCAGCCGTCCCTGAATGATCTTTCCCACGGTCTGGGCAAACCAGCCCACGGAGGGAAGCCTGACCACATCCCGGCCGTAAATGGTGCGGGCGCTGCTCAAATCGCCCTCCCGGCCGGAGAACAGGCACAGCGGCGGATTGCCATGCCTGCGCAATGCCGTCGCTTCTTCGGCAGCGTCGGCCACGGCGGGCCTGCCGCTGTAGTCCCGGCTGAAAAACTGGTTTCCCGTGCCGGGGAGGCGGGTATCGTCGTTGGGGTTCGCGTCGGTGAGGATCAGCAAAAGCCGCTGCTGTTCCCCCGACCGGCGCAGAAGCCAGTCCACTGCCCGCAGGGCAAGGCCGTCCCGGTTCCACCCGGCGGCAGCGAACTCGAAAATCCGGTTGTTGCCCTGATTTTCCCGGTAGTCCCGGTACTCCCGCAGCACCGTACAGCCGCTGACGGAGCAGTAGGACAGCACCCGGACAGGAATTGCGCACCGGGTCAGCGCTTCGGCCAGAATGTAGCCTTGCGTCGCCAGCTGCTCCTGCCGCCGGTTCTGGGAGGCGGAAGCGTCCAGCAGAATGTCCACGACCAAGTCCCCCAGGGTATTGGGCTGCTGCCGGTCAAACACCCGGCCGTCCCCCAGCGAGGGGGCACGCCATGCAAGCGCCGGGTTGACCCGTCCCGCGCGGCACCGAAGGCTCCCGTCCTCCTGAAGCAGCAGGATGGTGTTTTGCAGCTGCTGGGCAAGGCGCTGAATTTCCAGCCGGTTCTGGGCAAGATGCGCCTGAAAATAAGCGCGGTTGCGCTCCGTCTGCTCCTGAAGCTGCTCCCATTCCCGGGTGGGCGCTTCCCCGTTTTCCGGCGCTTCTCCTCGGGTGAAGTGCAAAACGCAGTTGCGGTGATGGCCGGTGCAGCAGGTTCGCTCCGCATCCGCCAGTTCCGCCGGGGTCAGCATGGACTTGCCGAAGCACGCGGCGGCGTATTTCCGAATATCGTCCTTCCGGGCTTCCCGCCAACCGAAAACGCGCCGCCCCAAAGAACGTAGTCCCACGCCGCCCTCCGGCGCGGCCTGCCCCAGACGGTGCAGCCCTCCCGGGCGAAGCATCAGCCGGGCAAAGAAACCCAGATCCACCCGGTTGGAATTGAAGTGGTCAATTTCGTTGCGGAGATTCCGCCCGAAATATTTGAGGACGATCTGCTCCATCCGCGTCTGGATGGCCTCGGCGTCCCAGTCGGGGTCAAATTCCAGCGCGTCCAGAATCTGCTTTTCCCGGTCAGATTCCTTGCTGGGCAGCCCCAGCGCCCGGCGGAACCAGCCGATTTTCAGCCGATCCTGCTCGCTGTTCACAGAAAAATCCTGCTGTAACTGCCGTTCGACATAGTCCCGGCGCAGGGAATCAAGCGCCGGACGGGCGTCCCGGCACCTGAGATAGGCGCACCGTTCCAGCCCCAGCCAGAGCAGCTCACTTTGCAGCTCTCCCCCGGAGTGGCGCTCCAGTGCGGTGAACAGCAGCTCCAGCTTCTTGTAATCATACAGCTGCCGCACAAGGCCGATGGCGGTGTTGAAATACAAGGACGCTTCCCCGTTGGGTTCATAGCCCCGGCTGCCCGTGGCAAAGCCGTAAGCGCCCGCGGCGTTCCATATCTGATTGTCCGCTCGGCGGGCTTCCTGTTCCCCGATGTCCATATCAGTCTCCGAAGAACTCGTCCGCTTTCGCCGTTCTGGGGACACGCGCCCAGACCACGTCGGCGGTGAGCTGCCGTTCGAAGGGGTCGAATGCCTTGTTGATGATGCCCATTTCCAGTGCGGCCTCCGGGGAAAGTCCCCGTTCCATCAGCCGCAGGGCAGTCAGCAGTCCCCGCAGATCCAGCGCCCGGGCGGAGATCTCCCCGCTGCTGCACTTGGCGCGCAGATCGTCGAACAACGCCGCCAGCTGCTGCGCCCAGCTCTTTTTCAGGCTCGGGAAGCCCCGCAGCAGGAGTTTGCACAGATCGTCCTGCCCGATTACCGGCATATCCACCACCACGAACCGGGAAACCAGCGCTTCGTTCAGCTCCCGGGTTCCGGCGTAGCCATAGTTCATGGTGCCGATGAACCGGGCCGCGTCGTCCAGCATCACGCGGCGGTAGCCCGGAATGTCAATGACCCGGCGGAAATCCAGCGTGGCGTGGAGCACGGCCAGCGCTTCGTTTTTCGCCATATTCACCTCGTCCAGAATGCCGAAGCCGCCCAGCCGCGCGCACTGGCACACGGGGCCTTCCCGGAAGCAGACCTCGCCTCCCTTCAGCGTATCGGTGCCGATGAGGGACGCCGCGTCCACGTTGATGTGCATGGAAATGTCCCACACCGGGCGGCCGAACAGGGCGGCCAGATTCTCCGCCAGTACGTTTTTTCCGGTGGCCTTGGGGCCTGCCAGAAGCAGGTTCTCCCCGCACAGCACCGCCGCCGCGGCGGCTTCCCAGACGTCCTTGCCGTAGTATACAAATCGGGGGTTTGGAATCCGGCCGCGTACTTCCTCCGCCACGCCGTGGGCGTCCCGGAAGGAACGGACTTCTGCAAGCAGGTGCCTGTTCACGCCCTCAGCTTCCAGTTCTTTCCAAATATCCATGACAAATCCCTCCTCGCAACGTTCCTCTTCTATTTTAGCATGATGCACGGCATTTGCAAGGAGAATCTTTCCCTTTCAGCTTGCGTGTGGAAAAGGTTTCCTGTATAATAGGTTACATTCATACACTTTGGAAAGAAGGGGTATCTATGGAGAAGATCAGGCAATTTCTGGCGCGCAAAGACGTGGTGTTTACCCTCCAGCGCTACGGGATCGATGCGCTGGGGGCCATGGCACAGGGATTGTTCTGCACGCTGCTGGTGGGAACCATCCTCAATACTCTGGGGCAGCAGTTCGGCATCGGTTTTTTGACACGGATCATCGTCACCGTGGGCAAGGGTGAGGGCGCAGTGGGCTATACCATCGGCGGCCTTGCCTCCGCCATGGTCGGCCCCGGCATTGCCGTGGCCATCGGATTTGCGCTGCACTGCCCGACGCTGGTGCTGTTTTCCCTGATCCCCGTGGGCTTTGCCGCCAACGCCATGGGCGGCGCGGGCGGGCCGCTGGCGGTATACGTCGTCGCCATCGTCGCGGCGGAATGCGGCAAGCTGGTGGCAAAGGAGACCAAAATCGACATTCTGGTGACGCCCATCGTGACGGTTCTGGCCGGCATCGGCATTGCGCGTCTGGTAGCAGCGCCCATCGGTACGGCGGCCAGCGCCGTAGGCAGCTTCATCAAATGGGCGACGGTGCTTCAGCCCTTTTTCATGGGCATTGTGGTATCCGTCGCCGTGGGCGTGGCGCTGACGCTGCCCATTTCCTCCGCCGCCATCTGCGCGGCGCTGGAACTGACAGGGCTTGCCGGCGGCGCCGCCGTGGCCGGATGCTGCGCCCAGATGGTGGGCTTCGCGGTGATGAGCTTCCGGGAAAACGGCTGGGGCGGTCTGGTCGCTCAGGGCATCGGCACCAGCATGCTGCAAATGCCCAACATTGTGAAGAACCCCCGTATCTGGATACCGCCCACACTGGCATCGGCCATCACGGGGCCGCTTGCCACATGCCTGTTCCATCTGGAGATGAACGGCACGGCGGTCTCCTCCGGCATGGGTACCTGCGGCTTTGTCGGGCAGATCGGCGTTTACACGGGCTGGATCAACGATATTGCCAACGGCGCAAAGACGGCCATCACCGCCATGGACTGGACGGGCATGGCGCTGATCTGCTTCGTTCTTCCGGCGGTGCTGAGCTGGGTTTTCTGCCTGATCCTCCGGAAATGGGGCTGGATCGGGGAAAACGACCTGAAATTGGAGCTGTGAAGAATTCCCCCGCCGCGTCAGAACATCCGTGCGGCGGGGGAATTTTGATTGCTTTACGCGCCGAACACCTTTGTGTCCAGATGCCGCTTTTTGACGGCGTAAAACAGCACCGTGCCAAAGGTCAGGAGCACCGCCAGCTCTCCCAGCGCCACGTACAGCGCGTTGAGGAAGAAACCGCCGCCGATGTATACCGTCAGTTCCCAGCCTACCAGCAGTGCGTTGAACAGTGCGGGCATCGCCATCCCCACCAGAGGATAGCCCTTCACCGTGACCCGCCGGGTCAGCCACATCCCCCCGGCCGCCAGAAGCGTCGCAAGACTGCCCACGAGAAAATCCAGCGGCAGCGCGGCGGCATAGGTGATGTTGAAAACCAGACAGCCCACCGTCAATCCGGGAATCGCTGCCGGGGTGAAAAAGGAAAGCACGCACAGCGCTTCGGACAGCCGCATTTGGATCGCCCATGTGGTGGAACCGGGAAGCAGAACATTCTGCAGGTGGGTCAGTACAGCGTACAGCGCCGCAATGACGGCGGCATGGGTCAGAAATCTGGTATTTTTAGACATGGTGTTCCTCCAAAAAAAGAAATTGGGAGCAGTCCATGACCACACCCAACAAAAAATGAGCGCATAGCGCCCATCGGAAATCCCTAGTTTTGTTTACCGACAGGATGGTCACGAACTGTCCTATGAAATTTCTCTCATTATACACATTGACGGCAGAAAAGTCAAGGTTGCATTTCCCCTGAATATCTGATATTATGACACGGCACGCAACAACAAGGAGATGGTAGTTTATGGCAAAAAGTAACACCCCGGTGGACAAGAACTCCCGGGAGTACCTGCTGCGGCAGGTGGCCAACGGACGTTACAGTCTGTTGCTGATCGTCATTCTCACGGTGGTCAATCTGATCATGACGATTCTGGACACGAACACGTATTTCCTGTTCTCCGCTTCCGTACCGTACTATCTGGTATTCGTGGGGATGGGCATAGAGAACGGCTTTGTGGACGGTGCCTGGAATGTCAAGGGAACGCTCACCTACACGGGTCTGGTCATCGCGCTGGTCATTGTGGCGGTGTATCTGCTGTGCTGGCTGCTGAGCAAGAAGCGTGCCGGTTGGCTGACGGCGGCGCTGGTGCTGTTCATCGTCGATACCGTGGCGCTGGTGGTCATTACCTTTGCGCTGTATGATAGCCCCATGGGCAAGCTGGTGGATTTCCTGCTGCACATCTGGGCCATCGTAGAGCTTATCCAGGCTGTGCGGGGCAGCAAGAAGCTCCGGGCGCTTCCCCCCACGGAGGAACCCCGGAACGTCTGCACCGGACCGGAATTCTAGTTTCATACATGCAGGAAGCTCCCTCGAAAAGAGGGAGCTTCTTGATTTTATGCCAGATAAATCGCCTTGCAGGCCAGCATGGTTTCGTAGCAGTCCAGCTTGGAGACCAGCTCCAGCGGCGCGTGCATGCTGAGCACCGGCACGCCTGCGTCCACGGTGACGATGTTCCGGTTGGCCATGTAGGCCGCCACGGTGCCGCCGCCGCCCTGATCTACCTTGCCCAGAGTCGCGATCTGCCAGATGACGCCCGCCTTGTCCAGCGTGGAGCGGACATGACCCATAGCCTCGGCGGAAGCGTCGGACGCGCCGCCCTTGCCCCGGGAGCCGGTGTACTTGCAGATGGCAACGCCGTAGTTCAGCTGGCTGTTGTTCCGCTTGTCGCAGGTCTCCGGCCAGTTGGGGTCGAAGGCGTTGGAAACGTCGGCGGACAGGCAGAAGGAATTGGCGAAGCAGTCGGACAGCTTGACGCCCTGAGCGTCACACAGCCCCTCCATGAAATGTTCAAAGTAGTGGCTCTGCATACCGGAAATACCCACAGAGCCGATCTCTTCCTTGTCGGCAAGAATGCACACGGCGGTCTTTTCGGGCATGTCCAGAGAGAACAGGGCTTCCAGCTCGGCGTAGGCGCAGACCCGGTCGTCGTGGCCGTAGGAGCTGAGCAGGCTGCGGTCAAGACCCGCTTCCCGGCAGCGTCCCGCGGGAACCACCGTCAGTTCGGCGGAGAGGAAGTCGCTCTCCACAAGGCCGTACTTCTCGTTCAGCAGCTTCATGATGTGCAGCTTCACGAGGTCAGAGCCATCGCCCTCCAGCGGCTCGGAGCCGAGGATCACGTTCAGCTGCTCGCCCTCGATGATCTTCCCCGCAGGCTTCTGCATCTGATCCGCCGCCAGATGGGGCAGCAGGTCAGAGACCATCAGGATGGGGTCGCCCTCGTCCTCGCCAATGGTGACCGTGACCACAGCGCCGTCGGCACGGTATACCACACCGTGGAGCGCCAGAGGAATGGTCGTCCACTGGTATTTCTTGATGCCGCCGTAATAATGGGTCTTCAGGTAGCTGATCTCAGAATCCTCGTACAGGGGGTTGGGCTTGATGTCCAGCCGGGGGGAATCCACGTGGGCGGCGCAGATGTTCGCGCCCTCGCCCAGAGACTTGGTGCCGACGACGGCCAGAGCGATGGATTTATTGCGGTTGTTGTAGTAAATTTTGTCGCCGGGCTTGGTTTCCATGCCGGGGGCGAAGGGCTTGTAGCCCAGCTTCTCGGCTTCCCGAACGGCCCATGCGGTGGCCTCCCGCTCGGTCTTGCATTCGCTCATGAACGCCATGTAGCGCTGAGCATAGCCTTCCATTTCATCCCGCTGGACGTCAGTGAGCCGGGTGTAGCCGTTCTTGGGTGACGCCAGCAGGGAATTGCGCAGTTCTTCTGTGGTCATGTTGCATCCTCCTATGTTTCTTTCCGCCTCCGCCATCAGGCGGGGCGTTACGTTGGGGTAGGTCAGATTTTCCGGCAGCGCCGAAAACAGTCTGACTTCCCCGATCTCGCTTTCCGGCAGGGGTTCCAGACGGCGAACCGCCGCGAAAAACACCATGCCGTTGGCGCTGCTTTGGGAATCGAAGCCGCGGTAGTCGCAGACCGGGTACAGCTCCGCGTCCCGGACGCCGCTTTCCTCATACAGCTCCCGTCGGGCAGCCTGCATGGGCGTTTCTCCCGGCTCGATGTGGCCGCCCTGGGTCTCCCATGTGTCCCGCTCCCTGTGCCGGCTGAGAAGCCACTTCCCATCATACCGGGAGCAGACGACAACGAAGGTATATGTTCCCAGCGTCCCCGTCGGGTGGACGGTGCATTGCAGGGACTTACGGCGCTCGCTCGCTGCGTCCATTATACCAATTCCCCGCAAAAACGCAAGGCATTTTTCCCGGAATTCCGACACTGACCCGGTGTTTTCCAACACAAAGCCGCATTTTTCCCGGAACCAGCTCTCGTCCGGCTGGGCGGCGATGCGGCGGCGGGCATAGTCTTCCGGAATACCGTCCCGGCGCATGAGGCGGCGAACCCGATCTTCCAACGGGGCGGTGACGGCGACCGTCACGTCGCACAGCCCGGCAAGCCCGCCCTCAAACAGGGCGATAGCGTCGATGGCGGCAAGCGCGGGCTTTTCCCCGAGGCGGCGAAGCACCTCCCGCTTCACAGCGGCGTGGGTGATTCTGTTCAAATCCAGCAAAGCGTTTTTGTCGGAAAATACCAAATTCCCAAGCTTTTTCCGCTGCAAAACGCCGTCCTCCACCGTGCCAGGGAATCGTTCTTCGATGGCCGCAAGGAGGGACGCGTCCCGCGTCAGCAGCTCGTGGTAGATGGCGTCGCAGTCCAGAACCATCGCGCCCCGCTCCTTCAGAACGTTCAGCAGGGTGGTTTTTCCGCAGCCGGTGCCGCCGGTGATGCCGAGAATCATGCTTCCTCCTCCGCGTCCACAATGTGGAACGCCGCGGCCTTTTTCAGCCGGTTCTGCACGGCGTAGGCCACACCGCCCCCCACCGGGCACCGGGCATAGACCTGATGGATGCCGGGGTCGTCCAGCTCCCGCAGGGCGGCAAACAAGCCGGCGGACAGGGTGTTGACGTCCGCCTCCCGGCCGTAGGACAGGGGACTGCACCCGGCGTACAGGGGCAGCTCTTCTTCAAAGCACAGCACCCGGTCGCCGGGGGTGAAATGGCGGCGGATGTAGGCGGCGGCCTTTTCCCGGCTGCCGGAGACAATGACCACCGGCTCCGCCGGGGCGTAATGGCGGTATTTCATGCCGGGGGCTTTCACCACGGCGTCCTTGTCGATCTGGGCGGTGACGGCCTTGTCGATGACCAGATCCCCCAGAACGGAGATCAGCTGCTCCGGGGTGATCCCGCCGGGGCGCAGCAGCCGGGGGCGGTCTTCCGTCAAATCCACGATGGTGGACTCCACGCCCACCCGGCATGGGCCGCCGTCCACGATGGCGGCGATTTTCCCGTCATGGTCGTGGAGGACGTGCTGGGCGGTGGTCGTAGAGGGCTTCCCGGAGATGTTGGCGGAGGGCGCGGCAATGGGAACCCCCGCAAGGCGGATGATCTCCCGGGTCACGGCATTGTCCGGGCAGCGGACGGCCACGGTGGAAAGTCCCCCGGTGGTGCGCCGGGGGACGCAGTCCCGGGCGGGCAGTACCATGGTCAGCGGTCCCGGCCAGAATTCCTTCGCCAGCTCATAGGCCGCCGCAGGTACGTCGTGGCAGAACAGTTCGATCTGCTCCGCGCCGCAGATGTGCAGAATCAGGGGGTTGTCCTGTGGACGACCCTTGGCTTCAAAAATTTTCGTCACGGCAGCTTCGTCCAGACCGTTTGCGCCCAGACCGTAAACCGTCTCCGTGGGGATCGCCACCAGCTCCCCCTGACGGATCAGGTTCGCGGCAATTTCCGGAGTTGCCTTGTCCTGCGCAGACAAAAGAAGTGTTTTCATCAATACACCTCCAAATATTTAATACTATTTCCTGATTAAAATCTTTGATTTTAATCAGGAAGGCATCGCCTAATGGCGCTGCCGGTTTTGTGATTTATAAGGAAAGAAATCACAAAACAAGTCTCATATGAACTTCATGCCCTTCGGGCAATTAAAATCTTTTTTAAAGATTTTAATTGAAGTTCAGTATAAGGGCAAAGATGGGCAGCCGCGGATAAAAGCGGCTGCCCATCTTTACAGGGTAAAGTTACACAGTGGGCTGGTTGGCAGCCTCGATGATCTTGACAAACTTCTCGGGAACCAGAGACGCGCCGCCGATCAGACCGCCGTCGATGTCGGGCTGTGCCAGCAGCTCGAAGGCGTTCTTGTCGTTCATGGAGCCGCCGTACAGGATGGAGATCGCACGGGCGTTCTTGGAGGAGTACAGCTTGCGCACCACGGTACGGATGTTCTCGCAGACCTCTTCCGCCTGCTCGGGAGTGGCGGTCAGGCCGGTGCCGATGGCCCAGATGGGCTCGTAGGCGATGATGACCTTGCGGATCTTGTCCTCGGGAACGCCAGCCAGACCCAGCTTGATCTGCATGGTGATCCACTCGGTGGTGATGCCGCTCTGGCGCTGCTCAAGGCTCTCGCCGCAGCACATGATGGGGGTCAGGCCGGCGTTCAGAGCAGCCAGAACCTTTGCGTTGACATCGGCGTCGGTCTCGCCCATGGCGCGGCGCTCGGAGTGGCCGATGATGACGTACTTGCAGCCGGCGTCCACCAGCATATTGGTGGCAATCTCACCGGTGTAAGCGCCGGAGGCGTTGGCGTTGCAGTTCTCGGCGCCGATGCCTACCCGGGTCTCACGCATGGCGCGGACAGCGGCGGGAATGCACACGGCGGGAACGCACAGAGCCACGTCGCACCAGCGCCCCTTGGGCAGAATGGCCTTCAGCTGGGTCATAAACTCCTTGGTCTCGGAGGGGGTCTTATTCATCTTCCAGTTGCCGGCGATAACGGTCTTGCGGTATTTTCTGTTCATGATTCCATTTCTCCTTTTATTGATAGGGATGTTAATAGAAACTCGATTCCCGGATTACTTATCTTCCAGGCAGGCGATGCCGGGCAGCTCCAGACCTTCCAGGAATTCCAGAGAAGCGCCGCCGCCGGTGGAAATGTGGGTAATCTTGTCGGCAAAGCCCAGCTGCTCGCAGGCCGCAGCGCTGTCGCCGCCGCCGACGATGGTGGTGGCGCTGGAATCTGCCAGAGCCTGCGCCATGGCGATGGTGCCCTTGGCCAGAGTGGGATTCTCAAACACGCCCATGGGGCCGTTCCAGACGACAGTCTTAGCGTCCTTCACAGCGGACGCGAACAGAGCGCAGGTCTTCTCACCGATGTCCAGACCTTCCTTGTCGGCGGGGATGGCAGCGGCGTCAACGGTGGTAACGTCGATGGGGCCGTCGATGGGGTCGGGGAAGGAATCGGCAACGACCACGTCCACAGGCAGGAGCAGCTTGACGCCCTTGGCTTCCGCCTTGGCCATCATGTCCTTGCAGTAGTCGATCTTGCTCTCGTCCAGCAGGGACTTGCCAACAGCGTAGCCCTTGGCGGCAAGGAAGGTATAGGCCATGCCGCCGCCGATGATCAGGGTGTCCACCTTTTCCAGCAGGTTATTGATGACATTCAGCTTGTCGGAAACCTTTGCGCCGCCCAGAACAGCGACGAAGGGACGCTCGGGGTCGGACAGGGCCTTGCCCATGATGGAAACTTCCTTCTGAACGAGGAAGCCGCTGACGGCGGGCAGATAATCGGCCACACCGGCGGTGGAAGAATGGGCGCGGTGGGCAGTGCCGAAAGCGTCGTTGACGAACACGTCCGCCAGAGAGGCCAGGGCCTTGCTCAGCTCGGGATCGTTCTTGGTCTCGCCCTTCTCAAACCGGGTGTTCTCCAGCAGCATCACGTCGCCGTCCTTCAGCGCGGCGGCCTTGGCCTTGGCGTCCTCGCCCGCCACATCGGCGGCCATGATGACTTCCTTGCCCAGCAGCTCGCTGATGCGCTTCGCCACGATCTTCAGGCTCAGCTCGGGCTTCCATTCGCCCTTGGGCTTGCCCATGTGGGAGCAGAGGATGACCTTTGCGTTGTGGTCAACCAGATACTTGATGGTGGGCATGGCGGCGACAATCCGCTTGTCGGAGGTGATGACGCCGTTCTTGGTGGGAACATTGAAGTCGCAGCGGCACAGGACCCGCTTGCCGGCCACGTCGATGTCCTCGATGGACTTCTTATTGTAGTTCATGATAACTCCTCCATATTCTCGGGAGGTCACTCCCGCATTTTACCAAAGTCGCGCAAATTGGGAAACGACAGCTGACGCAGTGCCTCGTAGACGGTGACGGCAACCGCATTGCTCAGATTCAGGCTCCGGGCATCCGGACGCATGGGAATGCGAACACACGCGTCGTAGTGCGCCCGAAGGAAGTCCTCCGGAAGTCCCTTAGTCTCCTTCCCGAAAAACAGGTAGCAGCCATCGTGAAAGGCAGCCTCGGTATAGCTCCTCGGCGCTTTCGTGGACAGGCACCACATTTCCTCCACCTGATTCTTCGCGAAGAAGTCCTCCAGATTTTCGTAGTCCCGAACCTCCACCATGTGCCAGTAATCCAGACCCGCACGGCGGACGGCCTTTTCGGAGATGTCAAAGCCCAGCGGCCGTATCAGGTGCAGACGGCAGCCTGTTGCGGCGCAGGTTCGGGCGATATTGCCGCAGTTCTGCGGTATCTCCGGTTCCACCAGAACAATATTCAGCATGCACATCACCCCGGTGGCAGTCGCGTCGGACTGTTTTCTCAAAATCCGCTCGTCTTCTATTGTAAGTCAAACGGGCGGTAAAATCAATCGGAAAAAATGTTAATTTTCAACTTTTTTATAGTATTCACATAAAAAATGGACATTGGGGCAGAATTTTGTGAATAATGCAGAAACTCGCATAATTTGTGCCGTTTTTTCGGAAAAATCCCCGCCGATGCAAGAAAAAACGTTTCCAAAAAATCAACCGGGAACCCGGACAAAATCCCGGTTCCCGGTGAAATTTCGCTACATTATGGTTCAGAGCAGTTTTTCCTTGTTCCGCAAGGGAAATCCGTTATTTCCCCACGCGTCCGTACAGCTTTGTGGCAGCGTAAATTCTCGCGGCCAGAGCGTCGGAGTCAAAGCCCTTTTCCGCGCGCCACGTCCAGTTGGCGCTGGACAGCGTACCGGGAAAGTTCATCCGAGCTTCCTTGCCCAGTTCCAGATAGTCCTGCATCTGCACCACGCACAGCCGGGACACGGAACCCATGCAGCCGCGAATCATGCCCCGGATATAGCCCTCCTCCCGGTTCAGTCCGAGATAGGTTTTCGCGCAGGCCACATCCTCCGGCGCGGCTTCGTCAAACCACTGCTTCAGGGTCACGTTGTCGTGGGTGCCGGTGTAGCACACGGAGTCCACGGGGTACAGATGGGGCATGTAGTCGCTTTCCTCCCGGGAGTCGAAGGCAAATTCCAGAACCTTCATGCCGGGATAGCCGGAGTCCTGCTGCAACTTCCGCACCTCGGGGGTGATAAAGCCCAGATCTTCGGCAATGAATTCCAGATTGGGCAGAGCCTGCTGAATGGTGCGGATGAAGTCCATTCCGGGGCCTTTCACCCACTTGCCGTTCCGGGCGGTGGTATCTCCTGCGGGCACCGACCAGTAGCTTTCAAAGCCGCGGAAATGATCCAGGCGGATAACGTCGTACAGCTTTCCGGCAGCCGTCAGACGCTGAATCCACCAGAAATAGTGAGTCTGCGCCATCTTTTTCCAGTCGTAAATTGGGTTGCCCCAGAGCTGACCATCCGCGGTGAAGGAATCCGGGGGGCAACCCGCCACCTGTTCCGGATGGCGGCTTTCGTCCAGCTGGAAGAGTTCCGGATTTGCCCACACGTCCGCCGAATCCAGCGGCACGTAAATGGGAACGTCGCCGATAATGCGGACGCCCTTGGCATTGGCGTAGCTGCGCAGAGCCTTCCACTGCCTGTCAAATTCGTACTGAACAAAGTATTGCAGCCGGATCTCATCGGACAGCTCCCGGCGCTTTTCCGTCAGAGCGTCAGCCTTTCGCAGACGCAGGGCTTCCGGCCAGTCCAGCCATGGCTTGCCGCCGAGGGTGTCCTTCAACGCCGTGAACAGAGCATAGTCTTCCAGCCAGCTCCGGTTCTGCTCCACGAAGGTTTCGTAGGCTTCATCCGGTGCAAACCGCTGAAACGCCTGCCGCAGCACGTTCATCCGATGAGCGTACATGGCTCCAAAATCCACCCGCGCCGGATTGCTGCCCCATGGAATGTTCTGGATTTCCTCTTTTTTCAGCAGTCCCTCGTCTGCCAGCCTGTCCAGATCGATGAGATAATGGTTGCCCGCGCAGGCGCCCAGAGACTGATAGGGGGAATCGCCGTAGCCCGTGGGAGTCAGGGGCAAGATCTGCCAGTACCGCTGTCCGGCCCTGACCAGAAAGTCCACAAAGGCATAGGCGTCCTTCCCCATGGTGCCGATGCCGTAAGGGGCCGGCAGGGAGGTAATATGCATCAAAATTCCGCTTTCGCGCATTGCAATAGTCTCCTTAATTGATACCGCTTTACGTTCTTATCGAAAAACAGCATCTGTGATATGTGATCGTTCATTAAAATGCTCAATTCAGAATTGAGCATTTTAATGGATTATCAGTGTGAAATTTCCCGGATGCTCTCCCGGGAGAGGATCTCAAAGGGTACCGTCTCGTGACAGGCGGGCGCGTTCCGCTCGATATTCCCCAGCAGAATTTCCACGCTGCGCTTTGCCAGCAGGGAAACGGTCTGACGGACGGTGGCCAGTCTCGGCACCAGGAAGCTGCTCAGCGGCAGGCCGTCCACGCCCATGACCGACACGTCCTCCGGCACCTGCAGGCCGTTGTCCTGCAAGGCGCGGATGGCGCCGATGGCCATCACGTCGGCGGTGGCGAAAATCGCGGTGAACCGGCAGCCCTTATCCAGCAGCGCCTTGGTCGCCTGATACCCCGCCTGATAGGAATAGCGCACGCCCTGATAGTCCCGCTTGGGGTCGAAGGGGATGCCGTGGGCAGTGAAGGACTGCATACAGCCCTCGTAGCGCAGACGGCTGGTGTCGGAAATGGCCCGGTCGCCGCCGATGATGGCGATACGGCTATGTCCCAGACGAATCAACGTATCCATGGCGCTGCACGCGGCCTCCCGGTCGTCGGTGGAGACGCTGGACAGGTTGTCAAAGGACAGCATGGAGGCGTCGTTGGTGACCACGACACAGGGAACGTCAATGCCCCCGAAATCCCGGATGAAATTCTCGTTGTTGCCGCCGAGGAACAGGATGCCCAGAGGCTTCTTTTCCCGGCACAGCTGCGCGGCTCGGTGCACTTCGTTTTCGTCCTCGTCCATGTAGTCCACCACCAGCTGGTAGCGGGTCTGGGCGATCAGGGTCTGGATGGACTCCACCATCTCCCCGAACAGCTCGTTGCCGATACCCTTGACCACCACCAGAATGGTGGTGGAGTGGTGCTGCTTTAGCTGCTTGGCGTTGACGTTCAGCTGAAAGCCGCTTTCGGCGGCGGCCTCCAGGATTTCCTGCCTTGCCCGCTCGCTGACGTTGGGATGATTGTTCAGCGCCCGGGAAACGGTGCCGACGGCATAGCCGGTCTTTGCAGCCAGATCTTTGATTGTCATGGCATCCGCCGCCCCTCTCTTTTCGGAATCTTTGAAATGCCCACCGGCTGTTTACACAGCCGGTGGGTAAAAATCAGTTACGGGAACTTAGCCCTTCACCGCGCCGGCAGCGACGCCCTTGATGATGTACTTCTGGCAGAACAGGTAGACAATGATGATGGGCAGAATGGCCATCATGATGACCGCCATGGTCGCGCCCAGATCCACGGTGCCATAGCTACCCTTCAGGTACTGGACGTGGATGGGGATGGTGCGGTACTTGGTGATGTCCAGAACCAGATACGGCAGGAGATAGTCGTTCCAGACCCACATCAGTTCCAGAATACCCACGGAAATGAGGGTAGGCTTCAGCATGGGCAGCACCACGTTGAAGTAGGTGCGCACGGGACCGCAGCCGTCAATGGACGCCGCTTCCTCGATTTCCAGAGGCAGGCTCTTGACGAAGCCCACAAACATGAAGATGGCAAGACCCGCGCCGAAGCCCAGATAGATCACGGGAATCGTCCAGGGGGTGTTCAGCTTCAGGGAGTCTGCGGTGGAGGTCAGGGTGAACATGACCATCTGGAAGGGGACGATCATGGAGAACAGGCACAGATAGTAGAAGAACTTGGCAAAGCCGCTCCGCACCCGGGCAATGTACCACGCCGCCATGGAGCAGCACAGCAGGATCAGCGCCGTGGAAACCACGCTGATGAACAGGCTGTAGCCCACGGACTTGAGGAAGGGGTAATTGCCGAAGGTCATACCCTTGACATAGTTGGCAAAGCCCACGAAGCTCTCCGAATTGGGCAGGGCAAACACGTCCAGATTGATGGCATTGTTGGACTTCAGGGAGTTGACGACAACCTCGTAAATGGGCATGATCCACACAAGGCAGATCAGCACGAAGGCAACGGTCAGCACCGTGCTGCCGGCGGAATACTCTTTGGTTTTCATTCTGTCTTTACGCATCACTGCTGCACCTCCTTGCGGCGGGTCGCGGCCTGCTGGGCAATGGCCAGAACGGCCACCAGAATAAAGAAGATAACAGCCTTTGCCTGGGCAACGCCGTGCCAATTCTTATTGATGTTGTAGGTGGAGTAAATGTTCAGCGCCAGCAGCTCTGTCTGGTTGAACTTCGCGCCGTTCTGAATGACGCTGGGCAGTCCGCCGGTCAGCGCCAGGTTCTGGTCGAACAGCTTGAAGGAGTTGGTCAGAGTCAGGAAGGTGCAGGTGGTGATGGAGGGCATCACGTTGGGGATGATGACCCTGAACAGCGTCTGGCTGCCGCTGGCGCCGTCAATTTCAGCGGCCTCCAGCATGTCTCCGGGGACGGCCTGAAGTCCGGCAATGTAAATGATCATCATGTAGCCGATCTGCTGCCAGGCCACCAGAATGACCAGACCCCAGAAGCCGTAAGTGGCGTTGGCGGTGAGGTAGGTGGCGTAATTGCGCAGAATGCCGTCGAAGATCATGCTCCAAATATAGCCCAGCACCACGCCGCCGATCAGGTTGGGCATGAAGAACACGGTGCGAAACAGGTTGGAGCCGCGCATCTTCTGGGTCAGGGCATAGGCGATGAAGAAGGCCAGCACATTGATCAGGAGAATGGAGACCACGGCGAAAAAGGCGGTGTTCTTGAAGGCGTTCCAGAAGCTGACGTCCGTCCAGATTTTGGAATAATTCGTCAGGCCGACCCATTTGGCATCCTTGGGAATATTGAAGGTGCAGAAGGACAGGTAGATGCCCTGCAAAAACGGCCAGACGAAGCCGATGCAGAAGGCAGCGAACACGGGGAGGATGAACAGCGGCGCCCACCGCTGAATGGGACGGCGGATCAGTCGGCTGTTCAGCCCGGCGCCGTCATTTTTTTTGCTCAATGAGATTCCCTCGCTTTCCTGTATTGTATTTTTATTATATTTGGCTGCTTACCAAAATAACCGTGTCAGAACGGAACTGCGTTCCGGTGCTGCCGCGCAGGACAGGAGGCTGCATCCGCCCAAAAGCCGACGTACCCTCCCACCCTGTGCAGGCCGGGACATTCAAAGGGGCGGGCTTACCGCCCGCCCCTCTGGGTTTCAGTTGTGGTGTGCCGATCAGCCGTTCACGGTCTTGTACTCGATGGCCCAGCCGTCAACGAAAGCGGTCTTAACAGCTTCCCAGTTGGCGTCGGTGGGATCAGCGGAGTAAGCAGCCAGAGCGGTGACAACGGTAGCTCTCCAGGAGTCCACGTTGGGGGTGTAGTTGAACGCCCAGGTCACAGCGTACTTGCCGTCAGCCAGCAGCGCGTTGCCGTCAACGATGAACTTGTTGGCGGAAGCGGGGCAGCTCTTGAAGGGAACAGCGCCCAGCTGCTCGACCAGGACAGCGGATGCGTCGGGATCGGTGACCAGCCAATACAGGAAGTCCAGAGAAGCCTGGATGTCCTCTTCCTTGGCCTGACTGTTGATCGCCCAGCAGTTCTCGGTGCCGGAGCACAGGCCGGCCTTCTCTTCGCCGTCAACGCCGCAGTAGATGGGGATCATGGCGATCTCGTCGGGGTTCAGGTTGAACTTGTCGGCGGTCAGAGCCGCGTACTCCCAAGTGCCGTTCTGGTAGAAGACAGCCTTGCCTTCGCCGAACTCAGCCTCGGACTGGTCGCCAGTGGCGGTGGACAGGGCGGTGGGGTCAGCGGCGGAATCGGTGATGTACAGATCCCAGATGTTGCGGAAGTTGTCCAGGTAGGTGCCCTTGATCTCGGCGGGCTGCTCGGTCACGCCGTCGTCACGGAACTCATAGTAGAGGGGCATGTTGGCCAGGTGACCGGAGAAGCGCCAGGAAGAGGAGCCGTCCAGGCCGGCGGAGGAGAAGGCGTCGAAGCCCAGCTCAGCGGCGCGGGCGTGGATGTCGTCAGCGACGGCCTTCAGGGACGCGAAGTCCTTGATCTCATCCAGAGAGTGACCGGCATCGGCCAGCAGCTTGGTGTTGACGATGATACCGAAGGACTCGTAGCAGTAGCCCATGGCCTTCAGCTCACCGGCCTCGTTGTAGAGGTTGAAGTCGTTGGTGGCCAGCTCGCCGGCGAGAGCCGTTCCGGTCAGATCCAGAGCGTACTCATCCCAGTCCTTCAGGCCGGACATGTTGCCGATGTTGTAGACGGTGGGAGCGCCGTCCTTGCCCATCTGGGCGTTCAGGGTGTTGGAGTAGTCGCCGGAAGCGGCGGTCACGACCTTGACAGGCACGCCGGTCTTCTCGGTGTAGCTGGCGGCCAGACCCTGCAGAGCCTGGTCGAACTCGGGCTTGAAGTTCAGGTAGTAGACGGAACCGGCAGCGGCGGGCGCGTCGGTCTTGGCCTCGGTGGCGGGAGTGTCAACCTTGGCTTCGGTGGGAGCCTTGGTCTCGGTAGTGGTCTTGGAGCCGCAGGCGGCCAGACCCATTACCATGACAACTGCCAGCAGCAATGCAATCAGCTTTTTCATTTGTGTTTCCTCCTATTTTCGTTCCGGCAGAGCCGGATGGTGGTTTGGAAACGATTCCAACGTTTCCATGTCAACATCATAGCGCACTTCATCCAAAAGTGCAACTGAAATTTTTGCTTTTTTGAAAGTTCTGCATATTCAACAATTTTCGGTGCGCTGTTTTGGTGATTATTTCGGCTATCCCGGGATTTGCGGCCGTTTTTACCGATTTGCAGGCGGCGCCGCCACTTTTTGGGTGACGGCGCCGCAGATGTTACTTCTTATATAAGATACGAATGGAATTCAGAACGCACAGCAGCGCCACGCCGGAATCGGCGATCACCGCCAGCCACATGGAGGCATAGCCGCACAGGCCGAGGATCATGACCGCCAGCTTCACCGCCAGAGCGAACACCACATTCTGCCACGCAATCCGGGCGGTCTGTCTGGAAATGCGGAGCGCCTGCGGCACCGCCGCCACGTCGGAGGTCATGAACACCACGTCCGCCGCCTCGATGGCCGCGTCCGCGCCGCTGCCCATGGCCGCGCCTACGTCCGCACCGGCAAGCACGGGGGCGTCGTTGATGCCGTCGCCGACGAACATGGCCGCGCCCTTGGTCTCCCGGATGGATTGCAACCGCGCAAGCTTCTGCTGGGGCAGCAGTCCCGCGTGGACTTCCCGGATACCTACGGCTCCGGCAACGGCCTTGGCCGATTCCTCGGCGTCGCCGGTAAGCATCACCGTCTCGATGCCGCTGTCCCGCAGGGCACGGACGGCGTTCTCCGCGCCGGTCTTGATGGTGTCGGCGATGAGCAGGTAGCCCTGATAAACGCCGTCCACCGCCACCAGCACCTTGGTGCCGTATTCCTTGGACTTGGGGAAGGACACGCCCTTCTCCGTCAGCAGCCGCTCGTTGCCGCAGAGAATTTCCTTGCCGTCCAGCTTTGCCCGGATGCCCCGGCCGGCCAGTTCTTCCAGCTCCTCGGGACGGCGCAGTTCCATATTCCGCGCCTTGGCCGCCGCGACGATGCTCTCGGCGATGGGGTGGGTGGACTGCTGCTCGCAGTCGGCACAGAGTTCCAGCAGCTCGTCGCCGCCTACGATCTTCTGCACGGTAAAGTCGCCCTTGGTGATGGTGCCGGTCTTATCCATGATGACGGCCTTGATCTTGCTCATGGCCTCCATGGACTGGCCGCCCTTAAAGAGGATCCCCCGCTTGCTGCCCGCGCCGATACCGGCAAAGAAGGCCAGCGGTACGCTGAGAACCAGAGCGCAGGGGCAGCTCATGACCAGAAATGTCAGAGCGGTGTAGACCCATTTGCCCCAGTCGCCGGTGATGAGGGAGGGAATGATCGCCGTCAGCACGGCGGCACCCACTACGATGGGGGTGTAGACCCGTGCAAAACGGGTGATGAAGCGGTCGATCTTGGGCTTGCTGGCAGCGGCGTTTTCCACGCTGTCCAGAATGCGGGTGACCATGGATTCGGACAGGGACTTTTCCACCCGGACGGTGAGCTGACCTGTGGTATTGACGCAGCCGGAGACCACGCTGTCTCCCTCGGCTACGGAAACCGGCACCGGCTCGCCGGTGATGGGGGCAGTGTCAATGCGGCTGCTGCCGCTGACCACGATGCCGTCCAGCGGGATACGGTCGCCGGGACGAACCAGAACGACGTCGCCGATGTTCGCTTCTCCTGCGGGAATTTCCCGCACCGTCTCGCCGTCCACCAGCTGCACCACCTCGGGGCGCAGGTCAACGGCTTCCATAATCTGGCTGCGGCTGCGGGCGACGGCTCTGTCTTCAAAATATTCGCCGACGCGGTAGAACAGCATGACGCCCACGGCCTCGGTAAAGCTGCCGGTGAAGAACGCGCCGATGGAGGCAAGGGCCATCAGGAAGTTCTCGTCCAGCATCTGGCCCCGGGCAAGGTTCTTTACGGCCGTCACAATGACTTCCCTGCCCAGCAGGACATAGGCCACGAGGCACACGCCCAGCGTCGGCCATTTCAGTCCGAAATGGTCCAGCACCAGACCCACCACAAACAGAACCGCACCGACCAGAATCGGCTTCAGGTCTTCCGACTCCTCGCCGCCGTGCTCGTGACCGTGGTCATGGCTGTGCTCGTGGGTATGTTCATGGTTGTGATGGTGTTCGTGTTCATGCTCATGGTCATCATCGTGATGATGGTCATGAGCGTGGTCGTGATGATGCTCGTGACCGCAGCAGCAATCATGATGATGCTCATGTTCGCCGGTGTTGCTGTGGTGGGTGTGAGCGCCGTCTCTGGGGTAGAATTCCACCTCCGGCTCCACCTTCTGAGCGATCTCCTGCAATTTGGGGAGCAGGGCGTCGGGGTCTTCAGCGGTAATCCGAAGTTGCATTGTGGCATAGGTAAGTACCGCCTCCTGCACCTCCGGGAGGGCATTAAGCGCCGCTTCCACCTTCGATGCGCAGTTGGCGCAGTCCAGATTCTCTACCCGATATACTTTCTTCACCATGGGAATGCCTCCCTAATTAAATGTATATATGAGCATACGCTCATTTGTTGATATCAGTATACACCGCTTTCTTCCCTTTGTCAATAGGGGAAGCAGAAAAATTTGGAGCAGCACCGCATGGATACGGCGCTGCTCCGGCATTTTTCAGAAAAGCAGCAAAGAAATCCACGTCACAACGTTGTCCCCGTACTGGAACTCGATCCCGCAGCGCTCCAGCGTGGGAATAATGTTGATGCCCTGACTTTCCACGCAGGGGTGCATCCGCTCCGGATGGCGGCAAGGCAGGCCGTCCTCGATGGCGCACCGGGGGCAGATGGCGCAGGATTCCGTGGACAGGATATAAGGTTCCACACCCTGTTCCCGGAAGAAGCCGCCCACCTGATTGGTGATGTCCTCGTGGTCGGTGCGGGTAGCGAGGGTCTGGGTGATGTCGGCGATGTCGGGGACCTCCGTGACGGTGGCGATCATCAGGCAGTTTTTGTGGCGCATACACTTTTCCTGACATGTCTCCACACTGCCGACGCCGGGAGGGCACGCCCAGCTTTTGCCGTACATGGGGCATTCGTGCTCGCAGATCCACCGGACGCGCTGGGAGAATTCCAGCTCCTGCGGATCGAAGAACTGGTAGCAGTACAGGGGCAGCTCCGCCAGCTTTTTCTCTAAGATTTCCTGATTCATCCAAATTCCTCCATAATCTGAGTGCAGCCCTCTACAAGGTCGTCCCAGGTTTTGCCAAAATCCCCCGTATACCAGGGATCGGCCACGTCCCGGTCAAGCAGCGGCCGGATCTTCTCCGGGTCGTCGGGAAGCAGCCGCCTCAGGAGTCGAGCGTTGCTGCTATCCATATAATAGATCCGGTCGAAATGCCGCAAGTCCGCGGCGGTCACCTGCCGTGCGGTGTGATCGCCGCAGAAAACGCCGTGCCGTCCCAATTCCCGGCGTGCAGCCGGGTAGACGGGGTTACCGATCTCCTCCCGGCTCACCGCGGCGGAGTCGATCTCAAACCGGTCGGCCACTCCCGCCCGCACGGCCATGTCCTTCAGGATGTACTCCGCCATAGGACTGCGGCAAATATTGCCGTGGCACACGAAAAGTATTTTTATCATCTATCTAAACCTCTTGAATTTACTGATTTTCCTTGATTTTCAGGCATTTTCTCAAATGGCCCGATGCTCGTTCACTTGGCATATCGTAGCATAAATTCGCACATCTTTGCCAGCAAAAGTAGTACAACGAGTAGTAAATTGGGCCTAAAATCGTGTTTTACTACTGGCCCTTTTCTGCGATATATGGCGAAATTCTATGGCAGAGCTTTGCCGCAAATCCTTGCCCTGCAACAAGAGTACGGATTGTACCGGGAATTTTCTGCCGTTTTCATTTTTTCCGTATCGCATACCCGCTGAAATCCCTCTACCGCGAAAAGTAGTAACTACTCAGCATTGGCTACTCGCTGCAATTCCTCCTGCGCATCCTCAAATCCGATGTGCGTATAAGTATTGAGCGTCACTCCAATGTCAGAATGACCCATGATGTATTGAAGCGTCTTGGGGTTCATTCCGCTTTTTGCCATGTTCGAGCAGAACGTATGTCTGCAAACGTGCGGCGTGATCTTCGGCATCTGCACTTTATAGATGCTGTTGTACTTCTCGCAAATATGCTGGAAATACTTTTCCCAATGTAGGGCCACCATCGGCATATCGTTTTTATCCAAATAGAGGAATCCACTTTTGCCGCAAATCATCGGTTCTACTTTCGGCTTTTTCCTGTTGGCAATGATGCGCTTGAAGCACTCATACACATCATCCGTCATAGGGATAACCCGTGTACCGCTGCTTGTCTTGGTGTCCTCGATGACATACTCCATATTCCGCTTCCGCTGCAACTGATGGCTAATGTTGATCTTTCGATTTTTCATATCCACATCCGCCAGCGTCAAACCCACAAACTCGGAAATCCGAAGCCCGGTCTTAAACAGAATATAGATACCATCATAATATTTGCAAAAATGCTTGTCACTCGCCACAAATTCAAGAAACGCTCTTTCTTGCTTTCTGGTAATCGCTTCCCTTGTCACGCTGTCGTTGACTACGACGGTGGCAAGCTGAAATTCAAATGGATTCTTGCGTATCAAATCATCATCGACGGCCATCTGAAAGGCTGGTCGGACAACACCCCTGATAGAATGAATGGAGCTGTAACCTCTGCCGTCCTGCTGCAACTTTATCAGCCAACATTTCGCGTCAGACTGCTTCACTTTGTCAATCCGGCGCTTGCCGAATTCCTCTTTCTTGATGATATTGAGGACAAAGTTGTAATTGGCCTCGGTATTATGCCGGACGCCTGTTTTCTGCATGAGATATTTTCTTACCAGTTCCTCCACAGTCATTTCACCACCGCGAGGTACAATCTGATCGTCAATATCTTTCTGAATCAGTTTTTCTTTCTCCCGCAGAGAAAGATCGTCCCGCTTGCCCGTTGGCAGCTTATCCGTTTTCTCCAATTTCCAGCTATAAACAAACTGGGGCTTTCCTGTTGCGTCGATATATTTGAACGCATATCGTCCATCTTTGCGTTGGCTCTCTCCGTTGCGAAGAATACGATTTCTGTTATCTCGTCTTTTCTCGCTCACCGTTCATGCTCCTTTCTGTGAAAAGAGCCTCCGCGCGATATACTAACAGTATATCATAGCGGAGGCCCTTTTTCTATTGCTAAATGAAGCAAAACTCGGAGCCAAAAGGCAGAATATATGATCTTCAAGCGCGTATAGCAAATGCTTTTATCATCAGCGAAAGATCAGATGGCCGATAAATCATCCAGAAAGGCTTCAAAGCGTTTCCGCTTAATCAAAACCTTTACTCCATTTTGAATCACAAAGCCAGAATCCATATTCTCGGCTACCAGCTTTCGCATTTTCTTCTCACCAATATTGAAATATTCCGATGCTTCATCAATGGTAAGGCAAAATTTATCTTTTACCTGAACTTCAATTTCGCCTGCCATGATTCACCTCCCTTCCTTCAAGCGGCAGCATAAACTATCATTCCATGCCACCATGAAAGATGAATAAATGGGCAAGAAACGGACGGCTGATGGCATCAGCTCCACAGGAGTTTCACCTCGGCCCATGCTTGTGGGTGCGCCGCGCAATCGCAAGAACCTCTGGAAGTATGGCAAAAAGGCCAGCGAGGTCATGCGCGAGATTGCAAAGTACGTGGACGTTGCCATCGCTAACGAAGAGGACGTGCAGAAGTCTCTCGAGATCACGGTGGACGATGTGAACGTCAAGTCCGGCAATCTGGATCGTGCAAAGTACAATGCCCTTGGCGATAAGGTGCTCGCGGCATATCCGAACATGAAAATGATCGCCATCACGCTGCGGGAGAGCCACAGCGCCGACTGGAACGGCTGGGCAGCCTGCCTGAACGATGGCAGGGACTTCTACGTTTTCAGAAAATACGAGATACGGGACATTGTAGACCGGGTCGGCGGCGGCGACAGCTTTGCCGGTGGGCTGCTCTATGGTCTGAACCACTATGCCGACAGGCAGTCCGCGCTGGAGTTCGCCGTGGCGGCAAGCTGCCTGAAGCATTCGATCCTCGGAGACTTCAACCGTGTTGGTGTTTCCGATGTGACCAGGCTCATGGGCGGCGATGGCACCGGCAGGGTGCAAAGGTAATATGGTACACGACAAAACCTCCGGCTTTCGCCGGAGGTTTCGTTCTGTTGGTCAAAAATTTCCGTCTCAGCTCTCCCGCGTTTCGTAGCGCAGGGGCACGCCGTACACAGTCTCATAGGTCTCCCGGCAGAAATCTTCCGTCTTCTGCCGAAGCTGCTCCCGGGCGGCGGGGCGGGACAGGGTCTCGTCCGGCCAGATGGGCGCGCCTAAATGGGGCGTGTATTCCTGCACAGGGAACCCGTCGGCGCCGACCAAGTCGCTGTCCGCCATCGTGATGAAGCACGGCACCACCGGTACGTGGTTCTTCAGCGCCATGTCAAAGGCGCCGGGCTTCAGGGGCTTGGGCTTGCGGTAGTTCCACCACATGCTCTGTTCCGGGTAGATCAGCAGGCAGTTGCCCTCCGACAGCACCTGATCTACCGCCCGGAGAAATTTCTTCATCGTCTGCATGTTGGAGCTGAGGGGAAGGGTGTTGCAGTTGCGCATGAGAAAGCCGTAAAAGCCGGGGAAGCTGGTGTAGTTCCCCTCCCGGATCACCCGGTACATCCGCTTGGGATGCTTCGACGCGTCAAACACCTTCTGCATGATGAAGCTGTCCATGGGGTGAAAATGGTTGCAGGTGATCACCGCACCCTTTACCCCGGCCAGATGCTCCAGCCCCTCGGTTTTGCACAGGATGATCTCTTTTTTGCGCCGCAGATTCCAGAAATACAGATACGCCGCGCCAAATGCCGCCGTCCGCCTGCATTCCGCAGAAAAGCGCCTGTCCGCGTACTCGATCTCCTCCGGCAGCAGGACGCGGCTTGGGGGATCGTTTTCCACGTCCTCGTCAAAGCGTCCCTCCCGCTCGTACTGGGCGATTTTTTCCAGTATGGCCAGACGTTCCGGGGACTTGGGAATCTCCTGAGATGTCATACGTTCACCACCTGCCTGATCTTCCAGCGGATCAGCATATTTGCCGTCCGCTTTCTGGCCTGCCGTTTGCCCATGGCAATCAGATGCGTGGTCTCCTCGGCGGAGCGGGCGATGTGCCATTCGGTGTAGCCCTCCCGAACCTTGCGGATTTCCTCCAGATAGCCGGAACGTTCCGCATAGTCCCAGAACACGTCGCCGAAGGCCACGTCGTCCCGGTGCCAGGGCTTGAAGTCCAGATTGTAGTGGATGAGCTTGGGGGCGTTCGTGTGGACGTCGCAGGGCATGGTGTTCCACTCGAAGCCCACGTACTCTACCCGGTTCTTGCAGATAACGTTCAGGTAGTCCTGATCCTGTGCGATCTGGAAGGTGACGCTTTGCAGCAGCCGGAGGAACACGTTCAGGAAATCGCATTTGCGCATGGCGTCCAGATTCATCAGCAGTACGCCGGCGTTGAAGTAGTGATCCGCCGCCACCCGCAGGCGCTTTTTCGTGTACAGCGCCAGCGCCGGGATGGAGCCGACCACGCTGTCGGGGATCGCGCCCACCAGATTCTCCTCCAGATCCACGTCGTACAGCTCTGACACATCGCCCAGCAGCACCACGTCGCTGTCCAGATACAGCGCCTTGTCAAGCCCGGGGAACAGATCGGGGATGAACAGGCGGTAATAGGTGGATTTGGAATAGTAGTCACGGGTGTGGAGCTTGTCGGCAAACTGCTCCACGGCCTGCGTGATGTCAATAAACTCCATGGTAAAGCCGTCGGAGGCGAAGGAATCCGTCAGCCGCCGGATGTTCTCCGGGTCAAGACCGGTGTGGAGTATTCGCAGGGCATAGTCCCGCTTTGGATTGCAGTTTTCCTTCAGTGACGTGAGCGTCACCGCGAGGAAGGGAACGTAGGCGTTGTCACAGGCGAAAAATAAGTTGACGGGGTTCATTGCAGGTTCTCCTTTATGGACAGATATTCATTCAGGATGTCATCGAAGCAGGTGTAGCCGAAGCGCTTGCGTACCTTATCCACCTGCCATTGCTTGATGTTCTCCGTGTGGGGGTAGGGGGTGTAAAACAGCCGCTTGGAAAAGTGCCGGATTACGGTATGACCGTGGAGGAACTTCTGGTCGTTGAACCGCTGGGGCAGAAGCCGCCGGGATGTGGTGGAGCGGATGAGCGCGGACTGATCCGCAAACATCAGCTTTTTCGTCCGAAGCAGCTCCCGGGACTTTTCAAAGATCCCGGTCTCGCGGCACAGCTTCATGTTGAACAGAAGCACACCGGCATTGATATAGTTGGGGTTAACAAGGTATTTCCCATAGTGATCCCGTGCGGCGGCGTACTCCACGGTTTCCACGTCCTGATCGTAAAGCAGGCCGATATCCTTGCAGACCATGATGTCCGCGTCCAGATACAGCAGCTTGTCCGGCATGGGCAGAAGATCCGCCAGCAGCCGCAGCAGGGTGTAGGGGGAACAGTAGCAGCCCTCGTTGGCGTTTTGCTTCAGGTGCTGCTCGTAAAGCGCCGTGACGTCATAGAGCTTTACGTGGGTGTCGGGGTTGTGGCGGCGCAGCGCCGCCTCGATGATGTCCGCATGATGCCGGGTCATGGGAAGGTAATCGGGGGAAACCCGGGTCAGCGCCATGGTGAAAATATGGATGGTCAGCGGCCTGGGCGCGTCCAGCCGGCGCACAATGGACAGGCTCGACGTCAGCACGCCGTCAAACACCTTGTCGTTGCCGCAATACAGGATATCGGTCACGTATTTTCCTCTTTCTTCACATAGCGGATGTATTCGCAGTCGCTTTCTTTGCTTCTTCCGACCATAGTCTCGTAAATTTCGTCCCGCAGTGCCTGCGCTCTGGCTCTGGGGGGAAGGCTGTGGTCGGGGTAGAAGGGACCGTCCAGATAGGTCACCGTCCGGGGCTTCCGTCCGAAGCGGCGGCGGTGGTAGGTGGTGGTCAGGGTGAAGCTGGGAACGTCCAGCTCCACGGGGTATTTCATGGACGTGGCGGGGAAATCCCGGATGCCGGTATAGTACGGCCAGATGTGGGCTTCCGGGTAGACCATGATGAAGCTGCCTTCCTCAATCCGGGTGCGGATGGCGTCCAGAAAGGAACGCATGGCCTTTATATTGGAGGGAAGGGGCAGCGCGCCCAGGTACGGCGTAATCTTTCCCAGCACCGGCATGGAGACGTTGTTGGGGTGGACAATCATGTAGACGCTTTTGGGGAACAGCGCCAGATTGGGAAGGAAGGGGTCGCCCACCTGCTGGGTGTGGTTGCCGTAGACGAAGCAGCCGGTCTTGCCGGCCTTCCTCAGCACCTGCCGGTTTTCAAACCGCGCGTGGAGCGCCAGCTTGCAGTACAGGAATGCCGCGGGCATGGCAAACAGGCGGTAAGCGATGAATCTTGCCGCCTTCCACCCGGGGCGGGGGTCAATGTACCGGTAGCTCTCGTCAATGCGCCGGGGCTCGATCTCGGCGGAGGAAAACTCGTCGGTTCGCTCGTCGGTGTAATATACGGTTCTGATGGGCGCAGGGGGTTGCGTTTTCATAAGGTGCTCCATCCAAATCTTCAGAGTGTGTCATAGTATATCGCCAAAATCTCCGAAAGTCAAGGAGCTTCGGCTCCCCCACGCTCTACCCGCGCGTCCCGGCCTACCCCGCCGGTAGAATGGGGAAACTGCGGCTCTACCGGGGATTCTACCGGCGGGGGAGTCGATTTTTGCGGGGTTTTCGGTTGCATATCCGGTTCGGACGCAAAAGCCGGAGCCGCACTGCCCTGCGCAGTACGGCTCCGGTGGTTTTCCAGAAGCTGGCGTCTCTCCCTAATATTTCAGATACCGCCTGAGCTTGGCCTCCGCCCGTTTCAGCGTCCGGCAGACGGTGCTTTTGTTCACGCCCCGGTCCGCGGCGATCTGGGTCAGGGTCTGTTCCTGAAAATAAAAGGCAATAAGGGTCTCCCGCTGCAATGGCGTCAGCTCCTCCTGCATCACCCGCTGCACCCGCTTCAGCTGCACCTCCCGGGGCAGCCGGGGGCCGAGGTAGCCCTCATACAGTATATTTTTCATTCCGGTAGTACCCCCTGTCGTAGTAGTGAGCCGTCAGCTCCGCCAGTTCGTTCATTTGTGTCAGCATGGGGGTCAGTTCCGCAATGCGGCGCTTACAGCGCCAGATTTCCTCCGGGTCTTCCGTCGCCGCCAGCAGCAGCCGAAGCTCCCGCAGCCGCCGTCGCAGGGGGACGGCGGCTTCCTCGTAGCACACGCTCAGCTCTGCCAGCGTCATAGCGCGTCTCCTTCACAGCAGCGGCAGACGCCGTCCGGCGCGTAGCATTCGCCGCCGCATTTTTCACACAGACACACAGGCACTTGCGCCTGATCGTCTATGTACAGCATGGGTTCCAGGAATCGGATCATAAGAATCGACCTCTTTCGTAAGAAATGTAGGGTATCTTGGCAATAACCTGTCGAAATTGGCATTCTTTTTTTCGCATAATTTCCCAGCTATTTCCATGGAAACAGCATACCACACGCTATGTGTAATGTCCGTCGAAATGTGTAGGCGTCTTTATTCCCCTGTTTTTTCACTTTTTTTGTGGTATCCTTGCGCTAACCAGATAACAAGAAAGAAGTGGTCATATGTTGGGAACCCGAATTGCGGCGCTGCGCCGGGAGGCGGGGTTAAGTCAGGCGGAGCTGGCGCAACGGCTGCAGGTCAGTCCAAGTGCGCTGGGGATGTACGAGCAGGAACGGCGGGAGCCGTCCATGCAGACCCTCGTGAAGCTGTCACGGGAGCTGGGCGTCACCACGGACTATCTGCTCACGGGAACCCCGGCGGAAAAGGAACGGGCGGAACTGGAAGGAATGCTGCTGGGCCGTATCCGCGCCGCGGACCAGCGGCTGGAGCAGCGCCGGGAGCGTCCCTTCTCCCGGGAAGAGCTGGCGGTCCTGTTTGCCGCCATGCTGATGGAGGAATAATACTATTTCTTAATAAAATGATTTCATCATTTTATTTGAGCTGTTTCACAGCAGACCGCCTGTCGGCGGTAAGAAATGTATTGACTTCGTTTTTTGCGGCAATGCCGCAGGCCGCAATCTTGCGGCCTGATAAAACGCTTTTAAGCGTTTTATCAAAAACTCGTATAAGGATTTTTGTTGACTGCCCCGTCCGGATTCGCTATGATTATCCCAAAAGGAGGGATCGTCATGGAGGACACGTATTTTATGGACGAAGCGCTTGCTCTGGCGCGGGAGGCCGCGGCGGACGGCGAGGTGCCGGTGGGCTGCGTGATCGTCCGGGGGGACACCATCGTCGGCCGGGGGCGCAACCGCCGGGAGACGGACAAGTCCGCCCTCGCCCACGCGGAGATAGAAGCCATCGGGGAAGCATGCCGGCGTTTGGGCGGCTGGCGTCTGTGGGAGTGTACCCTGTACGTGACGCTGGAACCCTGCCCCATGTGTGCCGGGGCCATTATCAACGCCCGCATCCCTCGGGTGGTCTACGGCGCTTCCGACCGGAAGTGCGGCGCTGTGGATTCGGTGTGCAGTCTGTTTTCCATGGAGTTCAATCATCACCCGCAAGTGGAAAGCGGCGTCCGGGAAGCCGAGTGCGGGGCGCTGCTGACGGAATTTTTCCGTAATCTCCGGATGGAACTGCGTTCCAGACCCAGATGGAAGCCGGGGAGTAATACATAGGGCAACACCGCACAATTCGGCAAGAAGTCTCAGGCAGGATTTTTGTTCCAATTCAAAGTTCCGAAAATGGAGGAATACTGTATGTATTTCCCATTTTCGGAACTGCGGAAGTGGAGCAAAAAGACGGCTGAGACTCGCAGATGCAATTGCGCGGTGTTGCCATAGGTTTTTCAGCGTCATTTTTCGACGCTGACGAGGTTTTTCGACATTTCTTTACGTAAGGGGGACGGCGTATGGGCAGCAGAGCGCTGCGGGTGGGCGCGGCGGCAATTCTTTGCGTCCTTACCCTGCGGCTGTTCGCTTCGGGACTTCCGGGGAAGCTCCTGTCGTGGCTGACAAGCCCGGATACCGCCGCATTCCTGATCTACTTAGAAACCGGACGAGACGTCCGGTTTTCGCCGTCTCAGGAGGCATTTTCGGTAGATTTCGTGGAATCTCCGCCCCCTGCGGCACCGGAACCCACCGAGCCGCCCCTTCCGTCCTTTTCTGACCCGGAAATGGTGAAGCTGTACTATGCCTGTTCCGTCAGCCCGGACATCGGAGCGCTGATGGAGCAGCCGCTGAACTGGGATCTGACCGGTGACCAGCCCACGGTGCTGATTCTGCACACCCACTCCACGGAAAGCTACACCCGCCACGGCGAAGCCTATACCGAGACTTCTTCCTACCGGACGCTGGACGACAATTTCAACATGCTCTCCATCGGCCGCCGGGTACAGGAGCTTCTGGGGGAGAACGGCATTGTCGCCGTACAGGACACGTCCCTGCACGACTACCCGTCCTACAACGGTTCTTATGCAGACGCCCGGAAGTCCATCAAGAAGCTGCTGGAAGAATACCCCACAATTCAGATGGTGCTCGACCTCCACCGGGACGCCTCCGGCGGGGCAAGCCAGATGCGCACCCTTGCCCAGGTGGACGGCCGGGACAGCGCCCAGCTGATGATCGTCGTCGGCACAAATTACGACACATGGGAGGAAAATCTCTCCCTGGCGCTGAAGCTCCACGCCCAGCTGGAAACGGCCTGCCCCGGAATCACCCGTCCGTTACAGCTGCGCGGCCAGCGGTTCAACGAGGATCTGTCCCCCGGCGGTCTGCTGATCGAGGTAGGTGCCGCCGGGAACTCCCACGACGAGGCGCTGACCGCCGCCGGGGAACTGGCGAAGGCCATCATCGCACTGGCAAAGGGCACTCAGCCGTTGGATGAAGAATAAGAGTACCGCACAGATTTGCTGGGTGGTCGTAAAACAGCAAATGGAGCGTATCGGTAAAGATACGCTCCATTCCTGCGCTCGGCCACCTCTCCCATAGGGAGAGGCAAGAGGGTGCAGCTTTTTTTAAAACAGATTCCACCACGACGCCCCGTGAGCCTGCCCCATGGCCTCCACCTTTCTGGAAAGGGCGGCGCACCCGGCGGCGAAGTCGGTTTCCTCCCGGGCGGCGGCGTAGACCTCCACCTCGGCAAACAGGGCGTCAATCTCCTCCATGGGCGTGTGGTCGGCAAAGCAGGCGCCCAGATGGCGGCTGCGCCCCCATGCTTCCCGCGCCTGAAGCATCAGCACTTCTCCCTGCGCCATGTCTCCCTGAAGCGCCGTTTTCGCGGCGTTTTCCAAATCCCGTGCAATCGGCTCATGGCACTTGGCCATGCCCCATGTGGCGGCAATGCCCCCGGCCAGCAGGACGAGAAGCAGAACGAATCCGATCCAACTGCGTTTCATCTGCCGTACTCCTTTCCCAGCCACACGACCTTGTTCCCGGCGTCCACCGTCAGCAGCAGGGTGTCCGCGATTTCCGCGCGGTGCTCCTGCAGGACCTGCTTCAGCCATGCTTCATCCTTCCCGGCTCTGCCCAGATTCTCTCTGGAAAGGAAGCCGTCCTCCACGATGGTCACGGGGAGGAACTGGGGCTTGGGGTGAATGCCCGCATCCTTGGCGCTGGCGGGACGCTCCTTGGGGAAGGGGAACACGGAGAGATTCCCGTCGGTTTCCAGAATGGCGTACTGCACGGCGGTGATGTCCAGCACGTCCTTTTCCCGCAGGTGCCCCGTCAGCTCGTCCAGCGTCACCCGGGTGCGGCGGAGATTGTCCTGCATCAGCTTCCCGTTTTCAATCAGGATCACCGGCTTGCCGCACAGCAGCTGCCGGAACTTCACGCTGTACAGGATCAGCCCGGACAGCACCAGCTCCGACCCCAGAACCGTCAATATCGGCACAAGCCCGGAATACAGGGGGATCGCCCCGTCCTGCATGGGAATTGCCGCCAGATTTGCCAGCAGCATGGTCACAACAAACTCCGTCGGCTCCATCTCCCCGATCTGCCGCTTGCCCATCAGCCGGACGCAGACGATCAGCACCAGATACAGCGCGATGGTGCGCACATAAGACATAATCAAAACCCGTCACCTCTTTGAAGTAGCTTCCCCAAAAGGCGGCGGGATATACGAAAATTCTCCCGGACGGCTGCGCCATCCGGGAGAAAAATCATGCGGGAATATTCTCTTTCACAACGGCAACGCCGTCTACCAGATTCGCCATTTCCAGCGTACCCTCCACGGCCATCTGGCGTTCCATCAGGTCGGTGAGGATCACCATGCCGTCCCGGCACTCGATCTTCATGACGTTGCGCATCATGACCGTTTCCGGGGTAAGCTTGTTCTTATAAACGGTAGAAAGACACATTGTCTGTCCCTCCTTTACTTGACCTCAAGGCTGGACAGCACAACGCTCAGGCGCATGTTGCCCTTCTCAAAGTCGGATACGGCGGCCATGACCTGCTCGTAAGCGGTGTGGTCGCCCGCCTTGTCCAGCTGGACGGCCAGATCGGCCAGCTCTTTGGCATGGGCGGCGTTGTGGCCGACCATGTACTTCATCAGCGCCACCAGCTCCTCCATGGGCGTATGCTCGCAGGTGCTGGCGCAGGACGCGCAGTCCTGACCGCAGTCATGGGAGTGGGTATGCTCCGCGCCGTCGGCGTGGAGGTGGGCGTGGTCGTGGGGATGTTCGTGGTCGTGGGTATGCTCATGGGTATGGGGGTGGGTGTGGGCAACGCCGTCATGGGTATGCTCGTGGGTATGGGTGTGCTCATGCTCGTGGTCATGGCCGCCGGCCACGTGGTCAGAATCGATATGCATAGGAAAAGCCTCCTTGAGTTTTTCTAAGGAAGCTCTGAATAAATCGGCAAGAGCTGTGAGCGAGAGATTTTTCGGCCAATCGAGGCATCGAAAGCGGCGGAATACTTTGTGTATTTCCCGTTTTCGATACCGAAGAGTGGGCGGAAAAGATCCGCTCACGGCCGCAGACGATTTGTTCAGAGGTTCCCTAATATTATACCCGCGGAAAGCGCATCTGTCAAAACATTTATTTTTGTGCAGATATCCCCCGGGAGGGCTTGCGAAATACGCAGAAAAAAGGTATACTATAAAAAGTATGTTTCACCCGAGAAAGAGGGGCAAGACGATGACCGACCACACCCACGAATGCTGCGACGCCCATGACCACGACCACGAGCATGACCATGCCTATCTCCATGCCCATGGCATTCCCCACAGCCACAGCCATGTCCACGAAAATCAGAAGGCCGTACTGAACCGGCTGTCCCGCGCCATCGGCCATCTGGAAAAGGTGAAGCGGATGGTGGAGGAAGGGCACGACTGCTCGGAGGTGCTCATCCAGCTGGCGGCGGTGCGTTCCGCGCTGGACAACACCGGCAAGGTGATCCTGAAAGACCACATGCGCCACTGCATGGTAGACGCGGTAGCCGCCGGTGACGAGGATGCCATCGACGACCTGTGTCAGGCAATCGACAAGTTCATGAAGTAACGCTCAGGGGGTCAGGCGAATGCCTGACCCCCGTCATTATTTTTCTTTGGAAGTGAGCGCGTTCAGCAGGCTCACACCGGCGATGATCACGCCTGTGACCAGAAAAACGCCCAGCATTCCCGTGCCCACAATGGGCAGAACGTTCATCAGATAATCCACATGCAGCTCCATTTTTAACCTCCTACCAGCGCCAGAATCAGGCCGCCCGCAATGACGGAGGCGATCTGGCCGGAAACGTTGACCCCGGCGGCGTGCATCAGCAGAAAATTCTGCTTATCCTCCGCCAGACCCATTTTATGCACCACCCGGGCGGACATTGGGAAAGCGGAAATCCCCGCCGCGCCGATCATGGGGTTGATTTTTTCCTTCAGGAACAGATTCATCAATTTCGCGATCATTACGCCGCCCACGGTGTCCATCACGAAGGCGACCAGCCCAAGCCCCAGAATCAGCAGCGTCTCCACCCGCAGGAATTCCGCCGCATTCATCCGGGAGGCGATGGTCAGTCCCAGCAGGATGGTAATCAGGTTCGCCAGCACGTTCTGCGCCGTCTCCGACAGGGAATTCAGCACGCCGCACTCCCGGATGAGGTTTCCGAACATGAGAAATCCGATCAGCGCCACGGCCTGCGGCGCGACGAGTCCGACAATGACCGTCACCGCAATGGGGAACAGGATTTTCGTGGTCTTGGACACGGGACGGCCTTTGTAGGTCATCTTGATCTTCCGCTCCGCCTGCGTTGTACACAGCCGGATCACCGGCGGCTGCACCATCGGCACCAGCGCCATGTAGGAATAGGCCGCCACCATAATGGCCGCCGTGTAGCCGGAACCCAGCTGCTGGGCGACGAAGATGGACGTGGGGCCGTCCGCCGCGCCGATGATGGCGATGGAGGCCGCGTCGTTCAGTTCAAATCCCAGTAAAGATGCCAGTCCCAACGTGAAGAAAATGCCGAACTGCGCCGCCGCACCAAAGATCATCAGCTTTGGATTTGCCAGCAGCGGCTGGAAATCGATCATCGCGCCGATGCCGATGAACAGCAGCAGCGGGAACAGCTCATGCCCCGCGATGCCGAGCTGAAACAGATGGGCAATGACCCCCGCCGCGCCGGAATTGGGCAGGTTTACCAGAATCGCGCCGAAGCCCATGGGCAGCAGCAGCGACGGCTCCATCTCCTTGACGATGGCGAGGTAGATCAGCACGCCGCCAATGAGCCACATCAGCACCTGCTGCCAGGTCAGAAACGTCAGGTTTTCCACAAACACTTCCATAAATAAACTCCTTTTGCGGCGTAACAGCACCGCGCGAACTGGGGCCTATTATAATGTGCCGGCGGTAAAAATGGGGTAAAAATTTGCCGGATATGGAAACGTTCTCCGAAAAGGCCGCTTTGGCTTCTTCGGAGAGCTTATATATTGCGGTTATTCGTCGGCGATGCGGTAGCCCACGCCCAGCTCATTGATGACGTACCGGCTGTCCCCCGGACGGCAGCCCAGCTTCTTGCGGATGTTCGCCATGTTCACTTGCAGCTTCTTTACGCTCCCGTCGTCCATGCTGCCCCAGACGGAGCGGATGATGGTGGCGTAGGTCAGCACCTTGCCCGTGTGCTGGCTCAGAAGCGCCAGAATGTTGTATTCCGTCTGGGTCAGGTGAACCGGGGTTCCTCCTACGCTCACCTGCCGTCGGTCATAGTCGATGACCAGATCGTCCACGGTGAACAGGTTGGAGGGCGCGACCCGCGCCCGGTTCCGGCTGGCGCGAAGCGCCGCCCGCACCCGCGCAAGCAGCTCCGCCGTCCCGAAGGGCTTGGTTATGTAGTCGTTGGCGCCCAGATCCAGCGCGGAGACCTTGTCGTTCTCCTCCGTCCGGGCGGACAGGACGATGATGGGAACCGTGCTGAAAAGGCGCACCTGCCGGATAAATTCGCCGCCGTCCATGTCCGGAAGTCCCAAATCCAGCACTACCAGATCCGGCGTGTAGGAGGAAAAGATCAGTAGTCCCTGACGGCACCGCTCGGCAGTCAGTACCTGATAGCCGTTGGTCTCCAGAATCGTCTGGACAAAGCCCAGAATGCTCTGGTCGTCCTCCACGATAAGTACCTTATATTTGTTATTCCCCATTTTCGTCCTCCATTTCCAGCCGGAAGCCCACTTCGGTTCCGCCACCGGCCCGTTTGTTCGCCCAGATCTCGCCGCCGTGGGCCTTGATGATGGCGCTGCATACGCTCAGGCCGATGCCCATGCTGCTGCGGCTTTGATCCATGGGCGCTTCGCTGCCCAGCATCCCCGTAAACAGCTTGGGGAGCTTTTCCTCCGGAATGCCGCAGCCGTCGTCCTCTACGTAAAAATACGCCCAGAGGCCCTTGACTTCTACCCGAAGCCAGAGATTTTTCATGCCCTTGGCGTGGAAAACCGCGTTTTCCAGCAGATTCATCAGCACCTGAGAGATTAGCATGGCGTCCATGGGAATGCTGACGAATTCTTCCGGAATTTCCACATGAACCTCCGTGTCCGGGTAGTGCTTGTGGAATTTCACCAGCACCGCGTCGATCAGCTCCTCCAGAACGGTGTCGTTCTTGGAAAGACGGACAGTGGAGGTGTCAACGCGGGTCACGGACAGCAGATTTTCCACCATCCGCACCAGCCATTGGGCGTCGGCGCAGACGTCCGACAATAGCTTCATGTGGGTCTGCCGGGGAAGGGCATCGAAATTGTCCCGCATGGCGGAGCAGGCGCCGTAAATGGAGGTCAGGGGCGTGCGCAGATCGTGGGACACCGCCCGCAGGAGATTGCCCCGCATCCGCTCCTTTTCCGCCTCGGCCTTCATCTGCTCCTGCCGCTTGAGCTGGGTGGTCAGGGTGCTGGTCATGATGGACACCATCAGCATCACCACCGCAGAGGCCAGACACTCCGGGCGGATCAGGTTGAACGCCCAGTAGGGATAGGTGAAGGCGTAATTCACGGCCATGACGCTGGCCAGAGAGGAAACGATCCCCCAGAAATACCCCTGCGTCCGCCATGCGATCAGGAACACGCCCAGCACGAAGGTCATGGGCGTCACGGACGGGATACGGAACCACTGGAGCAGCGCCAGATTCAGGGCAAATGCCGTCACCAGAATGACCGCCGCGTAAGCGAAGTCCAGAAAAACGCGCTTGTGCTGCTTCATCATGCTCACCTCTTTTATCTATTATAGCATTTTCTGTCGGAAAAACATACCCCGCATCTGGAAAAGTTTGGTATGCTGGCAAAAATTCGGTAAAGAATCTGTTCCGGTTCTTTGCCAGATACCCATTGACAAACGCCGCCGTCTTTCCTAAAATGACGGAAAAGGGTAAGGAGGCCGCGCCATGGGAAGAGCGTCTACGAAAAGCAACAAGAACCGCTACCAGCTCGTCCGGGAGGAACTGGGGCTTTCCAGAGAGAAAGCCAGCGAGCTTCTGGAAGCCGTCACGCCGGAGCGCATCGAGAAGATCGAAAGCGGGAAATCCCTCCCCCATCCCGACGAGGTGCTGACCATGGCGGCAAAATACCGCCGTCCCTCCCTGTGCAATTACTACTGCTCCAACCAGTGCCCCATCGGGCAGGCGTATGTGCCGGAGATCGAGATGAAGGAGCTGTCGGCAATCGTGCTGGAGATGCTGGCGTCCTTGAACTGCGTCAACCTGGAGAAGGACCGCCTGATCGAAATCACGGCAGACGGCAAAATTGAGGGGGACGAAATCGACGATTTCATCCGGATTCAGGAGGAATTGGAGAAAATTTCCATAACGGTGGAAACCCTGCAGCTCTGGGCGGAGAAAATGCTGGTAAACGGCATTATCGATCCGGAGGCATACCGGGCGAGAAAGCAGAAATAATTAAGCGGTGGAAGATTTCATGGGTGGTTGTAAAACAGTGAATGGAGCGTATCGGTACAGATACGCTCCATTTTTTGTGCCAACACGCTCCGCCTTGGCTCCCCCTTTGGGGGAGCTGTCACCGAAGGTGACTGAGCGGGCTTTCCGCACCCATTTCCCCTCTCCGTCTTCGCTTCGCTCAGCCACCTCTCCCTTTGGGAGAGGCAAGGGGTGCTTGGGCGGTATAGAAATGCACCCCATTTGCCTGCGCCGCTATTTTTCTTTTTGAGTGGAAATAGCCCCGTCTATTTTGCCGCTGCCGCTATGGACGCTTCCCCGCGCAGGGGGTATAATAAGGACGTAAACAGACATCACGGCAAAGGGCGCACCCCGGAAAGTCTGTTGACACTTCACCGTATCTCTGATACAATGAAGTCACTATCATGGAAAGGAGATTATGATATGAAATCGGCTGCTTTTTTCTGGCTGGTGCTGCTGGTGGTGTTCCTGATCGCCGAGGCGGCCTGCCCGATCCATCTGGTTTCCATATGGTTTGCGCTGGGAGCGCTGGTCGCGCTGCTGTGCGCCGCACTGGGCGCGCCGGTGTGGCTGCAAATCACGCTGTTCGTGGTGGTATCCGGCGTTCTGCTGGCGCTGCTGTGGCCGCTGGCAAAGAAATTCCTGAATTCCAAGGTCACGGCCACCAATGTGGACTCCGTCGTCGGCTCCGTTGGCCGCGTCACGGCGGATATTGACAATGTGGAGGCACGGGGTCAGGTAAAGCTGGGCGGCATGGAGTGGACGGCCAGAAGCACCTCCGGCGACCCCATCAGCGTGGGAACCGAAGTCCGGGTGGACAGAGTGGAAGGCGTGAAGGTCTATGTGACCCCTGTAGAGGCTGCCGTCACCGTCTGAAATCGTTAGGAAGAGAATCAATCATTACATGGAGGTTTTACTATGGGTTTTGTGATTTTAGCAATCATCGTGATCGCGTTCATGGTCGTCATTACCAACATTTCCGTTGTCCAGCAGTCCCGGGCTTACGTCATTGAGCGTCTGGGCGCGTTCCACAGCGTGTGGGGCGTGGGTATGCACTTCAAGGTCCCCTTCATTGACCGCATTGCCCGCCGGGTCAGCCTGAAGGAGCAGGTTCTGGACTATCCTCCTCAGCCCGTTATCACCAAGGATAACGTCACCATGCAGATCGACACCGTCGTGTATTTCCAGATCACCGACCCCAAGCTGTACGCCTACGGCGTGGAGCAGCCCATGGCGGCCATGGAGACCCTGACGGCTACCACCCTGCGTAACATCATCGGCGATCTGGAACTGGATCAGACCCTGACCTCCCGTGATGTGGTCAACACCAAAATGCGTTCCATTCTGGACGAGGCCACTGACCCGTGGGGCATCAAGGTCAACCGCGTGGAGCTGAAAAACATCCTGCCGCCGCAGGACATCCAGAACTCCATGGAGAAGCAGATGAAGGCCGAGCGTGACCGCCGTCAGGCGATCCTGCAGGCAGAGGGCCAGAAGAAGTCCGCCATCCTCATTGCCGAGGGCGAAAAGGAATCCGCCATTCTCCGCGCCGACGCCGAGAAGCAGGCCGCCATTCTGAAGGCCGAGGGCGAAGCCGAAGCCATCCGCAAGGTGCAGCAGGCGCTTGCCGATTCTCTGGAAATGCTGAACAAGTCCGCCCCCAGCGATCAGGTCATCAAGCTGAAGTCCATCGAGGCCATGCAGAAGGTCGCCGACGGCAAGGCCACCAAGATCATCATTCCCTCAGAGATGCAGGGTCTGGTGGGTCTGGCAAACGGCATTGTGGAAGGCACGAAGGAGTAAGCCATGGCAAGGCAGAGCGACCGCTTTGTAAAAATCTACTCTCAGGGCAGCTTCACCACGCTGCAGATCTGGGTGGACAGGGAAACCGGCGTGAATTACCTGTGGCAGTCCAGCGGCTACGGCGGCGGGCTGACGCCCCTCTTAAAGCCCGACGGCACCCCCGTCGTGACGCCGCTTTCCCCCGAATACGACAAATAACCGATATGCCCCCGCCCAAAAGGGCGGGGGCATTAGACCGTCAACAGGCACAGTGGGATAATTGACCTGCACCACTTGCCTCTCCCTGTGGGAGAGGTGGCTGAGCAACGCGAAGACGGAGAGGGGATACGAGACTGCAACGCCCTCTCAGTCACCTTCGGTGACAGCTCTCCCGGAGGGAGAGCCAAGGGGCTGCATAGCATGTTGATACGCTCCATTCACTACTTACGACCACCCATCAAATGGACGGGGGCATATCCGTCTCTACACGCCAAGCATCCGGTCAAGTCGCCAATCCAGCCACCGGTACAATCCCATGGCCATCAGGGCGACCGGAATCCACAGCAGGGTAAAGGCGGGGCATATTTGCCCCAGAAAATTCCCGGGGCGGCCGCGGTAGTCCCAGATCTGGTAGTGCTGGTTCACCAGCAGTCCCGCCGCCAGCTCCACCATGGTGATGATCCCCGCGCCTATAACCGCCCGCAGCGGCCATGGCAGAACGGGCTGAACCTGCCCGAGCTGCCCGATGAGCAGGAAGCACACCCCGCCTGCCGCGAACATGCTGATATGGCTGTACCCCCGCCAGAGCAGCTCCAACCCCACGTAAGCCCCGCCGCCGATGCAGAAGAGCAGACATTTCTTGAGAAAAGCCATATATTTTCACCTCGGAGGAAGTATTGCCAAAAATTCCAGCAAAAAAACGAAAAAATGTCTTGACAATGACCGCCTGTTCGGATACAATAATGAAGCTGATTTCGGCGGTGCCGAAATCCTTTGACCACATGGCGGCATAACTCAGTTGGTAGAGTAGCCGGTTCATACCCGGTATGTCATCTGTTCGAATCAGATTGCCGCTACCAGGCCCGTTGGTCAAGCGGTTAAGACACCGCCCTTTCACGGCGGTAACATGGGTTCGATTCCCGTACGGGTCACCATGTAAAAATCCCGGTGCGTTCGCACCGGGATTTTTGCATGATTCCCCGTCCGGGAATCGAAAGGCCGTCCCGGCGCAGCCGGGTAAAAAGTGTCCGGCGGACACTTTAGGAAGCGCTGATTCAATCGGCGAAAGCTGACAGCGAGAGATTTTTCCCTGAACGAAGGGTTCAAAAGCGGAGGAATACTGTATGTATTTCCCGCTTTTGAAGCCGCACGGGCAGGGAAAAAGATCCGCTGCTCAGCCGAAGGCGATTGATTCAGCGCTTCCTTTGGCCGTGGGAGATTCCCGTTTCTTCTGAACACAGCCCGGAGGGCTGTGGGCAGAAGAAATCCCTAGGCTGCAGTAACGTCTTAGTCAAAGGGCAGTTCCTCATTGATGCAATGTCAATTTATCGCAACATTTTTATACAAAATGGCCGCCCCGGGAATTTTCCGGGGCGGCCACATTTTATTGCCTGTCAGCGGCGCAATCAGAATGCGCACTTCTCCGCGATATAATTCTTCAGCTCGGCAATGGGGATACGCACCTGCTCCATGGTGTCCCGGTCGCGAACCGTGACGCAGTTGTCCGCAGGGGTGTTTTCGTCGCCCACGGTCTGGAAGTCCACGGTGACGCACAGCGGCGTGCCGATTTCGTCTTCCCGGCGGTAACGCTTGCCAATGGAACCGGCGTCGTCAAAGTCCACCATGAAGTCCTTGCGCAGTTCCCGATAAATCTCCTCGGCCTTGGGGCTGAGCTTCTTGGACAGGGGCAGAATGGCCGCCTTGTAGGGCGCCAGCGCCGGATGCAGGCGCAGCACGGTGCGCACGTCGGCATTGCCCTTCTTGTCGGTGCCCACCACTTCCTCGTCGTAGGCTTCGCACAGGAACGCCAGCGCGACGCGGTCGCAGCCCAGAGACGGCTCGATGACGTAGGGAATGTAATGCTCGCCCTTCTCCTGATCGTAGTATTCCAGACTCTTGCCGGAGGCCTCCTGATGGCGGCCAAGGTCGTAATTGGTACGGTCGGCAATGCCCCACAGCTCGCCCCAGCCGTTGCCGAAGGGGAACTGATACTCGATATCGGTGGTAGCGCGGGAATAGAAGGCCAACTCCGCAGGCTCGTGATCCCGCAGACGCAGGGAATCTTCCTTGATGCCAAGAGACGTCAGCCAGTTTTTGCAGAAGTCCTTCCAGTAGGCGAACCACTCCAGATCGGTGCCGGGCTGGCAGAAGAACTCGCACTCCATCTGCTCAAATTCCCGGGTACGGAAGGTGAAATTGCCGGGGGTGATCTCGTTGCGGAAGGCCTTGCCAACCTGACAGACGCCGAAGGGCAGCTTGCGGCGGGTGGTGCGCTGGATGTTGGCGAAGTTCACAAAAATGCCCTGCGCCGTCTCGGGACGGAGGTAGCAGGTAGAGGCGGTGTCCTCGGTGACGCCGATCTGGGTCTTGAACATCAGGTTGAACTTGCGGATGGCGGTAAAGTTGTGCTTGCCGCAGTTGGGGCAGACCACATCCTCGTGGCTTGCGATGAAAGCGTCCATCTCGTCAAAGCTCATGGCGTCCACATTGACGCTCTTGCCGGACTCGGCGGCCTCGATGAGCTTGTCCGCCCGTTGACGGGAGCCGCAGCCCTTGCAGTCCACCAGCGGGTCAGAGAAGTTGCCCACGTGGCCGGTGGTGACCCAAGTCTGGGGGTTCATGATGATGGCGGCGTCCAGACCCACGTTATAGTCGGACTCCTGCACGAACTTTTTCAGCCATGCCTTTTTCACGTTGTTCTTGAATTCCACGCCGAGGGGGCCGTAGTCCCAGGAGTTGGCCAGACCGCCGTAGATTTCGGAACCGGCGTAGACATAGCCCCGGTTCTTGCAGAGGTTCACGATCGTGTCCAGTGTTTTTTCGCTGTTTTTCATTGTATTTCCTCCAAAAATGGTTATTTATGGGGTGAAAACTCATTATACACGCTTCTTGTCCAAAGGTCAAGCTTCTTCCGCGCGGAAAGATTCTCCCAGATCGCCGATCATCATTTCGTAGACCTGATTTCCGATGTCCACGGTGGTCTTGCCCTTCAAATCCTCCGCCGGGATCACGCCCAGAAGATGCAGCTCCACGTCGGTGGGCTTCAGGTGGGTAATGTTGCGGAAAATCTGCCGGGTGTTCTGAATGGTGCATACCACGATGGGGACGTTCGCCTTCTGGGCGATCTTGAACACGCCGCTGCGGAAATGGTGGAGCTTGCCGTCCTTGCTGGTGTAGCCCTCGGGGAAGACGGCGACGGACGCTTCGTCGTCCTTCAGCAGCTGGATGCACTTGATAATGGTTTTCAGGGCGGCGCGGTCATTTTCACGGTCGATGGGCTGGCAGAGAATTTTGTGCATGACCTTGCCCACGATGAACAGCTTCTGATTCTCCTGCTTGGTGACAAAGGCCAGCTGGCTCTTCGGGAAGCAGTGCAGCAGCACACAGGGGTCGGCGATGAACAGGTGGTTGCACACCAGCACGAACCGCCCCTCGGTGGGAACCTTCTCCAAGCCCGTCGTATGGATGCGCACCCGAAGCAGGCTGACCAATGCGTCAATGTACACCTGCGTGACCCTGCGGTAAAACGGGCTGTCGTGCTCCTGAGGCTTGTCCATGTCCACGAAGGCGCAGACCAGACACAGAAAACCAAAGGCTGCCAGCGTAAGAACCAGAAACGCCCCGACGAACAGCGCCGGAAGCCACCAGAATGCCACCCCGCCGCAAATACAGATCAAAACCGCCGCAACCGCGGACACGGCGGCAATTCCCTTCAACAACATGGTTTTCCTCCCCACCTGAATCTTAATCCCATTATACTCCGATTTTCCGTATGAAACAAGAAGAAATTCTACACAAAGAGTTTTTTTACAAAGGGCTGGAAATTAGGGGAATAGACTGGTATAATAATGAAAAAAAGTGCCGGGGCAGCCTGCTGCCCCCATTTACCGGATATTTGTGTCCATGGAGGATTCCGCTATGAAACAAACATGCAAACGAAACCGTCTGCCCATAGTCACCGTCGTGCTGGGCTGCTGCGCGCTGATTCTGCGGCGCGTGCTTTACGCCGTGGCCGTGGACGTGAAAAATCTGCTGCCGGTGAATCACCCGCTGGAAATCGTCCTGTGGGTTCTCACCGCGATTGCCGCCGCGTGGATCATCGCTTCCGTGTGGAAGCTGGACGGCTCGGCGAAATATGAGGATAATTTCCAGCCCTCCCTGATGGCCGCCGTTGGGCATTACATCGCCGCGGCGGGAATCCTGCTGACGGTGCTGCTGCCATGGTGGATGGAGGGTCGGCTGCTGCTTCTGCGCCGGGTGCTGGGCGCTGCGTCGGCGGTGGGGCTGATCGTGGCCGGACGCTGCCGCAGGGCGGGGAAATGTCCGCTGTTTCTGACACATCTGGCTGTGTGCGCCTTTTTCGTCGTCCATATGCTGGGCAATTACGGCATCTGGTGCAGCAATCCCCAGCTTCAGGACTGCTGGCTGGACCTGTCCGCCAGTGCGCTGATGGCGCTGTTTGCTTTCTACGAAGCCGCCTTTGACGTTGGTCTTGGCCAGCGGCGGATGCAGCTGGCCACGGGGCTGATGGCCGCCTATCTCGGCTGTGCGGCGCTGTCCGGCTCGGGGTATCTGATTCTGTATTTCGGGTGCGCGGTGTGGGCGCTGACCGACCTGTGCAGCCTGACGCCCAAGCCCAAACAGGAGAACGCCGCATGAAGCTCCCCTCGTATGTTTTGGAATGCCTGAACGCGCTGGAAGCTGCCGGATATCCTGCCTACGCGGTGGGCGGCTGCGTGCGGGACGCCTGCCTTGGCCTGCAGCCCCACGACTATGACATCTGCACCGCCGCCGTCCCGCAGCAGACTGAAGCGGTCTGCGCCGGGAAAAAGCTGGTGCTGGCGGGAGAAAAGCACGGCACCGTAGGCGTGGTCACGGCGGGGGGCGTGGTGGAGATCACCACCTTCCGCACGGAGGGCGCGTACCGGGACAACCGGCACCCGGACTGGGTGAAATTTGTGGACAGCGTGGAAAGCGACCTTGCGCGGCGGGACTACACTGTGAACGCCATGGCCTATTCCCCCACCCGGGGCTTTGCCGACCCCTTCGGCGGCCGGGTGGATTTGGAATCAAAAGTGCTGCGGGCGGTGGGCGATCCCGTGACCCGGTTTCAGGAGGACTCCCTGCGGATTCTGCGAGGAGTGCGGTTCGCCGTGAAATACGGCCTGAGCGTTGACCCGGCGACGGAAAGCGCCATGAAATCTCAGGCGCAGTTGATGGACAATCTGGCGGAGGAACGGGTCTTCGACGAGTTATGTAAACTTCTCCCACTGGTCAGCGCGGAAGATTTATGCCGCTTTGCCCCGATTCTGGGGGCTGTAATTCCCGAATTGCAGCCCATGATCGGCTTCGACCAGCACAGCCCCCACCACGCCTACGACCTGTTCACCCACACTGCCCACGTGACGGCGGGCGTCAGCGCCGATCTGACGCTGCGCTGGGCAGCGCTGCTTCACGACACCGGCAAAGTTGCCACCTTTACCCGGGACGCCACCGGCCGGGGGCATTTTTATGGCCACGCCCAGAAGAGCGCGGAGATCGCCGACGGCGTTTTCCGGCGGCTGAAAGCCCCCACGGCTCTGCGGGAGCAGGCGGTGCTGCTCATCGGCCAGCACATGGCACTGCTGACCCCGGATAAGAAGCTGCTGCGCCGCCGGATCAGCCGTCTGGGCTGGGACACGCTGGACAAGCTGCTTCTCTTGCAGGAGGCGGACATGGGCGGCAAGGGTACCGGCGAAGGGGAGGAACTGGATGTGTTCCCGAAGATCCGGGCTGTTCTGGCGGAGATTCGGGCAGAGAACGCCTGCCTGACGGTAAAAGACCTCGCCGTCAACGGAAACGATCTTCTGGCGCTGGGATATCAGGGAAAAGCCATCGGTGAGACCCTGAACGCCCTGCTGGAAGGGGTGCTGGACGAGACGCTGCCAAACGAGCGTCAGGCACTGCTGGACAGGGCAAAGCAGAGAGTTGCGAACGACGGTATTTCTTCTGAATAAACCAGAATTTCTGGAGGTACTGATATGGCAGAATCCTATTATAAGCCCTGCGCCGAATTTTACAGGTGCAATGAACTGATCGAAAAATATTGGGAAAGCAAACAATATGACAAGTGCTTTGCCGGTCACATGGAACTGGCGGAGAAAGGCTACCCCTTGGCGGAATGTCAGGTCGGATACTTCTATTTGGAAGGGCTTGGCGTCGAAAAAGATTTGCCAAAAGCCTTTTACTGGACGGAAAGAGCCGCCACGCACGGCGATTGGGACGGTCAGTACAATCTTGGTTCTTTCTATGAAGACGGTGTCGGCGTTGCACAGGATTTGGAAAAAGCGAAATACTGGTATAAAGCGGCGGCACAGCAGGGACACGATCTGGCTATCCAAAAGTGCAGAGAATACCGGATAAACTACGAAATATAACCACAGCTTAATTTACACACAAGGAGGCTGCAATCATATGAACATTGCCATTGTCACGGGAGCCAGCTCCGGCATGGGGCGGGAATTCGTCCGCCAGCTGGGCGGATACGTTTCCGTGGATGAAATTTGGGCGGTCGCCCGCCGGGCGTCGGCTCTGGAAACCCTGAAAGCCGAAGCAAGCGTCCCGGTTCGTCCCATCGTGCTGGACTTGCTGGAAGAATCCAGCTTTACAGAACTGGAAGCCCTGCTGGAATCCGAAAAGCCCAACGTCAGGCTGCTGGTCAACGCCGCGGGCTTCGGCAAATTCGGCGCTTACCAGAAGGTGCCCGTGGAGGACGACTGCCGCATGATCGACCTGAACTGCAAGGCGCTGCTGCTCATGACCCGGCTGTGTGTCCCCTACATGCAACCCGGCAGCCACATTCTGGAGCTGGACAGCCTGTCTGCCTTCCAGCCAGTGCCGTACATCACCACCTACGCCGCCACCAAGGCTTTCGTCCTCAGCTACAGCCGCTCCATGAACCGGGAGCTGAAAGCCAAGAGCATCCGGGTCATGGCCATGAACCCCGGCTGGGTGAAAACGGAATTCTTCAATCATGCGTTCCAGACCAACGCCGATAACGAGGTGCGCTACTTTAACCGCCTGTACGAGGCGAAGGACGTGGTCAAAACCGGCCTTAACGACCTGTACCACTCGAAAAAGGACTGCTCCATCCACGGCTTCCCCGTCAAATTCCAGGTGTTCCTGGTGAAGCTGCTGCCCCACAGCCTGGTGATGAACACCTGGCTTAACCAGCAGAAAAAAGCAAAGAACAACAAGGGGCTTACGACGAAATGAGGAAGGGGATTCCTGCCCTCCTTCTGACTCTGTCGCTGCTGCTCTGCGGCTGCCGGCTTCTCCCGGAGCGGATCCCCCCTGCCGGCCTCACCGTCCACTTTCTCGACGTGGGGCAGGCGGACTGCGCCCTGCTGGAAAGCGGCGGGGAGTACATGCTCATTGACGGCGGCAACCGGGAGGACGGCCGACTGGTCGTCTCCTACTTAGAGCAGCAGGGCGTGGAGGAGCTGGCCGCCGTGGTCTGCACCCACGCCCACGAAGACCATGTGGGCGGTCTGCCCTCGGTTCTGGCGGTGTATCCCACCCACGCCGTGTACGCCCCCACAAGAACCTATGCTTCCAAGGTGTTCGACGATTTCGTCTATTACGCCGACCAGCAGCGGCTGGAGATCACCATTCCCTCCCCCGGAGACGGCTGGACGCTGGGAGAAACCTCCGTCACAGTCCTCGGCCCGGTGCAGTCCTACGCCGACCCCAATGACACCTCCATCATTTTGAGGGTGGAGTACGGCGACACCTCTTTCCTGTTCACCGGGGACATGGAGACCAGCGCGGAAAACGACATGCTGGACTACTGGGGCAGCCGGATGTCCTGGAAGGCAGACGTGCTGAAGGTGGGGCATCACGGCTCCGACACCTCCACGGGCTACCGCTTCCTCAACGAGGTAAGCCCCGACTACGCCGTGATCTCCGTGGGCAAGGGCAACGCCTACGGTCACCCCCACGAGCAGCCCCTCTCCCGGCTGAATCAGGCGGGCGTCACCATTCTGCGCACCGACGAGCTTGGCACCATCGTCGCCCGCACGGACGGCAAAGAGGTCACGTTCACATGGGACAACCAGTCGGCGAACCCGGAAAATGCGGAACCTGCCCAGCCGGTGCAGTTCATCGGCAACGTCAACTCCCACAAGTTCCACGCCCCCGACTGCGCGAACCTCCCGACGGAAAAAAACCGGATCATCTTCGACACCTACGAGGATGCGGTCAATGCGGGCTATACGCCCTGCGGAAGCTGCCTCGGGTAACGGACGCAAATACGCCCCTGACACAGGCATCATGACTGTGTCAGGGGCTTTCGCATGCAGCAGTGGTAATTATGCACGAAAAAGTATATTAAAATTTGTAAATATGCTATAAAAGCAGGATTTCTTTGCGTAAAATCAGCCTCTTAATTGTCAATTCGCTTGACAAATTACCGGGTAAATGGTACAGTAAAACCAGAGCAAGACCGGGGTTCCCGGATTCATTTTATATTAATAAAGGAGAGAAAACCATGAAGCGTTCCGAAGTCAACAAAGCGCTGCGGGAGCTGGAGGCCATGTGCCAGAAATACCGCTGCTACCTGCCCCCCTTCTGCCATTTTACCCCGGAGGAATGGGAAACCAAAGGTCACGAATACGACGAAGTCCGGGACTGCTGTCTGGGCTGGGACATCACGGACTACGGTCAGGGGAATTTCGATAAGATCGGATTCTCCCTCATCACCATCCGCAACGGCAGCCAGACCATGCGGGAAAAATACCCCAAGGTCTACGCCGAGAAGCTGCTGTTTCTGAAAGAGGGACAGTATTCCCCCAACCACTTCCACTGGTACAAGACCGAGGACATCATCAACCGGGGCGGCGGAAACGTGCTGATCCGGGTGTACAATTCCCACCCCGACGAGTCCATCGACTATGAAAGCGACGTCACCGTCCATACCGACGGCAGGACTTACACCGTCCCCGCCGGAACCCAGATCCGCCTGACCCCCGGTGAGTCCATCTACATCCAGCAGTACCTGTACCACGATTTCGAGGTGGAGCCGGGTACGGGCGACGTGCTGCTGGGCGAGGTCAGCCAGTGCAATGACGATGCCAAGGACAACCGCTTCAACCCGCCCATGGGCCGCTTCCCGGCCATCGAGGAGGACGAAGCGCCTTACCGTCTGCTCTGCACCGAGTACCCCGCGGCCAAGGACTGAGTGGGTGCGCACGATGATCGACGTAGTAGCGCTGGGCGAACTGCTCATTGATTTTGCGGCAAAGTCCACGGACAGCGCCGGATACCCCACCATGGCCGCCAACCCCGGCGGCGCCCCCGGCAATTTTCTGGCCGCGCTGAACGCCTATGGCAGAAAGACCGCGTTTCTGGGCAAGGTGGGAAACGACGCCTTCGGCAATCTGCTGCTGGGGACGCTGAACGCCGCCGGAATTGAGACGAAAGGCATTCTGGTGGACGACAGCGTGTTTACCACGCTGGCCTTTGTGACCTTCGATGAAAGCGGCGACCGCTCCTTCTCCTTCGCCCGGAAGCCCGGCGCGGACACCCAGCTACGGTGGGAGGAAGTGGACAAGTCCCTCATTGACGAGGCCAAGGTGTTCCACTTCGGCACCCTGAGCCTGACGGACGAACCTGTCCGCACGGCGACCCAAAAGGCGGTGGCCTACGCCAAAGCGCAGGGGAAGCTCATCAGCTGCGACCCCAATCTGCGGCTTCCCCTGTGGCCGGATGCGGACGCGGCGAAGGAGCAGATGCTCTGGAGCCTGCGTCAGGCGGACGTGGTGAAAATCAGCGACAACGAGGTGGAATTTCTCTGGAACTGCACCCCAGAGGAGGGCGCGGACAAGCTGCTGACGGAGTTCGGCGTGTCCCTCGCCATGGTGACGCTGGGGCCTGACGGCTGCCTGCTGAAAACGAGGACGGCGGCTTTCCGCGCCGTCTGCCCCAAGGTGCATCCCGTGGACACCACCGGCGCGGGGGACATCTTCGGCGGCAGCGCCATGGCACGGCTGCTGGAGCTGGACAAGCCCGTCAGCGAGCTGACGAAAGACGACCTCAAATACATCGGCAGCTTCGCCGCCGCGGCGGCCAGCCTGTCCACAGAGCATTCCGGCGGCATTCCCAGCATCCGTGAAAAGGACGCGGTTCTGAAGGCAATGGGATAAATTCTGACCCGGGGCGGTACGTCCCGGGTCATTATAGCTATGAAATTGAGGGGATTCCAATGACGCAGAAACCGCGCAATGCCGACTATACAAGAGAATACAACCGCAAGGCAGTTCTCCGGATTCTCCGCCGTCAGGCCATGAGCCGGGCAGAGTTGGCGCGGGCTACGGGTCTGACACGGGCGGCGGCTTCTTTGATCGTGGAGGAGCTTCTGAACGCAGGCGTTGTGACGGAACTTGCCCCCCAGTCCGCCGGACGGGGGCGCAGTGCCACACCGTTGGCTCTGCGCCCGGACAGCTATTACGCCCTCGCGGTGGACTTGGCCAGAAAGGGCTGCACGGTGGGACTGTGCGATATCGGCGGCAACCTGCTGCAATGCCGGGAGCTGCCGGAGCAAAGCGACATGACGGACGCCATCGCCGGGGCGCTTGCGTCCCTGCTGGAATCCGTGGACAGGCGTAAGGTGCTGGGCATCGGCATCAGCGCCCCCGGCCCGCTGGACTGCGAAAACGGCCGCATTCTCAATCCGCCCCGGTTCGAGCGCTGGCACGGCATGGACATCGGCAAGCGCCTGTCGGACGCGCTGGGGCTGCCCGCGTATCTGGAACACGACGTCTGCGCCATGGCGCTGCATCAGCGAAGCACAGGGCAGAGCCGGAACTTTATGCTGCTGTTCATTGACATCGGCATCGGCGCGGCCATTGTGTCCGGCGGGGAGCTGCTGGGGAATTTTACCGGCGAGCTGGGTCACACCACCATCCGCTTCGACGGGCGGCTGTGCGCCTGCGGCAACCGGGGGTGTCTGGAAACCTATGCGTCCATCCCGGCGCTGCTGGAGGGTTCCGGCTTCCGGGACTGGTTCGACCTCATTGACCATGCAGACGACCCGGAAGCCGGGAGGCTTCTCGATCAGGAAGCGGTGTATCTGTCGGCAGGCTTAATTAACCTGTTGAATCTGATCCCCGTGGACAGCATTTATCTTGCGGGGGACATCTGCTGTCGGCACGAGCTTCTGATCGGGCGGCTCCAGCGGGAGATCAGCGCGAAAGCGCTGTACCGGGGCAGGAATGATACCCGCATTCTCCCGGTGGCGGACACTCCCAACATGGGCGTCCTGTCGGCGGCGGAAGTGGTTTTTTCGAGATTTTTTACGGTGTAATCAGGGATATGACCAGATTGGCCGCTCCCGCCAGCAGCATCACCAGAATGGGACTGAGCTTTGTCCTCCGCAGGAGCAGAAACGCCGCGGCGAACAGGGCGACCATATTCCAGTTCGTGCCGGAAAGACGGATCGCGCCGCTCCAGAAGGCATTGCGCAGAATCAGCACCCCCGCCGAAGCGATCATGGCCACCACTGCCGGACGCAGTGAGCCGAGAACGCTCTGCAATACCGCGATATTGCGGTACTTTAGGTAGAGCTTTGCAATCAGCGTCACCAGAATGCAGGCGGGGAGAATGCAGCCAGCGGTAGCCACCAGCGCCCCCGGAATCCCGGCAATTTTCGTTCCCACGAAGGTTGCGGAGTTGACGGCGATGGGGCCGGGGGTCATTTCCGCGATGGTCACGAGATCGGTAAATTCGCTCATGGACAGCCACTGGTGCTCGGTGACGATCTGTGCCTGAATGAGCGGCATGGCGGCGTAGCCGCCGCCGAAGCTCAGCGCGCCGATTTGCAGGAAGCTGAGGAACAGCTGTAAATAGATCATTGGGCGTTCCTCCTTTGCTGGACGACCGTTCGGACGACGCCGATGGCGATACAGGCCAGAATGATATACACCGCGTTGACCTTGTAAACGTAGGTCGCTATGAATGCGGTTAACATAACAACTATAGAGAGGACGGATTTCTGCTTCAGGACGCCGCCGCCCATGTCCAGCACCACGGACGCGATGACTGCGCCCACACCGGCCTGCATACCCGAAAGGACGCTGCTGACAATATAGTTGTCCCGGAACAGCTCGTAAAAGTAGGAGATCACCGTAATAATGAGAAACGGCGGGATGATGGTCGCAACAATGGCGGTAACAGCGCCGAGGACACCCGCCAGCTTGAAGCCCACCACGATCGCCCCGTTGACGGCGATGGCTCCGGGGGCGGACTGAGCAATGGCAATGAGATCCAGCATCTCATCCTCCTGAATCCAGTGCAGCTCATCCACAAATTTCTGCTTCATCAGCGTGACGATAACATAGCCGCCGCCGAAGGTAAACGCGCTTAAGTACAGCGTGGAAAGAAACAGTTTCGCCAGAATTTTCTTTTTGTCAGTCATACTTCTACCTCCTCCTGCGACCAGTTTACCAGCACTTGACTTATTTGTAAAATAGAATTATTATATGAAATACATATAATAAACGATATGAATGGGGGACGGCTATGACGCTGCGGCATATGAAGATTCTGGTGGAGGTCTACCGCCAGAACAGCGTGACGAAGGCGGCGCAGGCGCTGCATCTGTCCCAGCCCTCGGTGAGTCTGGCGCTGCGGGAATTGGAGGATTACTACGGCGTGACGCTGTTCGAGCGGGTGGGACGCCGGATATCCCCCACGGAGTGCGGCCGGGAATTTTACGGCTACGCCGTCCATGTGGTGTCGCTGATGGATGAGCTGGAAACCCGGATGCGCAACTGGGACGCCATCGGCACCGTCCGCATCGGGGCGACGGTCACCATCGGCACCTATCTTCTGCCGGAGCTGGTGCGGCAGTATCAGGCGGAATTCCCGGCGCTGCACGTAGACGTGCAGGTATGCCGCGCCAGTCAGGTGGAGCAGCTGGTTCTGGACAACCGCATCGATCTGGGGCTGATCGAGACCCAGCCGGAGCATGAGGAGCTGGTAGCCGTCCCCTTTTCCCGGGACGAGCTGCAAGCCATCGTGCCGCCGGACTCCCCGCTCGCGGGGCGGGGGAAAGTGACCATTCAGGAGCTGGCGCAGTTTCCCTTTCTGATGCGGGAGCCGGGGAGTGCCGGAAGAAAGGCGCTGGACGGGTATCTCGCGCTGCACCGGCTCTCGGTGCAGCCCGCCTGGGAGAGCGTCAGCACGCAGGCGCTGATCAAGGCCGTTGTGGAAGGGCTGGGCGTGGCGGTACTGCCGAAACTCCTGATTCAGCAGGATGTTGCCAGCGGCAACGTGGTGCCGCTTACGCTGAAAGAGCCGCTGCGGCGAACCCTGAATATTGTGTACCACAAGCGGAAATACCTCTCCGAGAGTATGCAGCGCTTCATCGCGCTGTGCCGGGAGACGGGGGAACAGTAAATGACACGGTGCAGTCCCGGTAAAAGGGACTGCACCGTGTTTGACTTAATGCATTTCTTCAATGTGGTAGATGTAATCCAACGAGGACAGCGCCTCGATGATCTCCACGTGGGTCTTGTATTTCTTGAGTTCCTGCGAGCAGATGGTCAACGAAACGGAATACACGCTCAGCCCGGAACCGGCGTAGGCCTGATTGGCTTCGATGTCGTCGATGCGCAGACCTAAGCGGCGGCTCACCGTGACGAAATCCCGCAGATACGAGCTGCTTTTCAGCTCCATGTGGACTTCAAAGTGGTTGGAGCGGTTTTTCAGGTACGCTTCAAAGGCAGGGAAGCCCGCAAGGATGCACAGCAGGAAAATGTACACGATCAATGTCAGGGCATACAGCCCCGCGCCGGTGGCGAAGCCCAGAATGCAGCAGCTCACCAGTCCCGCCGAGGTGGTCAGTCCCTTGATCTGACCGCGGGAGGAGTAGAGAATGGAATTGGCGCTGACGGAGGTGACGGCCAGCAGCGTCGCCGCCGACAGCAGCGGCAGCTTGCAGCCCAGAAGCACGTATACGTATTGATCCAGCAGCATGGACACGGTGGCGGAGAAGGCCGCAAGCACGAAGGTGCGCAGGCCGGCGCTGTGCCGCTTGCTGGAGCGCTCACAGCCGATGGAGGCCGCCAGTGCCACGATCAGCGCGATGCGCAGGAGTGCCGAGCCGAGATTCAGTCCCGCGCTCCAGGCACCAAGCAGACCCGCAATGGGATCCTCTATGGACAGTAGTTCCTTCATTTCCGTTTCCTCCCCGGCATGGCGGTGTTGGCTTTCCCCGGCGTCCCGAAGAACGCCTCCATCTGGGCGGAATGCTCCGCCGCGGCTTCGGTGAATGCCTGTTCGTCCTCGTAATAGGGGTTGTTGTGCTTGGGCAGCTCCTGCTGAATGGCCTGAATCCGCTCAATCAGCAGTTCCACCTCAGACTTTGGCGGCTGCCCCGGCTCCGTAGCCGGAATGGGCGCAAGGTCTTCCAGCTTGTTGGAGTAGGAGCCGGACAGGTACAGCGACAGCTTGGCGCAGGCGGGGCCGATCAGTTCGTAAAGCACGCTGGATGCCAGAATGATGGTCTCCAGGGCGTTGCCCACCTCGCCGCCTAGCGTCCGCGCGCCGGTGGCCGCCAGACCGATGGCCACGCCCGCCTGGGGAATCAGGGCAAGCCCCAAAAAATTGCGAACCTTTTTGTCCTTCTTCGTCACAAGGCAGCCGAGGAACGCACCGGCATACTTGCCCATGATACGCACCAGAAAATAGAGGATACCGACCACCACCAGCGGCGTTGTGCCGATGCTCTCGGAGTTGTCAACCAGCGCATCCAAATCAAAGTTCAGCCCGGAACGCACGAAGAACAGCAGCAGAATGGGGGGGCTGAAATAGTTGAGCTGCTGGAACAGCCGCTTGTCGTCGGTGAGGTTTATGTAGACCATGCCCATGGACATGCACCCCAGCAGCGGGGAAACGTCCAGCATGGCGCAGATGCCGCAGAAGGCGAACAGCAGGGCGATGGAGACGATGAGCCGGTTATCCGTGGAGCGCTTGTGCAGCAGCAGCTTCAGGAAGAAGCCGAAGCCTCCGCCCAGCAGGAGCACCAGCGCGTTGATGGCCAGAGGCTTGAAGATAGCGCCGGCATGGAACGCGCCGGTGGCCGAAGCCAGCGCCACGGAAATAGCGATGCTGTAGGCCACCAGCCCCACCACGTCGTCCAGCGCCACCACCTGCAAAAGGGTGTCCACGAAGTCGCCCTTGGCTTGGGTCTGGCGGATGGTCATAACGGTGGAGGCTGGCGCGGTGGCCGAGGCCAGGGCGGCAAGGACGATGGAGAAATTCAGCTCCAGTCCCAGCACGAAGAAGGTGATGATAAACACCAGCACCGAGGCAAGGATCGCCTCAAACACCGTGATGACCATGACCTTTGCGCCACTTTTTTTCAGCGTGTCGAATTTGAAAAATTCGCCGGTGCTGAAGGCGATAAAGGCCAGCGCGATATCGGCGATGAAATCCATGCCGCCGATCACGTTTCCCGGCACCAGATTCAGGCAGTAGGGGCCGATGAGGATGCCCGCCACGATGTACGCCGTGACATTGGGCAGCCGCAGCCGCTTGGTGACACGGGTAGCCGCGAAGCCGCAGATCAGCATGAGCGCGATGGAAACGATAATCACGGAGACGGTATCCGTAATGTGCAGCTTTTCGTAAAATGGAGTCAGCAAGGGACAACGCTCCTTTCAATATAGTTGGTATGGAGAGGTTCAGCCGCAGGAAGACAAAGCGCGCCGCAGACCGCTCCTGTTGAATTTTTATATGATACACACAAACGGAGAAAAAATCAACCCTTATTTTTTGGAATAAATGATAAATTTCAAAATCACCGCCGGAACTGCACTGCCGGGGGGAAAAACGAACGCCCGATATAGACGGGTGTCCGTAAAACAGTTAATCCTCCGTATGGCTTAGACCATGCGGAGGATTTGTTTATGTCTAATCTTCAAACTTGCTGGCGGCAAACGGTTTGTCAAAACCGTTTGCGGACGGCAAGTCCACAGGGGATAGCCGCTTTAGCAGCGCAAGGGGGTGTAGCCACCTTGACGGAACGAAGTGACGTAACATTCTCGGTCATGCAGTATCCTCCTGCTGACGGAGAATGAAGCTCCGCAGGACGCACGATACTCCCGTTAGGAGAGCATAGAAGTGCGCCCTTTAGTTCCTAAAGGGTTTTTATCAGTTCGACAAACTGGAATTTGTCTCTATCAGAGTCCGTAATGAATTACCCACTTGTTATTGCTTAATGCCTTTTCTAACAGCTTTTTTAGTTCGGATAGTTCAGAATTATCTGCAATGACATCAATAAATGCCTTTAGCGAACAAGGTGGAACAAGTGTAACACCACAGTATGCAAGCCCTTTGCCTTTGACGGAAAGTGTATGCCAATAGAAGTCAATGGATGTAAGCCTTTCGACAACGCCTTCCAAATAGGCGTCATCAACAGAAATACAGGCATATTTCCACGGCTCATACTCGTCATATCGCTTGCCCTGCTGAGGAGCATCCATCATAATTCCAAACTCGTGTTTTGCCATGTAGATCACCTCCACAACTTCCGATTTGTTGCTCAATTTTTGTATTCAAATTATACCATAAAACTTGTGAACAATTCTACCGCAGCTTTGGAATATATGAGAAAAGTCCAAACAGTTTTCTGCCCGGACTTCCTCACTCAATCGTAAATCAATTCGATTTTCACAATTTCCTCTGCCTGTGCCTTGCAAGCGTTCATCTGCCGTACCCATTCCATTTGGTGTCGGCTTCAGTTTCTCGGTCACGCCGTTTCGCTTCGCCAGCTCCGGCACTATCAGCTCCATGCGGTTTCGTGCCGCTTCGTCAATCTTAGCGCAATACTGTCTTACGTACACCCAGCTATCCCCCCGGGGGGCTTCTCAAATCGTCGAAAGGGGGATACAATATCGAAAACCAACTTGGGAGAGAACATCATGGAAAACTGCGCCATTGAAGATAGGGTTGTACGCTACTGGACGATACGGTCTCATGACTTTGGAGCCGTGCGAAAAAACGAATTGGGGAGCATCATGGGGCGGCGCTGGCAGGAAGAACTGGAAGCGCAGCTGCCGCAGGGTTCGCCGCTGAACATTCTGGACGTGGGCACCGGCACCGGATTTTTTGCCATCCTCATGGCGAAGCTGGGACATAAGGTGACGGGCATCGACCTGACCCCCGCCATGCTGGAGGAAGCCGCCGCCATGGCGGCAGGTCTTGGGCTGGACATTGCCTTCCGACATATGGATGCCCAGCAGCTGGATTTCCCGGACGGCACCTTCGATGTCGTGCTCAGCCGGAATCTGACGTGGACGCTGCCGCAGCCGGAGAAAGCCTACGCCCAGTGGCACCGGGTGCTGAAACCGGGCGGGCTGCTCCTGAATTTCGACGCGGACTACGCGGCGAACGTGCGCAGCGAAAGCACCCAGAACTGCTCCGTAGCGCCGGACAGCCCCTACGGCCATGTGGGCATGACGGAAGCGCTGGTGGAGGAAAACAACGCCATCACTTTGGCGCTGGACGTGGGGCAGAAGCGACCCGCGTGGGATGAGGCTGTGCTGAAAAAGGTCGGGTTTTCCCACTGCCAGACGGACTTGACGGTAGGCCGGCGGGTGCTGGGGGCGGCTGACCTTATCCACGCGCCCATGTTTGGCGTGTTTGCGCAGAAATAAATATGATTCCGGACGCCGCGGGGCTGAAAAGCCTGCGCGGCGTTGTTTTGCAGTTTTTCCATAAATTTTTATCGATTTGCAACCCCCAGGGGGGCTTCCGCCGACCTTTTTCGTGTGCTAGTATAGGTCCATACAAATATACAAGTTCCCAAAATTCCCGCCGCTGTCCTGACAGTTGACCGGGTTCAGGAGGATTCCATATGAATCGGTTTGCTACTTATGAGGAAGAAAATATCCACTACTGGACGCACCGCGCCCCCGGCTACTCCGGTGTAAATCAGGAGGAACTGGCAACTGACCAGAAGCGCGTCTGGGGACGCACCATTCAGGAACGGATCGCCGCCCGTTTTCCGGGACGGAAGCCCGGCTCCATCCGGGTGCTGGACGTGGGCACCGGCCCGGGCTTCTTCGCCATCATTCTGGCGAGAATGGGCTATCAGGTGACCGCCGTGGATTATACCGCCTCCATGCTGGAGGAAGCCCGGCGCAACGCGGGCGCTCTCGCGGACAAGATCGACTTCCACCAGATGAACGCCGAAGAACTGATGTTCGCGGATTACAGCTTTGACGTGCTGGTCACCCGGAACGTGACATGGAATCTCCACGACCCGGAGAAGGCCTACAGCCACTGGACACGGGTCTTGGCTCCCGGCGGGCTGCTGCTGAACTTCGACGCCAACTGGTACCGGTACCTGTGGGACGAGGAAGCGGAGCTGGGTCACAAGCGGGACCGGGAGAATCTGGCCGTCTCCGACGTGCGGGACGAGAACGCCGGAACGGACGTGGACGCCATGGAGGCCATTGCCCGGAAGACCCCCCTGTCCCGGCAGCACCGTCCCCAGTGGGATCTGCGTGTCCTGAGCCGCTTTGGCATTCAGGCGAGCGCCGACGAGAACATCTGGCAGCGGGTCTGGACGAAGGAGGAGCGCATCAACAACGCCTCCACGCCCATGTTCCTCATCGAGGGGCGGAAAGCGGGACTGCTGGAAAGCTGAGGAAGCACCGGCTTCCTAAAGGGGATATCCATTTTGAACAAATATATAGGCAAGCGCTTTTTGCAGCTGATCCCGGTGCTGCTGGGCATTACCTTTCTGTCCTTTGCCATGATGCGCGCCGCAGGCAGCGACGCCATTATCGAGCTGTACGGCGACAAGGGCGCGGTGGCGCAGGAGATCATCGACGCCAAACGGGCGGAGCTGGGGCTTGACCAGCCCTTTCTGACGCAATATGGCGCATGGCTGAGAGGGCTGCTGACCGGCAATATGGGCGTCAGCTACGTTTCCGGGAAGGACGTGTTCGGGACGTTTGTGTCCAAGCTCCCGGCGACGCTGCTGCTGACGGCGCTCTCCATCGGGGCGACCGTGATCATTTCCATTCCGCTGGGCATCTGGGCGGCGGTGAAGCACGATAAATTTACAGACTATGTTCTGCGGTTTTTCAGCTTCATCGGCAACAGTCTGCCGAACTTTTTTGTGGCGCTGCTGCTGATGCAGCTGTTTTCCATAAAATGGAAGCTGCTGCCCGTGATTTCCGGCGGGACTACGGTGCAGGGCGCTATTCTCCCCACCCTGACTCTGGCCATTGCCATGTCCGCCAAGTACATGCGGCAGGTCAGAGCCGCGGTGCTGGAGGAGCTGAACAAGGACTACGTCCTGGGCGCGGCGGCAAGAGGCGTGCGCGGACGGGTGATTCTGTGGAAAAGCGTGCTGAAATCCGCCATGCTCACCATTCTGACCCTGCTGGCGCTGTCCATCGGCAGTTTGCTCGGCGGCACGGCCATTATTGAAAGCATCTTCATGTGGGACGGCGTGGGGAAGCTGGCGGTGGACGCCATCACCATGCGGGACTACCCCCTCATTCAGGCTTATGTGGTCTGGATGGCGATCATTTACGTGATGGTGAATCTGGTCACGGACATTCTCTACCACGTCCTCGACCCGAGAATCCGACTGGGGGTGCAGGCGGGATGAAGACCGTAAAAACCTCCATAGGCACAGTCAGGCGAAACACGGTGAAAGCCCGCCTGATTCTTTTTTCCGTCCTGGCAATCGCCCTGATTGTTTGCTCCTTCTTTTCGGAGTACCTGACGCCCCATGACCCGTACCTCCAGAATCTGGACATCGCCAAACAGGCGCCTACCAAAGCCCATCCTCTGGGGACGGACCGGTACGGACGGGATATGCTGTCCCGGGTCATTGCCGGAAGCCGGGCGAGTATTTTTTCCACGCTTCTGCTGGTGGCCATCATCACGACCCTTGGCACGGCGGTGGGCGTGACCTGCGGCTGGGTCGGCGGCCTGACCGATACGGTGCTGATGCGCGTTTCCGACGTGTTTCTGGCGTTCCCCGGTCTGGTGTTCGCCCTCGCGGTGGCGGGGGTGCTGGGCGGCGGGTTGCAAAACGCCATTATCGCACTGGCGGCGATCTCGTGGCCGAAATACGCCCGGATCGCCCGAAGCCAGACTCTGGCGCAGAAGGAAACGCAGTGGATGAAGGCCGTCCGGCTGTCCGGCAGCGGCACGGGAAAGATCATCCTCAAGCACATCCTGCCCAACATCATCGGCCCCGTTCTGGTCACAGCCATGCTGGACATCGGGACTATGATGATGGAGCTGGCTGCGCTGAGCTTTCTGGGGCTGGGCGCGAAGCCGCCGATCCCCGAATGGGGCAGCATGATGAGCGACACCAGAAGTCTCATGACCACCTCCCCGTGGATCACCTTCAGCCCCGGCATTGCCATTTTCCTTTCGGTGATGATCTTCAACCTTCTGGGTGACACCATCCGGGACTATGCAGACCCCAAAAGCCGGAGGTAGAACATGGAAACCTTACTGAGATACGAGCATGTGGACATCGCCTATCTGGGGCAGCCTGCCGTGGAGGACGTGAGTTTTTCCCTGTCCTCCGGCGAGATCTTAGGCATTGTGGGGGAAAGCGGCAGCGGCAAATCCACCCTGATCAAAGCGGCTATGGGTCTGCTTGGCAGTGAAGGCCGCGTCACCGGGGGGAGCATCCGGTACAAGGGACGTGACCTCACCGCGCTTCCCCAAAAGGAATTACGCAAGCTCTGCGGCCCGGAGCTGGGCTATATCTTCCAGAGCGCGGGCAGCGCTTTCTGCCCCATCCGCACGGTGGGGGCGCAGCTGTATGAAGCCATGCGGGAGCATGGCAAAATTTCCAGGGCAGAGTTTGAAGAGCGCGCGCTGGAAATGCTGGCCAAGCTGGGCTTCGAGGATGGAAAACGGATTCTCACAAGCTACCCCTTCGAGCTTTCCGGCGGAATGCAGCAGCGGGTGGGCATTGCTGCCGCCATGCTGTTAAAGCCAAGCGTTCTCCTTGCAGATGAGCCGACCTCCGCGCTGGACGTGACCTTGCAGAAGCAGGTGGTGGAGGAAATGCGGATGGTGCGGGACACCTTCGGCACCGCCATCGTCCTGGTCGCCCACAATCTGGGCGTCATCGGCGCCATGGCCGACAACGTGCTGGTGCTGAAAGACGGAAAGACCGTGGAATACGGAAAAACCGGGGATGTTCTGACAAATCCTCAGGCAGACTATACCAGAGCACTCCTTGCGGCCGTGCCCCGGCTTCGGAGGTGAAGACATGGAACCGATCCTGAAAGTCAGCGGCCTGACCAAAACCTTCTCCCGGCAGGGGCAGGCGGACTTTACCGCCGTGAAAAATATCAGCTTTGACCTGTTCCCCGGCGAATGCCTCGCCATCATCGGGGAAAGCGGCAGTGGCAAAACCACCGCCGTCAACATGATCGCCCGTCTGGTGGACGTGACCTCCGGCTCCATCTTTCTGGACGGCGAGGACATCACAAACCGGAAAGGCAAGCCGCTGCGGGAGGTCTACAGAACCATGCAGATGGTTTTCCAGACCCCGGCGGATTCCTTTGACCCCCGCCGCACTTTAGGCGACGGCATCGGCGAAAGTCTGCGAAATGCCGGACTTTCCCGAAAGGAAACCCGGGAACGAGTAGAATCCCTCCTGAAAAACTGTGGCCTGCCCCCGGAATATGCCGGCCGCTACCCTCATCAGGTCAGCGGCGGGCAGTGCCAGCGGGCGGCGATCGCCCGGGCGTTGGCCATCGCGCCCCGGCTTCTGATCTGCGACGAGATCACCTCCGCGCTGGATGTGACGGTGCAGAAGGAAATTCTGGAGCTGCTGAACACCCTGAGAACCCGACAGGGGCGCGGCCTCTCCATTCTCTTTATCTCCCACGACATTTCTCTGGTGCAGCAGTTTTGTGACCGGGTGCTGGTGATGTACCGTGGCGAGATCGTGGAGGAAGGCACCCCGGATGAGGTCATCCGGAATCCCAAAAACGATTATACCAAGCGCTTGATCGACAGCGTATTATCATGATGTTATGCCGTGACGTCCGGCAAGACATAAATATCGACTACGAAAGGAATCCATCATGAGAAAGATTATTTCTCTCCTGCTGACCGCCTGTCTGGCAGCTGCTCTGCTGACCGGCTGCGGCGGCAAAGCCTCCGAGGGCGGCGCGGCAGCCAAAAAAACCATGGTCATCGGCGACACCACCTTCAACTCCGAAAACTGGGAAGAAACCGTTGACCCCCACCGCACCTACAACGGCTGGGCCTGCATCCGCTACGGTATCGGGGAAACCCTGGTGCATTACACCGACGCCATGGAGCTGGAGCCCTGGCTGGCCACCGACTGGTCGAACGACGGCGGCTGCGTCTGGACGATCACCCTCCGGGATGGCGTGAAATTCTCCTCCGGCCGGGACATGGACGGCGAGGCCGTAAAGCAGTGCCTGAATCACCTGCTGGAAAATCACGACCGCGCCCCCAGCGACACGAAGATCGTGGACGTGACCGCCGACGGTCAGGTATTGACCGTCACCACCAGCGAACCCAATCCCGCCCTGATGAACTATCTGGGCGACCCCTACGGCTGCATCATCGATGTGGACGCGTCGGATTTTGAAAACGGCATTGTCGTTGGTACCGGCCCCTACGTTGTAAAGGAGCTGGTCACGGACGACCATCTGACGCTGACCCCCAACACCCAGTATTGGAACGGCACGCCCAAACTGGACGAGCTGACCATCCGCACCCTTAGTAACGGCGACACCCTCTCCGCCGCCCTACAGGCCGGGGATATTGACGCCGCCTACGGCATGGCCTATGAGGCTTACCCCAATTTTGAAAACGGCGGTTATCAGTTCTCCGCCATCCAGACCTCCCGCGCCTTCTTCGGCTCCATGAACATGACCAGTCCCATTATTCAGGACGCCGCCGTCCGCAGGGCCATCGCCATGGGCATCAACAAGGAGGGCTTTGTGAAGACCCTTCTGGACGGCCACGGCGTCGCGGCCAGCGGCGCGTTCCCCGATGGCTTCTCCACCTTTGGCGGCGAGAACGTCACGGCGGAAGCCTACGACCCCGAGGGTGCGAAGGCGGTTCTGGAGGAAGCGGGCTGGGTGGATTCCGACGGCGACGGCATCCGGGAAAAGGACGGCGTGAAGCTGACCGTCCGCTGGCTGACCTACCCCTCCCGTCAGGAGCTGCCCCTGCTGGCCGAGTCCGCCCAGGCGTCCCTCAAAGAGATCGGCATTGACGTGGACATCAACTGCACCGCAAACCGCCGGGAGTTTCTGGCGGACATGGGCAGCTGGGATATTTACGCTTCCGCGCTGGTAACAGCTCCCTCCGGCGACCCCCAGTATTTCTTCACCACCTCCTGCGTTCCCGGCATGAGCTACAATTTTGGCGCTTATGACAATCCGGAGGTCACGGCGCTGATCGAGCAGCTGTCCCGGGAATTCGACCCCGCCAGGCGGGGCGAGATGGCGGTGACGCTTCAGCAGATGATTCTGGACGACAACGCCTACGTCTTCTGCTCCTTCCTGCAAATGAACATGATCTCCAAGGAAAACGTCAAAAACTACACCGCCCACGCCTGCGATTACTATCAGGTCACGGTTGACCTCGATATCACGTAAAAGACCCCCCTCGACGAACGCCTCCCTTTGTGGTACAATACAGGCAGTATTGACCCAAAGGGAGGTTTTCCTATGGCCGCAGAACAGCCGAACAATATAAAGAAGCCCCTGTGCGCCGGGCTGCTCGCCCATGTGGACGCGGGGAAGACCACGCTCAGTGAGGCGATGCTCTATGAAGCCGGGGCGAAACGTACCCTGGGGCGGGTCGATCATCAGGACGCGTTTCTGGATACCCACGCGCTGGAACGCGCAAGGGGCATCACCATTTTTTCCAAACAGGCGCTGCTGGAAACAGAGCACCGCGCCGTCACCCTGGTGGACACCCCCGGCCATGTGGACTTTTCCGCCGAGGCCGAGCGCATCATGCCGGTGCTGGACTGCGCCGTGCTGGTCATCAGCGGCACCGACGGCGTGCAGGCCCACACCCTGACCCTCTGGCGGCTGCTGGAACGCTATCAGGTACCGACGTTCCTGTTCCTCAACAAGATGGACCTGCCCGGAATGGGCAAGGCGAAACTGCTGGCCGAGCTGCGGCAGCAGCTCAGCCCCGCCTGTGTGGATTTCACCGCGTCCCCGGAGGAGATCGCGGAAAACGCCGCCATGTGCGACGAGGCGCTGCTGGAAAACTATCTGGAAACCGGCGGCGTTACGGCAGGGAATCTCCGGGCGCTGATTGCCGGACGGAAGCTGTTCCCATGCTGCTTCGGTTCCGGGCTGAAACTGGACGGTGTGGGGATGCTGCTGGATATTCTGGACAAATACGCCCCGGAAACGGCCTATCCCGGTGAATTCGCCGCAAAAGTCTATAAAATCTCCCGCGACCCGCAGGGGAACCGCCTGACATGGCTGAAGGTCACAGGCGGCAGCCTGAAGGTTCGCTCCACGCTGCGTTATGTCAACCGGAAGAACGAACCGCGGGAGGAAAAGATCGTACAGCTGCGGCGGTACTCCGCCGACAAATTCACCGCCCCGGAGGAAGTTGCCGCCGGGCAGCTGGCCGCGGTGACGGGGCTTTCCGAAACCTACGCGGGGCAGTCTCTGGGGGCGGAACCGGCGGGACAGCCCTACGTGCTGGAGCCGGTCATGACCTACCGGGTGAATCTGCCCGGAGGCGCCGACCCGGCGCAGGTTCTGCCCAAGCTGCGGCAGCTGGAGGAAGAAGAACCCCAGCTGCGTCTGCTCTGGGAAAACGGGCAGATCCACGTGCAGATGATGGGGCGGGTGCAGCAGGAGGTTTTCCGCAGTCTGGTGCAGCAGCGCTTCGCTCTGGACGTGACCCTCAGCGACCAGCGTATCTTTTACAAGGAAACCATCGAAAACACGGTGGAGGGCGTCGGGCATTTTGAGCCGCTGCGCCACTATGCCGAGGTGCATCTGCTGCTGGAGCCGCTGCCCGCCGGCAGCGGTCTGGTGTTCGACACCGTATGTCCCACGGACGTGCTGGATGTCAATTATCAACGGCTCATTCTGACCCATCTGGAAGAAAAAGTCCACCGGGGCGTCCTCGTGGGCGGGCCGATCACGGATATGAAGATCACGCTGTTGGTGGGCAAGGCGCACTTAAAGCACACCGAAGGCGGGGATTTCCGTCAGGCGACCTACCGAGCCGTCCGTCAGGGACTGATGCAGGCGAAATCCGTCCTGCTGGAGCCATGGTATGAATTCTGCCTGACCATGCCCACGGAGCAGATCGGCCGCGCCATCACGGACATCCGCGCCATGGGCGGCGAATTCGACGCGCCGGAGACCGCCGGGGCGCTGTCCACGCTGAAGGGGCTTGTCCCTGCGTCGGAGATCAGGGACTACGCCGACACGCTGGCGGCCTATACGCAGGGGCTGGGACGGATGCAGCTGACCCTCCACGGCTACGCCCCCTGCCACAATACCGACGCCGTCGTCGCGGAAACCGGATACGACCCGGAGGCCGATCTGGCCAACACCCCGGACTCCGTCTTCTGCGCCCACGGGGCGGGCTTCACCGTCAAGTGGAATCAGGTGAAGGACTACATGCACTTAGAAAGCGGTCTGAAAGAGGAAAAAGCTCCCGAAATCATCACCCGCAACGTCCGCCTGGACGACAAGGAGCTGGAAAAGATCATGGAGCGGGAGTTCGGCCCCATCCGCCGCCCCGTCTACGGCGTCTCCAACCGTCCCGCGGCTGGCGATGTCGCCATCCGGACGCCCCGGCAGAAATATATCATCGTGGACGGCTACAACGTGATCTTCGCGTGGGAGGACTTGGCGGCGCAGGCCAAGGATGATCTGGACGCCGCCCGCCGCCAGCTGTGTGACCGGCTTTCCAGCTACGCGGGCTTTACCAAGTGCCGTCTGGTGGTGGTATTCGACGGCTACAAGCAGAAGGGCAACCCCGGTGAAAAGAGCCAGTTCCACAACATTCAGGTGGTCTACACCAAAGAGGGCCAGACCGCCGATGCTTACATTGAAGCGCTGGCCCACGAGATCGGCCGGGACTACGCCGTGCGGGTGGCGTCCTCCGACGGACTGGTGCAGCTGTCCTCCTTCGGAAGCGGCGTTCTGCGGATGTCCGCACGGGAGCTTCACGAGGAAGTGGAAGCGGCAAGTGCGGAGATGAGGAAGCACTACCGGAAGTAAAGTATATAAGTTCTGGTAAAGAAAGGGCTTCCATTTCAGAGGAAAATCGTGTATAATGGCAATACAACATCGCCGGGAGGTATTGCCATGCTCCAGACAACCCACTCTGACGACCCCAATGTACAGGAAAAGATCGACAAATTAGCCAAGCGTGACCGGAAGACCGAACAGTTTTTCCGCTGGGTGCTGAAGATCATGGAGTGGATCATTGCCGGGATCACCCTCATTGCGCTGGTGGGCGCGCTGGGCATTGAGGTAGTGAACATGGTCACCGAAGGGACGGCATATTTTGCCGACGTCAGCCACATGCTCCATAACCTGCTGTCCATCGTGGTGGGACTGGAATTCGTGCGGATGCTGATCGACACCACCCCCGCCAACATTCTGGAGGTGCTCACCGTAGCCATCACCCGTCACGTGATTCTGAGCCACGACGACCCATGGAGCAACGTGGCCTGCATCGCCTGCATTGCGGGACTGTTCGCCATCCGCCGCTTCCTGGTGCGCCGCAGTGAGCTTCGTCAGGAAATGGTGGACTCTGAATGAGGATGCAAAAACAGCCCCGCCGGCCGGCGGGGCTGTTGACAAAATGGAAATCCTGGGGTATAGTATAGATACAGGGGTGCTGCCAGTAGGTCGGTTCCCCGCCTGATTACAGAGAAGTAACCGAGACTGTGGGAGTTAGCGGTTACTTCTCTTTATTATTGACCTGAAAAACCAGAGCAATGACAGCGGCAATGAGCATACAGAATTGAAAAATTCCATCCCATGTAACCATAACCGTCACCCCCTCTCTTTTACGATCGGGGGCAAAAGAAGCATCACCCCCGAAAAAATCGAGGGGAACCGCCTACCGGGGCGCTGCTGGCAGCACCGGGAACAGCATATCACACCATTCGACAGATTGCAAGGAAAAAAGCGGGGCGTATCATGCGGCAATGCCGTGATACGCCCCGCTTGTGAATCCGTTCGGCAAGCTGAAATTTATTTATCCCCTGACTTCCGAATAATCAGCTTCAGGATCATTCCGAAAAGCAATACGACTGCGGCAAATACGCCACAGACCAATATGCTTGTATACCAGGGTGCGGATTGCATTGCATACAGCCCCGGATGTGTTTTATAATCCCAAACAGAGTATAACCCATATCCGATGAATACCCCCACAACAGAACCCATTATGATATTCAATATACGATTCAGCCTGTTCTTCCGCATGCCAAGTCTCCTGTAAATTCCGATTTACTCAGGGCAAACGTCCGGGAGCGGCGCATTTCACCGTTCCTTTTTATCCTCCGCGATACTCACGCGTGGAAAGCGTCCAGCGCCAGCTTGAACGCGCCGTATGCGCCCGCGTCGTTGCCGAGGGAGGCCAGCGTAAACCGTGCGCCGCTGGCGGCGTGGAATACGTACTTGTGGAAATAGGGGAGAATGCCGTCGATCAGCACCTGTCCCGCCTTGCTGACGCCGCCGCCGATGACCACCACCTCCGGGTCAACGGTGGTGCATACGTCGCCAAGGAACTCGCCCATGTAGGCGTAATACCGGTCGAGAATGATGAGTGCTTCCTTGTCCCCGGCCTTGCCTGCGTCGAAGATGTCCTTGCAGGTCAGGTTTTTAAGCGTCCGCAGGGAGCTGGGCGCGTCGGTGCTGTCCAGATGGCGCTTGGCCAGACGGACGATGCCGGTGGCGGAGCAGTACTGCTCCACGCAGCCCCGCTTTCCGCAGTTGCAGGGGACAGTCTCGTCCCGGTTCAGGACGAGGTGGCCGATCTCCGCGCCGGAGCCGTGGGCGCCGTGGAGCAGTTTCCCCTCCACCACGATGCCGCCGCCCACGCCGGTGCCCAGCGTGACGAAGACCATGTTGTCACAGCCCTGTCCGCCGCCCTTCCAGAATTCGCCCAGCGCCGCCACGTTGGCGTCGTTGCCCGCCTTTACGGGGAAGCCGGTCAGCTCGGTCAGCTTCTGGGCGATGTTGAACACATCCCAGCCCAGATTGATACACCGGTTCACCACGCCCTTTGCGTTGACGGGACCGGGGACACCAATGCCGAGACCCAGAATGTCGGAATCCGCGATTTTCCGTTCGGTCAGAAAGGCCCGGACAGACGCCGCGATATCCGGCAGTATCCGGATGCCGTTTTCCGACGTATCGGTGGGAATTTCCCATTTTTCCAGCATTTTTCCGGTTTCATCAAAATAGGCGATCTTGACGGTGGTGCCGCCGAGATCGATGCCAAATCCGTATTTCATAGTCAGTTCCTCCTGCGTGATAATGAAGTTCTTTCTCCATTATACATAATTCTTGCAAAATTACCAGTGGAAAATATAAAAAAGTTTGGCACAGTTCCCATGGAAACTTTTTGTGAAGGGGCTTGCGTTTCCGGCGAATTTGCGGTAATATATGAGAGAATCACATAGATAAACGAAAGGACGTGTCCCACGACATGATTAAAGTTGATATCTCCAATGTATGGGGTCAGGTCACCCTGTCCGACCTGCTGGCCATGGAAAAGGAAGTCGCCGCCGCCCACACCACTCTGGCGGACGGCACCGGCGCAGGCAACGATTTCCTCGGCTGGCAGAACCTGCCCGTCCGGGAGGCCACGGAAGAGATCACCCGCATCCAGCGGGCGGCGGAGAAGATCCGCAGCGATTCCGACGTATTTGTGGTCATCGGCATCGGCGGCTCCTACCTCGGCCCCCGTGCCGCCATCGAGCTGCTCCAGGGTCCCAACCACAACATCGGTAAGGGCAAGGGCAACCCCCAGATCTTTTTCGCCGGCAATGGCCTGAGCACCCGCCACTGGAACGAGCTGACCCGGCTGCTGGAGGGCAAGGACTTCTCCATCGCCATCATCTCCAAGTCCGGCACCACCACCGAACCCGCCATCGCCACCCGCGCCCTGCGCTGGATGCTGGAGCGGAAGTACGGCACTGAGGGCGCCAAGAGCCGCATCTACGCCATCACCGACCCCTGCAAGGGCGCTCTGCGCCAGATGGCCACGGAAGAGGGCTGGGAAACCTTCGTCATCCCGCCTGATGTGGGCGGCCGCTACTCCGTGCTGACCCCCGTGGGTCTGCTGCCCCTGGCCGTGGCCGGTATCGACATCATGGAGATGATGAACGGTGCTGCCGACGCCAAGGAAAGCTACAATCTACGTTCCTTCGAGAACCCCGTCTGGCAGTATGCCGCCGTGCGGAACCTGCTGTATCGCAACGGCAAGGCCATGGAGATCTTTGAGAGCTACGAGCCGGGATTCAAGATGTTCGGCGGCTGGTGGCAGCAGCTGTTCGGCGAGTCCGAGGGCAAGGACGGCAAGGGTCTGTTCCCCGTGACCGCCGAGTTCACCGCCGACCTGCACTCTCTGGGTCAGATGATCCAGCAGGGTCAGCGGAACATTTTCGAGACCATGGTCCGCTTCGATCCTCCCGCCGCCCGGTACACCATCGGCTCCGACTGGAAGAATCTGGACGGTCTGAACTATCTGGAAGGCAAGACGCTGGACTTCGTGGATGAGAAGGCGTACCTCGGCACCGTGGCCGCCCACGTGGACGGCGGCGTGCCCGTCATCACCATGGACTGTGGCGAGCTGAACGACCGGAAGGTGGGCGAGCTGTTCTACTTCCTGGAGCTGTGCTGCGGCGTTTCCGCGTACATCCTGGACGTCAACCCCTTCAACCAGCCCGGTGTGGAGCTGTACAAGCGCAACATGTTCCAGCTTCTGGGCAAGCCCGGTTACGAGAAATAAGTTTTGCTTACATAGGGCGGGACTTCCCGCCCTATGTTTGTCTTCAAAAAACATGCCGCAGGGAGGGAACGCTTATGGAGCAGCTTGAATTATATGTGCCGAAGCTTGAAGACCTTTGGTTCTATCAGAAAATGATGTCCGACCCCGAAACCATGTCCTACAACGCGAATTGGGACGTGAACTATGACGGTTATCACCGGGATACCGGCTGTGTCGATTATCCCGATGCGGTTTTGCCTGCATGGTATGAGAATATGGTAGGACAGGAGCCGGAACGGTTCTATGCCTACATAAAGCGCAGCGCCGACGGTGCGTGGATCGGCGACGTCAATTTTCACTATAACCCCGCAAAGGACTGGTGGGACATGGGCATTGTGCTTTATGCCCCCTATCGCGGGAAGGGATATGCTGTTCCCGCGCTGAAGCTCATGCTGGAGCACGCCTTCCGGGACTGCGGTATTTCCAGAATACACAATGATTTTGAGGTCGCCCGGAATGAAATTTCCGCATGGGAGACCCACCGCCGGGCAGGCTTCCGGGAATTGGGCGTGGAGGATGGCTTTCTTCAGATGATGATTACGAAAGAGGACTATTTCGCGCATCTGGATACGGACCAGCGCACCCCCCTTGGCTCTCCCCTTGGGAGAGCTGTCACCGCAGGTGACTGAGAAGGTGTTGCACCCTCGTTTCCCCTCTCCGTCTTCGCTTCGCTCAGACACCTCTCCCAAAGAGAGAGGCAAGGGGGTACCGTTCATTACCCCGCAGTGCCTGTCAGCTGTCTGCTCCGCCCCACCCATTTGCCGCCCTGTGTTTTTTCCAGAAAAAACATTTGTCTAATCTGCAAATTAGTAGTTGCAAATTATCGCGATTGCTGGTAGAATGTGCATAAGCCAATATGCTGGCAAGCAAAGGAGGACTTTCCTATGATTCATGTTATTATGGGCCTGAAAGGCTCCGGCAAGACCAAGAAGCTGATCGATGCCATCAACGCGGCTGTGGCGGACGCCCACGGCGATGTCGTCTGCATTGAGTACGGCAAGAAGCTGACCTATGATGTAACCTATAAGGTTCGCCTGGTGGACTCCCGGGAATACGGCATTTCCACCCCCGATATGCTCAAGGGCTTCCTGAGCGGCCTGCACGCAGGCAATTTCGACATCACCAACGTCTTTATCGACAATCTGTACAAGACCATCGGCTGTGATAAGGCCGCGGCTGAGGAGTTCGTCTCCTGGTGCGCCAAGTTCGCCGCCGACAACAATATGGAGATCACCATGACCATCTCCGAAGACCCTGCGAACGCCTCCGAGGCTGTAAAGCAGTATCTGTAATTGGGGTACATCCGCCCCGCCGCTTGTAAAGCGGCGGGGCATTTCTTTGCGTTCAGGGCATATTGATCGGCAGAATTACTCCGGATACTTGCGTAATCGGCAAAACTCTGCTACACTATACTGTAAACGATTTTTGATTTGGAGAGAATTATGACTGCAGCTACTTTACAGGAAAACAAAATGGGCGTCATGCCCGTCGGGAAGCTGATCGCCAACATGGCGCTGCCCATGGTCATATCCATGCTGGTGCAGGCGCTTTACAACGTGGTGGACAGCATCTACGTTTCTCAGGTGTCGGAGAGCGCGGTGACGGCGCTGTCTCTGGCCTTCCCCATCCAGAACCTGCTGATCGGCTTCGCCGTGGGCATCGGCGTGGGCGTCAACTCCCTGCTTTCCAAGAGTCTGGGTGAGAAAAATCAGGAGGCCGCCAACCGCGCCGCCGGAAACGGCATCGTGCTGATGGCCATTGCCATGGTGCTGTTCGTGCTGTTCGGTCTGTTCGGCGTGCGCCCCTATTTTGCCATTCAGTCCGACAACCCGGAGACCGTGGAGGGCGGCATTGTCTACACCAGCATCTGCTGCGTGTTCAGCGTCGGCTGCTTCGCATCCATTCTGGGCGAGCGGCTGCTGCAATCCACCGGCCGGACGGTGCATACCATGATCACCCAGTCCATCGGCGCGATCATCAACATCATTCTCGACCCCATCCTGATTCACGGCTGGTTTGGTCTGCCCGCCATGGGCATTGCCGGCGCGGCCATTGCCACGGTGATCGGCCAGTGGGTGTCCGGCATCATGGTCATCATTTTCAACGTGAAATTCAACCCGGAGGTACAGCTGCACAAGAAGTATCTTCCGCTGGAGGGCAAGACCGTGGGCGCTATCCTGACGGTGGGCATTCCCTCCATCGTGATGAACGGCATCGGCTCTGTGATGAATTTCGGCATCAACCAGATTTTGCAGGGCTTCGCCGAGACGGCGACCGGCGTGTTCGGTGTGTATTTCAAGCTCCAGAGCTTCTTCTTCATGCCCCTGTTCGGCCTGAACAACGCCACCATTTCCATCATCGCCTACAACTACGGCGCCCGCAAGCCCCAGCGGATCACAAAAACGTTGAAAATCTCCTGCACCGCGGCGCTGTGTCTCATGACGGTGGGTCTGTTGGTGTTCCAGTTCTTCCCGGATCTGCTGCTGGGACTGTTCAACCCCTCTCAGGCGTTTCTGGAGATCGGCCGGGTCGCTCTGCGCACCATCAGCTGGAGCTTCCCCATTGCGGCCATCTGCATTGCGCTGGGCGCCAGCTTTCAGGCGCTGGGCAACGGCATTTATTCCACTATTGTTTCCCTGTGCCGTCAGCTGGTGGTACTGCTCCCGGTGGCCTATCTGCTGAGCCTGACAGGGGAGGTGCAGAGGGTCTGGCTGGCCTTCCCCATTGCGGAAATCGTCAGCGGCACGGTGACGTTTATCTGCTTCACCAGAATCTACCGCCAGAAGATAAAGCCGCTGTTTGAGCAGGCATGATGGGTCGCCTGCGAAATACGGCACCTGAAGCCTGATAGAACAGGCCGGTCATCTTTTCCGGCAAATGATTTCCTGATACTATTTCCTGATTAAAATCTTTGATTTTAATCAGGAAGGCATCGCCTAATGGCGCTGCCTGTTTTGTGATTTATAAGGAAAGAAATCACAAAACAAGTCTCATATGAACTCCATGCCCTTCAGGCAATTAAAATCTTTTTTAAAGATTTTAATTGGATTTCAGTATGACTCATTTCCGCCATGATGCGGGCGCGGTATTATCGCTCCATAGATCACATCCATCATACCTTCACCCCCGCTGGGGACTGCCAAAGTCTGACAGTTTCCGGCGGGGGTTCCTGTTTTTCGCCCTCTCAAGGCAAAAATGTATCCGTCTGTTTTGCATTTCTGCGGAAAGGAAACAGCAAAAATCACTCCGTATCATACTTTGGCATGATTTACATTTTCTGGCGGTCATGTATAATAAAGATAAAATGGTGTTGGAATGCGTATGGCACGGGGTATGTCCCTTTGCCGGCGAAAAGGAGGGAGAACGTGACCGGGAATATTATCGTGAAGCCGTCTGTTCAGCAGCGGTTTGACAGCTTTATGGAGCGCGGGCGCGTCTTCTTTTTCAGCGCGCCCTGCGGCTTCGGGAAAAGCACGCTGTCCGATGCCCTGCTCTTCGGACGGGATGTGCTGCGGCTGAACGCGGGCGCGGCGGATTTTGCCCTTCCCGCCCTTTCGGATGGGTGGGAAATCCTGCTCATTGACGATTTTCAGATGATACCGGCGGAGGACGGCGGGCAGGCGCTGTGCGAGCTGATCCGCTCCGACCCGGGCAAACGCTTCCTGCTTCTCTCCCGGGGCGCGCCGCCCGGATATCTGACGGCGTTCCAGTATTCCGGCCTGATGACCACGCTGGAGGCCGACGACCTGCTCTTTGACCGGGAGGATATCTGCAAATACTTTTCCGGCTGCGGCGTCGCCGTGACGGACAGCGAGATCGGCGGTATTCTGAGAGAATCCGTCGGCTACCCTCTGGGCGTCGCCGTCACCGCCCGGTGCATGTCCGGCGGGAGGCCCTTCGGCCCGGAGGTCGTGGCGCGGGCATTCCGGGAGGTGTTCTCCTATTTTGAGGCTGCGATCTACCGGCGGTTCGACCTTCCCGTGCGGCGGTTTCTGCTGGAGCTGGCGCCCTTTGAACGGTTCAATCTGGAAATGGCGCGGATGGTCAGCGGCGACCCCCACGCGGGCGACCGGCTGGACTGGCTCCTGAGCCACACCACCATGCTCCGCTATGACGACGTGCAGCATTTCCGCTTCTGGCCGCAGTTCCGCAGCTTCCTGCTGTGGGAGATGGAGCGGGAATACAGCGAGGAAAAGCGCCGGGCGCTTTTCAGCCGGGGCGCGCTCTACTACGAGCTGAAAGAGGATTACGCCCACGCGCTGGAATGCTACACACGATGCGGCGACCACGCCAAGGTCTCCGAGCTTCTCATCCGCAACGCGGAGCTGCACCCCGGCATGGGGCATTACAGCGAAATGGAAAAATACTACCGCAGTCTCCCGGAAGCGGAGATCGCGGCTTCCCCCGCGCTGATGCAGGGCATGAGTATGCTGTGCGCTCTGGCCATGGATTACGAAGGCTCTGAGCGCTGGTATCACGAATTGCAGGAATTCGGAAAGCGGTGCGGCAGGGACGACGCCGCGGGCAAACAGGCCCGCAGCCGTCTGGCGTGGCTGGACATCTCCCTGCCTCAGCGGGGCGTGGAAGGGCTGACGGAAACCATTCCCGCGGTGTTCCGGCTGATGACCAATAAGAAGGTCTCCCTCCCGTCCTTCTCCGTCACCAGCGCCCTGCCCAGCGTCATGAACGGCGGCAAGGACTTTTCCGTCTGGAGCAAACGGGACGACCTGCTCTACCAGACGCTCCGCGCCCCGGTGGAGGCCGTGCTGGGGCGGGACGGCGTTGGCCTTGCGGACTGCGCCATCGCCGAAAGCAAATTTGAAAAGGGCGAGAACATCACCGGCCGGATGCTGACCATCATCCCCCGCGTCAGCGAGATACGCCAGCGCGGCACGCCGGACATGGAATTCGCCATCAACGGTCTGCTGGCCCGAAGCCTTCTTGCGGCAGGGCAGAGCGAGGACGCTTATCGGACGATCGAATCCCTCCGGGAAAAATTCGCCGAGGAAGGGCGGGAGCGGTTCCTGCCCAATATGGACGCCATGCTCGTCCGAATTTCCCTCCATACCGGCGATCTGGACTACGCCGACACATGGTATCGGGAAAAAGCGCCCAGAGACCCCATGCGGGTAAACGTCATGAAGCGCTACCAGTATCTCACGCAGGCCATGGTGGAGCTGGCGGACGGGAAGCCGGGGGCGTCGATGCTGACCCTCTCCCCGCTGGAAGATTACGTCCGCAGCTGCGGGCGGCACATCGACGGCATCCATCTGAACATCCTCGCCGCCATCGCCCTGTACCGAAGCAGGGACGAAGCATGGCGGCAGCGCCTGATTGGCGCATTGAACGCCGCAGCGGAATACCACTTCATCCGAACCGTCAGCGTCTACGGCGCGGCGGTGCTGCCCCTGTTGGAACGGCTGGATTGGAGCGGAAGCGCCCGGTGGAAAAAGCAGCTGATGGACGACGTGCGCTTGCAGGCGGCGTATTACCCCCGCTTTCTGGAACCGCGCCTCGCGCCGGGGGAAGCCCTGACGCCCACGGAGCTGCAAATTCTGCACCTGATCTGCGCCGACAAAAGCAACGCGGAGATCGGGCAGATCATGGACATCAAGCTGCCCACGGTAAAGACCCATGTAAGCCACATTCTGGATAAGCTGGACGTCCGGCGGCGAAGCGAAGCGAAAACCGCCGCGAAGCGTCTGCGGCTTATCCCGGAAGAACGGTAAACCCCCGCCCGGATTTTACCGGGCTGACGATAGAAAACCGCACTTTTTTCACACAGGAGGATCCTATGAAAAAACGAATTTTGAGTCTGTTTTTGGCGCTCACGCTCTGCCTGACGCTCCTGCCGACATCGGCTTTTGCCGAGGGTGGGGACGTGAGCATTTCTGACGGTGTCATCGGCGGCGAGACCGGTGGCGAGGGCGGTGGAGTCCTTGTACCACCCGGCGGTTCGACCGGCGAAGGTGGTGGGATCTATACGCCCCCAGGTGGTCCGGCAGAAGGGGGCGGCGGCACGTATATCCCCGAAGAAGACACGCGGACGGAGATCTGGTGCGTGAGCAAGCCCGATTCCATTGGCCGCAGCTATGACGGCACGACGGACGGCGGCACGATTCCAATCGACTTGACGTTTACAGACGGCACAAATGAAATCAAACTCAAAGAAGGAACAGGCTTTACCGCCAAGAAGACGTTCGATTCCGCGGACGCGGGATGGCATACCGTCACTGTGGAAATCGCGCTGATCGGCGAAGCCGCGGTAAAGTACAAGCTCAAGGCGGGCGAAGAAAAATTTGAGATCGGCGGCGACATCAACAAGTCCTATCCCGATTTGACCGTATCTCTTTCCAAGACGACCTGCACGGTGGGCGAAAAGCTTCTTCCGCTTCTGTCTGTCGAGGGTGCTCCGGAAGACGCCGAGGTGACATATTACTATGCGCCGATCAATTCTGGATATTTGGAGTTTGAAGGCAGTGAGGTAGTTCCCAAGATCGACGAGAACACTGCAATCAGCGAACCCGGCACATATTACGTCTATGCCAAGACCGGCGAGACCAAGAACTACAAAGAGGAAAGGTCAGCAACCGTGGAACTCACGGTCAACGAGCCTGTCGTTGAGGCCGCTTCGGTGACAAGAGCGGACGGCACGGATGGCGGCACATACGAATCCCTCCCGGCGGCGCTGAATGCGGCACGGGACGGCGACACCGTCAGGCTGCTGGCCAACCATGTGACGGATGCAGACGCCCTCAATGCGCTCGGTGAAGATTTTACGTTCGAACAGTATGCTTCCATCGTACCCGTTGTCACCAAAACCCTGACGCTCGATCTGAACCACAAGACGGTCGACTACCTCGAGGTTGGATTCTCAGAGACTAACGAGGAAACGCAGAAAAAAGAAACTCTCGCGACAGGCAACCTGACTGTTACAGGCGAGGCCGCTTACGGCAGAATTTCAAATCTCATGTTCATGGCCGGCGCACTGGACATCCGGAGCGGCGAGATCGGCGGTTCAGAATGCATGGGACTTCTCTGCGACGCGGACAGTGGCTCTGTGACCGTCAGCAACGGCACGGTGTATGGCCTCACCGTATTGGAGGGTGCTTCCGTCACCGTCAATGGCGGTTCCAATCACGCGGGTGAATGGGTTGTCGCTTCCGGCGCTACGCTGAAAATTACGGACGGCACGTTTGGCGAGGTGCAGTTCACGCGCAACGGAACCATCGCCATCAGCGGCGGCACGTTCAAAAGCATTAAGAGCAAAATCGCAGAAGAGTTGCAGCCGCTCATGTCCCTGTTGGATACGCAGAAGGTACACGCTTTCTACAAGGGCGACGACGTGCAGGACGGCAATGCAACGGAGCTGGCCGACGTAACCGTCAAGGAACACACTCACACCATGGTGAACAGCAAGTGCGCCTGCGGCTTTTCCTGCACCCACACGAACGCCGAGGGCGCGAGCACCATCGGTAAAGACGGCAAGTGCACGGTCTGCGGGACACAGTTCGCGGCTGGCATCGGCGAAACCTATTATACCGATGTGCCGTCCGCGCTGAATGCGGCAGCTGACGGTCAGACCGTCAAGCTGCTGGCAAACGAGATGCTGCCTGACGGCATATATGTCAGCAAGACCCTCACGCTGGATTTGGACGGACACAGTCTGAGCGGATACAGCTTGAATGTCGGCGGTCGTACGGCCACGAGCCAGGTTCGCACCGGTAAACTGACGGTCATTGACAGCAGCGGCGGCAACGGCGCGGTGGGAGTGACCGTGCGGGACGGCGGTACACTGGTATTTGATCCGGAGAATGACAATACCACTTTGCTCCAGCTGGAGGTTTGGGGCGGCACAGTCGAGCTGTACGGCGGAAAGATTTCGAGAAGCGGTCTGCGGCTGAATAATAACATCACATTGGGCAATCTGCTTCCCGGGCAAGCGGGACTGGCTTACTATCGTGGTGACACGCAGCTCACGCTGGAGGAAGCCGCTTCCCAGACCTGCGACCTGGTGGTAAAGTTGTGCAGCCACGGCGGCAAGAACGGCTTTGATGGCACCAACTGTCCCTACTGCAACGCGCCCGCGGTGGCGCAGACGGCCTTGCGGAATGGCGAGGGCGGCGGTCTGTGGCGGAGATTTGCCGACTTGCAGACTGCCCTTGATGCGGACAGAGACGGCGGCTCGACCCTCAGTCTGCTGACCGACGTGACCGGCGATTATACCATCAACGGCACCCGGGACACCGGCATAGATCTGAACGGCCATTCAATCCACGGTACGGTAACCGTCAAGGCCGCCACAGGCAATAGCACCACCTTGAGCAACACGAAAAACACGACCACAGCCAGTATCGATACCGTCGTTGCCAACGAGGGAGCAAACCTCGCCGGTTCGGGATTCCCCGCCGTTATCGGCACGCTGAAGCTGGCAGAGGGTGCCACATGGGCAAACATCCTGTATGAACCTAACCGCCTTGGCTACAAGGTGCTCAATGGGGACGGCACTCACAAGTGGTACGCCCCGGCGGATGTTCCTGCCGGTTCCACGGAGCTGAACAATGTCATCATCAATCGTCTGCCAATCACCTCCAAGACCCTGTCTCTGAAGGTCGATGGGAAGAACCTGACCGGCAGTAACCCGAAGGTGGAGCGCGGCACGACCGTCCGGCTCTGCGCCAACTGCAACGCGAAGGATGCGGATGTGGCCATCTACGTCGGAGAGATAGGGGGAGACGGCATCCCCACATACAGGCAGAAGAAAGCTGAATATAAAAAGATCGGCACCATGTGGTACTATGTTGTAGACTTCGATGCTGACACGATCGGAACATACAGCATTTATTTCACGGCCAGCAAGGACGGCTATTCGGTATCGAGCAACCCCAAAATGCTGACCGTCACCAAGCTGAATCTCAGCAAAGCCGTAATCACGTTCCCCAACGGCAATGAAAGTGTCTATCAGCCTTATAACGCCACCACCGGCGTGCCGCCCTATGTTGTAACGTACAACGGCAGCGAGCTGAAAGCGGGAGTTGATTACACCGTCGTCCGCGGCGATTCCCGTTCCACTGTCGGCACCGCCACCCTGACCATCAAGGCGACAGACGACGGCGACTACACCGGCCAGAAAACCGCCAGATGGACAGTCGCAGCTCACAAAGCAACGATCTCGGTCGGCGACATCATAAAGGCATACGATGGCACAACAGACCTGCCCGCAAACACGTCGATAAAGCTTAAGAGTGCGGATTCCCGCTATGCTCCTTCCGGCGGGCCACTTCCTCTGGTGGCTGGTGAGGATTACCAGATACTCAATGCCAGTTATGATTCCGCCAATGCAAGTGAGGACGAAAAGACCGTCTCCTTCACCATTAAGCTGACGGATAGGAACTATACCTTTGAAGACGGCACGACGCAAAAGGACTTTGTGCTGAACGGCGCGGATGTGTCGCAGACTTTCAAGATCAGTCAGGCCACTGTGACCCCAAACGAGATCACGCAGTACGTTTTCAACGATTTGGCAAAGACCTACGAAATCGATTTGAGAACGCTCCTGCCAGAGCTGCCTGTAGGCTGCGAGTACGGCAAGATCCATAACCGGGGCTGCGATTACCACTTTACGGATAGTACTTACCTCGACAGCAGCAACCATATATTCGTGTCAAACGAAGGCATTCTGACTCTGCCCATCGTGGCCGCGCACAGCGCGAATGTGAACAATCAGATCGGCACTTTGACCGTCCCGATTGTAAGCACGAACTATCAGCCGTTCGAGCTGACCATCAAGGTCGTCATTGGCCAGAGGACCCCCCTCGATCAATCTGGCGTCAGCGTCAGCGCGACGGATATCACCTACGGCCAGACGCTGGCAGAGAGCACACTCACGGCCACGGGTTCGATGATCTGCCCCCGCACACAGGCCGTGATTCCGGGTACGTTCGCGTGGAAGGACGGCACCATCAAGCCCAACGCGGGCAGCTATGATGCCGAATGGACGTTCACCCCGGCGGAAGGCTACGAAGAATACGCCCCCGCGACCGGCACCGTGACCGTCACAGTCGAACCGGCAGAGCTGACGGGAGTTTCCGTGAGGGCATCCAGCACGCATTACGCCGGCAAGCCGCAGCACGCATCGACAATCGCGTTTGGGCAAAGTGTAGACGGCACTACCGTGACGTTCACCTACAGCGACAAGGTAGACGGCGACTATACTTCGGACGGACCGGCTTTCACCGACGCAGGCACGTACACCGTTTACTACAAAGCGGAAGCAGCAAACCACAAAACGGCTACCGGTACGTTCACCGTAACCATTGCCCCGCTGCCGATCAGCCTTCTCTCCGTCGAAAGAATCTCCAAGTCCTACGACGGCACCGCAAACGTCACGCTTACCGCAAGCAGGCTGACGTTCTTCAGCAAGACGGCCAGTCGTTCGGGCATTATACTTCCCGATACGGCGCTCACCTTCTCTGACGCCCAGTTTACCATGAAGCAGGCGGACGGGAGCTACCTGCCCTCGCCGGACGTCGGAAACGGAAAGGCCCTTTCCTTCACCATGACGCTTGCGAACGACAACTATGTGTTTGAGAGCAAGCCGGAAGGCACCAAAACGGTCAGTGACACTTTTGCAACCGACGATACGACCCGTTTCACCATCACCAAGGCCGACGCGCCCGTGCCGACAGACGGTACGCTGACCATCATCAACGGTCTGGAAAGAACCTACGAGGTCGATCTGGCGGCGCTGCTGTCTGCACTGGAAAGCCCCAAGTCCTACGGCGACATCGCCTATGGCGCGCCGACCATCACCGTGGATGCCGGCTACTGCGACGCTGCCACTGCGAAGATCGAAAACGGCAAGCTGATTCTGCCCATTCTGGCAAACCCGGTCAATACGGAGGGCAATGTCGGCTCGGTGACGGTGATTGTCACAACCAGCAACTACGAGGACATCACCCTGACCGTCAACATCTTCGCAAAGAACAAGCTCACGCCCGTTCCGGATGGCGAGGTGACCGCAAGCGAGATCACCTACGGTCAGCCGCTGAATGCAAGCACGATCACGGGCAAGATGAAAGACCCCACCACCGGGGAAGAGGTTCCCGGCACCTTCACATGGACGGACGGCACGCTCATGTTCAACGCGGGCAGCCGTAAGGCCGAATGGACGTTCACCCCGGACGCGCCGGAGTACGCGACGGCCACCGGAAAGGTGCGGGTCACGGTCAATCCCAAGTCCATTGTAGGCGCGGTCGTCACGCTGGAAGACACCTTCGTGTATGACGGGACGGAAAAATGTCCCCAGATAATCAGTGTCGTTCTGGACGGCGTAACACTGACAGGCATTGGCGGAGGCACAGATTATGGCTTTTCCTGCAACAGAACGTCGCAGGTCGGCACATACTACGATGATTTTTCTCTCAGCGGTCTGGGTAACTACACCGGCGAGATGAAGTTCACGTGGTCGATCACGCCAAGAGAAGTGACACCCACGATCACCGTCGCGGACGGCACCTATAACGGCGGAAATCCCGTTCAGCCGACCGTTACCCTCACAGACGACCTCGGCAATACCATTGACCCGAAGGAATACGACGTCTCCTACAGCGATAACACAAACGCGGGTACTGCCACCGTTACCATCACCGATAAGGAAGGCGGCAACTATGTCCTCGGTACGGCCGGCACGACCTTCACGATCAGCAAGGCCGCCGCGCCCGCGCTGACTGCTCATCGGGTCACCCAGAAGTACAGCCTGAAAACAGAGCAGACCATCCCCCTCCCCGACCTCAAGAGTCTGGGAATGCCCGATGACGCACAGGTATCCGACACGAACGCGTTCCACAGCGGGTCCTATTCTCCCGCGGGCAAGATCGAGAACGGTTGGGGCATTGACGTGAACACCGGCGCAATCACCTACGCTCTGGCGGACGGTGCCGCCGCTGGCGACGTCATCACCTTCACCCTTCTGGTTCGCTCCAAGAACTACGAGGACGCCACCGTTACGGTCATCCTCACCCTGACGGAGCGGGACGCGCCCATCCTGACCCTGCCGGACATCATCACCGCGGACTACACCGGCGCGGAAATTCCCGTCAGCGCGGTCACCGGCAAGAGCGCCGCCTTTGACGGCAAGGATGTGCCGGGTACATGGAACTGGAAAGCCGGTCAGGCGATCACCAACGCGACCGACACCGGCAGTAAGACCATTGTCTTCACCCCCGCCGATCTGGTCAATTACCACCCGGTGGAGGGCGAGGTTTATGTCATCATCTCCCGCGTCGCGCCGGACTATACCGCGCCCGCTGCCATTGACGGCCTGACCTACAGTGGCAGCGCGCAGGCGCTGGTCAGGGCAGGCTCCACCGCCCACGGCAAGCTGCTCTACAGCCTGAGCAAAGACGGCACCTACTCCGAGACCATCCCCACCGGCACGGACGCCGGGGAATACACCGTCTGGTACAAGGTCGAGGGCGACAGCAACCATAAGGATTCCCAGCCCGGGTCCGTCACCGCAACCATCGCTCCCAAGACCGTGACCGCCACCGTGACGGTCGGCGGCGGTTCCCTCACCTACACCGGCGACCCGCTGAAGCCCAATGTCATCGTGAAGGACGGCGACACGGTCATCAGCCCGGAGGAATACGACGTTTCCTACAGGGATAACGTGAACGCGGGCACCGCCACCGTGACCGTCAGGAACAAGGCGGGCGGTAACTACACCGTCAGCGGCAGCGCCACCTTCGAGATCGGCAAGGCCGCTTCCGAGGTCAGGACCGCCCCCGGGGCGAACGCCGGCCTTGTCTACAACGGCGGTGAGCAGACCCTCATCACAGCCGGAACTGCCCTCGGCGGCAAGCTGAAATACCGTCTGGGCGAGACCGGCGAGTTCACAGAAGCGCTTCCCAAGGCCACGGACGCGGGCACCTACGCCGTGTACTGCATGGTCGAGGGCGACGTCAACCACCGCGACTCGGAGGTGCAGAGCCTTACCGTCACCATCGATAAGGCAAAGGTCACGGTCAAGGCGTTGGACAAGCGCATCTACACCGATGACAAGGCCCCCGATCTGAGCAAGCCCGTACTGGACAAGGACTACACCGTCAGCGCCATGTTCGGCGAGGATGCGCTGACCGGCGACATAAAGCTCGCCTGCGTGGACGCGAATGGCACTGAGATCACCCCCGACACGACGAAGGTCGGCAAGGTCATTATCCGCGCCGGCGGACTGACCGCCCCCAACGGCAACTACACCGTCGTTTTCGTGGACGGCACGCTGACCATCGACGAGCGCCCGGTCTACACCATCAAGGCCACGGCAGGTATCCACGGCTCCATCACGCCCTCCGGCGACGTTGACGTCCTCCACGGCGGCAGCCAGACCTTCACCATCGCCGCGAACAGAGGCTACGCCATCTCCAACGTCAAGATCGACGGCGTGAGCATCGGCGCGGTGAAGTCCTACACCTTCGAGAACGTCACCGGCAACCACACCATTGAGGTCACCTTCATGAAGGCCAACGGCAACCCCCAGACCGGCGTGATGGTGGACGAAGTCACCGGCGAGTACTATGTGGGGTAACGCCCACCGCGTTTCGCGCGTCCGTTGGGCGCGCGAGGAGACAAGCTTATGAAGAAAAATGTCATGAAAATCTGCTGCGCGGTTCTGGCCATTGCGGTCATTGCCGCTCTGCTGATAGCGGTCAGGGGCTGCCACCGGGAGGAACCAGTCGTCTCTCCCACCACCGCCCCGGCCACCGAGGCCACCCAGACCGTCCCCACCGAAGCCGAGACCCAGCCCCCCACGGTTCCCGTGGGGGAGGTCATCCCCACCGTAGATAAGCAGCCGGAGCTGGCCGCGGCCAGAAAGAAAAACCCCGACACCGTGGCGTGGCTGTACATCCCCGGCGCGGAGGTGGACGACCCCGTGATGCAGGCGGAGGACAACGGCCACTACCTGTGGCTGGGCGAGGACGGCGAGTACAGCACTTGGGGCTGCTACTACGCCCACTGCGAAAATCATTTCGGCGGCCGGGACAAGCTGGACACCAACACCACGATTTTCGGCCACTCCGCCAGCAACTGCGACCCCAACGGCCCCAAGTTCACCAAGCTCTACCGGTACATGGACGCGGACTACGTGAAAGATCATCCCTACATTTACCTCTCCGTGACAGGGGAAGATCTGGTTTTCCAGATCACGGCGCTGTTCATCACGGACATCGAGTTCGACTACATCGTCCCCAATCCCACGGGAAGCGAGCTGACGGAGTTCTTCCGGACGGTCGCACGAAAGAACTGGCTGAACTTTGACGGCGTGACCTTCTCGGAGGGCGACACCGTCCTGACCCTCTCCACCTGCTGCCGGAAGTATGACACAGCCAAGACCGGCAACCAGCGTCTGGTGGTCATGGCGAAGCTGCTGCCGGAAGGCGCGACGGCACAGCCCTACACCGTCTCTCTGGCGGAAAATCCGGAGATGCCATAACAAAAACTTCCTGCACCGCTTTTACGGCGCAGGAAATCGAGAAAACGGCGGCTGCCCATACGTGCAGCCGCCGTTACTATACTTTATTCCGTCTCGCCCGCAAGCTCTGCGGCCGCGATTTTCCGCATTTCCGTCATCATGTGACACAGATATGTGGGAATTCCGCTGTAGCTGCCCGTCTCCGACACCGCAATGGCAACGCAGGAGTGGCAGATCTTCTGGTCAGGGCATTGGGCACACAGGCCGGAAAGCGTCAGGCCGTCGCTGATATCGGCAAGCTCCTTCCACGCGTCCGAAAACGGGCGGTTCATCAGCTCCACCTTTGGCTCGGGCATCATGCCGCAGGGCACCATCCAGCCGTCCCATGTGATCCAGAAGGAAGCGTTGCCCGCACGGCAGCGAATCTTGCCATCCACGGGGTCGATGCAGGATTCGTCCAGCCCGATGGGCTGCTCCATCCCCTCGGCGGTCTGGCGCAGGAAGCTGCGGTATTCCTCCGGGGTAGTTTGCAGCTGGTAGCGCTTCATGTGGTAGTACGCGGCCTCGTGGGGCGTAAAGCGGTCGTTTTCCCCCACCATGGACGCATCCCGGCGGATGGGCGGGAACATGTAGGTGTTCACCTGCAAATAAATGTCCTTCTCCTGAGCGTAGCGGGTGATGGCTTCCAGATCGCAGGCGTTGTAGGGCGTCAGGGAGCAGTTCAGCTTCACGGGGACCCCCGCGGCTTTCAGGCCGCTGATCGCCCCATCGACCCGGGAAAAGACGCCCTTCGCGCCGCAGAGTCTTTCATACGTGGCATCCGACGCGCCGTACAGAGTAATGTTGACCCGGGTCGGCGGCAGCTCTTGCAGCTTTCGGATGGCCTCGTCGTCAATGAGCGACCCGTTGGTGTTGATGGAAACGAGGAAACCCATGTGGATCAGCGCGTCGTACAGCTTCCAGAAATCCGGCCAGAGGAAGGGTTCGCCGCCGGTGAGCAGAAGATACAATAGTCCCTGCTCCCTCGCCTGACGGGCAATTTCCAGCCATTGCTCCAAGGTCAACATGGGGCGGTCGTGGGCGAGAATTTCCCGGCGGGTCTTGCGGACATAGCACATCCGGCAGGCAAAATTGCATTCGGGGGACAGCTCAAAGGTTCCGTTCAGGGGGATCTTTCGCCCGCTGGCCTTGTTGAACAGGAAATCCGTTATCCTTGCGTTCGATTCCATTTCCATCCTCCATTCCGCTTTTCTGACACCATTTCCTGATTAAAATCTTTTCTAAAGATTTTAATTGGAGTTCCGTATGGCAAAGTGGGGCGCTGATTTTTTCATCAGCGCCCCACTGGCTTTCTGGCAGCTCACGCAGCGCCGTCTACCGGCAGAACGTCCCGCGTTTTATTGTCATACTATTTCTCGATAAAATGGTTAATACCATTTTATCCTGCGAATACTTCGCAGGCCGCTGGTGGCGGCGAGAAATGTATGGACTGCGATTTTAGCGGCTACGCCGCAGACCGCTGAAACGCGGCCTAATAAAACGGTTTTTTAACCGTTTTATTAAAATCCAGTATCAGGAGATCTGCTTCCACGCGCTCCACCAGCCCTTGCCGGGCGCGAGGCCGATCGTCCACCACTTGGCTTCGTAGACGCGACCCTTGTAGGTCACCTGCATACCGGCGGTGTAGATCTTGAACGGCGACCATGCGGCGGGGGCGGCAGTCTGATTGCCGTCGTCCACCAACTCCCAGACCTGAGACGTCTCGGGATTCTCGCCCCGCGTCCACCACTTGGCTCTGTAGGTCTTGCCGTTGAACACAACGGTGTCGCCCCGGTGGTACGCCTTGTCGGAAACGTAAGTGTCCCCGGGAACAACGGTGCTCGGCTCGGTGACTTCCGGTTCGGTCGGTACCGGTTCCGTGGGCTTGGGTTCTGTGGCCTTCGGCTCCGTGGGTGCCGGTTCTGTGGGCTTGGGTTCCGTTGCCTTCGGTTCTGTGGACTTCGGCTCTGTAACCTTCGGTTCCGTGGGCGCCGGCTCGGTAGGCTTCGGCTCCGTAGTTACCGGTTCCGTTACCTTCGGCTCGGTGACTTCCGGTTCCGTGGGTTCTGGCTCTGTGGGCTGGGGTTCTTCCTTGTAGCCCATCCACAGCAGCGCCTGCCGGACGCCGCTTTGCAGGCTCTGGGTGTCGGCAGTGCTGTCCGCGGGAATGCCGCCCGGAACCTTCAGATCCGTTACGGAGATGATGGAAGCCGTACCCCCCGGGTTCTGAATTTTGATCGTGGCGCCGTCGTTCATGCCCTCGTAGTACATATTGGTCTGACTGATCGTCTTCGTGCCGAGAGTCGCGGTGCCGGTCAGGGTCTTCAGGCCGATCTGGGTCTTTGCAGCGATCTCCTCGCTGGGCAGCGTAATGAGCAGATACTGACCCGGACGGACATAGACCTCATTCTTGGTACCGTTGTCCAGATAGTCCGTTACATCCGCGTCCTTCAGGGCGGCGCCTCCCTCGGTCATCAGCACCGCGGTGACTTTCTGGTCGCCCTTCAGGGTGTAGACCTGCCCGGAAACGCCCTCGGCGATCTGGTTGATATAGACGCTCTTTTCGTCGATCGCGTCCTTGTTCGGCAGGTTGGCCACAAGAACGTTGTCCCGCACTTCCACAAATTCCGGCTGGGACTCAGCGTCCTTGTCGTACACCTTCCCGTCGATGGCGCTGTCCATCGTGTTGAACACGCGGAAGCCGTCGAACACGAAGTTCGCCGCCGAATAGTTGGTCAGAACCATCACGACCTTGTAGTCGCCGTACTCCAGGTCTCTGACGCTGACGATGGGCGTATTGTGGCTCTCGCCCTCGTACTGCGTCAGGGCGCTTTCGCCGCTCTGTCTGACGGTGTTCACCATGTACATGGACTTCATCTTCTCGGTCTGGCCGTCAACCTTGTACAGCGCGACCATGACCGTGCCGGTGCTGGTCGTGCAGTCGGCGTAGATCTCGAAGCCGTTGCCGGTGAACTCGAAGGTGGCCTTGGAGCCGGGGGTCGTAGTGGCAGCCTCGGTCTTTGCGTCGCCGCCGTAAACGGTGTCGTAGCCGTAGTTGTACGCATCGGTCATGCCGGGGTACGCGCCCTGCTGCTGCCCCATGTACTGACCAACGTAGTTCTCACCCATGTCCGGCCTCGTGGTATTGCCCGTCCATGTGCCTTCGTACTTTGCGAAGTATTCCTCATAGTACACAGTGGTGGCCGGGAAGACCGACATGACGTAGCGGTGGGGGTTGGAGGACGTGGTCTTATCCGTCGTGACTGCCATACGCATGCTTTCCGTTCCCCGCATAACGGTGAAGGGAATGTAGTAGCACTGGCCGGTCGCAAGATCCGTGTAGAAGTAGCCATACTCCGCCTTTTGGACGTAATACTTACCCTGAACAGTCTCCGTTTCCGTTCCGTCAATGGCGGTAATGTACCGCAGAGTCTCGTCCTGATTCAGCTCCAGCTGCAGGGATTTCTCGGTGATCTCCACCGGCAGGCCGAAGTCAACGACCATGTCCTTGGCGTTGTCGGTGTCGTAGTAGAGGTAAAGATCCTTTCCGTCCTCGCTGCGGCGAACCTCCACCAGCGTCAGCTTCGTGCTGCGGTAGAAGCTGGGAACGTCCAGAATTTCTCTGGGGTCGCCCTGAACGGTCTGGGTAACGTCGTAGTAGTTGACCACGGTATTGCCGGTCAGGCCGTATTCGTTATCCGTCCGGGCGAAGGTCGTATCGAACAGGGTGCCCGACTTGACGCGGATACCATAATTGTAGAACTCAATGTTGTTGAGGCTGCGGTTGATGTAATGCACATGCAGCGCGTCCTCAGTGTTGCCGACGTAGCGGACGTAGTAGGTGACCAGCACCGCGTGCTCATTCTGAATGGTCACGGAGTCCACCAGAGGAACGCCGCTGGTGTGGGTGCCGTTTTCCCGGTAGCCGTAGGCGACATTCTCATCCAGCAGGAATTCTTCGGTGTTGTACCGGACGTTTTCATCCTTCAGCCAGACGACGGTTTCCGTCTTGGTATCGTAGTCATAGCCGCCGGAACCATCCGAGCTGCGCTTGTTCTGGGACATATCCACGTCAGAAAGCTGCTTGGTTTCGTCGGATCTTGTGGTGGTGATCATGTAGATCTCGTAGCCGTCGATCTTGTCCGTGGTGGCCATGATGGTGTTGATCTTGCGCCACAGGGTGCCATCGTCCCGCTTCTCAACATCGCCCCAGCCTTCCGTGCAGTGGAAGCCCATGGTCTTGTCGGTGGTGTACTTCTCTCCGGCGGTATTGTAGCTGCCCTCGGAATAGGGGAAGGTGCCGGTCTCGTTGGGGTTGCGGACGCCGTCCTCGTAACGGACTGCAAAGTCCAGCAGAACGTAGTTCTTGCCGTAGCCGATGTTCCGGCTGTCGTCAATGGCAGGGCCCCAGTCCGCAACGTTTGTGATGACCTCGCGGGTGACGTCCGTGACCTGCAGGTAGTAGGCGACGATCTGGCCTTCACCGGCATCGATGCCGCTCATATTCAGCTCGGTGCACTCCGCTTCCGTGGGGTTGACGGGATACCAGCCCTGAGATTCCTCGGCTGTGATAACGCCGTCGCCGTTCTTATCCTTGCCCCACTTGGCGCCGGTGTCCCATGCGTCCAGCTCGGCATCCAGATAGAATTCCCATCTGCCTTCATAATAGCGCAGCCTTGTGAAATCGACGCGGCTGGCGTAGCCGGTCATGGTGCTGGTCTGACCCGCAATACCTCCCTCGTAGTCGCCTGTCAGATAGGGCGAGCCGCTCTCGGTTCCCTGATGGTTACCGGCAGGCAGCCACGTCATCTTCCAGAAGACCATTCTGTCGTCCTTGCGGACGGCGTTGGTGGGGAACAACTTGGTGATGTCAATGCCTTCCTCGGTGTTGACGCCCGGCATTGCCGCGTTGACGTCCACATGGCACACCGGGGACGCATCGCTTCCGCCGATCAGAACCAAGTCGTTGGTAATCATGGAGTGGATCCTGACCTTGCTATCGACCAGAGACTTGTCCGCAATGGTGATGTTATACTTGACCGTGCCGACGATTACCGACGTGGTGCCGTTCTGGTCATGGCTCGTAATGGTGACGGTGGACTTCGCGGGAACCGCGTCAGAGCCGGTGCCATACACGATGCTGTGGCCTGTCGAATCCGCGCTGGTAGTCCATGCTCCATCTTTGAAGACAAGATACTGCCCATTCTTGTACAGGCCAAGCTCCGGGTCAAAGTATGGTGACCACCAATTTGCGCCGCCATCCGTGCTAATGAAGAAGCCACTACCCGTGTTATTCAAATTATAGCCGCCGCTTATCAGGCGATATGTACCACTGTCGGTAGAATGGCAATTCCACTTTGCCGCTTTGTCAGGGTCGTTGGTATTCGCCATCTGGCCATTTTCAATCGTCAGGTAGTTGCCATTTCCATCGGTGATGACGTAATTATCTCCCACATTGATGGCCGACACGATACCTGCCGGCAATGCGGGAACGTAGGGGGACGTCACCTCAGACGTGACGGTAACAAAGCCCTTGTCGTCGCAGTAATAGACATCCTGGTCGGTATAAGCGCCCTGCTGAAGACGGGTCACGGTGGAGTTGTCGCCCATCAGGACGTTGACTTCCTTGGTGAAGTAACCGGCGGGGAGCTTGAACAGGCCGGAAACCGTTCCGCCGGGGACGGTGTAGGTCGCGTAGCCATTCTCAATGGTCACAGGGATGGCCGCCGTTCCGGCATCCTGCTTCAGGAACGCCTGAATGACGCCGCCCTCCGTAAGCCAGTCAGCGGGAACGGGCATCTTGACCTGAACCTCGCCCTTGTAAGCGGCATTGTCCACGGTGGGGGTCAGGCTGTAGCCGGTGATCTTCACGCCGGTGACAGACTCGTACCCGGCGACGGACGTGACAGAGTTGTCCGCCGCGCAGGTCAGGCCATCGACGCCGTGGCCGGAAACAGTGATGTCGTGCTCCTCGCAGCGGGCGCTGGTCACAGCGGCAACCACCGTTATGTTGTAGGTCGTGTTGTCGATGGTGACGGAAGCCGTACCCGCTTCGGTCGCGGTCAGCCGAAGGGTCGTGGTCGCGGGCACATCCGGTGTTCCTTCTGTTCCGGGGGTGTAGATCGCCGCGGCAGCGCCGGAAGGCGCGCCCTTAGACATTCCCCAGCTGCTGCCCGTATATCCCAAACAGAATGTTACAGTGCCGTCCCAGAATCCATAGGGAATATTTAATCCGTTGGTCGAATCATATGAGAACTTGTTGTTGCTGCTGCTAATACCAAAATAGTTGGTGTTGGCATCCCACGGCAGCAAAGCCAGATAGGCGGTCGATGTCGAACCCCACTGCACATAGGACGTGGAGAAAGAATATGTTCCGTCCGAATTGACGGTCACCTTCCACTTTGTCGCGGTCAGGGGGTCAGCCGAGTTGGTGATCGTGGAGGGAGCGGTAAAGGACAGATAATTCCCATTGCCGTCGCTGATGAGATACGACTCACCGGAAACCAATGCGCCCATATCGGCGGCGGTGGGGTCAACCGCAGGCGTTCCCGCCACAGCGTCCGTAAAGCCGGTCTGCTCAATCTTGAACGTGCCATACGCCTTTGCAAACGCGCGGTAATCGCCGGTCAGCGTTCCAAGGTCGTAAGTATCGCCCACATTCAGGGTGATGTTCACCACTTTCTGTCCCTCGGCGGCGTCGGCGGCCTCGTAAATGCCTACGGCGGCATAGGGCGTGTCCACGTCCAGAACGTAATAGCCGTCCTTCACATTGCCGTTGGCCTCCCGCACGGGCAGGGTGGCTTCGTTATCGGCCGACATGACGGCCACAAGCTCACCCACCGTGAAGCCCCGGACTTTCGCGGCATTCCAGCCATCGGGAATGGGCAGGAAAACGCGGTAAGAGCCGGTATAGTCCCGCTGGGCGTTCAGCATCTGCACGGAATAGGTCTGAACCTTTCCCGCCGCCGCGGCGAGGATCGTCGGGTTGGTATCCAGCTTATCCACGGCGATCTCGCTCAGACCCGCCGCGCCGACCTTGACGCCGGTGGCATCGGTCTTCTCCACGTACTCATAGTTTTCATCCGGCACGGCCGACAGGCAGGCCGCCCACTCAGCCATGACCTCCATGGCGTTGCCGGTCACGTCCGCCTCGTGGGACGCACCGCCGGTGCAGTGGTCGCACCAGATGCAGAACATGGCGCCCGCGGGATTGAAGCTCACCGCGCCGGTCGCGAAGGTCTTCAGCTCGAAGGGCTTGTTCCGGATGGCTTCGACCGTGTCGATGTAGCTGCCGTAGTGTCCGCCATGGCAGCAGATGTAATAGTAGTTGGAATTGCAGTTGATGACCTTGAACCCGTTGTCGTTCAGGACATCCGGGTCGGCGTTCTTCATGCCGCCCCAGCCGCCGCCCCAGTAGTAGAGCTGGTAGTCGGTGTCCAGTCCCAGCGCCGCAGCGTTGGTGTTGCCGTCGCTGAGGAAAGCGTCGTTGAAGGCGCGGGGGGTCATGCCGTAGGACTTGATGACGTTGCCCGCCCGGTTCAGGAACTGAACCAGATCGTCATATTCGCCATTTGCATTCATGTAGGCGGTGCCGAAGCCGCTGCCGCCCCACGCAAAATGCTCCAGGTCCTGACCGTACTCGTCAGCGGCGATGCTGAAATACTTGACCAGAGGGTTGCCGTTGGCATCGGTGATGCCGTAGAAATAGCTGCAGTAAGCGTCCAGCAGTGCCAGCGCAAAGTTCACCGCTTCCACGTTCCCCATGTCCAGAGACTCGTTGGAATAGTGGGTGGACTCGCTCTGAGACCAGAAGGTCTTGCCGAACGCGGAAATTCGCTCATCGCCGCTGCCCTGCAAAATCGCCGCCATGTGGCCGGGCATGTTGATGCTGGGGACGATGTCCACGCCCTTGGCCGCCGCGTAGAGGATCAGTTCCTTCATCTCGGCGGGGGAGAGCCAGTTGTTGATCTTGTCCGTGGACTTGGACGGCTCGGCGGCGGAATTATCGTAGTAGCCCAGCGCCGGGGTCAGATCATAGGTCGTTCCGTTGGCGCTGATGATGAAGTTCCCGTTAGAATCCGTGACGCCAAAGCGCAGGCCCTGATTGTCGGACAGGTACAGGTCGATCTGGTTCATGCCGTTGATGGCGACGTAATCGACCATGGTCTTCAGCGACGCAAGGCTCGTGTACTTCCGCCCCGCGTCGATATGGAGGATCTTATACAGCGGGTCGCCGGAGGTGTCGCGGGGGTAGACATACTCCTTGCCCAGATTCTCGTCAACAGGTTCATCGTCCATCATCAGGAGCGCGATCTCGGTGCTCTCCGTCGGGTCGGTGGTCTCCTCCACCGGCTCCTCCGTGGCTTCCGTAGTTGCCTCTACTGTCGGCTCCGTGGTCGCCTCGGGTTCCTCCGTGGCTTCCGTGGTCTCGTCAGGAGTTGTGTCCGCCTCTGTCGCGGCGGTCGTTTCTGCCAGCCCGTTCACTTCCGCGGCAAATACGCCCATGGGCACTACGCTCATGAGCATTACCAGCGCGAGAAGCAGCGCCAACAACTTTTTCGTCGTTTTCAACTTAAGTCCTCCCCGTTCGTCAAATAAAGTAACCAAAAAAATCGGCAAGTTTCAGTTTACATAACGCTTTGCAGAACTGCTTTCACAGTCTCCACAGCGGCTTTGTCCGGCGTGCAGCACAGATGGTACACCGGCACGCTTCCGGATAAGTCCATCAGCAGGTCGCAGGCCGCTTCCATGTAGGCCGCGTTCCAGCTGTTCATCACCGTACCGGCGTACAGATTGCGGAACGCGTCCGCGGTTTGCAGACGCCCGATGCCGCACGCGCCGCCCTGCTCCAACATGATAATCGCCGCAATCGGCACAGTCGCGTTCACATGGTAGTCGGACGACCCGGCGTAGGGTGAGCCGCAGGCCAGCCAGCCATTCGCGCCCCGGTACAGGATCGGCCGGTCGCCGTTGATGACCGCGCTGCCCTCGTACCGCTTCCAAAGCTCCCCCTGCGTGGACTTCCCCACGCCGGAAGCCCCGGAAAACAGGATCCCGCCAAAGGGGGAATCCACCAGCGACGCATGGAGGATCAGCCGTCCCCGGCCGATCAGCAGCTCCTCGAACCCGATGTGAGAAAAGCAGCCCGCGCTTCCCGCAAAGCTGCCCCGGTCGCCGCCCAGATACCGGACGCGCACCGTTCCGCTGTCCCAGTCGCAGTCCGTGACCGCGTAGGGGCGGTCAAAATCCGTGTAGCTGTGGTAGCGCCGCAGATAGCGGCCCTCCGAGCCGTACACCGCGAGGAAATAATTCCGGAACACTTCCTCCTCTGGCGTATCGGGCAGGCTGTCCACCTCCTGAAAGGTGACCGTCCAGTCCACCCGGCCGCAGCCGCCCGCAAAATCGCCAAAATCCCCCGTCACCGGCACCGACCACGGCGTATCGAGCCGGAAGCCAAGACCGGAGATGGAAAAGTCCGTCGTCACGCCCATGGTGCGGGATCAGGAGGTGTGCGTACCTACGATTGCGGCGGAATTCGTGTAGCAGTAGTTCTCCTGCGGTACCGTGCAGGCCGCATCGGAATTGATGAAAATTCCCTCAAAAGGAACGCCCCACACCTCGCCCTTGGCGGTGCATCCGCTGCCAAGGCCAAAGTTCAGCTTGAAATCACAGCTGGCAATGTGCTGGGACAACTCAAATTTTTCGTAGTACAATACGGGTTTCTGATACGCTTTCATAAATTTTCCTCCCTTTCAGGCAGCGCCCAATCTCATTGGGTGCCGCAAATTGTCATCCCTCGTAATCGACCCGGGCGATTCCCACGTCGCCCAGAACGCAGTCCACAGCGGCGACCGCCGCGCTTCCGTCGGCGGCGATTTCCGTCACCGGATATGTATAGGACGTTCCGCCGAAATACACGCCCTCCAGAACGTTATGGCACCGAACCGCAAGCCCCGTCAGCGTCTCCCCGGAGACGTTCGTCAGGGTGATGTTCGTGCCCTCCGCCGCGGCCTTCACCTTGTCCGGCACCAGACCGACGCCATCCCGATACGTTGTCTCGCAGCGGATCTCCGCCACCTCGGCGGTATCGTCATACGCCGTGTTTTCCCGCTCGAAGACCTGCACGGTCTTGCCGTGGGGAATGTCGGACGCCGTGAAGGACAGCGCCGTGCCGTCGGCCATGATGACCGTCAGGTTCAGCGTTTCCAGATACCGTCCAGTCTCATTTTTCAGAATCACCGCGCCGACGTCGGTTCCCTCCGCCCAGCCGCAGTCCGGGTTGCTGCCCGTGTACTGGAACAGCGAGGTCAGTTCCAGGCCGTCGTCCTCCAGCGCATAGGGGAAGCTTACGTCCATCGGAACCCCGGCCGTTTCCGCCGGCTGTCCAGTCTCCGTGGGGTTCGCAACATCAGGGGCGGCGGGCTGCTTCACGGCAGGTGCCCTGTCCACCAGCACCAGCACGACCACTGCGGCAGCGATGGCCAGCACGGCAACGACGATCAGCACCGGAATAAAACTGCTTTTCCGCTGCTTTATATATTTGGGTTTTTTTCTGCTCATCCGGAAGCCCCTTTCTCACTCGAGAATGCCGACGCTCTCCATCTGCTCCACAAACTCGCGGACGTCCTTGGCGGCGGTCTCACGGTCAACGTCGTACTCCGCTAGAAGCGCGTCCACCAGCTCCGCCTCGGTGTGTTCCTCCTGCAGCTTGCCGAACAGGAACGCCGCCGTCTCCGTCAGGCAGATCATGCCGTGAATTTTCAGCGCGGCCTTGCCTACGGGGATCAGAATGTTCTCCCCCGCGACCTCCCGCAGAATCAACTCTTTTGAAACACGCATTTTCCATTTCTCCTTAGCATTTTCCCTCTGACTTCGGGAAATCAAAACGCAAACCGGTCCACTTGCGCAAACCGCCGAATTCCCACCCATATTCATTGTTAAATTTATTATACTTTGCACATGTATTAAAGTCAATCAACTTTCGGCGTGGTTTTTTGTCTCTGGATGGCACGTTTTTATCTTTTTGAACATTTTGCATAAAAAAGCCAGACCCGGCGAGGGTCTGGCGTCTATTTTCTCTGTTCCGGCAGAAATTCTATCACGTCAGAAACTTCGCATTCCAGCAGGATGCACAGCTCGTTGATGGTATTGGTGGACACGTTTTCCCCGTGCTTCATGGCATAGTAATTTGACTGAGGAAATCCCATTTTGAACAGCCTGTATGACGTGATACCCTTTTCCTTCATTGTTCTGAACAGGGGTTCATAGCTTATCACAACACCAGCTCCTTTAGCCCATTATATTGAGAGGGTGCGGTATTGGGTATCTACGATAAAAGACATATAGCGACAGAAAAAGGGCCTCACAGGAAGTGATACTGAACTTCAATTAAAATCTTTAAAATAGATTTTAATTGCCCGAAGGGCATGAAGTTCATATGAGACTTGTTTTGTGATTTTTTCCTTATAAATCACAAAACCGGCAGCGCCGTCAGGCGATGCCTTCCTGATTAAAATCAAAGATTTTAATCAGGAAATAGTATGAGATCCCTTAAAGAAAAACCCCGGACTTATCCAGTCCGGGATACTCAATTCTGCTTGGGCACGAATTTCATGATGTCGGAAACTTCGCATTCCAGCAGGGTGCAGAGCTGGTCAATGGTATTTGTCGAAACGCTTTTCCCGTCCTTCATCGCGTAATAGGTGCTTCGGGCAAAACCCATTTTCTCAAGGCGGTATGAGGAAATATTCTTCTCTTTCAGCGTCAGAAACAACGGTTCGTAGCTAATCAATTTCCTCACCCCCCTGCGCGGATTTTCAATAAATAAAGTATATCCGCAAAATTGGGGCTTGCGTATGTCAAAATATTCGTACATAATATAGAGGGGGTGACGTATCATGCACGATGTGGAAAATAATTATCAGGAGATTCTGACGCCCAGCTATCACGGTGAGCTGTGCAGGCACAACGGGGAAAATCCCGATTGCGAAATCACGTGTGACGAATGCGACTATTATTTAGGGCCTATCTGAAAACTCAAACCTCATATATAAATTGCACAAAATCCAAAAATGCAGTAGAATAAAAGAAAAAGCATAGGGGTGATCTTATGGCAGCAAAGCGATACGAGCTGACCGATACCCA